>ERZ827512.65-NODE-65-length-166542-cov-11.787809_pt1 | contig 166542 bp, 188 predicted proteins | sample MGYA00519916_ERZ827512 | MGnify/ENA primary metagenome ERZ827512 (study PRJEB31778, sample SAMEA3449335) | human gut metagenome | biome: human gut; feature: human-associated habitat; material: faeces | place: United Kingdom | collected 2010/2012 ...
CCATTCCCTTATCAGAGAAATCAAATTTCTTTTTTAACCCCAATATTTCCTCATAGTATCTTTTTGCTTCTTCCATATTATCTACAGGAAGAAAATAATTGTCATAATTTTTCATATATTTAATGTCCTCCTTTCTACTATAAACTACACTACTATATTTTATAATAGTTATCGTTAAAAGTCAATATATAATAAAAAAATAGATTAGTTGCACTGAACTAATTTATTTGTATAACTGCCTGTCGTACAAAAAAGACTGTCATTACTGACAATCTTTTTGGTAAATTACTATTTCTCTGAAAGAATAATATCATAAAAATAAAAGATTATCAATGTTTTATGATAATCTCCTAAATATTATTTATTATATTTATCTAAAAATTCTTTCATTGCTATATTTACTAATCTTGTTAGTGAAATTCCCGTTTCTTGCGTTATCTTATTTAAAGCTTCTGCATTTTCTTTTCTAATCATTACACTTCTATAAATTGTTATCTCATCTTCTGGTTTGGCATAATATTTTACACTTCCAGTAGACAGTAAATCTTCAATACAAACATTTATCATATCACTAATTGTTGCGTCATAGTTCTTTTTAGTATATCTCATTAGTCTTTTATATAAACTATCATCAATGTTAATTGATTTCTTAACAGTTTTATTGTTGATAGAATATAGTCTGTCTATTGCACTCATATATCCACCTCCTATTGCTCGTTTTACAACCAATTGAATTATATAAAATTTTATTTTTAAATAATACTTGTTGCTATTCCTTATAAACGAGCATAAATAGGTTTATATTTAGTGCGTATTTGCATAAAATAAGAGAGTATAGCAACTCTCTTTATACAAATTATTATTTTTTCTTTTTTAGTTTTCTTATTATTTCATTAGATAATTCTTCACTTGGTGTTACTTTTACAGTTAGTCCATCTTTTGTTTTTATTACATTTGAGCTTAACCTTGCTCTACTGTTGTAAACATTTTCTTGGTTTTTACAACTAAATGTATCATATACTGTTTTCGGGTTGTTAGCAATAAATGCTTTTCCACAATGCTTACACAGTTTTAAATATTTCTTTTCTTGTATTGCATATAATTTAAAGTTTTCATCTATGTATTCTTTTAAACTCCTAATATGTATTGTTAGTCCGTCATATTCTAAATTAACTCTTATGTGATTTGATTCTAGTTTATTTATTTCTCTTGTATTGATATATTCTCCATTATCTTTTTTCAATTCTTTTAAAGTATTATACATAAATTGAGCATATTTTATTATCATATCTACTTGTTCGTAATATTTTTCATTTTCAAATAACAAATTATTTATTTCTGGAGAAATAAATTTTTCCATACTATGTTCATATATATTTTTGTTTACTTTTTCTAATAATTCTTTTATTTCTTCATCAGTAGCATTAGGAAAGAATATTTTAAAATAATCAATTATTTTCATTGTGCTAAAGCAATCACTATTATTGATATAATTAAATTCTTTTAATAGTATTTCCTTATCTAATGTGTAATATCTATTTACTGGAAAGTCGTGTATAAGTCCTAAAAGTCCATATTGATTTACATATTCAAGCAATAACTTGTCAGTATCTTCTTTTTGTTCTAAAGATAATTTTCCTAAATTGATAAAATCTATTAATGGTTTATCATTTTCTTTATAATCATCAAAATCAATTAAGGAATAGTTTGTTCTATGTATTTCCAAAATTTTAGGAACAACATATTTGATGTTATTTATTACCTTTATTTCATATTCTTCAAATTTTGGCATTGACTCATTGTTAAAGCCATATTCTAAATTCATTTTCATAATTTTCTCCTATTCATAAAATTTTTTAAAAAATTTATTGTAATATATTGACTTTTAAAAAGTATTACACTATAATAGAAATGTAATCTATTTTATGCAGCAAAGTATTAACTTGCATTTTATGTCAGTTTTAATACTTTCTCTATAATAATATATTACAATAAATGTTTATAATTGTCAAATGATGTATATAAATTACGAGTTGTACTTTATATATATGGTATTTTTATACCTAAAAAAGTGCAAGTAAAAAATATAAGAACATTACCCGTTAGCAAAATCAAAGATTTTGAACGGGTACCCAATAACATTGTTGCTAACGCAATAAGTAAGAAAGGAGGACAAAATGGATAAAAAAGAAAGAATATTACAAATGTATTTTGAAGAACACCAAAAACAAGATATTATTGCTAAAACAGTTGGAGTTTCTCAAAGTTATATTTCTCAAGTAATTCAAAAAGATACAAGATATACTAACGAAAAAGAGATAAGACATAATGAATCAATGAAGAAAAAGGCTGAATACAATAAAGAGTATAGTAAAACTTATATTAGAAAAAAGAAAAAGAATTTAATAGAAGAATATTATGCTTTACTTGAATTGTTAAAAAGAGATAGCGAGTTTCTATCAGCAAAATCTGAAATGTCAGACATTGCATTTGCTAAATGGAATAGATCAATATATCAATATGATAAAAATTCTAGCAATTTAGTTTTAAGAAAAGGAATAAATGTTACAAAAGATGTACCAAGAGTAGTAAAAAATATTGTGAGAGCAAGTAGTATAAAAAGTTCAAATGTATATTCAAGATAATCACTTTGTTAAATCAAAGTGAATTTTTTAATTTAGTAATATTTTTAGAACTTTAATAATAGTATTGAAAAGAAAGAAGGTGAGAATTTTGAAAAAGGATTTAAATATTACATTTTATAATCCTAATACAGAGGAACAAATAGTACAAGCTATGGCTGGAGTTTTGGCATATAACTTGGCAGAGAATGATGAAAAGATAAAGTTTGATTATAATTTTCAAAATTCTCACGAAATAGAATCTGAAATAGAATTATAAAAATACAGTTTTAATAAAATAGACAGAATGGATTGAATAGAAAAAATAGACAAAATGTATTGACTTTTGTTAATAAAAAAGGTTATAATGAATATAATAATAGAGATACAAAATGTATCTTGTCCAAATCAAATGTTAGCCGCAACCCTATTTGCGGGGTAAAAGTGCATAGGTGTGCAAATGTTACTCGCAACCCTACTTGCGACAAATAAATGCGTAGATGGACAAATGTTAATAAAAATCTACCTTTTCGAAGGTAGATTTTTTGTTAGAAATGAGGTAAAAATGAAAGTAGAAAACGGAAAATTTTATTTTATAAAAGATGAATTTTTTGATATATTTAAAGATTACAAATTAATGCAAAATAAAGAAAATGGAAATAAAAGACCTTGCTATTTTTGTTTTAATGATCCAGAAAATAAAGAAATAATATGGTTTGTCCCAATATCAAGTAAAGTTGATAAATATAAAGTTATATATGAAAATAAAAAGAAAACTCGAAAGAAAGTTTATAACTTTGTCTTTGGAAAAGTATTAGGAAAAGAAAAAGCATTTTTAATACAAAATATTTTTCCAACAACTGAAGAATACATAGAAAGTAAATATCAAAATAAAATGAAAGATGTTGAGATAACTGAAACTTTGAAGCAAGAGATAATAGGAACATCAATGAATGTTATAAAACTTGCCAAGAAAGGTATTAACATTCCCTTTTACGATATACTTGAAATGAAAAATATATTATTAGAAAATAAAAATACATAAGAAAACACACAAGAAAATGCACAAGTAAGTGTAGGATAATAAAGGAGAAATGAAATATGGTGGCAAAACAAAAAGAATTAAGAGAAAGGCTAGGATTACACGAATTTATAAAATTTTTACAATCATATAGTGATGGAAAAGGAGATTATACAAAGGAAAAATATGAAAACAATGAAGAATTAACAATAGAAGTTTTTGAAAAATATTTAGCTGAAAACAACTAATCAAATACAAATTAAAACTATTCTCAAAAAGAGAGTAGTTTTTTATTGCTTTTTTATAACTTATGTGCTAAAATGTAACAGAACGAATATAAAGTTACAGACACAAAACAATATATAAGAAAGTGAGAATTTAAGTTATGAAAATTGCAGCATATTGTAGAGTATCAACTGAAAAAGAAGCACAAATAGACTCTCTTGAAAAGCAAATAGAATTCTTTAATGAATTTACCCAAAAGAACGGTTATGAGTTGTACAAGCTATATGCAGATGAAGGAATTTCTGGAAAGCAAATAAAAAATAGAAAACAATTCCAACAAATGATGAAAGACGCAAAGGCAAAAAAATTTGAAAGAGTAGTTGTTAAAGATGTTAGCCGTTTTGCTAGGAATACAGTAGATTTATTACAAAGTATAAGAGAGCTAAAATCCTATGGAATACAAGTAGATTTCTTAAACAATGGCGAAGTTATGGAAGGTGGGTCAGAATTTATACTAACCATTTTAGGTGCGATGGCACAGCAAGAAAGTGCCAATATGTCTAAAAGGGTTAAATTCGGAAAAGACATTACAGCTAAAAAAGGTCGAGTACCTAACTTAGTATTTGGTTATGACAAAATACCAGGAGAAAAATATACTTTAAAAATAAATGAAGAAGAAGCAAAAATTGTAAAAGAAATATTTGAAAGCTATGTATATAAAGGAATGGGAACAACGAAAATTGCTTGGGAATTAAATGATAGAGGAATAAGAACAAAGAAAACAAAGTCAAAATGGGTACAAACTTCTATTGTAAGAATGCTAAAAAATCCAATATATACAGGTAGAGTAACAAATAAGAAATCAGAAATTACTGACTTTATAACAGGATCAAGAAAAGATTTACCAGAAGAAGATTGGATTGTTGCTGACAAACCAGAAATGAGAATTATATCGGATGAATTATTTAATAGAACGCAAGAAATTTTAGAACAGAGGTCAAATGAATTTAAACTAAAAAATAAAAGAGAAAAAACAGAGTATGTATTTAGTACGCTAATATATTGCAAACATTGTGGCTATTCCTTTAGAAGAATAAAAAGAAAATATACAGATGACGGACCAGAATATATAAGATGGGTATGTAGTGGGAGAAACTCAATGGGTGTAAATCATTGCCCTAACACAACTGTAATTGATGAAGAAGAACTTTTAAATGCCATTAAAGAATATCTTAAAAGTATAATTTCTAATAAAAAGAACTTTATGAAAGCAGTAGAAAAAGAGTTTGAAAAGATAACAGCATTAAGAGAAAATAATGAAAGAAGTGAAGAAAGCCTACTTAAAGAAATAGAAAAAGTAACAGTTAAAAAACAAAAATATATGGAAATGTTCCAAAACGAAGTAATCAATATGCAGGAACTAAAACAATATACAAATCCATTAAATGAAGATATATCAAGATTAGAAAGAGAATTAAAGTTAATTACTTCTGAAATAAAAGAGAAAGATGTATTAGAAAAAGAACTAACAAAAACAATAAAAACAGTAGATGACATTTTAAACAATGAAACAATTACAAATGCAATGCTTAAAACAATAATAGATGTCATTGAAGTAGATAGCGAAGGAAATGTAGAAGTAAGATTAAAATTATTAAATGAAATTGGTACAAAACCAACTGTGATAACTAATTTTGAAGATATTAATACTTCTAAAAATAGTTCTACCGTTACGAAAAGTAACATCGGTACACAAAGATTTAAGTGAAAGATTACTAAAGATAAACCCAGTTTTAGCAAAAGAGGTAAGAAAAATTCTAGACAAAAATAAAGCAGAGAGGCACATAAGAGGTGGTATGGCTACAAAACTTAAATATAGTCACATTAAGGAAGATAAAGTAGGATAAAATATTGAAAGAAATAAAAATGAATGTTATCATATTCAGAGGAAAATTTAGGGGAGCAAAAGATGAAACTTAAAAGTGAAGAAACAAAAGATATAAAAGGCTTTAAACATAAAATCAAAAGAGGAGAAAACTATTTTTTAACCATTTTCGATGATAGTGGAATAAAAACAATTAATATTAGTAAATTAAATAAGAAATTAATCACATTTGGCAATGGAAAGAATAATGATATTGCTATTTTTTCGGATACTATTGCTACTAGACAGGGATATTTTGAAATAACCGAATATGGAGTTCTTGCAGTTAATACTACAAAAGGTATATTTATGAAGGGAACAGATAATCGAATATTTGATGAAATTTATTTAGCTGAAGGTAGTTTTATTAAATTTAATAGTCAAGCTAATGAACCTAATAAAGGAATATTAATAGTAATGTCTATAGGAAGAAACTTAAATGAATGGAAAGAATATTCATTAAAACTTGGTAGAAATACACTAGGTAGTGAAAAAAATAATGATATTGTTTTACCATCAAAAGGAATTGCAAAAAGGCATGCAAGTATATATTATTTTAGAAATAATATAACAATAGCAGATGAAGGTAGCTTAAATGGTATTTATATAAATAGGAAAAAAATATTACCTTCGAAAAATAAAAAAATAGAAAATTTAGATGTAATTTTAATTGGAAATTCTAAAATTGTAGTATTTGGGGATAAATTAATTTATCAACTTTCGGAGTCTGGAGTGCAAGTTGATGCCATAGATATCGTAAAAAAAGTTCGTGTAAAATTTAAAACGCAAGAAATTGCTTCACACACAAGTATGACAATTAAGCCATCGGAATTTGTTGCATTTGTAGGAGGATCAGGAGCAGGTAAATCAACTTTTATGAAATGTATAAGTGGTGTAGACAGACCAACAAGTGGAAGAGTACTAATAAATGGCGAAAATTTATATGATAATTATGATGAACTAAAATATAATATTGGATATGTACCACAAGAGGATATAGTATATTCTAATTTAACTTTGCATGATACATTACAGTATGCAGCGAAATTAAGAATGCCTGATAATACAACAAGAAAAGAACGTAATATTAGAATAAAAGAAGTTTTGGAAATTGTTCAACTTACAGAGCTAGAAAACTCATATATAAGGCAATTAAGTGGTGGACAAAGAAAGAGAGCTAGTATTGCAGTAGAACTGATTGCTGACCCAAACCTATTTTTCTTGGATGAACCAACAAGTGGATTAGATCCTGGCACAGAGAGAAGCATAATGTTAACTTTAAGAAAAATGGCAGAAATGGGAAAAACAGTTATATTAGTTACACATAATACACTAAATTTACATTTATGTGATAAAGTTGCTTTCTTTGGTAAAGGTGGTAAGTTATGCTTTTTTGGAAGACCAAAAGAAGCCTTAGAATTTTTTGGAGTTGACGATTTTGTAGATATATATACATTACTAAATGAAGATGTAGAACTTTGGTATAATAAATTTAAAAGTATAGAAGAAACCATAAAAGTAGAAGAAGATATAGAAGAGAAAGCAAAAATAAAAAAGAAAAAGAAATCATTTTTTAGACAATTAATGATTTTAATTTCTAGATATATAAAATTGATTACAAATGATTTTCAGCAATTATTTTTATTAATTGCACAAGCTCCAGTAGTTGCAATCTTATTGGCAATGGTTGCAAGTGAAGATATATATTCTAGTTATGATGACACTAAGGCGATAATGTTTTCTATTGGATGTGCCTCTATATGGCTTGGACTTTTAAATTCTGTACAAGAAATATGTAAAGAAAAGGTAATTTTGCAGAAAGAACATATGGCAGATTTAAAATTATCTTCATATTTGCTATCGAAATTTATAGTTCAGGGAATAATAGCATTTATACAGGCAACATTATTAGTTGGAATCTTTCAAAAAATAGTTGGTAGTTCAGAACATAGTATTCTGATTGACGGATATTGGGATATACAATTGGTTTCATTTTTATCAATATTAGCAGCTGCTTCAACCGGTTTATTCATTTCTGCTGTAGTAAAAAATTCCAATATAGCTATGTCAGTAATACCACTTATATTAGTTCCTCAGCTATTATATTCAGGAATGCTATTTAAATTAGATGGAATAACAGATTTTGTATCTAATTTTGTACTATGTAGATGGACTGTTGAAGCATTAGGAACAAGTGTAAACTTGAATGACCTTACACATATTGCCCAAACAATTAATCCATTAATAGAAATAGAGCCAGAGAATTATTTTACATTTACAACAGAACATATGATAGAAGTTATAGGAATTATCTCATTAATGACAGCTGTTTTGATGTTAGCAAGTTATTTTGTATTAAGGAAAAATGTTAATAAGAATATGTAAGTTAATAAAAGTCAAATAAAAAAGCGCTTTAGGCGCTTTTTTATTTGACTTTTATTAAAATAGCATATCTTTAAATAGTACTAATGTTTTAATTATATTATCCCATAATGAAGATTGCTCTTCTTCTTCCTGTTCATAAGTTGATTCTTTATCAGAAGTATTACCTGCTGCAATAGATTCTGCTTCTTTTATAAAGTTATGAACATGACCTTCATAAACATTATATTGGTTACCAACCACTATGAATGCATGAGGTTCACCATCAGCTATAAATCTTTGCACATATGGAATAGATGAAATTTTCATTGCTTCATTATATACTGTGTCACTATTTTTAAATGGGACTGTAGTATCATTTGTACCATGAATTATAAGTAATGGAACTTCACATTTTCTTAAACTATTTATAGCATCTTGTTTTTCATCAAAATTTTCTTCTGTTAAACCTACACCAACTGTGGTTATTAAGAATTCTTTTATTTGCTCATCTGTAAGTATATCACTTAAGCTATCTTTATCAAAAATACCTAATATCATAGATACTAATTCAGAATCACCGACAGTATTTAATAAGTCTTTAATTATTCCTGTCATTGAAGTATATCCACAGTCATCAATTAACCCGATTACATTCTTATCTTTTATTGTTTTACCATCAATTTCTAGACCAGATAAAAATAATGTTGTTGCACCACCTAAAGATACACCATGGACTAATATTTGACTACAATTATTTGAGTATCTATTGTTAAGATATGTTAACCAATCAAAAACATCTAAGCTTTCTAGATATCCCATTCCATTACTACCACTTGTATTACCAGCTCCTCTTAAATCAGGAGCTAATATGTTGTATCCTTGTTCTAGATACATTTCGCCAAGTGCATCTGTTATAGCTTGACCATTCATCATGAAACCATGGACTAAAACCACCCATTTATTTGATTTAGGTGTACCATCAGAATTTAAATCGTTAGCATAGTAAATATTAGCACTTAATTCTACATTATATTTGTCTCCTACAAGTTTAGTTGCAGTTGTTGAATCTATTGTAACTGTTTCATCTGGAACCATCATTACTATAGATGAATTAAATAATGATATTATTTCATTTAATATATTCTGAATTAAATTTTGTGAATTATTTGAGTTATCATTTATAATTTTATTTAAAAGTTTATTGGAAATATTAGAAACTGTTGCAGAATTAGGATAATTTTTCCTAAGTTCTAAAACTTTAGTTATCATTTGTTTTTTGATAGTATTATAATCTGAATTAAAATTTAACCCTTTTGTATAAGAATTAAAAACATTTAAGAAATTTTTGTAAGTATTTCTGTCAAAATACTGTTCATCTTGAAAAATTATGTTCATGTAATCATTGTACTTGTAACTAGAATAAGCTTGTACGCTACTAAATGTAAACAATGTAATAAAAAGTACTATTAAAATAATTGATAATGTTTTATGAAATAAAAATTTTTTTCTCATAAAAATCCCCCTAATATAAATTTTGTTTAAAATTATGTTAACTGTTTTAAACTGCATAAATTATAACATTTTTTACCAATGAAGTCAACATAAAATACATCACAAGCATATATGCTATTACATAAAATATACTAGGTGATAGTAATGAACAAAATAAAAAAAGGAAGTAGCGTTGTAAGAAAAGCTGGTAATAAGGATATTATATTTGTGGTAGAGAAGATAATTTTGGAGAAAAGGAAGAAAATAGCTATTTTAAAAGGTTTGTGCATTAGAATTATAGAGAAAGTATCTATATCTGAACTAGAACTAGTTGACAGAGGATATGTTAATAAATATATAGAAGAAAGAAATAAAATATTAGAAAAGCGAATTTATAGTAGGAAAAATTCGTATAATAATATGAAAACTGGAAAAATAGTACATCTTGATGGTGATAAACGATATATGGAAAAATCATATAAATATTATAAAAAATTAGGACTAAATGCTGTAGTAAAATTTGTTCCAGAAGAAAAGCAAGAATATATTATAAAAGATTTAATTTCTAGGTATAAACCAGATATAGTGGTAATAACAGGGCATGATGGAATGATAAAAAAAGGAAGAAATTATAGTGATATATATAATTATATGAATTCTAGATTTTTTGTAAATACAGTAAAACGAGCAAGAGAACATGAATATGGGAAAAATCTAGTTATATTTGCAGGGGCATGCCAGAGTTATTTTGAAGCATTAATAAATGCAGGTGCAAATTTTGCATCTTCACCAGCTAGGGTATTATTAGATTTTGCTGATCCATTAATAGTTGCAGAAAAAATCGCAACTACAGATAGTGATTATTATGTGACAATAAATGACATTGCAGATGATTTAAGAGACGGAAAAGATGGAGTAGGTGGGATTGGTGCAAAGGGAAAAAAACAAAAAGTAATATCAATGTAACTTAAATGTAATATAAATGTAACATTAACAAAATGAAGGTTAATATTTGCCTATATATGAGGCAAAACCGTTGATAGACATGAGATGCATCGTTTTGACACCGTTCGACAAAACTGCTATAATTAATTCAGTTTTGAAAAGTAGGTGATCAAATGATTTGTAGAGATGATATAACAAATCTAAAAACAGATATTGATGGAAAAGTTGGTCAAAAGATCATAGTAAAAGGATCTTTGGGCAGAAGCAGGACTTTTGAGAAGGAAGCCACAATAGAAAAAGCCTATCCAAATATTTTTATAGTAAAATATGAAGAAAATGATAGAAATGTAACTTATAGTTACACAGATATCTTAACAAGAACTGTAGAAGTTCAGGTATTTGATGGGCAAGAATATAGTCCATTAATACCACCAGCAGAAGATAAAAAGCCAAGTAAAAAGATGGATTTATAATCAAGCTATAAAGGTTATAAATAAAATTGGTTAAAGATAAATGAAAATTCCTAGAAATAGGAATTTTTTTTTGCCTCTTTCATATAAATATAAAAAAGAAAAGGAGGTAAAAAATGAGTATAGAAGTTTTACAAGACAACTTATGCGTTAATAGACTTATAGAAGGGAAGAAAAAAGAAATTACTTTAGAAAGTTCTATAATAGTTCCAGATATTAAACCAGATATTGTAAAACCAATAGATTTAAGTGGAAATGTTTGTATATATAAAAAAGAAATAATAAATGGAAGGGTAAAAATAGATGGAACAATAGATAGTAACATTATATATCTAGTTGATAGTGGTGATGAACTTATAAGAGGGCTTAATAGTAATATAGATTTTTCCGAATTTTTAGAAATAGATAGTAATATATCAGAAGCAGATATTGATGCAAACATAGTTTTAAAAAATATGGAATGCGATGTTTTAAACGGAAGAAAAGTTAATTTAAAAGCTACTATAGAGATAAGTGTAAGATTATATTCAAATGATGGAATAAGTATATTAAAAGATATAAATGGAATTTCTGGAATACAAAAGCTTAATAAAATAGTACAATTAAATTCTATGGTTGGCAAAAACACTACGAAAGCTATTGCGAAAGAAAACATACTACTTAATTCAGAAGAAAAAGTTATGGAAATTTTAAAGAAAGAAGTAAGAATAATAAATAAAGATTTTAAAGTAAGTTACAATAAAGTTGTAGCAAAATCAGAGCTTAGTGTTAAAATTTTATATTTAACAGTGGAAGGAAAAATAAATTATGTAGAAAAAATAATTCCAATTATGGGATTTATAGATATGGAAAATGTTACAGAAGAAAATATTTGCGAGCTTAAGTACTGTATGAAAAATATCTTAGTAAGACTAAATAATACTGATGAAAATTCTATATATCTAGAAGTAGAAGTAGAGATTAGTTGCTATTCTTACGAAACTAAAGATATAGAACTTGTGCAAGATGTATATACTCCTTTTTCTAATATTCAATACAAACAAAAAACTGTAAAAGCAATGGTAGGCTTACAAAATGTAAGTGATATCTATCAGCTAAAAGAACAAATTTCGGATTCAGAAATTAGCAATATTAGAATTTATAATGTAAGTACGACAAGTAGCATAAATAATGTAAAAATAGCGGGAACTAAAGCTATTTACGAAGGTGAAGTAAGTGTAAATATTTTGTATGAAAGTACAGAAGTTACACATATAGATAAAAAAGAATTTAAATTTCCTATAAATTACGAATTAAGTATATTAGAAGGAATTAGCGAAGAAAACTTAGATATTATGGTTGATGTAGAAAAATACGAAATTTCTTCACAAACTGATAATATTCAAATTAACATAGACTTAAATATAAGTACTAAAATGTTTAAAACTATTGAACTTAATATAATAGAAGACCTAGAAGAAAAAGAATTAGAAGATAAAGAAGAATATAGTATTATAGTATATTTCGTTAAAGCTGGTGATACTTTGTGGAATATAGCAAAGAGATATAGAAGTACTGTGGAAAATATAAAACAAATTAACAATATTGAAGATGAGGATAAATTAGATATAAATCAACAATTGTTTATTCCGAGATATGTAGAAAAAGTTAAGGCTATGTAGTATGGAAAAGATATATTCTAGAAAGAAAATAAATCTTTCTAAAAAGTATAGAATGCTAATATTAGTATTAGTAACAGCATTGTTTACTGTGGTATATTTAATAAAAACGATAGGTCCTACGTTTAACCAGTTATGTCTAAGTGAAGCAAAGTCAACAGCAACGCAAATTGTGCATGAGACGATAGATGAGGTAATGGAAAAATACGGGTATAATGATTTAATTACAACAGTAAAAGATAAAGATGGAAAAATAGTATCTATGCAAGCAAATATTGCAGTAATGAATAAAATCGTTTCTCAAATTGCACTTAAGATACAAGAAAAAATAGATAATCAAGATAGTAGGGATATATCTATTAGGTTAGGAACATTTACAGGAATTACTTTGCTATCTGGAAGAGGTCCAAAGGTTCCTATTAGAATATCTAGTATAGGTAATTTAGATACAAAATTAAGTAGTGAATTTACATCAGCTGGAATAAACCAATCTATACATAGAATATTTGCTAGTATTAATTGTAAGATAGATGTATTAACACCATTTAATACCATAAGTAGTCAGATTGAGGAAAAGGTTATATTAGCAGAAAATGTAATTATAGGTGAAATTCCAGAAAACTATTTAGACATTGGAAATTTATTAAATGCTAATAAAAATAATTAGTTGACATATTAAATTTCAAAAAAATTCAAAAAAATCTCCCCAAAACCCGAAAAACGTGTTATAATGTGGTCGAAGTGTTATATTTTATAAAATGCCTAGTAATATATTATTGAAATAAAATAAATAAAGGAGATAATATATGGATAAATTAAATGTAAAGAACTTAATTAACATTAAAGTAATTGGAATTGGCGGAGCTGGTAACAATGCTGTTAACAGAATGATTGAAGACGGAATCGAAGGGGTAGAATTTTATGAGTTTAACACAGAAGTAAAAGTTCTTGAGGAAGCAAAGACAAAAAATGTTATGCAAATCGGGAAAGAAATTACAAAAGGATTAGGTGCTGGCGGAGATGTATCCATAGGTGAAAGAGCAGCAATGGAAAATAAAGAAGAAATCAAGAATATATTACAAGGTACAGACTTATTGTTCTTAACTGCCGGAATGGGTGGCGGAACAGGAACTGGTGCAATTCCTGCAATAGCACAATTTGCAAAAGAAATGGGAATATTAACAGTTGGTATAGTTTCTAAACCATTTTCTTTTGAAGGAAAAGTACGAATGGCAAGAGCGGAACGAGGAATAGATGAATTACGCGAAAATGTTAATTCATTAATAGTTGTTTTAAATGACAACTTATTAAAAGGGAATTCTAGAATTACATTACAAAATGCATTTAAAGAAGTAGACTTAGTTTTAGAAAAGGGAATAAAAGGTATAACAGACCAAATTGCAACTCCTGGTTTAGTAAATATAGACTTTGCCGATATCAGAACAATTATAGGCTATAAAGGAAACGCTTATATGGGTATTGGTAGAGGAAAAGGAGAACACAGAAATGAACTAGCTGTAAAAGAAGCAATTGGTAATCCTTTAACAGAAACTATGATACAAGGTGCAAAAGGTGTAATCGTAAATATTGCTGGTAGTGCAGAAATGCCATTAGATGAGATTAATGCAATTATGACAGTAATCGGAGATAGAGTAGACAATCCAGAAGCAAATATTATCTTTGGAACAATAATAGATGATTCATTAGAAGATGAAATAGTTATTACTGTAATTGCAACAGGAATAGATAAATAGAGTCGGGATTTGGGGACATTCCTTTTTTCCCTTTCTGGCATCTCAGGGATTTTAGGGACGTTCCTTAAATCCCTATTTGCTTATATATAAAATAAATAAAGCTGAATATACGTAAAAAACAAAACACCCTAATGTTAAAAAAAAATAACATTTAGAGGTGTTTTTTCTTGTGCAAATATGATAAGATTTAGCATATATGAGGTGAGCAGATGAGTTTAAGATTAATATATGGAAAATCTGGATGTGGAAAAAGCGAATATTGTTTTAAAGAGATAGCAAAAAATGTTAATAAAGAAAAAATATATATGATTGTGCCAAACCAAATGGCGTTAATGGCAGAAAAAAGATTGATGGAAAAGGCAGATAATTTGGCATTAGTAAATACAGAAGTAATTACATTTAGTAGAATGGCATTTAGAGTAAGAAATGAGATAGGTGGAGCTAAAAAAACAAACTTAAGCAAAAGTGGTAAAGCAATGTTACTTTATGACATATTAAGCAAGCAAAAAGATACTTTGAATTTCTTAGGTAAGAATGCAGAAAATGTTGATATTATAGGAAATTCAATTACGGAATTTAAAAAACATAGAATAGATATAGAAAACTTAAAAAAAGAGGCTAACACAACTACTGATATGTATTTAAAGTTAAAACTAAATGACATGATAACCATGTATGAAGAATTTGAGAAAAGCATACAAGATAAATTTTTAGATGAAAATGATGTATTAGATATTTTAAATACACAAATATTAGAAAGTAATCAGTTTAAAAATACAACAATTTATATAGACGAATTTGTTGGGTTTACAACACAGGAATATGAGATTATAGCAAAACTAATGCAACTTGCAAAAGAAGTAAATGTTACAATATGTACAGATAATTTGCTTCAACAAGAAGATGCAGATAAAGATATTTTTTATGCAAATAAGAATACAGGCATCAAACTAATTAATTTAGCAAAAGAATACGGAATAGAAATAGAGGATGATGTTAAACTTACAGAATTACATAGGTTTAAAAATGAAGAATTAAAACATTTAGAAGAGAACTTTTATGCAGTGCCATATAAAACATATAAAGAAGAGCCAAAAAATATAAAAATGTTTCTAGCAAATAATCAATACACAGAGATAGAACATATAGCATCAGAAATAGTAAAATTAGTTAGAAATGAAAATTATAGATATAAAGATATATCTGTTATAACTAAAAATTTAAACTTATATTCTAGTTTAATAAAAGTTATTTTTGCAAGCTATAATATTCCAGTTTTTATAGACGAAAAAAAGGAATTAAGCGAAAACATTTTAGTAAAATTTTTAATAGCAGTATTAGAGATTTGTAATAAAAATTGGTCATATGAAGCTGTATTTAATTATTTAAAAACAGGTTTTGTAAATATAGATAAAGAAGAAATTTTTAAACTAGAAAACTATTGTATAAGATGGGGGATAAAAGGTAATAAGTGGTATAAAGAAGATTGGAATTATGTAGGAAAAGAGGAATATACAGAAGAGGAACTAGCAAGATTAAATGAACTTAGAAAAATGATTGTTACACCAATTAGAAAACTACAAGAAAAATCTAGGAAAGATAATAGTTTTATAAATTTAACTAAGATTTTATACGAATTTTTAGAAGAGATGAAGATAGAAGAAGTTATAACTTCAAAGATAGAAAAACTAGAAGAAAAAGGCTTTATAGAGCTTGCAAATGAATACGAAAGCAGTTTTAAAGTCCTTATAGAATTATTTGATGAAATCGTACTAGTCTTTGGAGAAGAAAAAACTAATTTTGATAAATATATGAGTATATTAAAAATAGGTTTAAAAAATACGGGACTTGGAAAAATCCCAGCAACACAGGATCAAGTTATAGTAGGAGATGTAAATAGATCTAGAAGTCACAAAGTTAGAGCTGTGTTTATTATAGGAATAAATGACGGAGAATTTCCAAGTATCTATAAGGATGAAGGATTCTTTAATGACAAAGATAGGGAATATTTAAAAGAACAGGGATTTGATTTAGCAAATGGAAGCTTAGAAAACTTATATGAAGAAAATTTTAATATATATAAAGCATTTACAATTGCAGAAGAAAAATTATTCTTATCATATGCTTCATCAGACAATGAAGGAAGAACATTAAGACCTTCTATATTAATTACTAAGTTAAAGAAGATCTATCCAAACTTAAAAGAAACAAGTGACATAATCACTCAAGAAAAAGAGATTATTACTACAAACAATACATTTGACAACTTAATAGAAAAATTAAATTCATATCAAGAGGGAGAAGAAATAGAGGATATATGGTTTGATGTGTTAAAATATTACGAAAATAATCCTCTATGGAAAGGTAGATTACAAAAAAGCCTAGAAGGAATAAAATATACGAATGTTCCAGAAAAAATAAAACCAGAGTTTATAAAAAAATTATATGGGAGGACATTACATACAACGATTTCAAGGTTAGAAAGATATAGGAGTTGTCCATTTTCGTTTTACTTAGAATATGGACTAAAACTAAAAGAAAAGAAATCATTAAAATTACAACCAATAGATACAGGATCTTTTATGCATGAGGTTATAGATGAATTCTTTGAGGAAGTTTCTACTAAAAAAATAAGTATAAAAGACCTTGATAAAGCAGAAATAGAAAAAATAGTAAAACAAATAATTGAAGAAAAGTTAAATTTAAAAGCTAATTACATTTTTAAAAGTATTCCAAAATTTATGGTACTTACAAATAGGCTATGCAGATTAGTAACTTTATCTATAGTATATATTGTTCAAGGGTTACAGGCCACCGATTTTGAAGTTGTAGGAAATGAGATAGAATTTAAAAATGGAAAAGAGTATAAGCCAATAGAAATTACTACAGAAGATGGAAGAAAAGTAGAAATAACAGGTAAGATAGATAGAATTGATTTAGCAAAAGATGCAACAGGAAAATATATACGAATAATAGATTATAAATCATCAGGAAAAGATATAAACTTAAATGAAGTATTAGCCGGTTTACAATTGCAATTAATTACATACTTAGATGCAGTATGCGAAGAAAAGGATGTAATACCAGCAGGAGTGCTATATTTTGGCTTAACAGAGCCAAAGTTAGACAAAGTAAAAAATAGTAAAAGTATAACAGATGAAGAGGTAGAGCAAAAAATAAGAGAACATTTTAGAATGAATGGGCTAGTATTAGCAGAAATGAATGTAATTAATATGATGGACAATAACTTAAAAGATGGAGAAAAGTCTACCACAATTCCAGTTAAACTAAAAAAAGATGGAAGTATGGATAAAACATCTAAAGTAGTATCAAGAAAGGAATTCGAAATACTACAAAAATATGTAAAGAAAACTTTAGGAGATATTTCTAAAGAGATTTTAGATGGAAATATAGATATAAAGCCATACTATAATGTCAAAAATAAAAGAAAACCATGCGAATATTGTGTATATGGTTCAATATGTAATTTTAAAAAGGGCTTTTATGGCAATGACTATAATTATATAGACAATCTAGAAAAAGATTATATATTAGAATGTATGAAAGGAGATTTTGATGAATCTAAATAATGAAAATATATTGCATGTAAAAAAAGGTGATGTTGAATATTTACAGTTTAGAGAATTACTAAAATATTCAGATAAATTGCAGCATGCATATTCGTTAAAACCATTGCAATTTAGTGATAAGAATGACCAAGCATCAGCAAATTATGAGAAAATATGTAAAGCATTGGACGTAGATTCTAGCAAAATAATTAAGTCAGCACAAAAACATACAGATGTTGTTAAAGATATAGAAGAATATACAGATGAAAAACTCGAATTTGTAGATGGTTTTATTACGAATAAGAAAAATATACCATTAGTTACAAAATATGCAGATTGCACACCTATAATTTTATATGATAAAATCAAAAATGTAATAGGAAATGTACACTCAGGTTGGAGAGGAACTTTGCAAAGAATAAGTGCTAAAGCAGTTAAATTGATGATAGAAAAATATAATTGTAATCCAGCAGATATAATAGTATGTATAGGTCCATGCATAAAGCAATGTCATTTTCAAGTAGAAGAGGATTTTATAGAAAATTTTAAACAAGAATTTGGAAATGTAGAAAAATATTATAAAACAGGAGAAATTATAGAAGGTAAACAAAAATATTATTTTGATACAACAAGTTTAATAATAGATTATTTAACCGAAATAGGAATAAACAGAGAGAATATCTTTGACAGCAATATTTGTAGTGTCTGCAATGTGGCTAAAATGTCCTCATATAGAGCAGAAAAAGAAAAAGCAGATAGAAATATGAATATCGTAATGCTTAAATAAAAAGTAGAGACGGCGGGGATTTGGGGACGTTCTTTAAATCCCGATTTGACTATAAAATAAGATGAATTTTAGGCATGTGAGTAAAAAGCTATTTGACATAAAATTTGAACTTTAAGCTCCGTCCCTAAAGTTCAGAAGGGAGAAAAACACATGATACCAGCTAGGTTACAAAAAGGTGATACATTAGGAATAATTGCACCTTCAGATAGTGTGACAGCAAATAATTTAGAGGAGTTTAATAATTCAATACTATTAATAGAAGGTTCAGGCTATAAATTAAAAATTGGAAAAAATGTATTTGCAAATTCAACAGGATATGGTGCGACAGCAGAGCAAAAGGCCGAAGACTTAAATAGAATGTTTGCAGATGATGAAGTCAAAATGGTTTGGTGTGCAAAAGGTGGATTTAATTCTAATTCTATTTTTGATTTAATCGATTATGAATTAGTTAAAAAGAATCCAAAAATTTTATGTGGATATAGTGACACTACAGCAATAGCAAATATGATATATGAAAAAACAGGATTAGTTACATTTTCTGGTCAAACTTTTAAAGGACTTTCTGCTTGCGAAACAGAATATTGCTATAAAGAAATTATAAAAAGATTTCAAGATGGAAGTTTAGAATTAGGAACAAAAGATGATGAATATAGAGTAATTAATCCAGGGCAAGCAGAAGGAATTATGATTGGTGGAAATTTAAGTATTATGTCTAATTTAATAACAGGAAAATATAATGTAGATGTTACCGATAAAATTCTATTCTTAGAAGAATTTTGGTTAGAATCTCCACCTGAAGCAGTGAGTTCATATTTTTATAGAATGAAACAAAATGATGTGTTTAGCAAAATTAAAGGAATTTGGCTTGGTGGATATGAACATGAATCTGGAATAACGCTTGCACAAGTTTTAAAAGATACAATAGGAAATGAATATAATTTCCCAATAATTCAATCAGATAATTTTGGACATATAGATCCAAAGACAGTTATACCAATTGGTGTTAAAGTAAGGATAGATACAGATGACAAAGTAAAAATAAAATTATTAGAAAAGTGTGTAAACTAGCATAAAGAGGTGTAAAAATTGTACGACAATTGGGAGGATTTAGAAAAATCAATAATAGGTTGTAAAAAGTGCAAATTATGCACTAATAGAACTAATATAGTATTTGCAGATGGAAATAAAAATGCAAACGTGATGCTTATAGGAGAAGGTCCAGGAGCAGATGAAGATAAGCAAGGAGTGCCTTTTGTAGGTAAAGCAGGACAACTAATGAACAAAGCATTTGAAGGGTTAGGGATAGATAGAAAAAAATTATATATAGCTAATATAGTAAAATGTAGACCACCAAACAATAGAGTACCAGAAGAAGATGAAGCAAGAGCATGCTTGGACTATTTAAGAAATCAAGTAATATTAGTAAAACCACAAATAATAGTACTTATGGGAAGTACTGCACTTCAGAATATATTAGGAAAAGAATATAAAATAACAGCAAGTAGAGGACACTGGATAGAAAAGAAAGGAATAATGTATATGCCAACATGGCACCCAGCAGCACTTTTAAGAGACGAAAACAAAAAAATAGATTTTTGGCGTGATTTTAAAAAAGTTCTTGCCATGTGTGAAGAATTAAAAATAGGGATTTAGGGACGTTCCTAAAATCCCTAAAATAACGATTATTGTTTTTCTAAAGTGTATTAAGTAAAATAAATATTGGAGGCTAAAATGGAGAAATATTTTAAAGATATGGACTATGAAAAAATAAGTGAAGAAGAAGCTTTTAATGGAAGAAGAGTGAAAGTAAAAATAGAAAAATATTATAATAAAAGAGATAATAAAGAAGTATATCGTGAACACATAAAAGCAGGAAATGGTGCTGTTATAATGCCTTTTTTAGATGATAATACATTAATAATGATAGAAGAAATAAGAACGCCAATAGGAAAAAGTATATTAGCATTTCCGGCAGGGCTAATTGAAAAAGGTGAAGAACCAGCAGATGCAGCCAAAAGGGAATTAGAAGAAGAAACTGGATACAGAGCAGGAGAAATTGAACAAATAATATATGAATATCCAGCAGTAGGATATTCTGATGAAAAGGTGTATATTTTTAAAGCAAAAAATTTAACAAAAACACAAAGACATTTAGATCCTACAGAAGATATTAAAGTACATAAAATATCTGTAGATGAACTAAAAGAATTATATAGAAATGGAGAGATACATTCTTCAGCAGAACTTATAGCAATATTAAGTTATTTTTCGAAAATATAATTTAGCAAGATAATATATTAAAATACGAAATAGGGATTTTAACACCGTCCCCAAATCCCGAATCAACGAGGAGAACCCAATCTCTGGGGAAGGACAAAAAATCCCGATAGGAGGAGAAAAAGTGGAAAATATAATAGATGAAGTAAATAGATGTCTAAATTGTAAAGTGAAGCCATGCTCTAAAGCATGCCCATTAGGAAATGATATTCCAAGCTTTATAAAGCAAGTAAAAGAAAATAATTTAGAAGAAGCATTTAAAATTTTAACTCAAACTACAGTTTTAGGTGCAATATGTGGAAGAGTTTGTCCTCACTTTAAACAATGCATGGGCAGTTGTGTAAGAGGAATTAAATCTGAGCCAATAAATATTGGAAATTTAGAAACTTATGTTTTTGATAATGCTTTACAAAAGAACTATAAAATAGAAACAACTAATAAACTAGAAGGAAAGAAAGTTGCAGTAATTGGTGGAGGACCTTCTGGTCTTACATGTGCAGCATTTTTAAGTATAAATGGTGCTAAAGTTACAATTTATGAAAAACAACCAAAACTTGGTGGAATTACAAGATATGGTATTCCAGATTTTAGATTACCAAGAGAAGTTATAGATAAAACAGTAGAAAAAATATTAAGTCTAGGAATAGAAGCAAAATGTAATCAAACTTTAGGGAAAGATTATGAATTATCAGATATAGAAAAGCAATATGATGCTGTATATTTAAGTTTTGGAGCAAATGTATCATCAAAAATGAATATACCAGGTGAAGACTTAGATGGTGTATATGGGGGAAATGAATTATTAGAAACAGGAATTCATCCAGATTATACCGGTAAATCTGTTGCTGTAAGTGGTGGCGGAAATGTAGCAATGGACTCTGCAAGAACTATAAAAAGATTAGGTGCTAAAAATGTATATGTAATATATAGAAGAGCAAGAGAACAAATGCCAGCAGAAGATTACGAAGTAGAAGAAGCAATGAAAGAAGGAGTAGAATTTTTATTTCAAAATAATATTGTTAAAATAATTGGAAATGAAAAAGTAGAAAAATTAGAATGTATAAAAACAGAGCTTGTACAAAAAGAAGGAGAAAAAAGATTAGTTCCTGTAAATATAGAAGGCTCTAATTATACAATAGATATGGACTATGTTGTAATGGCTGTTGGTTCTAAAGCAAATAAGGAAGTTGTAGAAAAGACAGGACTAGAAACAACCGAGTATGGAAATATAAAAGTAGATGAAAGATATATGACATCTAGAAAAGGGGTTTTTGCTGGAGGAGATTTAATAGGAACAAAAGCAACTGTTGCTTGGGCTGCACGTTCTGGAAGAAATGCCTCAGAGGAAATAGAAAAATATTTATTAGGAGAAGAATAATGGAAATTAGAAGACTAAGAAAAGAGGATATTCCAGAACTATTGAATTTAAGAATAGAACAACAAAAAGAATATCACGAATGCTTAAATGAAGAAGAAAAACACATAATAGAATATACTAAGGATTACATAAATGAAAATTTAGATAAAGATTTGTTTATGTTTGGAGTTTTTAAAAAGAATGAAATGGTTGCAATATGTGGATATAATGTTTGGAATGGTTTTCCATCACTTACTAATCATTCTGGAAAAATTGCATATCTATGTAGTGCCTTTACAAAGCAGGAGTATAGAGGACAAGGTATTATGAAAGAACTATTAGATAAAAGCATTAATGAGATAAAAGAAGAGGGAATAACTAGAATAAAACTTAATTCAAGTAAAGAAAATGCAATTAGAATTTATTCAAGGCTTGGATTTACAAAAGATGAAACAGCCATGATTTTAGATTTATAAATTAGTACAAAGTAGAAAATTTAAATATTGAAAGAATGCTGAAAATATGTTATATTGGTAGCGATATTTGTGGGTACAGCAAATCTAAAAAAATGTACCAAGTAACAAACTAATAGTTAATTAACTAGGAGGGAAGAAAAACATGGAAAACAATGAAACATGTAAAGAGTGTGAAGGCAAGCAGAATCTTATTTGCTGCAAAATGCAAAAGGCTGGATTGCGGTGTGCTGTGATAAAACTAAAACGTTGCATCGAATCGGAAAAGGCATTAGTCTTGTTAGCGGCAATAGCTAATTCGTTAGAGGAATACCCGTGTACTCCTTGCAAGGTATTAAAAGCAAGAGTAGACTGGGTATATGAACAGGTAGAGGAAGTAGGACGTAACTTCTTGGCAACAGGGACAAATGACCTCCTAATAATTCTTGCCGAAGAGATGGAAGCACTCATCTCATAAATTAATACTGAGTCAAAGTAGATGTATCTTTTTATTTAAAGAAAGGTACATCTATTTTGTTTAAAATGATGATAGATGAAAAAACACTTTGAAAAACACTTACGTTGACATAATTGAAAAATGTGATATAATATTCTACGTAACAAGCAGTTGATTCAGCCGAAAGGCAGAAAGGCGAAACCATGAAATTAATGGTAACAAATCCATCATATGCAGCAAAAGCGTATCTTCATGATTGTGAAGTAACCGAAGGTGTTGCATACTATGAAAACGATGAAGAAGCGTGGATTACAGGAGATGATGAGCATCTTCTGGAAACTCTGATGGATGAAGTGAAAGAAGACCTTGACGAAGAAGATTATGAAGACATCTACTTAGCTTAAGGACTTAAGCAAGAGGCAACTCGTAAGAGTTGCTTTTTGCGATGTTAATATTATCAAATTATAATATAACAAACAAAGTAATTGTAGGTGAAATCTTTGATTTTGCATTAATAAATATACTTTAAATAAAATAAAGATTAAGACGGTTTTATATAACACTTATATCTAAATCTGTTTACTTTTTCCATTTTTTGATATATAATGCTTGCAAATGCAAAGAATGAAGGGATGAAGGTTATGTACAATTTTAAAGAGGTAGAGAAAAAATGGCAAGATAAATGGTATGCAGAAGGTACCTTTAACGCAAAAGATGATTATTCAAAAGAAAAATGGTATGGTTTAATAGAATTTCCATATCCATCAGGACAAGGTTTGCATGTTGGACATCCAAGAAGCTATACAGCACTTGATATAATAGCAAGAAAAAGAAGAATGCAAGGATATAATGTATTATTCCCAATTGGATTTGATGCATTTGGTCTTCCAGCAGAAAACTATGCAATAAAAAATCATGTTCATCCTAAAATAACAACAGAAAAGAATATAAATCATTTTAGAGAACAATTAAAATCTATTGGTTTTTCTTTTGACTGGTCAAGAGAAGTAAACACAACAGATCCTAATTACTATAAATGGACTCAATGGATTTTTATTCAATTATACAAACATGGACTAGCATATAAAGCAACTATGCCAATCAATTTCTGTACAGGTTGTAAAGTAGGTTTAGCAAACGAGGAAGTTGTAAATGGTGTTTGTGAAAGATGTGGAAGTCCAGTTGTTCAAAAAGAAAAGAGTCAATGGATGCTAAGAATTACAAAATATGCACAAAGACTAATAGATGATCTAGATGATGTTAATTTCTTAGACAAAATTAAAGCACAACAAATAAATTGGATAGGAAGAAGCGAAGGAGCAGAAGTTAACTTTAAAATAAGTGGAACAGATGATAATCTTCTTATTTACACAACTAGACCAGATACAATATTTGGTGCAACATATATGGTTATAGCTCCAGAACATAAATTAATAGAAAAATATAAAGATAGAATTACAAACCTTGAAGAAGTAGAAGAATATAAGAGAAAATCAGCATTAAAATCAGATTTTGAAAGATCAGAACTAAACAAAGAAAAAACAGGTGTAGAAATAAAAGGAATAAAAGCTGTAAATCCATTAACAAACGAAGAAATTCCAATTTGGATTTCTGACTATGTACTAATAACTTATGGAACAGGTGCTATTATGGCTGTTCCTGCACATGATACAAGAGATTTTGAATTTGCTAAAAAGTTTAATTTACCAATTAAACCAGTAATAATAGAAAAACCAAAAGATTATGATAATAACAAAGAAAGTCTAGAGTTATTAGAAAAAGAAATAGATGCGAAATTTTCATACTGTTTTGGCGATGATGAAAAGCAAAATATGTCTGAAGCATTTACAGATGTTAATAATGGTATTGCTGTAAATTCAGGTTTCTTAGATGGACTAGAATCTAAAGATGCTATAAATAAAGCAATAGAATATATAGAAGAACACAAATTAGGAGAAAGAAAAGTAAATTACAAACTTCGTGATTGGGTATTTTCTAGACAACGTTATTGGGGAGAACCAATACCAATGGTATATTGCGAAAAATGTGGTTGGGTTCCAATTCCAGAAGAGGAATTACCATTAAAACTACCAGATGTTGAAGATTATGAACCAGGAGAAAACGGAGAATCTCCACTTGCAAAACACGAAGAATGGATAAATACAACATGTCCACATTGTGGTGGAAAGGCAAGAAGAGAAACAGATACAATGCCACAATGGGCCGGTTCATCTTGGTATTATTTAAGATATATGGATCCTCATAATGATAAAGCATTAGCCTCAAAAGAAGCTTTAGAATATTGGTCTCCAGTAGATTGGTATAATGGTGGAATGGAACATACTACACTACACTTACTATATTCAAGATTTTGGCATAAATTCTTATATGATATTGGTGTAGTACCAACAAAAGAACCATATGCAAAGCGTACATCACATGGAATGATACTAGGAAGCAATGGTGAAAAGATGTCTAAATCAAAAGGAAATGTAATAAATCCAGATGAAATAGTAGATGAATTTGGTGCAGACGCATTCAGAGTTTATGAAATGTTTATGGGACCTTTTGATCAAACAGCACCATGGTCTATGGAAAGTATTAGAGGATGTATGAAGTTCTTAGATAGAGTATGGAATATGCAAGAATTCTTGGTAGAGGGAGATGAATATTCAGAAAAATTCGAAAAGATGATACATAAAGCAATAAAGAAAGTTTCATCAGATATAGAAGAGATGAAGTTTAACACTTCTGTTGCTACATTTATGACAATGGTAAATGAATTTTATAAAGAAAAACAAATTAATAAAGCAGAATTTGTAACATTTTTACAATTATTAAATCCATTTGCACCACATATGACAGAAGAATTATATCAAAAAATAGGTAGTACAGAAGAATTAGCATATAAAGCTTGGCCAACATATGACGAAGCCAAAACTATAGAAGACGAAATAGAAATTCCTGTACAAATAAAAGGAAAAGTTAGAGCTACAATTACTATTAAGAAGGACGAAGATGAAGAAGTAGTAAAACAAAAGGCTAAAGAAGCGATTGCAAGCCAAATAGAAGGTAAGAGAATAATAAAAGAAATATATGTTAAAAATAAAATTTATAATATAGTAATTGGTTAAATAAGCCACTGTCCAAATCTTTGATTTGGCAACAGTGGGCTATAGTTGACGAAGTCAACAGGAACATTACAGTTATGTTTTGTAACATGGCTGTAATGTTTTTTTAACAATAATGTTATAGAACTTTTTGGCTAATGTAGTATAATATAATTATCTATAGGTATACCAAGGAGAATAGATATGGGGATCGAATCAAATTTAAGAAAAGAAGGAATCAAGGTTACAGAAGAACTTGATAAAATAAAAGTTAATACTATTGCAAAGAATGTTGCTCAAAAGATTGTGGCTGCATTCCCTGAACTTGACTTTAAATTAGGGGAAGTATTTATAAAACTTTCTCAATTAAAGATGTACTATGCAGAAGTGCCAAAGGGCTTTTCAGAAGCTAATTATTTCTACAAAAATACTTCAATTTATTTTAACCAAGAAGTCCCTATAGAAAAAATCGAAAATTATGCTATTCATGAATGCATTCATTATTTACAAGAAAGAAAGGATAAAGCAGGATTTTTATTAAGGCTAGGCTTATGCGATTTAACACAATATAAAGTTCATGGGCTAGCACTAAATGAGGCAGCAGTACAATATGCAACAGCTAAAGCAACAAAAGAACCAAAAGATAATGTGAAGTATTATGGAATTTCTTTTGATACAATTAGCCCTACTTGTTATCCATTAATATGTAATTTGATTGCGCAAATGGCATATGTAACAGGGGAGAAAGTCCTTTTTGATAGTACTTTTAATAGTAATAATAATTTTAAGGAAACGTTTATAGAAAAAACTTCTGAAGATACATTTTATACATTAGAAAAGAATTTTGATAAGATTTTAAAGCTAGAAGAAGATTTATTAAAATTAAATAATAAGATGGAACTTTCAGATAATTTAAATTCTGGACTTAATAAAAAAAGACTTAAAATAAAGAATAGTATTCAAAGTACATTTATGGAATCACAAAATTTAATAATTACTTCATATTTCGATACAGCTTTTGAAAGAATTACGAATTTAGAAGAGGTAGAGAATTATAGGAGATCATTATATAATTACAAAGATTTAGTTGGATATGTTGATGGAATCGACACATTTAATGAATATTACATTAAGACTATGAATAAACTAGAAAATAAATATAACGAGCTAGAAAAAGGAATTATAGCAGAAGATGAAGAACAAGAAATAGTAGGTTTACCAGCAGAAAGAAGAAATAAATTCCAGATATTCTGGCAAACAGTAAAGAAGTTCTTATTTAAATCAGGTGAAGAGTATAAAAGAGAAGAAAACTAACGCGAATAGAGGAAGTGATTCCTCTATTTTTACTTTAATTATAAGAAAATCTTATAAATCCATTGACAACACCAAAAAAACATGCTATTATATATAAGCGATTAAAGAAGAAGGTAACCACTTCCACCTTGTCTATAAAGATAGAAAGGTAAATAATTAAATATAAATATGTATATTGTAATTATTTAAGTGGGTTAACTTGCGTCTTTAAGTTAATTCATTTTTTTATTGTCTAAATTAAATTAGACGAAAATATATGGAGGTGTTTTAGAATAAAACAGGATTTACCTATTAACGAAAAAATTAGAGCCAAAGAAGTCAACTTAATAGACGAAAATGGTGAAAAATTAGGAGTAATGTCACTTAACGAAGCACTTAATATAGCTTCAGAGAAAAATTTGGATGTAGCTTTAGTTTCTCCAAACACAGTACCACCTGTTTGCAAAATTATGAATTATGGTAAATATAAATTTGAGCAAGCAAAAAGGGAAAAAGAAGCTAAAAAGAAACAAAAAGTATTCGAATTAAAAGAAATTAGAGTAACACCTAATATCGAAGAACACGATTTTGGCTTTAAATCTAAAAATGCAAGAAAGTTCATAGAAGACGGAGCAAAAGTAAAAATAACAGTTAGATTTAGAGGAAGAGAAGTTAATAATGTTAAATTAGGAGAAGCAGTTATCAACAAGTTTATAGAAGAATTAAGTGATATAGCATCTCCAGAAAAGAAACCTTTATTAGAAGGTAGAAATATGTTTGTAATTTTATCAAAAAAAGCATAAATAGAAAGGAGCAATTAAAATGCCAAAATTAAAAACAAATAAAGCTGCAAGCAAAAGATATGGTTTTACAGCTAAAGGAAAAGTAAAAAGAACATCTGCAAACGCAAGACACAGATTATCTACAAAAACAAGTAGACAAAAAATGTCTAGAAAACAAAATTCTTATGCAGACAAAACATGTGTTGAAGGAATCAAAAAATTATTACCTTATGGTTAATAAAAAGAACGAAGAATGAGGAGGAATAGAAAATGGCAAGAGTAAAAACAGCAAGAATTACTCGTAAAAAACATAAAAAAGTATTAAAACAAGCAAAAGGATATTTTGGTGCAAAAAGATACAGATTTAGAATGGCTAAACAAGCTGTTATGAAATCTGGAATGTATGCATATATAGCTAGAAAAGATAAAAAGAGTAATTTTAGAAAATTATGGATAGCAAGAATAAATGCAGCTGCAAGAATGAATGGAATTTCTTATAGCAAATTAATAGCTGGATTAAAGAAAGCTAATGTAACAATTAATAGAAAAATGTTAGCAGATATCGCTATAACAGATCCAAAAGCATTCACAGAAATCGCTGAAATCGCAAAAAAAGCATAGTAAAATAAAATTCTAAGATACTAGTTTGTTAAAAACTAGTATTTTTGTGCATAAAAATACATATTATATAGTAGAAAGGGGGGAATATTTTTATGGCAGAAGATCAAAAAATTTTGTCAATTATAGATTATATAAATCAAAATAATATATGTAATAAGTATTTAAATAAATTAAAAAATATAATTGGCAATAACAATGTAGAAATATTATCTAGGGTTAAAGAAAAACAATCAGCACTAGACAAAATGAAAGTTAGACATTTTGTTTCTGCAAATCAAATAAGTGATTTTGTTGGATATATGATAATTACAGATACAGTCGAAGATGTATATAAAATTAAAAATAAAATAGAAAATGACTTAGGAAATTGTCTAGAGGAAGACTATATAAAAAATCCTAAAAATGGTTATAAGAGTATACACTTAAATTATTTAGTCGAAAAAGATATTCCTCTAGAGATACAGATAAAAACAAAGCAAATGAAAGCTGCACAAGATATTGTACATGATAAAATATATAAAAATTTTAATCTATCAGAAGAATTAAGAAGTGTGCTTAGCAATTTAGTATTTTTAAAAGTATTAAAGCAATAAAGAAAAAACTTTATTGCTTTTTCATTTTTGGTTTTGCAATTAATGATGCTAAATAACCAAAGAATATTGCGGCAGCAATACCACCTGCTGCATTTTTTATACCTCCAGTAAACGCACCTAAAAGACCTGCTGATTTTACTCCTTCAATAGCGCCTTTTGCTAAATTATATCCGAATCCAGTAAGAGGAACTGTTGCTCCAGCCCCTGCAAAATCAACTAAATATTTATATAGGCCAAGCCCACCTAATATAACGCCTGCAGTTACAAATGTAACTAATATTCTTGCTGAAGTTAGTTTGGTTTTATCAATTAAAATTTGCCCTATTACACATATAAGCCCACCTACGACAAAAGCCTTTAAAAGTGTAGACCATTCAAAAACACTTGACCAATCAATATTACTCATGAAATCTCCTCCCAGGGATTTGGGGACGTTCCTTTTTTCCAGAATAGGGATTTCAAAGAACGTCCCTAAATCCCGATTAATCTTATATTAGTATTTTGTGCATGAAATAATAATTTTATACAATTTTAAAATATTGAATGCCAAAAGAAGTTATGATAAAATTATAAAAAAATTAATTCTTAAAGGATGCAAAAGATGATAGAAAGTGAAGTTTTTAAGAGGTACCAATTTCCAATAGAAGAATTACGACCAAAAATAATAGATACAATAGTAGAAGTTTATGGAAAAAGGCATAGAGCACAAATAGAAGATAGATTAAATAATTTATATATAAATTCATATGTTACAGCCGAAGATGTACAAAATGATTATAATACAAAAAATAGCCATTTTGTAGCTATGCTATCAGTAAAATTTTTACGAAAAATAGGGATGGAAGTTTCTAAAGAAGTCGAAGATGAAGTGTATAAAAGAGGAAGTTTTGCTTTGCCAGAGGAACATAAAGAAGTTTTAAAACAATATTTCGGAACTTCTTATTATAATGATTATGGAAAAATTCTTTCATTTGATGATAAATTAATAAATTCAGAAAACGACTATGCAAACAGAATGCATAAAGCAAATAGATGTGAACTTTTAAAAGCTATGGGATTAGAAATTTCGCCAGAAGATTATGATGAAGTTATACAAACTAAGCAAGGTCAAGAATGTTTAAAAAGAGTAATGGATATATACAAAGTAGCTGCTGAGTGTAAGAACGAGTTTGATCAATTTAAGGAAGATAATAAAGATTACATAGAATATTTAGAAAAAGTAAAAAAATATGAACAAGAATTAAAATTTAAATATATGAAGAAATATGCAACTCGAATTGTACCTTATTGTGATAAAGAACTTGGAGCTAAAATAGAAGAAGTATTAGCAAAAAATTATACTGCAGATTATAGATTTACACAAGAAGTAGATAAAGATGGAATATATATTGCAAGGTATGGAGAACCTCTAATTTTTGCTTTTTCAAAAGATGCGAAAGAAAAATTAGCTAAAGATAACTTTGAATCTATGCGCGTAAAATCAGATAGAGTTAAATATTTTAAAGCCAAAGGATTAGATTTAGGCAGTAATTATGAGGATTATGAAAATAGTGAGGAAGCAAAAAAATTGTTGCCTGACAAAGGGATAGTAGAAACATTATATGCAATAAAAAAAGAATGTGATAAAGAAATGGACATGGAGTTCTTTTTAAATACAGGAAATTACGAGGATTGTAAAAGGAATATATTAGCACAAGGTATAAAGGTACAGGATAATTTTAGTAAAGAATTTGTAGAAAATGGTGTTACATGTATAGTTCCAAATGTTAGGCAAGATGACAATGGAAATTACCAACTATTTAATATAGTTCATTTGCCACTAGTAAAAATTTTACAAGAGTATAAAGATGTGCAGATAGTACATGAATTATTACATACTGTAGAATCAAGTATGAAACAACTTTCAGAAGATGAGATATATTTTAAATTTGGTTTTGATGAAGCAGTAGAACCAATATGTCACAATGAAGAAGAACTTATTGTAGACGATAGGCAAGGGGATCCAAATGAGCCAAAAAGAAATTACGAATTATTTTCCGAAAACTTACATCAACAATTAGCAATAGAGGTTACAAAAAGATTACATGAAAAAGGAATATATTTGTATGGGGACCAAAAACTAGCTAAAGAAACTGGATCAACTACATACGAGCATTATAATGTTGTAACTAAAGATTTTCAAAAAGAATACAGAGAAGAAATGATTGATGGAATGATGTCACCTACCAGAGATGGGATAACAGAAATTGTTGGAAAAGAAAATTTTGAGAAGTTAAATTCAACTGTAAACGAATATGCTGAATTACCATATTATAAAATGATGGATGACATTTTGGCTAAAAGAGACACAGACTTAATAAGAAAAAGAGTAGAACTTGCTAATAGAGGAGCAAGGATAGTAAAAGATATGAAGGAATATGAACAAACTAGAGAAGAATATAGTATATCTGTCCAAAAAATAGGCAAGGCAACAATACATAGGTCTCTACGAAATAAAAGAGCTGCAATGCAAGCGCTTACAAATGATAAGACTAAAGTTTTGGAAGGAGAACAATCAAGAAATGAGCAATAATTATTCTAAAGCATATGTAGAAGTATTAGAAATTTTAAAATATATTCCAAAAGAAGATTTAGAAAAAGTTCCAAAAGATATAATGTCTACTTTAGAAAAATGTGCAGATAAAGAGTATATCTTTAAAATCGATAAAAGTCTCTCTTTTGAAGAGCAAGACTTACTAGAAGAAACAAAAGATATACTTGCTAATTTTTTTAGAGATTATTGGGCAACTGATTTCCAAAGAGAACAGATTTTGATAAAAGAAAAACAAGATGAGTATGAATTAGAAAAGAACAAGATAAAAATTAACTATGATGAAGTATTTAAGAATAAAAAAATAGAGGAAAAACCAAAAACAGAAATAGCAGTAATACCAGAAAAGAAATGGTATGAAAAGTTTTTGGATTATATGAAGAAAATATTTAAATTCAAAAGGGATTGAGGGACGTTCCTCAAATCCCTTTTTTTCTATATTTCTATGCTAACTGCGTGTGCAATTCCAGGAATACTTTCACCTTGTTGGGTAGAAGTTGAATTCATTAATGCTCCAGTTGCGATTAATAATATCTTTTTATACTTTTTAGTTTGAAGCATATTAAATAAATAGCCAGAAAATACTGTACCACAACAAGCACAGCCACTTCCACCAGCATGTGTGTCTTGGGCTTCTTTATCAAAAATTAAAACTCCGCAATCATTGTAGTTAGATTTTATATTGAATCCTTTAGTTTGTGCAAGTTCAATTAAGATTTCTTTTCCAACATGTCCAAGGTCCCCTGTTATTATTGCATCATAATAACTTGGATTTCGACCAGTATCACTAAAATGTGTAATTAATGTATCTAAAGCAGCAGGTGCCATTGCAGCTCCCATATTATTACCATCTTTAATTCCCATATCTATAATTCTACCAGGAGTAAAATGGGTTATAAAAGGACCTGTTCCAGCAGAAGATAGAATTGCAGCACCTGAACCAGTAACAGTCCATTGTGAAGATTGTGGTCTCTGGTTTCCAAGTTCCAATGGAAATCTAAATTGTTTTTCTGCACTACAGAAATGGCTAGAAGCAGCACAAATAACATTATCAGCAGCGCCACCATCAATAAATACAGAACCTAACCCTAAGCCTTCAACGAAAGTAGAGCATGCACCGAATATACCTATAAATGGTATATTTGAATCTCGTAAACCAAAGCTAGAAGAAATACATTGATTTAATAAATCACCAGCAAAACAGTAATCTATACTGGATATTGGAAGATTAGATTTTTTTACTGCAGAATAGACTGTTTCTTTTAATATTTTACTTTCAGCTTTTTCCCAAGTTTTTTCACCCCAAAACTCGTCTTCTAAGCATTTATCAAAATACTTAGCAAGGGGCCCCTCTGCTTCTTTTGGACCAACAATACTTGCTGTATCTAAAATAGTAGGAGGCTTAGTAAATTTAATAGTTTGTTTTCCTAATTTCTCCAAAAAATCATCTCCTTATGCTAAAGTAATACCTTGGGTATTAAAAATTAGATATACAATACCAACAATAATAGAAGTACAAATACCAAAAACTAATACAGGTCCAGCAATAGTAAACATTTTACTACCAACACCCATAACATAACCTTCAGATTTGAATTCTATTGAAGGCGCAACAATGGAGTTAGCAAAACCGGTAATAGGAACTAAAGAACCTGCACCTGCAAATTTTCCTATTTTATTAAACATATTTAATCCTGTTAAAAATGCACTAATTGCTATTAAAATGATAGAAACTATAGTTCCAGAAGTTGCCTCGTCTAAACCACGAGCTTTACATATAAGTAAAATTATCTGCCCAAAAGTGCAAATTAAACCTCCAACCCAGAATGCATTAAAACAATTTTTTAATATTGGCGAATTAGGGGATTTTTTATCTACATATTCTTGGTATTTTTTTTGTGTCTCGATAGGTTGCATAATTACTCCTTTCTACATATTAGAATGATCAATATAAAATGTAAGTTCTATTTCAGCAAAATATTCAGTAATTTTACCATCTTGAATATTTGCAGTTTGATCAATTACTTTAACCTCAGATATATAATTTATTGTTTTTGAAGCTTCACTAATAGTTTGCACAATAGCATCTTTCCAAGATATGTTAGAAGAACCTCTAACACGAATGTGTTTTTCTACAGTCATTACAATACCTCCTATAAATAAAATTACTAATATTTTTTCCATTTAATTTAATTTTATACAAGCTGATGATATAATATATAAAAACGGAATTTGTGGACATTCGGGATATGGGGACGTTCCTCAAATCCCGGAAAAGGAAAAAAAGACCGTCCCTAAATCCCGAGTAGGATGTTCCCATAAATCCCGATGAAAGGATTGGAAATGATGAAAATCGATTTTGCACGTAATATTGCGCTAAAAAGTTTATATGAAATAAATACAAAACAAGCATATTCTAATATTGTGCTAGACAAATTTATAAATGAAAATAGAGAAAAATTAAGTAACTTAGATATAAATTTTATATCCGAATTAGTATATGGTGTTGTAACATGGAAACTAACATTAGAATATATCATTCAAAAATATTCAAAAACAAAAATAAAGAAAATGTCTGACTGGGTAAAAAATATTTTGTATTTAGGAAGTTATCAAATAATATTTCTAGATAAAGTTCCAAAATCAGCAGCTGTAAATGAAAGTGTTAATTTATGTAAAAAATATAATTTTAAATCAGTGGGATTAGTTAATGCAATTTTAAGAAAAATAGAAAAAAGTGATTATGAAGAAATTAGTAATATAACTAATAGTATAACTAGAATAAGTTTAAAATATTCAATGCCAGAATGGATAGTAAAGAAATTTTGCGATGAATATGGCGAGGCAGAAACAGCAAATATTTGCCAAAATTTAAATTTAAGACCTAATATTTCGGTAAGAATAAATAGATTAAAAGGCAAAGTAGAGCTAAGAGAGAAAGGAATTTTAGAGGATTTTAGAACTATTACTGGTACAAAAAACATCACTAAAACAAAAGAATATATGGAAGGAAATATAACTATTCAAGATGAAGCAGCAGGTTTAAGCAGTTTCGTCCTAGCACCAAAAGAAGGAGAGCTGGTTTTAGATGCATGTAGTGCTCCTGGTGGAAAGACAACTTACTTGGCAGAACTTATGCACAACAAAGGAAAGATAATAGCTTGGGATATATACGAAGAAAGACTAAAACAAGTTAATCAAAATGCTAAAAGATTAGGTATTGATATTATACAAACAGAAGTACATGATGCAACTAAATTAAAAGAAGAATATGTAGAAAAATTTGATAAGATTTTGCTTGATGTACCATGTTTAGGTTTAGGAGTAATAAGAAGAAAGCCAGATATAAAATGGAATAGACAAGAAGATGATATAAAAGAAATTTCTGATATTCAATTTAATATACTAAAAACATGTTCTAAATATTTAAAAAGAAATGGGACTTTAGTATATTCTACTTGTAGTATGTTAAAAGAAGAAAATGATGCAATAATAGAAAAATTCATAAAAGAAGAAAATTTCGAAACAGTTAATATAGAAGAGCAAATACCAAATGAATTTTCTAAAATAACTACTAAGGATATGGTACAATTTTTACCAAGTCAAAAACATGATGGATTTTTTATAACAATGCTAAAGAAAATATAAGGTGCCGGAGGAGGCGCTGGAGGCGTAAGGTAAATATAATATTACGTAAATATTACATTATTATTATGTTTAAATTAAATACCTTGACTTTTTTATATAAACAGATAAAATATTGTTAGAAGAAAACTGAAAAAGTGTTACGCACAATATATATACAAAAGAAGGGAGACGTTTATATGTTAAATAAGGTAAGAGAAGAAAAGGGAATAACATTAGTAGTTTTAATAATAACAATAATTGTATTACTATGTTTAGCAGGAGTTATAGTATACTTAGTATTTGGTCAAGATGGATTAACTGGTAAAGATAATGCACTAGAGGCAGAAAGAGATAAAGCATATGCTAAAGATATTGTAACAATGGCACTAAAAGTAGTAGAAAAAGAACAAGAACAAGCTCAGATGAATGTTAATGGATTAGTACAAACAAATACAAATCCAGATGTTATAGATGCAGTTGTAAAGGCAATAGATAAATCTTCAAACTTTAAAGAAGGAGCAGATGGAAGCTCTGTAGAATATGTTACAAACAATGGAGATAAATATGTAGTTACAATAGATACACAAAACTTGAAAGTAAAAGATGTAAACTAAAAATATAGTGGGTTAGGCTAAACTTAAAATTGTAAATTAAATATTTATATGATAGAATAGGCATATACATTAGTATATGCCTAAAAAAATGTTAGGAGAAAAAAATGATTAATTTTATATTTAGTATAATATATTTATTGGTTTTAATAGAAATTGCAATTATAGATAAAAAAGAACATAAAATTTCTAAAAGGATTTTACTTGTAGGTTTTATTGTAGAAGCAATACAGATAATTTATTTATATGTTAATAATAAATTTCATTTAATTGAGTATTTAATTTATTTAATTATATTTGTAATATTATTAATAATAGATACGATTATTATAAGAAAAAAAGGTGAGTCTTTATATGTGTTGCAAATTCTAATGCTTTGCATGTATATGGCAATATTTACAGATAAATATATTTTTGCAGTAACAGTTATATATACATTATTAGTTATTGGATTATATATTTTAATTGGAAAAATTTCTACAATACGAAAAAGAAGAGTAATTAAAAAACAGAATGCTAAAGAACTTGCAAAATTACCAATAGGTTTTTATTTATGTATAGCAGACATACTAGTTTTAATATATAGTATAATTATATAAAAGTACTAAAAACATAGGGAGAGTGGAAGTATGAATATAGGAATAGATATAGGAGGAAGTCATATAGGAGTAGGACTAGTAGGTTCAAGTGGCAAAATAATAAATAAAAAAGAAGTAGATATTACAGAAAAAGACAAGAAAAACATAGAGAAAATGATTATAAATACAATTACAAATTTTATTAAAGTGATTTTAAAAGAACAAGACATAGAGACTAAAGAACTTGGATATATAGGAATTGCATCACCAGGAACTATAGAAAATAATTGTATATATAATGTTGTAAATTTAGGTGTAGAAAAACTAGATATAGCAAAAATTTTAAATAAAGAATTTGGCTTAGAAGTAAAAATAAAAAATGATGCTAAATGTGCAGGTATTGCAGAAAGTATGTATGGAAGCACGAAACCGGCACAGGATAATATATATTTATGTTTAGGAACAGGAATAGGTGGAGCAGCGTTCATAAATAATAAATTAGTAGAACCTAGATATAAATCTGGAATGGAATTTGGACATATGATAATACAAAAAGATGGTAGAGAATGTAAATGTGGAAGTAAAGGCTGTTTCGAAACATATTGCTCTATGAAAGTTTTAAAAAGAGAAATATCAGAAACATTAGAATTAAACGAGAACGAGACAGGGGCAAACATTGTAAATGAAATAAGAAAACATATAGATGATTTAAGAATAAAGCCACTTATAGAAGAATATGTACAATATTTGGCAATAGGAATAGCAAATTTAATAAATATATTTGAACCAGAAATTATATGTATAGGTGGAAGTTTTGTTTATATTGGGGATTTAATTATTCCAAGGTTAAAAAAAGCAATTCAAGAAAAAGGTCTATTATTTAATTCAAGAAAAGAAATAAATATAGTTCTTGCTAGTTTAGGCAATGATGCCGGAATTATTGGAGCCGCAAGCTTATTATAGAAAAAAATTACTTAAATACTTGTACAAATTTTAAGATTGTGATATAAATTATGTATGGAATTTTATAGGAAAGGTGGAACATTTGTGGAAGGCGAAACAAGTACTGATAAAAAAACAATATTAATTGTGGATGATGAACAACCAATAATTGATATGCTAGTATATAATTTGGAAAAAGAAGGATATAATACCTTAGAGGCAACAGATGGGGAAAAAGCAGTAGATATTGCTTTAAATAATACACCTGACTTAATATTATTAGATATTATGATTCCTAAAATGGACGGATTATCTGTTTGCAAAAGAATAAGACATACTTTAAATGTTCCAATTATAATGCTTAGTGCAAAAGGCGAAGAAATAGATAAAATATTAGGATTAGAATTAGGAGCAGATGATTATATAACAAAACCTTTTAGTATAAGAGAGTTAATGGCAAGAATAAAAGCTAACTTAAGAAAAGGAAAAGGAAGCTACGAAGACGGAAAGATAGAGGCAAATACTAATAAAATAATTGTAGGAGATTTACAATTAGATGTTGATAAATTCGAAACAAGAGTTAAGAATAAAGTTATAGATTTAACATTAAGAGAATTTGAGGTATTAAAATATTTAGCAAATCAATTAGGTCAAGTTGTAACAAGAGAAACTCTACTAGAAAAAGTATGGGGATATGAATATTATGGTGATATTAGAACTGTAGATGTTACTGTAAGAAGAATAAGAGAAAAGATAGAAGAAGACACATCAAATCCAAAAATATTAATAACTAAAAGAGGAGTAGGTTATTATATAGCTACAGGTGATAAATAAATATAAATAAAGCCACTATCAAAATATTTGGTAAGTTATGATTAGGGCAAATTCAATAAATTGTGGTAAAAAGTCACAATGCAAATGAGTAAAAATCGTCGGTCGAAATACAGATATGTAGTCTATTTTAACTGGCGATTTTATTAGTATAATAGGAACCACTTAAAAGTAGTGTAGCAAGGAGTAATAAATGATAAAGAATATACAATTAAAAATAGTATTAATATTTTTTATATTAGGAATGTTTATAATTATAGGGTTAGGTTTATTTTTTACTAACTCATTAGAAGCAATAAATACAGCTTTAAACACAGCTCAAATTACAGATGTAATAATAGAAGAAATTAATAATATAAAAACTGTATCAATGATTTCTTTAGTATTATTAGGAGTAATTAGTATTATTGTAGGAATTTTCCTTTCAAAAACTGTAGTAAAGCCAATAGATAAATTAATAAAGAATGCAGAAAAGCTAACATCAAAGGAAAAAAATGCTCATGTTAAAAATAAGAATGAGATAGACGATTTGGCAGATACTTTCGAGGAAATGACAACAAAATTGCAAACCAATTTATCAGAGATTTCTACACAAAAAAAGCAAATGGAAACAATTCTTTTACATATGAGTGATGGTATAATTGCTTTTAATATGGAAGGAAAGGTAATATTAATAAATCCAGCTGCAACAAGAGCATTATCTATAATGGAAGAAGATACAGATTTTGAAACAATTTTTAAAAATGTAAATATAGACATTAACATGGAAAAAATAATCTACCTAGAAGATTGGACATCATCAGAGCAGAAAGTAAAAGTAAAAGACAGATATTTAAATCTAGCGTTTGAAATATTAAAAGATGAAAAAGATAGACCAGCAGGAGTTATGGTTCTTATACAAGATATAACAGAACATGTAAAACTAGATAATATGAGAAAAGAATTTGTAGCAGATGTATCACACGAGTTAAAAACACCAATAACATCAATAATGGGCTATGCAGATACTTTGCTAGAAACAGACCATGATAAAGAAATAGAGACTAAATTTTTAGGTGTAATATCTTCAGAGGCGAAAAGAATGTCAAAATTAGTAACAGATTTATTATCTCTTTCTAGATTTGATAGTAACAAGACAAATATAGTAAAAGAAGAGTTTGATTTAGGAGAGCTTGCTAAGAAATGCCAAGAGAAACTTCAAATAGAAATAGATAAGAAACATCTACAAGTACATTGTTTAGTTACTGCAAATGTACCACCTGTATATGCAGAAAAGGATGGAATAGAGAGAGTAATAATAAATATATTATCAAACAGTATAAAATATACAAATGAAAATGGAACGATTAATATTTATGTAGGATTTGTATATAATGATGCGTACATAAAATTTATAGATACAGGAATAGGTATTCCAGAAGAAGATTTAGAAAGAATTTTCGAAAGATTTTATAGAGTAGATAAAGCCAGAACTAGAGAAATGGGTGGAACTGGCTTAGGTCTTTCAATAGCAAAAGAAATATTAGATAGAAATAATGGAACAATAGATATAAAAAGTAAACTTAATGAAGGAACAGAAGTTGTAATAAGAATACCTACAAAGACAAATAACAAATTTATCCTAAAGGAGGAAGAAAACTTAAATGAAGGAGAAGCTAGAAGACAACCAAATATCCAGGAACAAAAAGATAATTAAAGAAATTGGTGGCTGGATTATTTGTATAGTAATTGCAGTTATATTAGCTTTATTAATAAAATATTTTATTTTAACTCCAACAGTTGTAAAACAGGAATCAATGTATCCTACATTAGAAGAAAACCAAAGATTAATTTTAAATAGACTTGGAAGAACTTTTAAACAAATGCCAAAAAGGGGAGACATAATTACCTTCGAAGCCCCAACGGTTACTTACCGAACAGAGGAAGATACAGATATTTCTAATCCTGTAGCAATTTATGAAGATGAAGAAAGAAATATTTTTGGAAATTTTAGCTACAATGTATTAGAAATTGGAAAGACAAGTTATATTAAAAGAGTTATAGGATTGCCAGGTGACCATGTACAAATAAAAAATGGCAAAGTATATATAAATGAAGAGGAATTAGAAGAGGATTACTTACAGCCAGGAATTATAACAGATGATGCAGAGGGAATATTTTATGATATTATAGTTCCAGAAAATACTGTATTTGCGATGGGAGATAATAGGAACTCAAGTGTAGACTGTAGAGCTTTTGGATGTATCCCACTAGAAAAAATAGAAGGAAAAGTCTTAATAAGATTTTGGCCACTTAATGAATTTGGAAAAATAGAAGAGTAGGAGGAATAGACTTGTTCGAAAATATTGCAGGTCATGATAATATAAAAAATATATTATCAAATAACATAAATACAAAAAATATATTGCATAGTTATTTATTTATAGGAGAAGAGGGAATAGGAAAAAAGATGCTTGCAAAAGAATTTGCGAAAGCAATTTTGTGTACTTCAGAAAATAATAAACCATGCAATATTTGTAAATCATGTGTAGAGTTTAATACAAATAATAATGCTAATTTTAATTTGATAAACGAAGAAGGAAGCGCAATAAAAATAGAACAAATAAGAAATATGCAAGTTAAAATCGCAGAAAAGCCGATAAATTCGAACTATAAAGTGTATTTAATTAATGATGCAGAACTTATGACGCAAGAAGCACAAAACTGTTTATTAAAAACATTAGAAGAACCGCCAGAGTATGTTGTTATAATACTTATAACATCAAATGAAAATAAAGTTTTAAATACTATAAAATCTAGATGTATGAAATTATATTTTAATAATTTAGATAAAAATAATGTAAAAAAAGTACTAATAGAACAGTTCGAGATGAAAGATATAAATGACTCTTTTTTAGATGCTGTAGGTGGAAGTATAAAAAAAGCACTATTAATTAAAGAAAAATCGTCAGAATACGAGCAAATAACTAAATTATTTGATATAATAGATAAAGAGAATTTAGTTAATTTTATAAATTCAGCTAGTATAATATATGAAAATAAAGATGATATTTATAATATTTTAGATTATATAAATATTTTATTAGATATCAAAATTAGATCAAATTCAAACAATTCGTTTAAATTTGCAAATTGTATTTTTACAGTGGAAGAAGTTAAGAAAAGATTAAGAGCAAATAGTAATTATGATATGTCTATAGACTATCTACTAATGAATATGTGGAAGGAGATTAATGGTGAAAGAAGTAGTAGGTATTAAATTTAAAAAGCCAGGTAAAATATATTTTTTTGATCCAGCAGGCTTAAAGTTAAATTTACAGGATACAGTTATAGCTGACACTGCAAATGGTGAGGAATTTGCTAAAATAGCTATGGCTAATAAATTAATGCCTGATGAAAAGATTGTAGAACCTTTAAGAAAAGTATTAAGAGTTGCTACAAAGAAAGATATAAGACAAAATGAAGAGAATAAGCAAAAGGAAAAAGAAGCTTTTAAGATTGCATTAGATAAGATTGCAAAACATAAATTACCAATGAAACTTATAGATGTAGAATATAAATTTGATAGATCAAAAATATTATTCTATTTTACAGCAGATGGTAGAATTGATTTTAGAGAATTAGTAAAAGATTTAGCTGCTATATTTAAAACAAGAATAGAACTTAGACAAATTGGAGTAAGAGATGAAGTTAGAAGAATGGGCGGTAACGGAGTTTGTGGTAGAGAGCTTTGTTGCTGTAGTTTTCTAAATAACTTTGATGCAGTTTCTATAAAAATGGCTAAAGAACAGAACATGTCACTAAACCCATCTAAGATATCTGGAGTATGTGGTAGATTAATGTGTTGTTTAAAATATGAACAAGAAGCATACGAAGAAAAATTAGGAAGATTACCAAAAGTAGGTTCTATTGTAGAAACAGTTGATGGAGAGGGAACTGTAGATAGTGTAGAAATTCTTAAAGAAAATGTAAGAGTAAAATTTGAAGATGATGATGGATATCATTATAAAAAATATAAGGCAGAGGATGTCAAATTAATAAAAGCAAGTGAAAAAGAGGAAATTGACCCAGAAGAAAAAGAAAATGAAAAAGAATTAGAAGAACTTGAAAATTTAGCAAAAAATGATATATTAGTAGAAGACGATATGTAATAAATGTTTTAATATAGCATATAATGAGTTAAAGTTCTATAGTATAAGATAGCTGTAGCGATAATATAGTAAAAATATAATACTGAAAGGTGGTGAATAATATGGCATATAAAATAACAGATAAATGTATAAGTTGTGGAGCTTGTGCAGCAGAATGTCCAGTAGGATGCATTTCACAAGGGGATGATAAATTCGTAATAGATCCAGAAGCTTGTATCTCTTGTGGTACTTGTGCAGGAGTTTGTCCAGTTGAAGCGCCAGAAGATATGAACAATTAATTTACATAAAAAGAAGTTACAAAAAAGTAACTTCTTTTATTTTTCCTTCTTTGATATAAATTTTATCAATTATTTTTAACCAAAATTTTCTTTTTTCCTCTATATTAAAAGTATTATATATATCAGGAATGTCTTTATTTATTAACTCATTTAAATATGTAAAATCTTTTTGAGGTTCTTCTTTTTGTGCTTCTTCTAATTTTAATATTTCCTTATTTATTCTAATATAATCTTGTTTGTATTCTTCTTTATTTATTAAATCATCTAAATATAAATCTTTTAATTTTGAAAGTTTGTTTTTTAAACTATTTATTTTTATATTGTTTTTTTGTGGTTTGGGTTTTGTTTTAATTGTAGATTTCGAAATATATTGTTTACACAATTCTTTTAAATTATTTATTAGATATTCTTCTACTGTTTTATCCGATATAACCCTCGAATTTTGACATTGCTTTTCATTTATTCCAACTTTATATTTGTATTGCTTATCACAAAAATAATTTATGATTTTGTTTTTACTTCTATAATCTACTTTACGAACTAATCTAGATTTACAATAATAACAATATAACATTCCAGCAAAAATAGAAGATATATTTTCTTTTTTAAATACTTTTTCAACTCTAGGTAACAAGTTTTGAACTTCGTCAAAAAGTTCTTTATCCATAATAGGAGGAATGTAGTTATCTAAATATACATTTCTTCTATACAACTTATATTTTCCAATGTAAGCAGTTTCACGTAGGTAATTAAATAGAGCATCTTGACCTTTCCCAGGAAAATTCTTAACAAAGTAGCTATAAGTTTTTTTATGATCTCCATTTACAGAAATAAAATATTTATATAGATTTCTAATATTTTCTGCTTCTTCTGGATCAACTACAAACTTTTTATCTTTTATTTTATATCCATATTTAGTAGTACCAGATGTAACTTCGCCTTTTTCACGCTTATTTTTAAATACGAACTTTATCCTTTCAGAAGTTTTTCCAATTTCCCTTTGTGCTAAAGATACTTTTAAATTAAACATAAACATACCATCAGCAGTAGAGGTATCGACATCATCCTCATCTATTGCTTTCATTGTACAATTATTATCTTGTAATATCTTATTTATATTGTTAGCATCTAATACATTTCTACTTAATCTATCTAGCTTAGTAAAGAGTATCATGTCATATGCAACAGATTTTTCTAACATCTTCTGTAATGCTTTTCTTTTTTTCATAGAAGAGGCAGATATACCTTCATCTATATAGAAATCATATTTGTAATCATTTTCTGTACAGTATTTAGTTAGTGCATCTTTTTGAGCTTGTATAGAAAAGCCATATTTGACTTGCTCTTCTGTACTAACACGACAATAACAAGCTACAGTTTTCATATAAAAAACTCCTTTCGCGAAAATATGTTCTCTTGAAAGAAGTTAAAAATAAATATATAATAAATAAAACTCTTTCAAGAGTTGATTTTTGAGAATAGATAATGTATGAAGTTTGGCGACAAAGTACATTATCTATTTTTTTATAGAGATATTAAGATAAACATACATCTATAAAATTTTGTCCAAAACTAGTTATTTTTAATAAACCTTTAGAATATCCTAATTCAATATTAGGAGGAAGAAGGTTGATGTCTTTAAAAAAGCTAATTTCTTTAAAGGCTTTATCATATATAGTAGAATCATTTCTGTATTCTGAAAAACTAATCTCAATTAATTTTAGTCTACTTAAGTTATCTATAATTATAGATTCAAGAACATCATTATTATCTTTATTAATTAATATAATATTGTTATTAGGATAAATAAAACCTCCATCTTCATTCAAATATTTAATTTTAAAGATAGGTCCATTTTTTATATTATTTTCTTTTAAATATTTTAACATTTTTGCATCATTTTGACTTAATTGCTTTACTAGTTCAATATATGCAGGAAGAACTTTACTTTGTTTTCTATCATCCATATCAGAAATTAAAATATTTTCAAAAGCTTCTTTTAAGTAATCTTCATCAAGAGCATAAGTTAATTCAGTAATACCTTTTAAAGCAATATAAGATGAAGGTTCTACACGATTTTCTTCTGGTATTTTTTGATACTTTGCTTGCATTTCTTCAAGGGCTTTTTTCATTTTATAAGGTCTTTCTGCTATATATAAATCGGCTTTTCTTCCAATAGGTGAAGCCCATAATAATTGAGCTAACTTATTAACTCCTTTTGCTCCTGCTTTATCTAGTTCTTTTCTTGTTTCTTTAGTACTTTCACTAGCTATATCTAAAGCTTTATTAACTGTATTTGGATCTATTTGTAGTTCGTCCATTTTTAATATTCATCTTCTTTCTAATTATATTTTTCCTTGATAAGATATACAATTGAGTCGAGAGTAGTTAGTTATTTTTTCTTTTCTATAGTAATTTTAAAGTTTTTTCTAATGGTATTTATTATTAAACATATTATAATTAACGCTATAATAATAGATAAAGCAATTATTATGTTATTCTGACTATTATTTTTTTCTTCTAATTCCTTATTTTCAGCTATCATATTAAATTTTTCATTTGCTTCTTTTTGTTCTTGTTCAGCTTTTTTCTTTAATTCTTCATCTCTTCTTTTATAATTTTCTTCGATTCTATTCCATTCTTCGGGACTGACATCATCTTTATAAACCCATTTAGCATATGATATATTATAGGAAAGTATAGTTATAATAATTAATAGAAATGTAAGTATAGATTTTTTCATTTATTTCTCCTTTTTTTATTCAAATATTTTACTTATTCGTGCTTCTACAACTTTACCTATTATTTTAAAGTTATCATTTTTACTTAATTTTCTAGGCGGATAATAGGAATTAAAAGCAACCAATTCAATATAATTATCATATTTTATAACTTTTTTAACTGTACCTTCTTCACCATCTACAAGAACTATAGCAATTTGACCACTTTCAACATCAGATTGACGATGTACAATTATAATGTCATCTTCATACATAACTGGTTGCATACTATCTCCTACTATTTTTAATGCAAAGTAATTTTCTGGGTCAGCTAATTTTTTATCAATAGTCACATATCCAATAATATTTTCTGATGCAAGATAATCATATCCAGCTTTTACTGCACCTAATAAAGGAAAAGCTTGTTTGTTATTATAATTTTCATATTTTTGATCAGTAAAACCAGCCAGCCAAGCAGGAGAAACATTAAAGAAATTAGCTAATTTGACTATAGTACTTCTTTTGACTCCTTTAATTTCTCCTGAAGCGTATCTAGAAATAGTAGCATTAGTTTTTCCAACATTTTCTTCAATTTTATCTAATGTATAATTACTATTATTTATTAACTCGCTTAATCTTTTAGCGAAAAGTTCATCCATTGTCATCAAACTCCTTTACATGGATTTTACTATATTTTTTCGCATTACGCAATATTTTTGCAAAAAATAATAAAAAAATTTCGTAAAAAGTATTGACAAAAAAATGAAGATACTGTATATTACGTATAACGTAATTACGCGACACGTAAAATAAAGAGAGGTGAAAAAATTGGAAGAAGCAGTTAAATATACTTTAAGTAGACTTGAAGGCTTTTTAAAGTTTAAAAATATTACTAAGCCAGAATTAGCTAAAAGATGGAGAAAAACAGAAGCATATGTATATAGAAGATTTAATGGCGATGTAGAATTAAGCCTTACTGACATTTTAGAATTAACAAAAATATTAGAAATTCCAAAAGACGAAGCAAAAGATATTTTTTTTGGATACGAATTACGTAATACGTAAAAAGAGGTGAGAAGATGAAGCAACAATTAATCTTTGGAATTATCATAATTAGTATAGCTTGGATATTTTCTACTATATTAGCAGGAAAAATGGCAGGCAAAACAGGTGTAATTCTTTATATAGTATATGGATTATTAATAATTAGTCCTTTTGTATTTGCTTTGATAGGCTTGCCACAAGGTTGGATAGAAGGGTAAAGGTTTCCATACTACGAGACTTAGAAAAAGAAGTGGTTAATTCTTTAATAATGTTATCATCATCAATCTTGAAATAGCCATAAAGTTTTAAAACACTTTCAATATAGTTTAAATAATTTTTTTCACTAGTATTATCGACAGAATACGCTTGAGAACATTTAATAAAATTTTCTAAAACTTCTTTTTTGGATTTTTCATAAATTTCAATTTTAGTAAGTTTTAAATCATAATGACCTTTTATAGCTTGAGTGATACTAGGAGAAATTAAAGCAATTACACTTAAAATTATAGCCATAGTTATTTCCAAAGTTATAACACCTCACTTTCGAGGTAATTATATTACAGATTTCAACAGAAAGGAAGGAGGAAAGATGGATTATGAAAAGATAAACAAAGCAATAGTAGAAATACTAGAAGAAAAATATGGAGTAAAAATAGAAAGTAAAGTTGAAAGGAAGTGAGAACTATGAGTGACCAACAAAAATTTGATTATTTGTTAGGAAAATTTACCAGAAAAGCAGCAACTTTTGTAGGAACAATATTATTTTTTGGAACAATCGAATTAGTATGTTTAGCACATATATTTTTAAGATAGAGGAGGTGAAAAAAGAATGGAATATTTTATATTGCTAGCAATAATAGGTATCTTAATAGCTTACATAGTTGTAAGAGAATCAATAGTTCAAAATCAAATAAAAGAATTAGAAGAAGAGCGTAATAATTCAGAATTAAGAGCAGTAACACATTTTAGAAAAATAAATGAAGTTGAGAACTTAATAAAAGAAGAACAAAAGAAACCAATCTATAATAGAAATAATTTTACATTAGTAAGCAAAATAAAAGAAGTAATTACAAGCGACCAAACTAGATAATTACTTCTTAAAATAAAAAAATTTCATAAATGAACCTAAAACTATTTTAGCATAGTTTGAGTAGAAAATCAAGGGAGGATATCCATATGAATAATGACTTAGATACTCGTTATAGTGAATTAGAAGAAGCGATATCAACATTGAACATTGCAATAAATGAAGTAACTGATAATTGCGTAAAAGAAATATTAATATCCTGTAAAGAAAACTTAGAAAATGAATTTAATGAAATAAAAGATAGAGTTGAGGCAATATGGGAGAATGAAAAAAGAGAGTTAAAAAACGAATATTGGAGGAGTGTAGTGTGATGACTGAAAATTTAATAGTAATTAAACAATTACCACAGATAGAAGAACATTTAAAGGATTTATCATCCGAAATAGATGTAAAGGTAAACAATGCAAAGAAATTAGTATGTACAGAGGAAACTGTAAAAACAGTAAAGCAAGTAAGAGCAGATTTAACTAAAGATTTTAAAAATTTAGAAGAACAGAGGAAAACGGTAAAAGAACAAATTTTAGCACCATATATGCAATTTGAAGAAGTTTATAAAACATATGTATCTAATAAATATAAAGAAGCTGACATAGATTTAAAACAAAAGATAGATAGCACAGAAAATGAATTAAAAAAACAAAAAGAACAAGAAATTAAAGATTATTTTGAAGAATATAAAACAGCAAACAATATTGATTTTATAAATTTTGAGCAAGCAAATATAAATATTACATTAACAGCAAGTAAAAAGAGTCTAAAAGAACAAGCAAAAGCCTTTATAGATAAAATTAAAGATGATCTTAATTTAATAGAAACACAGGAATGCAAAGAAGAAATTTTAGTTGAATATAAACAAACGTTAAATATAAGTAGAGCAATACAAGATGTTGCAAATAGACATAAGTTATTAGAAGAAGAGAAAAAAAGACAAGAAGAGTTAAAAAGCAAACAATTAGAAGAAACTCAACGACAAGCTGATATGTCAATAAAAAAACAAGAAGTAGCAACAAAGAATGCTTTAGATAATTTTGTTATGGAAGCACCAAAAGTAGCAGAACAAGAAGAAATCTTAACACTTAAATTTAAAGTAAGAGGAACAAAAAGTAAATTAAGAGAATTAAAGAAATTTTTAGAAGATGGGGGATATGATTATGAGTAATATACCAGCAAAAACAAATAAATCAACAAATAAGCCAAAGTTTAGTGTGGCAATACAAAGTGATACATATAAAAATTTAATAAACCAAACTTTAGGAGATAAAGATAGAGCAACAAGATTTATAGCTAGTATATCAAGTGCAGTAGCAACGAATACTGATTTACAGCAGTGTGATGCTGGAACAATATTAAGTGGAGCATTGTTAGGAGAAAGCCTTAATTTAAGTCCAAGTCCTCAGCTAGGACAATACTATTTAGTTCCATTTAATAAAAAAGTTAAAGGTGTGGATGGAGATGAGTCCTACATAAAAGTAGCACAATTTCAACTAGGTTACAAAGGATATATACAATTAGCAATTAGAAGCGGTCAGTATAAAAAATTAAATGTGTTAGCTATAAAAAAAGGTGAACTAATTAAGTATGATCCATTAAATGAAGAGATAGAAGTAAATCTTATGGAAGATGAAGAAGAAAGGGAAAATGCAGAAACAATAGGATATTATGCAATGTTTGAATATACAAATGGATTTAGAAAATCTCTTTATTGGTCAAAGTCTAAGATGGAAAAACATGCATTAAAATATTCTAAAGGCTATTCTGCACATAAAGGATATACTTTTTGGGAAAAAGATTTTGACGGAATGGCCTATAAAACAATGCTTAGACAATTAATTTCAAAATGGGGAATTATGAGTATTGATATGCAACAAGCAGTAGAAAAAGATATGACAGCAATTAATACTGATGGTACATACGAATACGTAGATAATGAAGAAGATACAATCATTGAACAACAAGAATCAAAAGACGAAGTAGTAGAAGTTCAAAATGAAACTACTGAAAAAGAGGTATCTATGAATGAATTATAAGATTATATCCAGTTGTAGTACAGGAAATGCAGTAACAATTAAAGACATAATATTGATTGATTGTGGAGTTACATTTAAAAAATTAGAAAAATATTATAAGAAATTAAAAATTGTGTTATTGACACATATTCACACAGACCACTTCAATAAAGCAACTATTAGAAGACTAGCACAAGAAAGGCCAACTCTAAGGTTTGCTTGTTGCCAGTGGCTATTAGAACCATTACTAGAATGTGGTGTTAATAGAAAGAATATAGATGTTTTAGAGATTGGAATTAAATATGATTATAAGCTATTTAAAGTAATACCAATAAAACTATATCATGATGTGCCACAATGTGGCTACAGAATATTATTTGATAATTACAAAGTTATATACGCAACAGATACTAAAACATTGGAAGGAATAACAGCTAAAAAATATGATCTATATTTGATTGAAGGTAATTATGAAAATGAAGAACTAGAAGAGAGAATAAAAGAAAAACAACAAGCACAAAAGTATTGTTATGAATATAGAGTAAAAGATACCCATTTAAGCAAAGGACAAGCAGTAGATTTTTTATTACAAAATATGGGAGATAATTCAGAATACGTATTTATGCATGAACATATAGAGAGGTAAAAGATGGAATTTGAAAAATTATATATGTTTAATCCTTTTACAATTCAAAATGCAAATAGCCAACAAATCGCTGATACATATAGTAAATTACAAAATGAGATAGTAGAAAATGCAGATACAGGTTTTTTAATATCTAAAAATATAGAGATATATGCAAATATGAACTATTTAATAGGAGAAATGATAGCAAGAATACAACAAGAATATGACACACTAAAAACAGATATTTCTATACAAGAAAATAAACAAGTATATATGCAAAGGAAACAATGGCAAGAAACACAAAAAGAAAAGCCACCGGCAATGACTTATTTTGAAGCAATGGCAAAAGAATTTGTAAAAGAAGATAGTAAAAAATTAGCAGAATTGGGGGCTAGATTATTTAGATTTAAAAAAGCCTATGAAAGCATAGACAGTAAACAGAATGCTTTAAAAAAGAAAATAGAAGCTATTAGATATGAAATATAAATAAATGTGGCACTAATTAGTGACGAAAAATAGGAGAAAAGGTACTCTTTTGATTAGTGCCACAGGTCCCCCGTAAAGGAGAAATGAATGAGCAAAAGTATATTACAAAATAAAAAAGAATGTTACATAACAGGAAGCACTAATAATCTACACAAACATCACATCTTTGAAGGAATAGCAAACAGAAAATTAAGTGAAAGAGATGGCTTATGGTTATGGCTAAGAGCAGATTGGCACAACTTAAGTGATTATGGAGTGCATTTTAATAAAGAATTAGATTTAAAACTAAAAAGAAAAGCACAATTAAAGTGGCAAGAATATTACCACAAAACAAAAGAAGATTTTATAAAAGAATATGGAAAAAGTTATTTGTAGGAGGAAAAGTTATGATTATAGGAGCAATGATAATATTATTTGTTTTAAGTTTAATATTTTTTATTATAGCAGCAGATAGTTGGGAACATGAAGTATTATTCGCAGGAATTGGTACAATATTGTTTACACTTGCATTAGGAGTACTTATATTTGGCTGTTTTCACGGATTTATAAATTATCCACCAACAGAAGGGACACATCAAGGAGTAATAACAGCTGTAGATTTAGAAGGTAATTGGTTTAGAAGATATGAAGTATATTTAAAATCTAGTAGATATACGGCGCAAAGTGATGAAACAGTATATTTAGTATATGAAAATGAAACCGAACTTATAGAAAAATTAAAAAATGCTATTGGAAAAGAAGTAAAACTACATTATGGGCATGATGGTGGATACATAGCTTGGAATAGTTGCGGAACATATCATATTAAAGATGTAGAAATAATAGGAGAAGATTAAACAACGGGGCTAAAGCAAAAATAAGTTTTAGCCCTTAAATATTATGAAAGGAGAAAACAATGGCAAGAGATAGTTTCATATTTTACAGAAGTTTTTATGAAGCAATAAGTGAGTTGCCAAAAGAAAATCAAGCAGATACATATGATGCAATAATGCAATATGCATTAAATCAAAAAGAGATAGAACTAACAGGAATATCTAAAGCAATATTTTCTCTTGTCAAACCACAATTAGATGCTAACTATAAAAAATATGAAAATGGAAAGCAAAAGAAAAGCAAAAAAGAAGCAAAAGTGAAGCAAAATGAAAGCAAAGCAGAAACTAATGTAAATGATAATGAAAATGTAAATGTAAATGAAAATGTAAATGACAATGATAATGATAATGTAGGCGACAGTTGTGTTGACGGTCTACAAGAAGTTATTGATTTTTATAGCAATAATATAGGATTTTTGAATCCATATGGTCTAAAAATTCTAGAAAGTTATGTAGAAGATATGTCTAGTGAACTAGTGATTTATGCAATGCAAATATCTGTAGAAAATAACAAAAAGACAATTAGCTATATTAAAGCGATATTAAATAACTGGACTAAAGCCAACATAAAGACATTAGAAGAGGCAAAAAGAGAGAATAAAAAGAAAGTAAGTAGTAACAAACAAATAGAGCAACGTAAATATACAGAAAGTGAGTTTGAAAGTTTATATGCAAATCAGGAGGTTTAGAAAATGATAATAATAAGTCAAGCTAAAGAAACAATATTAAATTTTAAAAATGTACAAGAAATTAGAATTGAAGAATATGGAACACACGTTAAAGGCAAGAAAATATATAAAATTTTTAGTGGAAATTTTGAAGGATATGCAACATTGTTAGGAACCTATGAAACTAAAGAAAGAGCAAAAGAAGTATTACAAGAAATAATAGATTCTTATAGTGATTCTATAGACTATATGTATAATCAAACATTACTTATTGGAGAATTAGAAGAATATAGAGAAAGTTTAGTTTATAGAATGCCAAAGGAGTGATAACAAATGAAAATAAGTAATATAACAAGGCAATTAAGCTTTGAAGATATAAAGCCTAAAAAGAAAATAAGGTATATGCAAATACTAGAAAGATTACTTTATGGAAATAAGACTGCAAAAGAAATTGCAGTAGAATTATTTGATTTAGGATTTACAAATACAAGTGAAAGAAACACAACAGCACCACGTTTAACAGAACTTGAAAAGATGGGATATGTGGAAGAAACAGCAAAGAAAACTTGCGAATACACAGGTAAAGCAGTAACTGTTTATAAGATAACTCAGAAAGGTTATGAAGTATTTAATTATAATCACATTCCAAGAATAGATTAGGAGGATATATGTTAATAAAAACTAATATAAAAGAAATTATAGAACATGTAGTTAAAAACGATATAAAGATAACAGATAATTCATGCAGTGGAAAGTGTAGTAAATGTGGAGAATGTTGTACAAACCTTCTTCCAGTCACACAAAAAGAAATTGAAACAATACAAAGATATGTTATAGCAAATAAAATAAGACCACAAAAGCAAATGTTAGTAATGCAAAATAGACTAACTTGTCCGTATTACGACGGCAAGAAGTGCTTAATATATGAGGTCAGACCGTTAATATGCAAAGAGTTTTACTGTTATAAAAAGCCCACCGCAGAGCTTGGAAAGAAATTCTTAGAGAAGGATTTTATAACAGTAGATATGTGGGCAATTGCTGAAGAGATAGATAAGTATTTTAAGGAGAGGTAAGTATGAGAGAGTATAAATTTAGAGCGAAAATAAAGAATCCGTATGTAGATAAGTGGGTGTATGGCTATTTAGTAAGTGAATGCTATATAAGTGAAAAAAATGAACTAGGATACACTCCAGTTCGCAAAGAAACAGTAGGACAATATACGGGTCTACACGATAAAAACGGAAAAGAAATATATGAGGGAGATATTGTAAAAGTAAGGTCTTATCCTAGTGGATATATAAACACAGAGGTTTACTTTAAAGACGGTAAGTTTGCTTTTGATGGAAGCAATTATAGTTTTAAAGATTTAAATGACAAAGTTGAAGTGATTGGTAATATTTACGAAAATAAGGAGTTACTAAATGAAACAAATAGATAATAAAAAGCTATGTAAAAGGATGCGAACGTTATGGAAGAAATATGGAAAGACATAAAAGGTTATGAAGGATTATATCAAATTAGCAATAAAGGACAAGTTAAATCTAAAGCAAGAAGAGGTAATTGGAAAGAAACAATACTAAAACCTTCAGAAACAAGAGACCATTATTTTGTTGTAACATTATCAAAAAATGGAGTTCAAAAGTCAAGAAGGGTTAATAGAATTGTAGCAGAAACATTTATAGAAAACCCACTAAATAAGCCAGAAGTTAATCATATAGATGGAGATAAGCACAATAATAATGTTGAAAACTTAGAATGGGTTACTACAAAAGAGAATATTATACATTCATACAAATGCAAATTAAGAACAGCAGAAGAGTCTGCAAAATCTTTAGGGATATACGCCCAAAAAGGTAAGATTAATCCAAAAAGTAAAACTGTTTATCAATTTAACAAACAAGGAAAACTAGTTGCGGTGTATGGAAGTGTTAGAGAGGCTGAAAGAAAAACAAAAATTTCTTCAAATTGTATATCAAGTTGTTGTTTAAAAAAATCAAAGTATGCAGGAAATTATATTTGGAGATATAAGGAGATGGTACAAAATGAAGCAAATAAATAATAGATATATTTGCTATTATTAACTGCTTAGGCTGTTGCAAATTAGAAGATGAGAATTTTAATGGAGTAATGAGATGCAAGGGGTTTGTTGCAGGTGCGGCAGATTGGCAAGTAAAATGGAGAGAGGAGCTAAAGAAAAGTGGCAACAAAAGATAAATTGACAACAGAAGAATTTTTAATAAATATGAAACAATTCTTTGAAGGCATAGATAAAGTAAAAGCTAACTTAGAACAGGAAATAAATAGAGTAGAGTTAGAGAGAAATGATTTGTTGCACGAGTTAGAGTTAGCAAAATTAAATGCTGTAGAGATGTCTCAAGTAGCAAAAGCTTTAAGAGATGTACTAAGAGAAAGAAGAATATATAAAGATGAATTAGCTAAAGTTATGACATTAAAAGGGTTTACAGATAAATATAATAACAAACTAATAATAGGAGATATTATACAAGTTTTAAAGAACTTAAGAACATTAGAAAAAAATAATGAAACTAGGAAATATACTCCTCGTGTAATTAAAAATTTAAAATGTGTGGAGGCAAAAGATGAACAAGTACAGAAATAAAAAAGTTATAGTAGAAGATTATGTATTCGATAGTATAGAAGAAAGTAGAAGATACAAAGAACTAAAATTATTATTAAGAGCAGGGAAAATAAGTAATTTAGAATTACAACCCCATTTTTTACTACAAGAAGGATTTAAGAAAAATGGAAAAACATATAGAAAAATAGAATACATAGCAGATTTTAAATATGAGGAAAATGGAAAAACAATAGTAGAAGATGTAAAGGGTATGCAGACAGATGTTTTTAAATTAAAGCATAAACTCTTTGAAAAGAAATACCCAGAGTTAGAATTAAGAATTATTAAATAAATTGGAGGATAAATAAATGGAGAAAAGTTATATAAATAACATTTTAAACTTCGCAGATGAGAATATAAATACTGCACAAAATTTAATAATAACAAAAGAAGAAGCGAAAAAAATTATCGAAGAATTAAATAAAAATTATATACCGAAAAAAATAGTAAAAATAAAAATGGAAGAATTAAATAACGATATAAAAAATGGTGATGAAATAGAAGCTATATTTAAAATTAAGCAACAGCAAATTTTACAAGAGTTATTGGAGGATAAATAATATGAAAAGTAAGTTGAAAAAACTTTTTAGAAAAAAAGAAAATCCAGAAAAAATAGAGATAACAGTTGTTGATGACAATAAAGAATTACCTGATTTTAGAAAAATAGCAGTACCAGATTTAAAACAATATCTGATTAATGGATATAAAGAAATTAGAGAAGTAAAAGCAGAAAAAGAAGAATTAAAAGAAAATTTAGAAAATGCAAGAAAATATAAAGATTTATATGATGCAGCTTTAGTAACATTAGAAGAATTTAGAAAAAGAGATGAAGAGAATAAAGAAATACAAACAAAACTGGAAAACAAAATTAATAAAAAAGAAACAGAAATAACAAAATTAAGTGAGCAAGTAAATACTTATAAAATACTTGAAGTTGAAACAAACCAAAAAATAGGAAATATAGAAAAAGTAAAAAATGAAGAAAGAAATAATGCAATAAAAGGATATAAAGAAAAATTAATAAATGAAATAAACAATACAAAAGGAAATATTAGTAAAAGCAAATTATTTTATATTATAAATTCTATAAAATGAATTACAAAGGAATTATAAGGAAGAAAGCTAGGTGATTAAGATGTTTATATTAGGATTAATAATTGGTTTATTTTTAGGAAGTTTAATAAGTTTATTTGGAATATGTTTATTTACAATTAGCAAAGAGGAGGACAAGCAATGACAGAAGATAAAAAGATAGAACAGCTTATAGCACATAATGTAAAGCAGATAACTATAAGCAAAAATGATTATGAAAAATTAAAGCAAGAAACAAAGAATCTAATAAAACTTAACGATGTAAAAATAAATTTTGAGGAGGAAAAATAAAATGAAAGTAATGATAAGTCAACCTATGAAAAATAGAGAAGAAGATGATATTCTAGCAGAGAGAAAAGTAATAATAGAAAAATTTAAAAATATGCATATAGATGTGGTTGATACATTTTATAAAGATGAAATACCAGAAGATTATAATGTTGGAGTATACTTTCTAGGAAAATCAATACAAGATATGGCAAAAGTAGATGCTTTATTTATGTGTGAAGGATGGAGAGCTGCAAGAGGTTGTAGAATAGAAAGACAAGTAGCACAAGAATATGGAATAAAAATATTGTATGAAGATTTCTTCGTAAATAAACCTGAAATTGCAACGAGAGAAATGTAGAAGAAGGTGAGTAGATGACTAAAGAGCAAGAAGTAATAAAAAGATTAAATTTCCATAAAGAGTATGCACGATTATCTAGTAATAGAGTAGTGATAAGTGAAACAGATTTAGAAACAGTCTTAAAAATGCTAAAAGAAAAAGATGCAGAGATAGAAAAATTAAAAGAAGAAAATAAAAATATTATGAAATTAAATGCAAATATGTCTAAAAGGCATTTAAATGATATTTTCAAGATTAAGAAGAAAGACAAGATGATAGACTTAATGGCAGAACATATATGTAGTAGTGCAATAGTAGATGACACAATATGTGCAATAAAATGTGATTGTGAAACGGATATTAATGAAGATTGTACACATGAGAAAATGTTAAACTGCACAAAACAATATTTTGAAAGGAAAGAGGAAGAAATTTCTGGTATTAACAAAACACCAGAAAAAAATTAGAAAATTTGGAGGTATTATGAGAGAAATAAAATTTAGAGGGAAAAGTAAGCAAACAGGTAAATGGGTATATGGTTATTATTTTAAAGATTTTAATGGAAAGAGTTATATAATTAATACTATACAGGAAATACAAAACGCAGATATTAGCAATGTCTGGATAGAAGTATTAGAAGAAACAGTAGGACAATATACAGGACTAAAAGATAAAAACGGAAAAGAAATATATGAGGGAGATATAATAACTGGAACAGACTATCCTTTTATAGATGAAGAAAAACAAAACTATGTTGGAATTGTAGTATTTTATGATGATGCTGCTAGCTTTGGATATGAATATCAATGTGTTAGAAAGGACAAAAGAGGGGTTTCTAATGGAATAAATAATGAATTTGAAGCAAATGAAAATTTAGTATGCGATGATTTAGAAGTAATAGGCAACATATATGACAATCCAGAAATGTTAGGAGGTAACAATGAAGATTAAAGTAGGAGAATATGTTAGAACTAAAGATGGAGTTATTTTTAAGATTTTAACTAAAGATAAATCTGACTTTGGAAATCATTATTATGGAATAACTGATAATGAAAATTATTCAAATTATACATACGGAAAAGGAAGTCATAATGATATTAAAAATAAGATATTAAAACATAGCTTTAACATAATTAATTTAATAGAAATAAATGACATTGTAAATGAAAGCTTAGTTGTAGATTTATATAAAATATTAAAAGACATAAATAAACCAGAAGAGGGAATGACAGAGATAATATATTTAGAAAATGGACAAGTGATTAATAAAAACAATGAAATTAAAACAATATTAACACGTGAACAATACGAAAGAGATTGCTATATAGTAAAGGAAAAATTAGGAGGAATCAATGGACATACCAAAGATATTTAAAGATAAAGGAAAAAAGTATAAATTTGTTAAAGAATATTCAAATTATGTGTTATACGAGGAAATGAAAATAAAATACAAAGAATGCTTTAATAAACAAGATTTAGGATTAATAGAAGAAAAAGAAAAGCCACATAATACTAATCCACAAAGAGTTAAATATTTTTAGGAGGCACCTATGATAAAAGAATTATTAGAGCAAGCAGATAGCTTAATAGAAGAAATAAAAGACATCGAAAGAAGATTAAGAAACATAGAAAAACGAGAAAAAACAATATTAGGCGATTCTGTAACAGGAAGTGAAAAAGAATATCCTTACATAAAAAGAAATTTTAAAATTACTGGAGTAGAAAACAAACTCTTTAGCAGTAGGACAAAAAGACAATACAAAAAGATGCTAAGAAGCAAAAAATACAATTATGGAAAAATAATAAAACAAATAGAGTATGAATTAAATTATGTAGATGATTCTGAAATAAGAAGAATTATTAGATATAGATATTATGATAATTTAAGTTGGATACAGATACAAATTAAAATGAAATATAATAGTGAAGATACAGCTAGGAAAAAAATAATAAGATTTTTTCAAAAAAATTAAATTTGTCCGTTTTGTCCGGTAAAACCATAGTAAAATGGTAGTAGGTAAAAAAGGTAGTGCTAAGAAATTGGCAAGCCCAGACTACCAATTTTAGGTTAAGGTATCCTCGAATCAGAAGAGTAAGTGTTTTAAATGCTTACTCTTTTATATTGCATTTTAATAATATGTATTTTTTAGGAGAGATGTAAATGAATATTAAACAATTAGAAAAAATGTTTTTAAAAGCTAAATTAGAAAGAAAAGATTTAGCAATAGAATTAACAGTACCAACAAGAGAAGAAACAGAAGTAATAATAGTAAGAAATGGAAATTTAGAATATAAATTAGATTATTACAGAAAAAACTATACAGAAAATTTAGTTCTTAATAGATGCAAAGATATAAAAATCCTAAATGCAAAAGTAATTAATTTTAATATTTAAGGAAACAATGCTAGGTATATAAGAAAGATAATACGTAATAATTAGCCAAGAAGTTTGAGAATTTTTCATAGAAATCCTCCTTTCTTTTAGAAAAGTAAATAGTCTTAAAGCCAATCCTAGCTAGGCTTTACATTCGAGAATGGTGAAATGGTATCACACAAGGCTTTGACTCTTGTATTCTTAGTTCGAATCTAAGTTCTCGAGCCAAATAAAAAAGGAGTAATTATGGAGTTATTAGATAAGTATAAAAAAGAAATATGTAGTAGATGTAAAAATAAGAAAACTAATCTATGTGAAATAAGGCAATGTGTTGATGGAACATATAGATGTATTTATTATGAAAGAGAAGGAAAAGAAAATGATAAAAGGAAGTTTTAAATTCAAAATTAATAATAAAAATTGGGAGATAAAAGAAATTCCACAAGAACAAATGAGAGAAGAGATAAAAAAACGAAATGACAGATTTGATGAATATGGAAAATATTTTGGAATAACATATTCAGATACACAAACTATCTATTTAGATAAAGATTTATGCGAAGATAGAAAAAGAACAACTTTATTACATGAATTAGGACATTGTTATATCAATACTTATATAACTCATTTAGACAAGAATTATAATGAAGAAGATGTTGTAGACATAATAGCAAATTCTTACGATATTATTAGAGAAATAGTTGATAAATATTTTGGAAAGGAGAAATAAAGATGGATTTTGGAGAAGCAATTAAATTAGTAAAGCAAGGTAAAAAATTACAGAGAGAAGGTTGGAATGGCAAAAAACAATACATAGAGTTAGCAACAAATATTAGTTATAAGAATGCAGAAGGTAAAATAATAAATGTAGAACATGATGCAATAGGAAATAAAGCTATAGCATTTGTTGGAACATCAGGTGTACAAATGGGTTGGCTAGCAAGTCAATCAGATATGTTAGCAGAAGATTGGAAAATTGCAGAAGAATAGTAGGTGACAATATGAGTAAGAAAGTAGGAAGACCAAAGAAATATACAAAAAAAGAAGAAATAGAAGGTAAAATAGAGGAATACTTTAAAAATTGTGACAAGAACAATAAGCCATATACTGTAACAGGCTTAGGTTTAGCTTTAGATATGAGTAGACAAGATTTAATTAATTATAGTAAAGATAAAGAGTTTTTTGACACAATAAAAAAAGCAAAACTAAGAATAGAAAATTATTTAGAGGAACATCTAGTGACAGATAGTAGTGTTACAGGAATTATATTTAATCTAAAAAATAACTATAATTGGAAAGACAAACAAGAAAATGTAAATATAGAGACAAACTATGAAGAGTATTTAAAGCGAGTTGAGGGAGATGAGTATTAATACAAAAGCCTATATAGAAAACTATATAAAGATTAGAGACAAGAAAAACAATATAGTACCACTAGTATTAAATGAACCACAACTTAAATATTATAATGTAATAAAGAGTATGTATCAACAAAGAAAGCCTATTAGAATAATTATTTTAAAAGCAAGACAAATGGGGTTTAGTACAGAAACAGAAGCAATAATATTTAAGAATGTAGTTACTCATCATAACTATAACGCAGGTATAGTAGCACATAAAGAAGATTCAACGACGAACTTGTTCAATATGAGCAAAAGAATGTTGGAGTATCTACCAGAAGATATCAAACCAGAGCAAAAGAAATCTAATGCAAAAGAGCTAGTTTTCAACAATGATATGGGGACAGGCTTAGATAGTAGAATAAAATGTATGACAGCAGGGGGAAAAGGAATAGGGCGTTCAGATACATTTACAGCATTGCATTTATCAGAATTAGCTTTCTGGGAAGGAGATAAAAAAGCAACAATGACAGGTCTATTACAAGCAGTACCTAATACTCCAGAAAGTATGATAATAATAGAAAGTACAGCAAATGGATATGAATATTTTAAAGAAATGTGGGATAGAGCAGTTGCAGGTGAAAGCGGCTTCTATCCTCTTTTTATTGGATGGAATGAGTTAAAAGAATATAGTATGCCTTATACGGGTTTTGATTTAACACAAGAAGAAAGAGAACTAAAAGAACAATACAATTTGACGTTAGACCAGTTAACCTGGCGTAGATGGTGTATACAAAATAACTGTTCTGGAGATATTAATCAATTTAAACAGGAATATCCAATATGTCCAGAAGAGGCATTTTTAAGCACAGGTAATTGTTACTTTAACAAAGAAAACATAATAAACAGAATAAATACAGCACCAGAGCCACTAGTAAGAGGTAAATTTACTTGTTACTATGATGGTATAAGAATAAGAAATCAGAAGTTCCTGGAGCAAGAAGAGGGAAATATAAAGATATATGAATATCCTCAAAAAAGAGTACCTTACGTTCTAGGAGGAGACACAGCAGGAGAAGGTTCAGACTTCTTTACAGCACATGTAATTAATAACATTACAGGTAAACAAGTAGCAGTATTAAAACAACAATACAATGAAATAGAATATGTAAAACAAGTATATTGTTTAGGGATGTTTTACAATTGTGCACTAATAGGGTTGGAGAATAACTTTTCAACGTATCCTACACAAAAATTAGCAGAACTTAATTATCCTAATCAATTTGTAAGAAAGAAAGAGGATCAATATAATAATAAATATGAAAAAAGCTATGGATTTAAAACAACTACTATTACAAGACCATATATATTAGGACAGTTGCAAGAGATAGTACACGATAATATAGATGTAATACAAGATAAAGATACATTAAGAGAAATGCTTACTTTTATAGTAAATGATAAAGGTAGAGCAGAAGCAGAAGAGGGGTATCACGATGATTTAGTTATGGCATTAGCAATAGCTTATTATATAAGAGAACAGCAAGATTATAAGAAAGCTGAAAGAGACTCAAAATATAAAGATATACAAGAACAAATAGATAAAATATTTGGAGAAGATATAAATAAAATAGAAGAGGACTATGAAGATGACATAGTCCCTTTTTAAACGGAGGTAAATATGGAACTTATATATACAATAATAGCAATATTATGTTTGTGCTTTGGATTTTATGTAGGTTATAAATTAGGAAAAGATAAGGAATTACCTAAAGCACCAAAAGAGGTAATACATCCAATAAAGACTATAAAAGATAATATAGAGAATAGTAGAGCAGAAAGAGCGGAAGAGGATAGATTACAAGAATTACAAGATGATTTGGCTGAATTAGATTCTTACGATGGTGGAGTAACAGAAAGGAGATAGCAGATGAAAAAGCGTGAAGAAACTAGCATAACTACAGTATGGCAAGAATATGAACGTGGAAAAGATTATAATTATCAGCAACAGTTGTATGAAAAGAGTAAAAGAAATTATAATTTCTATCACGGAAAACAATGGGAAGGTGCTAAACTTTCTGGAATACAACCCATAACATTAAACATGATTAAGTCTATATGTAAATATAAGGTTGGTGTAGTAAAGACTAATACATATCAAATATATTTCAATTCAGATACATATAAAGACCAGAAAGAACGTGAACATTTAAAAGATATATGCGATATGCTTAATAGATATGCTAATAGAATTTGGGAGAAGTCAAAAGTAAATAAATTAATAAGAAGTTGTATAAATGATGCCTGTATCGATGGAGAGGGTATCATTTATTTTTATGCAGACCCAGATGAGAATAATAATTCTATTTATTGTGAGCAAGTAGATAAAACAAATATCTATTATGGCAATGAGAATGAAGATGATATACAAAAGCAACCATATATAATCATATCTTTTAGACGTACTGTAGAAGAAGTAAAAGAAGAGTCTAGAAAGAATGGAATAAGTGAAAAAGAAATAGAACTAATAACAGAAGACCAGGACATTGAAGAACAATCAGGAAGAGATTTAAGAACTACAGAAATAGTTCCAATGTGCCTAGAATTATTGAAGTTATATAAAGGCAAAGATGGTAAAATATGGGCTAAAAAATGTACTAAATTAGCAACAGTAATGAAAGAAAGTTGTTTAGAGATAGATAGATATCCAGTAGCTCATATAATTTGGGAAAGAGTAAAAGGTAGTGCAAGAGGACAAGGCGAGGTAGAAACATTAATACCTAATCAAATAGAGATAAACAAAACAGCTACACGAAGAGCACTAGCTGTTAAGTTAGTTGCTTTTCCTAAACTAGTTGCCAATACGAAATATATATCTAACCCTAAAGCATTAAATAAAATTGGTACAACTATAGAATTAGATGAGATGAATGCAGATGATGTAAATAAAGTAGTTACTTATTTAAAACCAGCTAGTATCAGTTCAGATGCATATCAATTGCAAAAAGAATTACAAGAAGAGACACAAAACTTAGCAGGTGCAAGTGATACAGTTACTGGTAATGTAGACCCTACACAGGCAAGTGGTAAATCTATATTAGCAGTACAACAGGCATCACAACAGCCAATAAATGAGCAAGTAGAAGCTTATAAAGATTTTATAGAAGATATAGCTCTTATATGGTATGCAATGCTAAAAGCAAATAGTGTTAAAGGTATAGAGCTAGTAAGAGAAAAGAAAGACTATATGAATAATACAACAACAGATGAAACATACAAGATGAGTTATAAAGAATTAAACAAATATGATTTAGACATAAAAATAGAAACAACACCTAAATCACCATTCGATAAGTATGCTATGGAAATGTCTCTAGAAAATCTATTAACTGCTGGACAGATAAACTTTGAAGAGTTTGTTAATGCATTGCCACAGGATTCAGCAATGCCAAAAGCAGAATTAAAACAAATATTGAAGGAAAGAGAAGAGAAAGAACAAATCTTTAATCAAATAGAGAAAGCAGGAAACGCATTAAATAGTGCTATGCAAGCAGTTATGCAACAACAAGAAATGAATAATGTAGAGCAAACAGGAGTAACACCAGAAGAAGCAAATATGGTCGATAACGCAAATAATACAAATGCTGGTACACAACAAGTACCAGTTAATCAATAGGCAGTCAAAAGGCTGTCTATTTTTTATGCAAGTTTAGTTTAACGGAAGAACAACAGTCTCCAAAACTGTTAGGTAGTGGTTCGAATCCATTAGCTTGTGCCATAGTCGACGGACTTAAAACGGGAGGCACATATGCCGGAATAAAACAAAAATATGAAATTAATAGTCGACGGACTTTAAATGGGAGGTAACATATGCCGGGAGCAAACAAAGATATGAACGATTTAGAGGATGAAGTATTCGTAAATCCAGAGGACACATCAAATAATAATGCAGAAAATGTAGATGGTGTTCAAGATAACAATACACAAGAACCTAAAGAAAAGACTTACACACAAGATGATTTAGATAGAATTGTAAGTCAAAAGACAGCTAAACTTGAAAGAAAATATCGTAAGGAAGAGGAAAGCAGATTAAGTAAATCTAAACAATTAGAGGACACTTTAAGAGCTGGACTTGGACTAACAGATGATGATGATGTTTTGAGTAAAGTAAAAGACTTCTACAAGGAGCAAGGAATAGATATTCCAGATATAAGTACAGAGAATAATCGTGATGCAGAAATCCTAGGTAAAGCAGATGCCAACGAAATTATTGATATGTACGATGAAAAGGATATTGAAGCCAGAGCAAATGAATTAGCAATTAAACAAAAAAGAGGAAAGACTACCGCACGTGAAAATGCGGAGTTTTTTAGATTAGGGGAATATTTAACCTCAAAATTAGAAGAAAAAGAATTAAAAGAAAGCGGAGTAGATACAAGTATCTTACAAGATAAGGATTTCAGGGCTTTTGCTAATAATTTTAAAACTGGAACAAAGATAAGTGACGTATACAAAATGTGGAAGAAGATGAATGGAGAAGAGGATAAAACACCTAGAAAGCCTGCTTCTACAGGAAGCTCACAATCTACTGTACCAGATAATAAAGAAAAAGAGTTCTATACTCCAGAAGAGGTAGACAAGCTTTCAAGCAAAGACCTAGACAATCCTACTATTTGGAAACGTGTAAGAGAAAGTATGAAACGTTGGAAATAGGAAGGAGAAAGATATAAATGAGTTACGCAAACTTTAAACCTGTTGTATGGTCAAAATATATACAACATGAATTACCAAGATTTACAGTATTTAAACAAGACTGTGATTATAAATTCGAAGAAGAAGCCGGACAAGGTAAAAGAGTAAAAATACAAAACTCTGGAAGACCAACTATTAAGAAATATACACCTGGTAAGGACATAGATGCACCAGAAAATATTGATGGTACATCAGCTTACGTAGATATAGACCAATATGATTATTTTAACTACGGAATAGACAATATTGATAAAGCTCAATCACAAGATGGTGTTATGGAAGCACTTCAAATAGAAACTACAAGAGCTTTAGCTGAAAGAGAAGACATTTTCTGTGCTACACAAATGGCGAAAAACGCTGGATATAAAACTGCTTCAACAAAAATAAGTGATGAAGCATCAGCTAAAAAGGCAGTTGACGATTTATTTGTTAAATTATGGAACAATGGAGTATCAACAAAAGATGATGTTACTATGTATTTAACACCATGGTTCTATATGCTATTCCAAAACAAATTAATTGAATTAAAAACTAATAATGATGATTTAATTGCAAAAGGTGTACTAGGATTATACAACAATGCAAAAATCAAAATGACAAACAATGCTTATAACGATGGAACAGATGATTATATTATCTTAAAAACATCTAAAGCATTTGCATATTGTAATGGTATTGACAAATTAAAGCCATATGAACCAGAAAAAGGTTTTGCAGAAGCTATAAAAGGTTTAAATACATATGGTGGAAAAATGATAAGACCAAAAGAATGTGCTGTATTAAAATGTCATGCTTAATAAATAATAGAAGGGAAGTGTTAAATAATGGCAATAGCTGAAATTACAAATGTTGAATTAGTTAGAAATGAAGCAAAAGAATTAACAAGTGCAGTTGCAGTAAATGCATCTGCGGGAGCTAAAATTAATTTTACTAATAAAAGTGATGGAAGAATACTATTATTATTAACAAATAGTAATGCTTCAGGAGCTAAGAAAGCTACAATATTAAAGGGAAATTCTTTACAGGGAGTAGAAGATTTAGAAATTTCTATACCACAAAGTAAAACATATGCAATAGTTATTGAATCTGGTAAATTTATGAATGTTTCTGGAGATAATAAAGGATATGTAATCATAAAAGGGGAATCAACAGATATAAAAATACAAGCTGTAGAATTACCTTAATTTTAGAGGGATATATTCCCTCTATTTTATATCAAGTTAAAGGAATAGACAGTTCGATTCTGTCAAACTTGGGAGGAATAGATATGACATATGGAGAATGTAAAAAGCAAATATTAGCACTTATTGAGGAATATGCACCCAACAGCAATACATTTACAGAAGATGAAGACATAGCTACTAGATTACCTTTTTTAGTAGACTTAGCCAATCAAGAATTATCACAAACAAAAAAGATAATAGCAACTAAGATATATGCTGAGATACCAGATGAAAACAAACAAGATAAATTTACTTCTTATACATTACCAAGTGATTTATATCAAATAAGAAATGTATATTTACTAGATGCTAATAATAAAAAATGTAATTCAGACTATTATTTAATGGGTAAAAATAAAATATATATAAATGATAACAATGCTGGACAAACAGTAGTTGAGTATTACAAATATCCAACTATCATAAATGAAAAGACAAAAGATAGTTTCTATTTAGAAATAGACCAAGATGCACAAAGCATTTTACCATATAAAGTAGCAAATGATTTATTAGTAACTGACCCTAGTGCAGATTATACAGCATTTGCAACAGAGTACCAAAGAAAATTACAATTATTAGATACTAGAAGAAATATACCAACGGTTAATTTAAAAGAATATGAACCAGATGAGAATGAAGGAGAATTTGATATATAGGAGGAAACAGTATGGCAGCAGGAGTAAAACGAGTATATACAGATTTTAAAGGTGTTGATTTTTTAGAGGAACCTAGCTTAGTTAATATTACAAGAAGTCCTGATGCCTTAAATGTATGGAAAAACTACGAAGATACACAAGGAGCTTGTGTAGAGACAAGACCAGGTTTTAGAAAGTTAGCTCAAATAGGAACAGGACCTATTTATGGAATATTTATATATAGTTCATCTATAGCTATAGTTCATTCTGGAATCAAATTGTATGAATGGAGTAATTTTCCAAATGAGCCAGAAGAGGAAGATATAGAAGAAATATATACTGATATGAATAATAAGAAATCTTATTTTAATAAGGTTGCAGAAAAATTATATATAAATGATGGCAAGAATTATTTAGTATATGATGGTAGTACTTGTAAGAAAGTAATAGATGATGACCCATTTATTCCAACAACGACAATAAGTAGAACAGCAGGAAATATAGGTGGAGGAGAAACATTGCAAGATGTAAATGTACTAACACCAAAAAGAACTAATTCATTTGTTGGAGATGGAGAAAATAAAGTATTTTACTTAGATGCAACAGAAATAGACTCTGAGCCAGTAACTGCACTAGTAAATGATATAGAGATGGAGGAAAATACAGATTTTGTAGTAGATAGGGTAGCAGGCAAAGTAACATTCAATGAAACTCCATCAGAGCCAAATTTAAGTGGACAAGATAATGTTTTTATTACATTTGCTAAAACTGTTGAAGGATATACTGATAGAATAAGCAAATGTACTCAAGCATTATTATTTGATAATAGATTGTTCTTCACAGGGAATCCTGATTATCCTAATGCAGTGTTTCATTCAGAGTTAAATAACCCACAATATATATCAGATTTAAACTATTATGAAGATGGAGCAGGAGATTCACAAATAACAGGCATGACTGTAGGAAATAACATATTATGGGTATTTAAGAATCTAGACCAGAACAATGCAAATGTATTTTATCATGAGCCAACGTTAGATACAGAAGCGGGTAAGATTTATCCATCAAAGCAAGGTAATGTAAGTATAGGTTGTTATGCAGGAAGTACGAACTTTCAAGATGATATTGTTTATTTGAGTAGATATGGACTTGAAGGAGTAAGTACAGAAAAGATAGATAGTAGACAAGTAGTAGCACATAGAAGCACAATGGTAGATGTAAAGATGACAAACGAAAATGGATATAGAGATTCTTGTATGACAGAATGGAAAGGATATTTACTAATACTTGTTGATGGAAGAATATATTTAGCAGATAGCAGACAGAAATATGCAAGTTTGAATAGTTTTGAATATGAATGGTTTTATTGGGACATTAGTAATGCAAATCCTAATATATTAAAAGAATACAATGATAGATTATACATAGGAGCCAAAGATGGCTCTATTTTTATTGTAGAAGGAACTAACGATAATGGAGAGACAATACTAAGTTATTGGACAACTCCTATGGATAATTTCGGTTATGAAAATCAATTAAAAACCACGAATAAACGTGGTGGAATTGCTAAGATTAAAACTATTCAAAATGGAAGAATAAAAATAGCTAGAAGAACAGATAAATCAGAGGAATATAAATATACAACCGAAAAATCAGCAACAGGATTTAATTTCAATAATATAAATTTTGCTAACTTTAGTTTTATAACAACAAATAAATCTTATATGTTATACAAGATTAAAGAAAAGAAAATAAGTGAATTGTCACTAAAATTCTATAGTGATGAGAAGGATAAACCTTTTGGCATATATAGTGCTGTTATAGAAGCATTTGTAGGAGGATATATAAAGAAGTGAGGTGTAATAAATGAGTTTACCAGAATGTACAGTTCCAACTAATAATGTACAAAACTTAGCAGATTCTCCAACGCAGTCAGCTCAAGATTTAAAGAAAGTCTTTGATAAAGCTGGAGAAGATATTAAGAATTATATAAATGATGAATTAATACCAGAAATAGAAAAATCAGATAAAGAAACAGAAGATAATACAAAGAAATTAATAATAAAAACATATAAATACAATGCAACAACATTGGCAGATATATCAGAAACAGAAGATTATACAATACCTTCAACATACAATGTTAATACACATGGACTAGACGTGTACTTTGAAGGTACTTTATTAGCCTTAGGTGAGAACTATCAAGAAAGAGGTACAGGTACAAGTGACAAAATAAGATTTAACTTTACAGTACCAAAAGATAGTTTATTAACATTTGTAATAAGAAAATAACAGAAAGTAGGTGAAGAACTTGGCAAGTGGATATGAGGATTTAGACAATTTGGTAAATCAACAAAACAGTTTATTGCAACAACAGGAACAAAAACAAAATGAAGTAATTAATCAGCAAACTCAAATGCAAGTTGATGAACTTAATAGAGAAAAAGAAAAATTAGATAAGGAAACAAATAAAACAACGCAAGGTTTGTATTCAAACTATCAAAAGCAAGCAAATCAATATGGAGCAGGAATGGAACAACTTGCAGCACAAGGCTTAGGTAATTCAGGATATGCAGAAACGACAAGAACATCATTGTATAATGCATATCAAAAAAGCGTTACAGATACATTAAATAATGCAAATGATTTAAAAGCTGATTATGATTTTAAAATCCAGCAAGCACGTCAAAATGGAAGTATTCAACAAGCACAAAGTGCCCTAGAGTTATATGCCCAAAAAGTACAATTATTAACACAAAACTATCAATTAAGACAAGATAGAGAGCAATACTTATATCAACAACAAAGAGACCAAATTTCAGACCAACAATGGCAAAAATCTTTTGATGAGCAAGTAAGACAAAACGAACTTGAAAATCAATGGAAACAAAAACAATTTGATTATCAACAACAAAGAGATAAGGTAGCAGATTCACAATGGCAACAACAATTCAATCTTCAAAAAAAAAATCTAGCTAAGAGTTCTTCACGTAGTAGTTCTAAAAAATCAAGGGGCTCAAGTACAAATAGAGTAAATACAAGTAACAATAATTCAAATACAGGTAGTAAGCCATCAATGCAAGATGTTCTAAATAATATGAAATTTGTAAATCAACAAGGTCCTGGATTAAGTGCTTATGTTGTTGATGGATATACAGGTAAAAAATATAATAATGCACAAGAATTATTAGCTAGTTATAGATATTATACAGTAGATTAATTGAAAGGTGATAAATTATGAGAGTAATTGATTTAGACCAAATAGATGATGAAGAAGAAAGAAAAAAGGTATTAGAGAGCTATCAAAATAAAATGCAAGATATGCAAAACGAAAGAAATTCTTATCTTCAACAAACAGGCTTAGATAAAGTTTTTAATGGGGATTATAGTGATAAGAGTGATGGGTTTGAGAAGGCTGGTAGAAATGATTTCTCAGTAAAACCCTCAATATGGGACCAAATAAAAACAACTGCTAGTAATATGTTAGGTAACACAGGATATGGACTTGGAAATGGCTTGATAGGGTTTGTACAAAATGAAAAAAGAAATCAAACTGCTCAAAAATCATTAAATATGTTAAGTAATATATCTACTCTAGGAACAACGTCTATGTTAGGAAATTTAGGAAAATCAATTCAATCCACATTAGATTTTGCTTTTAAAAATAATGATAAATATAATTCTTTAAAAAAGACATATGAAGATAACAAGAATAAAATATCAAATGCAATAGATGAGAAACTACAAAAACAAGAAGATATAAATAATGAAAATATACAAAAAAACATAATAGAAACTACCAATCCTGTAGGTGAAAAGTTAGTAGAGATAGCACCATCTCTAGGTCAAATGTTACCATCAATGATACCAGGTGTAGGTACACTATATTCAGTAGGCTCAGCTACAGATAGTTACTATGATGAAGCAAAATCAAGAGGAATGAATGATGAACAGGCAAGTAATTATAGTCAAATCATGGGTATAGCTGAAGGATTAACTGAACAAATTGGAATTGGAAGATTTGTTAAAGGTGGAAAGATTGCTAAGAGTAGTATGAGTAAAGCCTTTAAAGAGTTGGGAATAGGTATAACTGATAATTTTATTCAAGAAGGAATAATTGAACCAATATCAGAATTAACAGCTAAAGTGACAGCTGGTGATGAGTTCTTAAAACATGACTATAGAACAAAAGAAGGCTGGAAAGAATTAGGAACAGATATGCTTAATTCGGCTATAGATGGGGCTTTAGTCGGAGGAATAGTAGGTAGTGCTTCTTTGGGAATTGGTAAAGCAAGTAATCTCGTTGATAGAATGAAAAAAGGCTATATTCCAACTTCAAGTGACGTACGAGAAACATTTAATGAAGCAAGAAAAAGTGGAATAGATGTAGATGGAATGATACAGGACGAATTAAAAAATAGAATAAATCAATCAATACAAGATAGTAATCAAAATGGTAATAAAGTAAACATTACAAATAATATGAGCAATCAAACAAATACACAGCAAGATATTGCTAATAGGCTAAATGAAATAGTAAAGAATGATAAATACTTATCACAAGAAGATAAAGAATCTATGATTTATGCAACAAATAATTTAGCTTCTAAAAATCAATTGGATAGCAAAAATACATTAGATGCGATTAATCAAATAAAACAAATGTCACAATTGTCTCAAGAACAAAATGAGCAATTAGATACAGGTAAAAAATATCTTTCTGGAAGAAAAGAAATATATAATAAATACAGAAATGTAACTGATTATGATAATCAAATTGTACAACAAGCAAAAGATACTGTAGCACCAAATAAACAAGGAAAAAGAACAAAAGAACAATGGTTAGATGTAGCAAAATATATAGGAACTAACATAGCAGATAGGTCTAATTCAGAAATACAAAAAATTGCTTATAAAAGTTGGCAAGAGGAAACACCAAACAATTCAGCTACTTTAAATAAACAAGGACAAAAATATGTAAAATTTATGTCTGATGATTGGATAGATACTATATACGATGCAGTAGAAAAACAAAGACAAAAAAGTGGATATGTAGCAAATAATGATACAGTAAATGCACTAGATAATCTTTATAATGAATATACAAACAATCAAGCGGTTCAAAGCAAAAATATTCAAAATAATATTGATACATCAAAAATGAATTTAGTAGATAGTGCAAAAGCATATAATCTAAATGGTAATGATGAAACAATACAAAGTATAAATCAAAAATTAAATGATAGAGGTATAGCAAGTAGATTTGATGGAAAATTATTTACAAATGCTGATGGAACACCTAACAAAAATATAAATGCATTGTGGAGAACAACTACAGATGAAAACGGAAATACACATAGAGAGATAGTATTCAATCCTTACGTAGATGGAGATATAAACGAGCAAAAAACAATGCAACAGGTAACTATACATGAAATGTTGCACGATATGGCTGGAGACGAGAAAGTTAAAAAAGATTTATTTAATTTAGTATTGGAGAAAAACAAAACAAGAGATGGATATAGTGATGCAAGAAGTAATCTAGACGAAATGTATTCACAAGTATATGATAAAAACAGCAAAGATTTTAAAGATTTAGTAGATGAAGAAGAGGTAGCTGATACATTAGCGCAAAAACTAGGAGACCAAGACTTTATTAATTCTTTAAATAAAGAAAAGCCAAATGTATTCAAAAGAATATATGATTGGGTAGTAGATAAATTAAATAAATTCACAGGAAGCAAAAATGAAAAGATTTATTGGGAAGATGTAAAAAATAAATTTGAAAGTGCTTATAGGCAAGACTATCAAGGAAATACAGATTTAAAAACAAGATTTGATATTATAACAAAAGGAAATAAGCAATACGTTAAAGCAAGTAGACAAGTAATTTCAGGAAAAGATTCTTTGAAATGGCAACAACAAGTAGAGGATTATATTAATAATTCCATCAGAAAGGGACAAGATATTCAAGTATTATCAGCAGATGGAGATATATTAACAATAACAGAAGATACAGCTGGGAAAGCAAAATTTAGAAATCAAATAGTTGATAAAAACGGAAATACAAGATATTTAAATAATAAAGAATTTTTGAGGAAGTTAACAGCAGAAACTCATATAGATGAGTTGGCTAAAGTATCTAAGCAAATAAATAAGAAGCCTGTTCCAGATTATAAAAATCATTCATTTGCAAAAGATGGGTGGAATTATAGGCGAGCTTACTTTGAAGATTTTGATGGCCAATATTATGAAATAACAATGTCTGTTGGAAAAAATGGAAAGATAAATACAATATATAATATTGGAAAACTAAACGAAAAAAATAGAAGTAAACCTTCTTTAGTGGCTCAAAGGCCGAGTGATAAAAATATCACTGATAATGAAGGGTTAACTTCTACTAATAGTATACCAATATCAAACGATAATGTCAATACTACTAATAATAATTCTATGCAAGAATCTGAAAATAATTCAGGTTCTTTAAATTTGTCTGAAACGAAACAAAAGCAATTGGATATAATTAAAAAATCAAATCCTATGCTAGATGATTATCATACAGGAATAAGAACTGTTGATGATATTAAGACTTTCAAAGAAGCATATGATATTGCTAAAAAAGAAGCATCAGATGGTGGATGGGATGAATATGCATCTTATCCTGATATAACTAATGAAATGATAGAAGAGTCATTGAAAACAGGAAAAATAACAGTATATAGTTCAAATGATATAAAAAATGGAACTTTTGTAACACCATCATATGAGCAGGCATTAGAATATACTGGTAATGATTCAAGTAGAATAAAAAGTAAAAAAGTAAAACTAGACGATGTAGCTTGGATAAATTTAGATGAAGGACAATATGCTAAAGTAAATAATTCCAATACCAAACCTTCTATAGAACAATCAGGAGCATGGCAATCATTCCTAGAAAATCAAATAGGTAAAACAGGAAAAGGTAAAACAGTTCAAGAATTAAGATTACCTACAAAAGAAAATTGGGACATAGTTAAAAATAGTAAGGAAATTTTACAAAATGAATCAAAATTAAATCCAGTAAAGATATCTAAACTAAAGCCAGAAGATGCTTCAACAACGCCTACTTTAAAAAGTAAAAAATATGAAAAAGGAAATAAACAAAGTAGTTTCTTTTCTAACATAGTAACTGATTCAGAGTTTTTAAACAAAGATTTGAGACAAGAAATAGGCAATGAAGAATCAGTAAAATACTATAAAGGAATAACAAATAAAGAAACTCTGGAAAAATCTTATAAAGAATTACAAGATGGTGGCTCAAAAGAAGTTTTAAATTGGTTTTCAAAAAATGATGACAATATTACAGCAGATGATGTTACAAAAGGTTGGATATTATTGAAACAATACCAAGATGCTGGAGATTATGCTAGTGCAGTTGAAGTCGCAAAAAAAATGAGAGATATGGGAACTAAAGCAGGACAAACTGTTCAAGCATTTAATATTTTATCTAGATTGACTCCAGAAGGTATGACACTATATGCACAAAAAGAACTTTCAGAAGCATATGACCGAATGGTGAAAGGAAAAAGCAAAAATTGGATAGAAGAAAATGAAAGTAAGTTTGATTTAAGCCCTAATGAAACTGCTTTTATAAAAGATACAATGGAACAAGTCTCAAAAATGAAAGATGGATATGATAAAAAAGTCAAGTTAGCAGAAATACAAAAACTTATTACTGATAAAATTCCACCAGCTAAAGGTCAAGGTATAAAGGCTTGGATGAGAATTTCAATGTTATTTAATCCAAAAACACAAGTAAGAAATGTTGCAGGAAATGCTGTCATTTTACCTGTAAATATGTTTAGTGATAGTGTTTCGGCAGGAATAGATAGATTAATTAGTAAGAAAACTGGAGTAAGGACCACAGGAAATATTAATATTAAGAACTATGCTAAAGGTTTTGGAAAAGGTTTATCAGAATCATATAATGATTTTAAAAAAGGCATTAATACGAGGAATATAGAAGAAAATAGATTTGAAGTTGGAGAAGGTAAAAGCTTTAAAGATAAAGGAATAGGAAAAGCCTTAAATAGAGTAGATGGTTTATTATCATTTATGTTGGATGCAGGTGATAGAGGCTTCTATGAAGCTACATTTAACAACTCAATAAATAATCAAAAAGTATTGAACGGTACAAACGATGTAACACAAGATATGATTGATATAGCTACCACGGAGGCTTTACAAAGGACATGGCAAGATAGTAATACTTATACAAATTCAGTATTAGGAATAAGAAATTTGTTGAATAAGGTAAATGCAAAAGGATATGGTTTAGGAGATGTTTTAATACCATTTGCAAAAACACCTGCAAATCTTACTAAGGCTATAATAGACTATTCACCAATTGGTTTAACGAAAACTTTAACATTAGATGCAAAAAAATTTAAAAATGCTATAGATACAGGACAATATGTTCCACAAATGCAACATAAATTTGTGCAAGATATTGGAAAAGGATTTGCAGGTACATTTTTATATGTGGCTGGATACTCACTAGCAAAAGCAGGAATATTAAGTGGAGAAGCTGATGATGATAAAGATGTTAAAAATTTTATGAAAAATTCATTAGGAATTAGTAGTTATTCAATAAAAATAGGAAATAAAAGTTTTACATATGATTGGGCTCAACCTGTTGCAACGCCATTTGCAATAATGTCAAATTTTGTGAAATATGATAAAGAAAATCCAGATGCAAGTATATTAGAAAAAGGTATAAAAGCATTAAACATTGGAACAGAACAGCTATTAGAGCAAAGTTTTATGGAAAGTTTAAATACAGTATTAAATGGAAATGGCGAAATACTAGAAAATCTAGCACAATCAGTATTCGAGTTGCCAGCAAGAGCAATTCCAACATTTAGCAAACAAATTGCAGATATGGTCGATAGTACACAGAGGACCACATTTGAATATGATAAACCAATACAAAGTGCAGTAAATTCTGTAATTGCTAAAATTCCTATAGCAAGTAAAAGTTTAGCTCCTAGCAAAGATACTTTAGGTAATGAGATACAGAAATATGGAGGAGAAAATAATTTCTTCAATGTATTTATTAATCCAGCAAATACTAATAAAGGAAAAATAACAAAAGCTGGTACAGAAATATATGATTTATATATGAAAACTGGTGATAGTAAAGTCTTTCCTGTTACTGCACCTTATTATATTAATAATAATGGAGATAAAATAGTAATGAACTCTAAACAAAGAGCCGAATATCAAAAGACAACTGGAGATTATACAGAAAAAGCTATTGATGAACTAATAAATAACAAAGATTATAAAAAATTAAGTGATGATAAAAAAGTAGAATTGATTTCCAATATTATAAATGATTCAAATAATATGGCTAAATATAAGGTATTAAATATAGAAAGTAAAGACGCTAAAAAAACAAGGAAACTTATAGAAAAAGTAGGAACTAAAGCATATTATGATTATAGTTTTAAGACTCAAGATATAGAAGGCGAAAATGCTAATAAACAAAAGATGAATATATTAGAAAAAGCTAATTATAGTAACAACATAAAGTCAGAGTTATATTCTAATACAATTGGGCAGAACGATGATAATTATAATACAATATATAAAAATGCAGAAATTAATATAAATGAATATTTAAAATATAAACAACAAGATTTCGAAAGTGATAAAAAAGATGATGGTACTTTACAAGGAAAGTCAACAAAAAATAAAAAGAATAAAGTATTTGACTATGTTAACAATATGAAATTAAGCTATGAAAATAGATTATTATTGTTAGGAACACAATACAAATTAAGTTTATCAGAACGAAATACATTGTTTAAACATGTAAACAGTCTAAATGCAAACTACGAAGATAAATTAAAGTTTTTAGGTAAATGCAAAGGATTTACAGTTTACAAAAATGGAACCGTTGAATATTAAAATATTATTGTAATTTAATTTTATTTATGATATTGTTTTATTCGAGGGGATATTATATGAAACAAAAAATTATATTAATAACAGTAATAATTTTAACATTTATAAATACTTTTTCATTAGCTCATCAGGGTAGAACTGATGAATATGGAGGACATTATGACCATTCAACAGGAACTTATCATTATCATAATGGTTCTTATTCAGGTGAATATACAGCACCAGTTGAAGAAGGCGGAGTAAGAATTGATAAAAATACTAATAATGAAGAAAAAATCACAGTAAATAAGAATGATACTAGAGATTATAATTCTATTATAGAAGAAAATGATAGATTAAAAACTGAGGTTGAAGCAAAAAGAAATTCATTAATTGAATTGCAGGAAAAAGTAAAAGAACAAGAAAAACAAATATCAGAATTGAAAGATAGCAAAATATGGATACATATTATTTATATTGTAATAATAATTTTAATGCTAATATATGGATATAAACATTTAGATTAAAAACTAAGGACACTTCAATTATATTGAGTGTTCTTTTTATTATGGAGAAAAAATATGAAGGATCAAGTAGTAAAAAAAGTAAATAGACGAGATGGTGGAGTACCACAAACAATAGGACAACTAATAAGAAAATATAGCTTAGATACTATGTGGGATAACATCAAAGCAGGAACAATTAATGCAGATAGAATAAAGACTGGAACAATAAACGCAGATTTAATTAAAACAGGAGTAATCAATGCGAGTTTAATTTCAGCAGGAATATTAAATGCAGATTTAATAAAAGCAGGAACTATGTCTGCTGACAGAATCAAAGGAGGAACCTTAATTCTGGGTGGAGAGAATGATACAAACGGTTCTATGCAAGTAAAGGATGCAGAAGGAAATAATTTAGTTTCCATCGGAAAAGAAGGATTAAAACTAGAAAATGGTACACAATTAATTTCAGAAGAGGGAATATTAAGTGTTATTCAATTTGGACAGAATAATTGGAAAAAAGTAGGTTATAACGCAAATCCATCTAATAATGTTATGGAAAAAATGACATATGATATTCCGGTATTTATTCCAGAAGGTTATACAATTATGGATGCTAGAGTTGTTTTAATGCATTCTCCTATAAAATGGAGTGGTTATGGAAAAAACGGCTGGGGATATTGCAAAAATCTGAGATTGTATAAGAATGAACAAGCAGAGAATTGGTATGAAGAAATTATATTAGATTCAGAAGGCTTTACAGAGGAAGAATATTATACAAATGAAATTGAAAAGGCTTTTGGAGAAGGTGGCTTCTCTCCAACTGTACCAGGAGAAACAAATCATAATGTAGAAATGACAATAAGTAAAAATATTAAAGATTTCTTATCAATAGATAAAAGTATGACTTTACAAATACATTCTGGGAATGAACCTCCAGAATTTAATATAGATTTAGGAGACCTATATAGTTCTGAATGTTTTAACAATACAGGTAACTGTATAGCAATTCTAACAGTAATAGGTTTTTATAAAGGAGGGAATGCATAGTGGATATTGAATTTATTAGAGGAGACACCCAATTCTTCAAATTTCAAGTAAAAGATGGGGAAGGAAATCCAATTCAATTAAAAAATGGCGATAATTTATACTTTACAGTCAAACAAAATGCTAATAGTGAGGATGTATTAATTCAAAAGAAATATCCTGAAGATATTCAATATTCTGATGGGTATTTTAATTTTGTTTTAAATTCAGAAGATACATCAAATATGGCTTATGGAACATACAATTACGATATTGAATTAAAATCTGGTGATTATGTTAAAACTCTAGGACAAGGTACTATAACATTAACAGAAGAAATTACTTTTAGGAGTGATGAATAATGAATGAAATAAATGATTTATCTAATACAAATATTGAAACTAGAGAAATAACTGATTTAAGCAATAGTGAATATGAAAATTATTCCGTAACAGATTTAGTTAATATTCCATTAATTGTTGGACCACAAGGACCTCCAAATGTTTTAAGGATTGGTGAAGTAAAAACTGGGAATAAGTCAGATGTAAAAATAAGAGGAGATTCTCCAAATCAAATATTAGATTTTACTTTAGAGAAAGGTGACAAAGGAAATACTGGAGAAAGTGGAGTATACATTGGAGATACAGAACCTATGGATGAAGCAATAAAAGTCTGGATACAACCAGATGGACAAGGTTCTAATATTTTAAAAATAAGAAACAGCGAAGGACAGTTTGAAGGTGTTTTGAGTATTAAAGGAGACCAAGGAATACCTGGTCAAGATGGAAGTCCAGGTCCTGCTAATACACTAACAATAGGAACAGTACAAAGTGGAGATGAACCAAGTGCAACAATAACAGGACAAGCACCTAATCAAGTTTTAAATTTAGTTTTAGTTAAAGGAGATACTGGCCCGCAAGGACAGCAAGGTCCACCTGGAACACCAGCTAAAAATTATATTATAGAAACAACTAATATAACAGTAGGAGCAGAGATAGAACAAAACACAAATTATGAAGTACCTATTTATGAAGTAGGTACTAATTCTTTGTCCATTTATTTTGAAGGAAATAAGCTGATAAAAGATATTAATTATATTGAAGTTGATTCAACACACATTCAATTTAAAGATTGGGATGTGCCAATTGATAGCAATTTAGAAATAATTATAAGGAAGGAGGAAGAATAATGGCAGAGCCAAAAGTTTTAGAATTAGAAAATGAAATAAAGAAAAGACATACAATTCTTACAGCTTATAATAGTGAAGACCACACATATAATCATACTGGCTCTAATCGAGATTTAGTAGAACCTATTTTACTTGGAAGTTTTGAAGGTAGTGAAAATGAACATTTGACCTATGAAAACAATGGTATAAAAATTGGAAAAGGTGTAAATCACGTAAACATTAAAGCTACAGCTATTATTAGATTAGCCAATAATGACCAACGTGGCGATATATATGTATCAATGCGTAAGAATGGAAATAACATTGGAGAATCTAATTTTTATCATCAGGGTTATGAACCATACTCATATAGCTTATTCCGTAACTATCTAGAAGTGAAAGAAGGAGATATTATACAATTATATATTCAGGGAGCAGATATGGATATTAATATATTGGATAATCCTGATATTCGTAAAACACAACTTTCTGTAGAAGTTGCAGATTAAAAAGGAAAGGGAAGATAAAATATGAAAGAAATAGTAACACGTGAAACCCTTGGGGCTGTAACACACACACACACACACACAAGTAGTTTTAAATAACAAGAAAATAGGAGGTGAGTTCTAATGAGCGAACCTCTAATTTTAACATTAAAGAGAAAAGTAGAAGAGTTAGAAAAAAGAAAAACAAATATGATAATTTATACAACTTCTGAACAGAGCTATAGTCATACGGGAAATAATATATATTTACAAGAGCCTTTAAGGTTTCAAGGCAGCAGAGGGAATCCTGGAGATAAATTAACGTTTGAAACAAATGGAATTAAAATTGGAGCAGGAATAAATCATATTAATGTAAAAGGAATTGTTACATTTATACATAGCGAATCAGATGGAAGAACTGTTTATTTATACATAAGAAAAAACGGTAATATATCTTCAACACAAATCATGTATATGCAGACAACTCAACCATATTCTATTACTATATTCAAAGATTATATAGAAGTAAAAGAAGGGGATTTAATACAATTATATGTGGCTATGGATAATGCGAATTTTAAAACAGCTGGAAATACAGACAATCAATTAACAGTAGAAGTTGTAGATTAAGACCAACCAAAGAATTATTGAAAATAAAAATAAACATGAAAGGAAGAAAAATATGGAAGAAATAATAAAAACATTAAGTTTTAGTAGTATAGCTTGGCAAGTAATAACACCGCTAATTTTTAGCGGATTAGATATATTAACAGGATATATACAAGCAGTAATAAATAAAAATGTAGATTCAAAAGTTATGAGAGAAGGGTTGTTACATAAGTGTTTGTTAATAGTAGCAATTATTATTGGCTATGTAGTAGAATATGCATTTAATTTAAGTGCAGTAGCACAAGTAATAACAATATATATTTGTATTATGGAAGTAATGTCAATATTAGAAAATTTGAAGAAGTCAGGATTAGACTTAGGGAAATTAGGGGAAATATTAAAAATAAAAAAGGAGGAATAGTATATGTTAAAAGGAATTGACATTTCAAAGTGGCAAGCAGGAATAGATTTAAGTAAAATTAATTGTGATTTTGTAATAATTAAAGCGACGGAAGGAAAAAGTTATGTAGATCCATCATGTGATATATTTTTTCAAAAAGCGCTAAATTTAAATAAAAAACTAGGAATATATCATTTTGCTAATAATTCTGATAATACAGCTGAACAAGAAGCTGATTGGTTTATCAAAAATACAAAAGGATATATAGGAAAAGCAATACCAATTTTAGACTTTGAAGATAAAGGAGCTACACATGATGTAGCGTGGGCAAAAAAATGGTTAGATAGAGTAGCAGAAGCATATGGTTGTAAACCTTTAATATATATGTCAGAATCTGTTGTAAATAGCTATGACTGGTCTAGTGTAGCTAATGCTAATTATGGATTATGGGTTGCTAAATATCGAGATAATAATGCAGATTATAATTATGATATGTCTAATGCGGGAAGAAATCCAGCAGTAAGACATTGGAAATTTTATGCATTATGGCAATGGACAAGTTCTGGAAGATTAGATGGCTATAATGGTAATTTAGATTGTAATGTTTTTTATGGTGACAAAGAAGCTTGGGATAAATATATAGGAAATGAAATACCACCACATGAAGAAAACAATACAGATACAGTTGTAACTCCACCTGTTGAAAGTGCAACGGTATCATATGAAGTACAAAGTGGAGACAATTTAACAAAAATTGCTAAGAAATATGGAACTACAGTAGATGAAATAGTTAGACTTAATAATATTAGTAATCCTAACTTAATATATGTAGGACAATATCTAGTAATTCCAACTACTTCAAACGCTCAAGTATCTACAGATAGTACATATGTAGTAAAGAGTGGAGATACTTTATCTGGAATAGCCAACAAATTTGGAACTACATATCAAAAACTTGCAGAAATAAATGGATTATCTAATCCAAACATTATATATCCAGGCCAAGTTTTAAAAATAAATGGAGCTACTGCAAACTCTACTAAAACTTATACAGTACAAAGTGGAGACAATCTAACAAAGATTGCAAAACAATTTAATACAACTGTAGATAGCTTAGTTTCTAAAAACGGAATAAAGGATAAAAATAAAATATACGTTGGACAAGTATTAAAAATATAAAAAGAAGAAGAGGTGTAGTGTAATGTTTATGCTACACCTCTTTTTTTGTGCTTTGGTATAATATTATTTATTAATGACAAGAAGTGTAGCGAAATGTAGCGAAGTGTTCAAAAGTGTAGAAAAGTGTTCGAAGATGTTTACAAATTGGAAATGATATAGTAAAATAGTATCAGAAACAAACAAGAGGTGAATAATATACAAGAAGAAGGCTTTGAAATTTTTACAAAATTAATAAGCTTTTTTTGTATTTATGGGGGGCGATTTTATGAAAGGAAAGTATAATGCACAAAATATTGCTGAATGGTTCTTAAACAAAAATAGAGTTCAAATGAATTTCGAGGATTCTGAATATATTACAAATTTAAAATTACAAAAATTATTATATTATGCACAAGGCTATTATTTGGCTAAAAAAGATACACCTTTATTTCAAGATGACTTTTTGTCTTGGGAACATGGACCAGTAATAAGAAAAATATATGATAAATATAAAGTTAACGGTGCAAAAGGTATAGAATATAATGAAGATTTTAAAATCGATATAGATGATGAAACAGAAAGAATATTAGAAGAAGTATATGAAGAATACGGACAATTTACAGCTTGGAAGTTAAGAAATATGACTCATGAGGAAATGCCATGGAAGACAACTCCAAGAAATGAAGTAATAACAAAAGAAAAAATTAAAGAATATTTTGATACTAAGGTTGGATAATGAACGATTGCATTGCAAATAATAATCATATAATACTATCTTTTAAATATTCTGTAAAAAACAAAAAGTATACAATAGAAGAAAAAACAAAAGCAAAAGAAAAAAATAATAAAATTTTTAAAGGATTATTTGAAAAGTTAGAAGATATATCAAGTATCACATGGAAAGAATTGCAAAATAGACCTAGAGAAACAGGATATGAAATGATTCCAATAAGTGATTTTTTTATAAACTTAGATAATATAAAAGAAGATTTAAGTTTATCAGATGATAGTAAAATTATAGTTTTTAGATTTAATAATCAAAAGAACAGAATATTAGGAGTTAGATCCCAAGAATGTAGTTCGATTTTATATATAATAGGTTATGATTGGGACTATAGTGCATATGACCATGGAAGTTAAAAAGGTAATTAGAACAAATCTAGTTACCTTTTAATGTTTTTAGATTATCTCATAATATAATCTTCTTCGTTTTTTGTGATTAATCCTCGTGAGTACATTTCCATAACCTCTTGTGATGTAACTCCTTGATGTCCATTCATAAAATGTAAATGTCGTTTTCTTAATGTTTCAATATCTAATGAAGCTAAATATTGAAATCTTTTTTCAATAACCTCAATCATAATAATTATTTTCACCTCCTATAATATATTTTACTATTCATTCGACAAATTTCTTACGACAAGGTAAACATAAAATGTTATACTATCAATAAGGAGATGATAGTATGAAAGAAATGTATATTAAATCTCTACGAATGATAAAAGAATTAAATATTAAAAACCAAAAGGAATATATTAAATTAGTGCAAAACTATAGAATTTTAAATTTAGAGAGTTTAAAATATATATGTCAGACAAAAAGATTTAGAAAAATTCGAAAATTAGCTAAAAATATGTGAATTTAGCCATATAATTACTATCTTAAAGAAATAAAATGTCTTAAAATCGATTCTCGTGACAATTCTATAAAATGCAGTAATACCAACGATTTTATGGCTTCCTTTTTATATGTTCGTAAAATATTGTTGTCCAGTAGAAGCGCCAGAGGAAGAATAAGAAATATAATTTACATATAAAAAAGGAAGTTACATTTTTATTGATGTGACTTCTTTTTTATTCTATAAACTGATATGTAATATTACTAAAGGAGATGTATGAATGAAAATAACGTGGCTAACTAGAAGAAAAAGCTTCAAAGAGATTAAACCAAATAGAAAAATAAGATATGAACAAATTTTAGAAATTTTGTGTTTAGGAATAAAACTGCTAAAGAGATTTCGGTTGAACTATATAAGCAAAAATTAACAAATATAGATGAACGTAATACAACAGCATCAAGGTTAACAGAGTTGGAAAAGTTTAGGTTTGTAGAAGCAACTGATAAAAAACATGTATTTAAACAGGAGAAACAGATCTAATTTATAAGATAACAAAATTAGGGTTAACTAAAAGATAAATGTAATAAAAACTTAATAAATCTATCAAACAGTATTCCGTAAAGAAAGGCAGGAGACAATAAAAAACATATATTTACTAAATATTGTAAAAATAGTAAAATGAAAATAGGGAAAGTACGCAAATAGAAAAGGAGTAATACAAAGTGAGAAGACGCAAAACGCATGGGAATCTAAAGAGAGAGTCCTACTTTAAAACAACTCGGGAATGTTAGATTTATTATTGTAAGTATATTTGCGATAATTCTAGTGACATTATTAGTTTTAGGCTTAATTTCATATGCAAAAAATGGTGTAGAAGTTACAACATTAAGCATTGTAACCAAAGGTAGTGATAATAAGTTTTCGCTTAGTGGAGCTAAATATACCATAAAAAAGATTACTACAGATGAAAATAATAATGAAGTGATAGAAGATGCAAAAGACTATTATGGTAATCTGATTGGGAATGAAGAAAATATAGATGGCACAGCTTATAGAATTATTACAAGCAATGAAAACGGAGAAATAAATCTATATTTACCATCAGGTAAATATAGAATTACAGAAATAGTAGCACCAACTGGATACAAATTAAATAAAAATAATTCATATGATGTTGTATTAGACAAAAAAGGTGATTATTCTTTATTCTATACAAATAAGGAATGGGAAAAAGAGTTTAAAACAGATGAAACTAGATTAAATCCATTAGATATAAAAGAAACAACAGGAGAGGAATATATTGCACTTGTAGAAGTAGTTGCATATTATACTGTTCCGGCAGAAGATAAGGAGGATAATCAGCCAAGTGAATTAAAACCAGGACTATATATTTTTAGGTATAACGTTAACAATAAAATTAAAGAAATTGTATATTTATATGAAAATGCCCCAAGAGACAATAGTGAAACTAATATAAAAATTTTAAATGAAACAGAGCAATATTATATTTTATATTCTAATGAAACAATATTTGCTTTTGACAAATCTGGGGAGCTAGTTAATGATTTTTGTAGTTTTATATACGATTTAGATATGTATTTTTCAGATAATTATTATGTGTCAAAACAAACAGGAGATATTACTATAGTAGGACATGCATACGGAGAAAATACCATACCGGCAGAACAAACTTCATGGAATAAAGAAATTACTTTTGGAGAGCAGGATTTAGAAAGCAATATATTGATACAACTTAATTCGGAAGGAAAAGTAAATTGGGTTATAGATTTTAAAGATGCAGAGATTAGAAGTAATATAATGCAAAGAGATTCAAATGTTACAATTAATATAAGGACTTATAATGACATTATACTAAATCAAGGTGATGGTGATATAGAATTACAAGCAGGAGCATATAATTTAACTATAAATAATGGACAAGTAGAAAATACTGTAAATCTAATAGGCAGTTTTAAAGATCAATTATATAGTGATAATAATCTTATGGAAGAATATATAACAGCTGATTTTGGTACATTAAGTTTTATAGATGTTTATGATGAATATACTATACAACCAGAAAATACTGTAAATAACGAACCAATCCAGTTAAATAGTGAACTAATGTATGTTATAAAACTTAATAGTGAGGATAAAGTTGAATGGGCTACACAAATAAACATACCAAATGGTAAATATTATAAAGAAGTTAGTAATGGATATATTATTAATGCTTTTATGTATGGAACAATTAATGCAGAGTATACTTGTGATGGAAAGAATATTGATTTAGGTTACCAATGTTTGGCGACAATAAAAATTGATAAATCCGGAAAAGTTATGTATGTAGAACAAACACCAATTGAAGAGAATACAGAAGAAATATATTATTTAGATAAAGCAATTGAACTAGATAATAGAAAATATATACAATTAAAAACAAAAGATAGTTTATCTAGTCCTAAATCAATTATAGAAGGAAGAGATATAAAGCATTTTAATGATACTAAATTAGAAAAGTATGTAGAAATAGAAGAAAAAAGAGATAAAATTGATAAGCAAATATTAACTGTTACAAATGGAAAAGAAGATTCATTACAGATTATAAAACAAGATTCTAGGACAGCTGAATTGTTACCAGGTTCAAAATTTACAATAAAAAAAGTTATAACAAATGCTGACGGAACAGTAACAAAAGAAGATGCTGTAAATAATGATGGAGAGTTAGTAGGAAATATCGAAAATATAAATGGAGAAGAAATAAGAGTTGTTACTACAAATGAAAATGGAGAAATTAATGAAAGCCTTCCTGTAGGAAAATATGAAATTGTAGAGGTTAAGGCTCCTGAGGGATATTATTTAAAACCTACAGTAGAAGAAAATACATACGAAGTAGAAATTGCAGAAAAACAAGCAGAAAAGAAAGAATGGAAAGAATCGTGGAGTAGAATTGTAGGGGAATATAGGGAAAGACCAACCTCACTAGATGAATATGAAGCGGTAGGACATACAAAAATATTACAAAAAGATGAAACTGGAGTAATAGTATATATAGCTAATAATGAACATTTAAATATTCCAGCAGAAGATACAGTAAATAATGTGGAGATAAATCTTTATAATCCAGTAATAATAAAATACAATTTAGACAATAAAGTAGAATGGATAAAGAGTACAATAGACTTTGGAAATATTAAGAAAACAGAAAATAATGAATACGTTGTAAATGGTTATCTAGAGGATGAAATAGAAATACCAGCAGAAGACACAGCCAATAATAAAGAGTTGGTGATTCCAAGAGGAAGTGTAACTTTAAAATATGATAGTGAATTTAAAATTATAGGTATGATCGCATTAAATTCTGTAGACTATTTAACTGATAACATTTATGAAGTTAATATATATGATAATGCTTTTAAAATTCCAGCTATAAGTACTGCTGATGATAGGGAAATTTTCTTGGAATCAGGCCATTATCTTGTAAAAATAAATAATGATTTAAAGATAGAAAAGGTAATTGTTAAAATTCCAGATTATGAAGATTATATTGTAAAAGATAATGAAATTATATATAAAATAATTCCAGAAGAAACTGAATATATACATACTATAGATAAAAAAGAAAAAGAATTATTAGCAGGAAAAGAATATATAGCAAAATGTAACTATAATGGTGATATATTAAATATATTTTCAGGAATGGATGAAATACAAGATATAATTGTAGATGAAGATGGATATTTACTAAAAGTGTATAATAAAGAAGATACGTTAATATCAACTGATGATACCTGTAATGGAGAAGAAGTAATTTTAAAAAACTATATGTATATAAAATTAGATAATAATTTAAAACTTACAAGCAATACTATGGATTTTTGGAATAATAATAGCTATGAGTCTTATATTGAATTAGTTGATGTATTAAATGATGGTTATTTGTTAAAAATCTTTTCAATAAATGAATATACTGTACCAAAAGAAAATACTATTAATGATATAGAGGTGATATTAAATTATCATACAGAAACTATAGTAAAAGTAAATAAAGAATTAAAATTTGAATGTAAACTAAATGAGTTTAAATTAAATAGTCACTATACTGATGGAGAATATGTTACATCAAGGATAGATGACAAGGAAAACAGAATATACAGATTACGTAGATATTTTACTTCTAGTACAACAATACCAGCAGAAGATACAGTAAATAATAAAGAAATTAAAGTATCGAGTGGATACAATTATGTATTATATAATAGCGAATTTAAAATAATGGCAGTTGGTATGAATTTACCAAGTTCTATATTAGAAAGTGGATACATTATTTGCGAATATAATTCTAGCGAAAAAGAAATTCCTGCAGAAGATACGGTTGATAATCAAGCTATTCTTTTGCAAAAAGGAAATTCATTAATTATATATAATAAGCAAATGAAAGTAGAGCGAGTTCTTACTGGTTATGATAATATATATTCTTTTGATGATTTAGGAAAAATTGCATTTGAAGTAGAACCTAAGAATACAACAATAATTGATGCTAAAGATACAGTGAATAATAAAGAAATAGTATTACAAGAAGATATTAGATATATTGTAATAATAGATGAAAATACACTAAAAATAGAAAATGTAATATATATTCCATATTCAGGAGATTATACAAAATTAAATGAAGGATATCTAATGAAAGGTCATTTTATAGAAAACCAAGTTATACCTGCCGAATATACAGCAGATGGAAAGGATATAGAAATTGAAAATCCATATGAAGATTATATTGTAAAATATAATAATGAAGGAAAAATACAATTAGTACTAGAGGGAGAACTTAGAAAAGTAGATAAAAATGATGATGGCTATACGCTGTTGTTAGAAGATTCTTCAGGATATACTAATTTAGTAAATATAGATAATAATTGGAATATATTAAATATAATAGAAGATTTTGTATTAAATACATCTGATGGGGGATATATTAAATATGAAAATTATCTAACGAATACTACTATAACTAAAGAGAATAATACTACTGGTAATGATATTTTTATCGAAAAAGGACTATATCTTGTAAAAATGAATTCAGAAAATAAAATTGAATGGTTATTAAAACAAGATAAAGTAGTAACCGAATTAGCAGAAATTAATGTAGATAAATATTTTGGTACATTTTGTCAAGTGAATGATGACGGAGGAATAAATTTAGGCTTTCTACAAATTTCACAAGAGACTGTGCAAGAGCAGTTAGCAAACAAAGTTGTATTAAATGTAACAAATGAATCTGATGTAGGAAAAGTAGTTGTAAAATATGTAGACAGGGAAACAAACCAAGAAATAGCTTCAAGTGAAGAATTTGAAGATAGAGTAGGAGTAGATTACGAAACAGAAGCAAAAAATATACAATATTATAAGTTAGAAGGAACACCAGAAAATGCAACAGGTACAGTAGCAAGTGGAACAACAGAAGTAATATACTATTATGATAAACAAGATTTTAATATAAAAACAGATAAAACAATTTCTGAATTATATGTAAATGGTGATAAACAAGATATTAAGAATAATAAAAATAATATTTTCCAAGTATCAGTACACAGAAAAGAACTAGAAAACACAGAATTAAAAATAAAATATATAATTAAAATAGAAAATACAGGAGAAATACCAGGAACTGCAGGAATAGTTACAGACCAAATACCAGAGGGCTTAAAATTCTATGCAGAAGATAATGCGGACTATTGGCAATTAAAAGATGGTGTAGCAATGACTGATAAATTAGATGGCGAATTAATCGAACCAGGAGAGTATAAAGAATTAGAGATTGTTTTAAGATGTACTAATTTAGGCGATAAAGTAGGAATACAGACTAATAAAGCTGTTGCAGAAAACATGAAAAATGATCCTAATTTTGAAGATTCAAAGAGTGAAGACGATTTAGGTGAATGTGAGTTATTAATTTCAGTTGGATTAGGTGGACAAGATATTGTAAAAATATTATTAATCTCAATTGTTGCATTAATAGTAGTTGCAAAAATAATAAATAAACTTAGAAGAAGAAGCAAATAAAAATAGTAAGATAAAAGAGTTAAGATTTTATAATCTTAACTCTTTTAAAATGTTTTATAGACTTGCTAAATTTTATTCTTTATTTGTCATTTCTTCTAATTGTAATAATTCATTCCATCTCTTATCAACTATTCTTTGGAATTCTTCTATCATCCACTCATTTCCTGGTTTAAACATATGCCTAAAACGTTTTTGTGGTTTTAAAAATTCTTCTACTGGAAGTTTTTTTGCTGGTTTATATGTTATTTTATATTTACCATCTACAACTTCATATAATGGCCAGTAACATGTATCTGCAGCTAATTTGTTAATTTGCATTAAGTCTTCTGTTGGGTATCCCCATCCTCTTGGGCAAGGAGCCATTACATTTAAGAATGTTGGTCCCTCTGTATATATTGCTTTTTCTGCTTTTTCATATAAATCTTTAAAATTAGTCATAGCAAGAGTTTGTGCAACATATGGTAAATGATGTGATACCATTATTTCTGTTAAGTCTTTTCTTTCTTGTGCTTTACCTGGGATAACTGTTCCAGCAGGTGAAGTTGTTGTATCTGCAAATTTAGGTGTTGCAGAAGAACGTTGAATACCTGTGTTCATATATGCACCATTATCGTAACATACATAAACCATATCATGACCTCTTTCCATAGCACCAGAAAGTGATTGTAAACCTATATCATAAGTTCCACCATCTCCACCGAATGCGATGAACTTTGTATGTGTATCTTCTTCTAATTTTCCTTGTTTCTTTAAAGATTTGTATGCAGCTTCAACACCAGATAGTGTACTACCAGCATTTTCGAAAGCTGTATGAATAAATGAATCTGTCCAAGATGTATATGGGTATGTAAATGTAGAAACTTCCATACATCCAGTAGCTGTAGCAATTACAGCATGATCTTCTGGTTTTAATGCACGCAAAACCATTCTAGCAACTGGTGGAGCTCCACAACCTGCACACATTTTATGTCCTTCAGAAAATCTTGAAGGTTTATTTGCGACTACTTCTTTTAAATTATATGGCATTATTTTTCAGCTCCTTTCGTTCTTAATCCTAAATGTCTATAAGGATTATCAATTTTTCCTGTTTTTACGATTTCTAATAAATCATTATAAACTTTTTCTATATCATCAGATTTTGTATCTCTACCACCAATTCCATAGATATAACTTACTGTTGGTACATGAATATTATTTACATACATACCAGATGTAACGTCTGTAAATAATGCACCACCTGCAGCATTTAAAGAATCTGCTTTATCTAATACTGCAACTGCTTTTACATTTGCTAAAGCTTTTGCAATTTCTTCTGCAGGGAATGGTCTAAATACACGAACCTTTAATAGTCCAGCTTTAATACCTTTGCTACGTAAATCATCTACTACGAATTTTGCAGTACCTGCTGTAGAGTTCATACAAACGATAGCAACATCTGCATCTTCTAGTTTGTATTCTTCAAATAAACCATATTTTCTACCTGTTAATTTTTCGAATTCATCAGCTACTTCTAAAATAACTTTTTTAGCATTTTTCATAGCTTGTGATTGCTGTGCTTTATGCTCGAATAAATATCCTTGTAAATCTAAAGGTCCCATAGAAATAGGTTCTTTACTATTTAATAAGTAATGTTCTGGTTTGTATGTACCAACAAAATCTTTTACTTTATCATCTTCTACTAAATCTATTGTTTCTATAGAATGTGATGTAATAAATCCATCTTGGCAAACCATTAATGGTAATAAAACATCTTTATGTTCAGCAATTCTATGAGCCATTAATAAGTTATCATATGCTTCTTGATTACTTTCTGAGAATAACATTATCCATCCAGCATCACGAACACCCATTGCATCAGAGTGGTCATTGTGGATATTTAATGGTCCAGATACAGCACGATTTACAAGTGACATTACTATAGGTAAACGTAATGATGAAGCTATATATATCATTTCCCACATGAAAGATAATCCGTTTGAAGATGTAGCTGTCATAGCTCTAGCACCTGCGGCTTCTGCACCAACACAGGCACTCATTGCACTATGTTCACTTTCTACTGCTACGAATTCTGTATCAACGGCACCATTGCTAACAAAAGTAGAAAAATATTGTGGTATTTCTGTTGATGGTGTAATAGGGAAGGCAGCAACAACGTCTGGATTTATTTGTTTCATAGCTGTAGCTGCAGCTTCATTACCACTTAAACGTTCTCTAATACTCATTATTCAACTCCCTCCTCTTCCATTGAGATTGCTTTGAAAGGACAAACTTTGGCACAAACGCCACATCCTTTACAATAATCATAATTAAAATCTGTTCTTTTCATATCTTTTCCAACTGGAATTGCATTTTCTGGACAAACAGGGAAGCATAATCCACATTGTTTACATTTTTCACTATCAAATATAGGTTTCATGCTTCTCCAATCTCCAGTTTTAACTTCGCGAGAATTTCCAGCATTATATATTGTTCCTCCAATTGTCATATCTTCCATTGGAGTTGAGTTATTTATATTTGTCTTATCCATTTTAAAACTCCTTTCTTTTGAACTTTAGAGACGGGGCTTAAAGTTCATTCGTATACATAATATAGAACTCTAAGTGAAATTATATACAGGGAAAAAAGGAACGTCCCCAAATCCCTATTGTATTTCTACGACTCTTTGTAATGCTATTTCTAATGCTTTCATATTTCCACCTATAACTTCTGGTTTCTTTGCAAATTTGTGTTTAAAAGAACCTTCCATATCTTGTAAGAATTCTTTTTCAGGAATAATTCCTGTTACTTTAACAACTGCAGCAAGCATAGGAGTATTTGGAAAATACTTTCCTAAAGCTTCGATAGAAACAGTTCTTGCATCTATTGTATATATGTGTCCTTTATATCCTTTTAATAATCTTTTTAGTGTTTCACCGTCTTTTGTAGTATTAATAATAATTGCTCCAGATTCTTTTAAACCTGCAGTAACATCTACAGAATTTAATAAAGTGTCATCAACAACTACTACATAATCTGGATTGTAAATATTACAATGTATTCTAATAGGTGTTGTACTAATTCTGTTATAAGCAGTGATTGGCGCACCCATTCTTTCAGCTCCGTATTCAGGAAATCCTTGGATATATTTTCCTGTGTTAAATGCTGCATCAGCTAATAACAAAGAAGCTGTTTTTGCACCTTGACCACCTCTACCATGCCATCTAATTTCAATTAAATCGTTCATTGGTTTGAAATTACCTCCTTTTAGTAAATTTACGTATAAATATACACTTAAAGTATATTCTTAAAAGCCGTAAGTGTCAAGGCAATTTGTTAGAATAAATGGTCATAAAAAAATAAAAATCTTAAGTAGACATAATCTAAGAAAAGTGATATACTGTAAAAGCTAAAAGCAAGTTGAAAACATTAAAGGAGGATTATTATGCTTATTAAAACAAAATTAAGACCAAAGGAACTGAATGAATTTAATCGGTATTTTGGAGATTTAAAACATGCTTCAAAATTACATAGTTCAGAAACAACAAAGGAAATGATCGAAGACATGGAAATAAGTTCACGGGTTATATTATCATCGGCGAAGATGTTTACTCAAGAGTTACCAAAAGGAGTGGAGAAGATACATAGAAACATTTTGTCGACATTTGAACAGGATATGAACCGTGTTCAAAAACAAATTTTAGCTCTATTTTGCGAGATGCAAAGAAATGAATATCTTGTCCTTAAGGGCGAGAAAATTAAAACTGCAGAAATAGCGGATGTAGCCAAAATAAGGCAAATTATATATGAGGAATTGTTATCTGAAGAATTTATAAAAGCAATGAGAAACACTTCTGCTCTATATGAAATAGAGCTTGAAGTAGCAGATAATTGTTATCCCGCAGTAGCCGGATATATAACAGAAGAAAATGATTTTGGAAAAATGGAGTTTCCAAAATATATGAAAGGAAAAATTGAATCATATGGGCTTAGTAGAATAGAAGAAAACAGACTGAAATTCTACTACTTACTTCTATTAGATATCTTGGCTCATCCTTTTTTGCAAACCAGTCTATTGGTCATTAAATTAAACAGACCAATATATTGGTGTTTAGTCAGAGTTCTGAGAAATATGGACGATGATTTTAGAGCATTTTGGCAAAGTGCAGGAAGGTTTGTAGAAGGAAAACTTTACCCAAAAGATGAAGATGATCTATATAAAGAGCTACTTGAAGGAGCAGACGAGCAAAGAGGTGAGGAATTTTTAAAAGAAAATTTCTATTATAATATTGCGACAGGACTAATATTAAGCAATGATGTACAAATACAAAACTTTTTAAATTTGACATCTAAAGCCGAAAAAAATATTGTAATTAATGAGGCTGTTAAATTAGTACGCGGTATTATAAAAAATATAGAAAAAGAGTTTTCTGATTTTACGCCTCAAATGCTTTTTTCTCCAAGTGATAATGATCTAAAAATTCGGGAGATAGTATTTATCATGGCGACATTTAGGTTTTCACATATAAAGCTTGAGGAACTCTTGGCTAATAGAGGCCTTCAAAAAACAGATTGGTATTTCTTTAAAACTCTTGTTAGAGCCTATTCGGAAAATGCAACCGAGAAAGCTTATGAAGAGTATAGCAATGCGAATATTAACACGATTTTAGAGCTGAACAGTTTGGCGGTAAATTATTCGCTAAATTCCATTGCTACAGCAAATCCAAATCTTACACAATTAGGGAAATATATAATTGTGTTTGAAGTAGCTCTTTTAGATTTAACTAAAGAAGAAAAAGAGTTAGAACAGATTTTCCAAAACCTTATAGCGCTTACCGGGAGTAAGCACAAAATGAACCTAAATAAAGAAGTTGTTCTAGAGGCACAGAAAAGAAAAGGTGTAGAAGAAAAACGTCTTAGGTTATTTACCTTTTTTGTAGAGGAGATTTTATATTTGTAAACGGGCGAAGCAGGATGCTATCCTGCTTTTTTCCGACCCTAAAAATATAGACTAAAAAAACGTACAAATCTTACGCAAATAAGCTTTCTAAGATTGACTTTTTATACTTTTTCATATATTATAGTAATGTCAAATTTTATGTATAAATGAGATATAAAAGCACTAGCTTAAGGAGGAAGATTTATGGGAGAAGTGATAGTTATAACATCTGGTAAAGGAGGAGTAGGAAAAACGACTACAACAGCTAACTTGGGTTCTGCCCTAGCATTAGAAGGAAAAAAAGTAGTATTAGTAGATACAGATATAGGACTTCGTAATTTAGATGTCGTAATGGGATTAGAAAATAGAATTGTTTACGATATCGTAGATGTTGTAGAAGAAAAATGCAAATTAAGACAAGCATTAATAAAGGACAAGCGTTTTCAAGAATTATTCCTATTACCTGCTGCCCAAACAAGAGATAAAAGTGCAATAACAGAAGAACAAATGAGAGATTTAACCAAAAAGCTAAAAGAAGAATTTGACTATATTTTAATAGACTGTCCAGCAGGAATAGAACAAGGTTTTAAAAATGCAATTGTAGGGGCAGATAAGGCAATTGTGGTAACAATGCCAGAAATTTCAGCAATAAGAGATGCTGATCGAATAATTGGTTTACTAGAATCTTCAGAAATTAAAAATCCACAATTAATTATAAATAAGTTAAGACCAGAAATGGTTAGAAAAGGAAAGATGATGGATGTTGACGATATAGTAGATTTATTGTCAATACAACTTTTAGGCGTAGTACCGGATGACGAATATGTAATTACTCAGACAAATAAAGGGGAACCTGTTATATCTAACAGAAAAGCACCTTCAGGTAAAGCTTATATGGAAACTGCTAAGCGTATTCTAGGGGAAGATATAGAAGTAACAATACCAGGAAGAGAAAAAGGATTCTTGGCAGCCTTAAAAAGATTTTTTAAAAGAAAATAATTAACAGTGGAGGTAGAATATGTTCGAAAATATAGTAGGTTTCTTCAAAAAATTATTAAAAAAGGAAGAGGAAGAAGAAAACAATAAAGATATGGCAAAAGAAAGATTACATCTAGTTTTAATGCAAGATAGAGCAAATGTTTCAGCAGACTTCTTAGAAATGATGAAACAAGAAATTATAGATGTAATAAAAAAATATATAGATGTAGATGAAAAAGAAATTGATGTTCATTTAACAAGTAAAACTAATGAAGATGGTACAGCCTCAGCTCCAGCATTGTATGCAAACATTCCAATTGTTAATATAAAACATACAGGGAAAATGAATGACGAAGTAATAGAAAAAGTTCAAGAACAAGAAATAGAAGAAGAAAAGGCTGATAAGCAAGATACTCAAAAAACAAAAATAGATAAAGAAATAGTTAATAAAACAGAAATCAAAAAAGAAGAAAATAAGGAAGAAACTAAAGTAGGAGTTAAAAAAGAAGAGGCGAAAGTAGAGGATATAGAAACAGAAAAAGAGCCTAAAGAAGAAACTCAAAAGGAGAAAAAAGAAAAACCAGAAGTAGAAAAAACAATTAAGCAAGAAGAGAATGTTTCAAATAAAAAAGAGCAAACTACTACAGATGTAAAAAATGATGATAAAAAAGATACAGAGCCTAAAGAAACAAATAATGAGCAAGTAAATGCAGGAGTAAAAGAAAATAATATAAGTACAAAACAAGAAAACAAAAATATAATAACAAATTCACAAGTAAAACAAGAACCTGTGATACATAATAATAGAAAAAGAAGAAATAAAAAAAGAAAAGGAATAGTATAAACAAGGGATGTATAACAAATAAAAATAAGTTACGTAAAGGATGAAAAATGAAAAAGAAAATTTTAAAAAATATCGACTGGGGAATTTTTATATGTTGTATTTTATTGTCAATAATAGGAATGATAGCATTGTTCTCTGCAACTTATGATTCTGAAGATACAAGTTTGCAAAGACAATTAATATGGTTTGTTATTTGTATTCCTGTAGTCTTTATTATAATATTCATAGACTACGAAGCAATAGCAAAAATATCGCCGATTCTGTATGGAATTGTTTTAATATTACTGGTTGTAGTATTATTTACAGATCCGGTAAATGGAGCTACAAGTTGGTTTAATTTAGGATTTCTTTCTATTCAACCAGCAGAATTTGCTAAAATAGCAGTAATTTTATTTTTAGCTCTCGTCTTGTGCAAAATACAGGAAAAGGATAAGAATGAGATAAATAGACCTACAAAATTGTTAGTAGCTTTAGCAGTAGTAGCAATTCCAGTACTTTTAATAATTAAACAACCAGATTATGGTACAGCAGCAGCGTTTTTAGTTGCAACGGTAATGATATTATTTACAGCAGGTATAAATAAAAAATATATTATAGGAACTATTTTATTAGTAGTTATAGCAGTTCCTTTATTATACTTTTTTGTATTACCAGAACATGCAAAAGACAGAATTGAAGTATTTTTAAATCCAGAGTCAGACCCACGTGGTTCAGGATACAATTTAACACAATCAAAACTTGCAATAGGAGCAGGTCAGTTAACAGGAATGGGATTATTAAAAGGAAATCAAACACAGTTAGGTTTCTTATATCCAAAAACAACAGACTTTATATTTTCTGTTATTGGCGAAGAGATGGGATTTATAGTTGCAGGTAGTGTAATAATAATATATGTAATACTAATAACAAAATCAATCTATGTAGCAAAGACTGCAAAAGATGACCTCGGGACATATATTGCAATAGGAATAGCAGGAATATTTTTATTCCACATGGTAGAAAATATAGGAATGACAATGGGATTATTACCAATAACTGGTGTACCATTACCATTTGTAAGTTATGGAGGAAGTTCATTATTAACTAACTTTATTTTAATAGCGTTGTTATTAAATATAAGTGGTAGAAGACAAAAAGCAATATTTATAGAATAAAAAAGTTGAAAGTACAAGCTTTCAACTTTTGCAGTTAAACATAAGTTAGAATTAAGGAGAGAAAAAATTTGTATTTAAAAAGTATAAAAATTGGAAATTTAGAATTAGAGAATAATGTGTTTTTAGCACCTATGGCAGGAATTACAGATAAATCATTTAGAATTTTATGCAAAGAAATGGGTGTAGGACTTACTACAACAGAAATGGTAAGTGCAAAAGCAATTTATTATCATGATAATAAAACTAAAAAATTATACAATTTAGATGGAGAAAAAAGACCAATTAGTATTCAATTATTTGGTAGTGATATAGAAGCAATAAAATATGCTACACAAGAGGTAGATAAAATTGCTGATATTATAGATTTTAATATGGGATGTCCAGCTCCAAAGATAGTAAAAAATGGAGACGGAAGTAATCTACTATTACACTTAGATTTATTAGAAAAAATAGTTGTTGCAATGAGAGAGAATACAGATAAGCCGATTACTTTTAAAATAAGAAAAGGTTGGGATGAAAATAATATTGTTGCTGTAGAAACTGCACAAATAATCGAAAGAGCGGGAGGAAGTGCTATTACAATTCATGGTAGAACCAGAAAAGAGTTTTATTCTGGAAAAGCTGATTGGGATATAATAAAGAAAGTAAAAGAAAGTGTAAATATTCCGGTAATAGGTAATGGAGATATAGTAGATGAAGAAACAGCAGAAGCAATGTTTAAATATACAAATGTAGATGGAATAATGATTGGGAGAGCAGCTTTTGGGAACCCATGGATTTTTAGAGAGATAATACACTATTTAAAAACTGGGGAAAAATTAGAAAAACCAACTTTGGATGAAAGATATAGCACAATGGTAAGACATATAAACATGGAAGTAGAAGAAAGAGGAGAAGAAGTCGCAATAAAAGAGATGAGAAAGCAACTAAGTTGGTACATAAAAAATTTAAAAGATTCAAGTCAAATGAGAGATAAAATAAATAAAATAATAGATAAAGAACAATTGCTAAATGAAATAAAAACATATTTCGAATATCTAAAAAATAATTGAATAAAATTAGAGAAAGAATAGTATATATACTATTCTTTTTTTGTATAAGAAAGAATTATATTTAATTTGGGAGGCATTTATGAAAAAAAATAAATTTATTATTTTTTTTATTTTAGCAATAATTATTGTTTTTATAATTATTTTTTATGTAATGAATAATAAAAAAATTGAAAGTGGGAATAATGATAATAATCAAATTTTAAATATGAACTCGTATAAAGCAAAAATAGAGGTAACTGTGGTAAGTAATAAAAATACTAATAAATATAAAATGACACAAGAATATAAAAAGGGAGAATACTGCATACAAGAAATAGAAGAACCCGAAAATATAAGAGGAGTAAGAATAGAATACAGCAATAATACATTAACTTTAAAAAATACGAATATGGATCTTACAAATATATACGAAAATTATAAATATATGGCAGAAAATAATTTATTTTTAAATGAATTTATAGATGATTTTAATAATAGCAGTAATTCGAAACAGGAAGAAAACGAAAATGAGATTATATTAACAGCAGATTGTAAAACTCAAGAGAATAAGTACCAAGTAAAGAAGAAACTAACAATTGATAAAAAAACAAATAAACCAAAAAAATTAGAAGTACAAGATATTAACCAAAATATAACTGTTTACATATTATATAATGAGATAAGTTATAAGTAGTAAAAAGCTATTTTCTTTATCTCGAGCTAGTATTTAAAACAAGATATATACTAATAATGGGAGTGAAGAAAATGAATATAAAAAGAGGCGACATGTTTTATGCAGACTTAAGTCCTGTTGTTGGCTCAGAACAGGGAGGAATTAGACCAGTTTTAATAATACAAAATGATTTGGGAAACAAATATAGTCCAACTGTAATTGCAGCAGCAATTACATCTCAAAAAACTAAAAATAAGTTGCCTACACACATAGAAATTAATTCAAAAGATTTTGGTTTAAAATCAGATTCGATAGTACTTGCTGAACAAATTAGAACAATAGACAAAAGCAGATTAAAAGAGAGAATAGGACATATAGATAATGACGAAATTATTGGAAAGATAAATAATGCACTTGGCGTTAGTTTTGGTTTAGATGAATAATGATAATGCAACGTTCTGATTTTCTCCAGAGGAGAAGGTTAGAACGTTCATTTTTTGAATTATAATTTGAATAAAATAGGGATTTAAGGAACGTCCCCAAATCCCTGAGGAACGTCCCAAAAATCCCTATACTTGTAATTTTTTTATTATTTTAATCTCTTCATATAATTTGTCTACAATTTCTTTTCTTGTTAAATACGCTGTTTGATATTCATGATAAATTTTATGAATATTTTCGAAATTTTCGCCTTCCTGAAATAGCATTTCCATCCCTTCTTTATAATAATTTTTCTTTTTTTCGGAATGGGCTTTATCCATTTTTTCTTCGTATTCTAAGATTTGTTCGATTCTTTTAATTTGAGCTTTTAAATAATCAACATAACCTGTAACACAACTAATTTCATAGTAAGTATCATCAATAACAACTTTAAATAAAGCTTTTACAACTTTTTTATTAAGTTTACCTAGTTTTACGCCTTGTGCGGCATTATCTAGAGCGGCTACTTTAATATTTGGCTCTGTATCTTTTATTAAATCTTTTAAGGTATCAGATATGTGAATATGAGTTTTATATTGTCTTTTAGTAACTAATGCATCATAGTCATCTGCAACTTTTATTATTTGATCTTCGTATGGAATTAAATTTCCAACCAATCCTTCAGGATATCCCATGCCATCTAAAGTTTCATGATGATATTTTGGCCCTAGTGCATAAGGTCTTAATTTAATATCATCCATACACATTTTATAACCTATAAGTGTATGTGTTTTCATAATAGCGAATTCTTCGTCTGTTAGTTTATCAGGTTTATTTAGTATTTTGGCGGGAATAAACATCTTACCAATATCATGTAAATATGCACAAATGGTACAATAAGCAGTAAAATTCTTATCGCAACGCAAATATTCGCACAACCTACAGGTAATGCTTGCAACATTTTCACTATGAATTCTGGTAAAAGGGTCTAAACTATCTAGCATGGTTAATTGATACCTCATAGTAACATCTAAATTATATGATTTTAAAGTTGTTTTATCATAAAAATCAAATTTTTGGTCAAACATTAAATACTCCTCTTTTGTAAAATTATTCGTCATTTTCATATAGCCCACAGACACCAAATCAAAAATTTAGACTGTGGTTTAAATTTTTAATTTTCTAATTTCTTTTAATTCTGCGTTTAATTTATCTATTTGCTCATTTTTATTAATAAGAGCTTGCTTAAATTGTTCAAAGATTTCTTCAAAATTTTCTACAGTTTCGCCTTTATCAAAAAGCATTTTCATGCCTTCTAAGTAATAATTTTTTTGTTTTTCAGAATTAGAAGAATTCATTTTATCATAGTATTTTTTTACTTGAGTTAATCTTTTTATATTATCTTTTAAGTAATCCAAATAGTTAAATGCAGTTGAAATTTCATAAATTGTATCATCTATTACAACCTTTTTTAATGCTTTTGTTGCAGGAACATTATTTTTTCCATTATGTGCATTTTCGATTAATATTTTTAAAGTATCTATAATGCCAATGTGTGATTTATATTGTCTTTTACTAACAATTGCATCAAATTCATCTGCTACCCTAATAATTTGTGCTTCTATTGGGATGGCATCTCCTTTTAATCCTTCTGGGTAACCTGTACCATTTAATGCTTCGTGATGGCATTTAGGACCAGCAGAATAAGGTCTTAAATTGACATCATTCATACACATTTTATATCCAATAGTTGTATGAGTTTTCATAATTTCATATTCTTCATCTGTAAGTCTAGAAGGTTTTTGAAGTATAGATGGTGGAATAAACATTTTACCTATATCATGCAAATATGCACAAGTTGTACAGTAGGTGGTAAAATCTTTATTCAAATGCAGATAATCACAAATTCTACAAGTAATATTTGCTACACCTTCAGAATGTTTTCTTGTAAAATTATCTAATGAATCTAACATCTTTAATTGATATCTTGCACTAGAATCTAAATCATAAGATTTTAAGACTGTTTTATCATAAAAGTCAAATTTTTCTTTAATCATTTTAAAACTCCTTTGTAACTAGTATAACTTTTTGTTATATAAATAATTCAAATTTTTTTCAAAAATATAATATCATTAAATGAAATAAAGTTCAATATATTGTTGATTTATATCGATTTTTAATATATTATAAATAGGTACAAAAAGATAAAAGGTGATTAGAATGTATTTAAAAAGATTAGAGTTACAAGGATTTAAATCCTTTGCAGATAAAACAATTTTAGAATTTATGCCTGGAATTACAACAGTTATAGGACCAAATGGTTCTGGTAAAAGTAATATATCTGATGCAATTCGTTGGGTATTAGGTGAACAAAGTATAAAATCATTAAGAGGTGCTAAATCAGAAGATATTATTTTTGCAGGAACACAAAACAGAAAATCCTTAGGGTTTGCAGAAGCATCTTTAGTTTTTAATAATGATGATGGTAAATTACCAATAGAATATGCAGAAGTTACAGTAACAAGAAGAATATATAGAACAGGGGAAACAGGATATTTTATAAACAAAACTCCTTGTAGATTAAAAGATATTTTAGAATTATTTATGGATACTGGTATTGGTAAAGATGGATATTCAATTATAGGTCAAGGAAAAATAGACGAAATCTTAAGTAATAAATCAGAAGATAGAAGACATATTTTTGAAGAAGCAGCAGGAATTGTAAAATATCGTAGCAGAAAAGAAGATTCAGAAAAGAAACTAGAAAGAGCTAAGTTAAATTTATTAAGAATTAATGATATCTTATCAGAAATAGAAAATAATATGGAACCTTTAAAAATTCAGTCAGAAAAGGCTAAAAAGTTTTTAAGCTTAAGAGAAGAATTAAAGGGAATAGAAGTTGGTCTATTCTTATATAATATCGATTTATATAAAGAAAGATTAGAAAAAATAACTGCTGATGAAGATATTATGAATTCAACTTATGAAAATGAACAAAAAAGCCAAGAAGAAAAGAATGAAAGAAAGAACAAATTAAAAGTAGAGATAAATAATTTAATAGAAGAAATAGAATCAATGCAAAATATTGGCTTCGAAAGTTCTAATCAAATAGAAAAAATAAATTCTAATATAAATGTATCAGAAGAAAGAATTAGTAATATACAAGAAAATAATAAAAGATATGAAACAGAAATTGCAGAGATAAATGAGAAGATAGTAGAGTTAGAAGAAGAAAAGAAACAAAAAATAGCTAAAAAAGAGAATTTGTTTAATAATAAAGAAAAATTCGAAAAAGAATTAAAAGAAAAGGAAGAGGAATTAAACAAATTAACTGCAAAATTATCTGATAAGCAATTAGAAATAGAAAAGAAAAAGAAGATAATCGAAGAAAATACAGATAGAAAATACGAAGTACAAAATGATATAAACACACAAGATGTAACTAAAGATTCTGTAGAAAAAAATATAAAAGCTAAAACAGAAGAATTAGAACTTACAATTTCTGAATTAGATGGGGCAAGATTAAAAAAGAGTGACATAGAGCAAAACTTTATAGAGATAGAATCAAAAAGAAATAAATTAAAAAATGATTTAAGTGAGATAGAGAATAAAAAAATAGAGGCAGACAATAAAATAAAAAGTTTTGAAACAGAAATTAATACTCTAGATCAAGAAATAAGAATAAAAGAATCTAGACTAAAATTTCTAGAAGAAACCGAGAAAGAAAAAGAAGGTTATACAAAAAGTGTTAAATCATTACTTAAATCAGCAGATATGAATCCAGAACTTAAAAAAGGATTACATGATGTTGTAGCAAACCTATTAAATGTGAAAAAAGAATATGAAGTCGCAATAGAAATGAGTTTAGGAGCGAGCCTTCAAAATGTAGTTACAGAAACAGAACAAGAAGCTAAAAAATTAATAGAATATTTAAGAAAAAATAATTTAGGAAGAGTAACTTTTTTACCTATTTCAGCTGTTAAAGGTAAAAAATTAGACAGAGCCAATTTAAATATTAAGGGTGTAATTGGTATTGCTTCTGACTTAGTACAATATGATAAAAAATATGATGGAATATTTAACAATTTACTAGGAAGAACAGTTATTGTAGACGATATGGAAGCTGGAATTGCTGTCGCTAAAAAGAATAATTATTCATTTAGAATTGTAACATTAAAAGGTGATATAATTAATTCTTCTGGTGCAATGACAGGAGGTTCAGTACAAACTAAAACTGTAAATATATTAGGAAGAAGTAGAGAAATAGATGATTTAAAAGAGAATTTAAACAAATTAAATTCAAAATTAAAAAATAAAGAAAAAGAGAAAGAAGAATATTTAGATAGCATAGAAGAATTATTAGAGACAATAGAACATTTAGAAAATAATTTACAAGAGATAGATATAGAATATGCAACACAAAAACAAAAAGTGGAATTAATTTCCGAAAATGTAGATAAATTAACAATTAGAATGAATAAAACAAAACAGGAAATAGAAAATCTAAATAATCAGAAAAAAGATATTGCAGAAAATAAGGAAAGATTAATAGAAGATTTAGCAAATCTAGAAAAAGAAATACAAACTTTAAATTTAGAAGTAGAAGAATTTGTTAAATTAAATAAAGATGATCAAACATATATAGATAATTTAAATATGGATATAACGAATTTAAAAATATCTGTATCATCTTTTGAAGAAAGCGAAATGTCAATAGATGAAATGACAGAAAGAATTAATACAGATATCGAAAATAATAAAAATAGTATTAAAGTTAAAAACGAACAAATAGAGCAAAATAAGCAGGAAGAAGAAAATTTAAGAGCACAAATAGAAGAATTTAAAGCAAAAATTATCGAGATAAAAGAAAACGTTAAAAATAGTGGTTCAAAAATAGAAGAGTTAAAGAAAAATAAAAATGAAAAGAACACAGAATTAGAAAAAATAGAAAAAGAAATAGAAGAACAATTTGGAAGATTGCAAGATTTAAAGGAGCAATTAGTAAAAATCGATTTAAAGAAAAATAAGACATCTCAAGACCTAGAAGATGTAATTAATAGAATGTGGGAAGAGTATGAATTGACTCCTAATAATGCAGAAGGTTTTGTAAAAACAACAGATCCAGCTAAAACACAAAAAGATGTTAATTATTTAAGAAATCAAATACGAGATTTAGGAAGTATAAATATTGATTCTATTAAAGAATATCAAACATTAAAAGAAAGATATGACTTTATGTGTGAGCAAAGGCTAGACTTAGAAAATTCTATGGCTAAACTTAGAAATGTTATCTCAGAAATGATAACTATTATGAAAGCTCAATTTAAAGAAAAATTTAAACTTATTAATAAAAACTTTGATGAGGTATTTAAAGAATTATTTGGTGGTGGAAAAGCAGAATTAATCCTAGAAAATGAGGAAGATGTTTTAAATTGTGGAATAGATATTAGGGTACAACCACCAGGAAAGAAACTTCAGAATATGACTTTATTATCTGGAGGGGAAAAGGCATTTACAGCTATTGCAATATTATTTGCAATATTAAAAATAAATCCTGCACCATTCTGTGTATTAGATGAAATTGAAGCAGCGCTAGATGATGTTAATGTTAACAGATATGCAGAATACTTAAAGAAATTTTCAAAAGATACACAATTCTTAGTAATTACACATAGAAAAGGTACTATGGAAGCAGCAGATACAGTATATGGAATAACCATGGAAGAAAACGGAATTAGTAAACTGCTTTCTATGAAATTAAAATAGGGATATGGGGACGTCCCCATATCCCTACCTAAATTCCAATTCCTCTTAACACTCCAATAACTATTAATAAAATCCCAGATAGTATATTCCATTTTTTTAAGGATGTGTTGTATAACACAAGTCTCTTACCAAGGACAATTCCAGCATTAAGAAAAATAAATTGAAAAAGAGGAACAAGTATAGGAAATAGTAAACTATACATTCCAAATGATGAACTTGTAATACCAACACAAATCGAATCTAAAGAAAGAGCAAATGCTAGGTATAATGCTTCGTTTTTTTCTATAACTTTAGAGTTATTTAGATCAGAAGAGATTGGATTTCTAATAATTTGAATTGTTATACCTAAAGATTTTAGAAATATCTTATGACTTTTATATTCTTTTTTTTCATTAGTATTCATTGCTTCATATATAATTAAAAATCCCATAAAGACTAGAAGAATTACACTAATAATTTTTATTACATTAGCCGGAAGAATAGAAATTAGAAAGTATCCAAACGCAACAGAAATACCTACAAAAAGTAAAGAAATAAAAAATAATATAAATTTTGCAGGAGTGGATAATGATGTTTTCCTAAGCCCATATGTAATTCCAATTCCAAATGAATCAATACTAACAGATAAAGCAAGCAAGATAATAGTAAGTAGCATCATATCACCTCTATATATAATATGTAAACTAAAAAAATAAGTGTAATATAGGAATAAAAAAATAGTATAAGCATATAAATTAATAAACTATACAAAGGAGAGATTTATATGTGGCATACTAAAAATATTAAAGAAATAGAAAGAGAACTTAGGACAAATATTAACACTGGTTTAGGAGATAAAGATGTACAAATAAGACAAGATGAGTTTGGAAAGAACAAGATAGAAGAGGGAAAAAAGGAAAGTCTGTTTGTCAAATTTTTAAACCAGTTTAAAGATTTTATGATAATAATTTTAATTATTGCAGCAATTATATCTGCTATTGTAAGCTATATAGAAGGGACAGGCGATTATTTTGATTCTATAATAATTATTGCTATAGTTGTGTTTAATGGAATAATGGGCTTAATTCAAGAAGCAAAAGCAGAAAAATCTATAGAGGCATTAAAGAAAATGTCTGCACCTGTAGCAAAGGTTAGAAGAAATGGAAAGGCACTTACTGTAAATGGCGAAGATATAGTACCAGGTGATATTGTTATTTTAGAAACAGGTTGTTATGTTCCAGCAGATATTAGATTAATAAATACATATAATTTAAAACTAGAAGAGTCTAGTCTAACCGGAGAAACAGAGGCAGTAGAAAAAGATGAAAATGCAGTATTTAATAACCAAAAAGTTCCTCTAGGTGACATGAAAAATATGGTTTTTGCAGGGACAGCGGTAGTAAATGGACATGCAGAAGGAATTGTAACTAATATAGGAATGAATACGGAAGTTGGAAAAATTGCAAGTATGATAATAACAAATGAGGCTCCGCAAACACCAATCCAAAAGAAGTTAAGCGAAGTAGGTAAAGTGCTTGGAATCGCATGCGTGGTTATTTGTGCGTTAATTTTCGTTATAGGGGTTATAAAGAAAATATCAGTAGTAGAAATGTTTATGACATCAGTAGGTTTAGCAGTTGCAGCAATTCCAGAAGGTTTACCTGCAATTGTAACAATTATTCTTTCTATAGCGGTTACAAAAATGGCAAAGAGAAATGCAATAATAAGAAAACTACCTGCAGTTGAAACATTGGGAAGTAGTAAAGTAATTTGTTCAGACAAAACAGGAACACTTACAGAAAATAATATGAAAGTGGTAGAGATTATAGGCAATAAAAATAAAATTCTAGAATATGGAGCATTATGCTGTAATTGTGAAATAAATGAGGGAGTAGTAGAAGGGGAGCCTACAGAGGTTGCAATAGTAAAAGAAGCAGTTAAAGAAAAACAAAACAAAGTATTACCACGAATTTGTGAGATTCCATTTGACTCTAATAGAAAATTAATGACAACTGTTAATGAATTAGAAAATGGAAAGTATAGAATTATAACTAAAGGTGCTCCAGAAATATTATTAGGTATTTGCGACTATTACGAAGAAAACAATACTGTACATGATATGAATAGTATATTTTTAAGTAAGATAAAAAATAAAAATGAAAAAATGGCAGAAAAGGCGTTAAGGGTATTAGGAGTTGCATATTTAGATGTAGATATAATGCCAAAAGAAATAACTCCAGATTTTTTAGAAAAAGGCTTAATTTTTGTAGGCTTAATAGGAATGATAGATCCACCAAGAAAGGGAGTAAAAGAAGCAGTTTTAGCTTGTAGAAGAGCTGGTATAAAAACTGTAATGATTACAGGAGATCACATTACAACTGCTAAAGCCATTGCAAAAGATTTAGAAATATTAAGAGGACGAGAATTAGCAATAACTGGGCAAGAATTAGATAAAATTCCAGACAGTAAATTAGAAAAAGATATAATGAATTATTCTGTATTTGCAAGAGTTACACCTGAGCACAAAGTAAGAATTGTTAAAGCTTTTCAAAAAACTGGAGCAGTTGTTGCGATGACAGGTGATGGTGTAAATGATGCACCAGCATTAAAAAAATCTGATATAGGAATTGCAATGGGACGTAAAGGAACTGACGTAGCTAAAAATGCAGCAGACATGATTTTAAATGATGATAATTTTGTTACTATTGTAGATGCAGTAAAGCAAGGAAGAAATATTTTTGATAATATTAAAAAAGCTATACATTTCCTAATTGCAACTAATATTGGAGAGATAGTTACAATATTTGTGGGATTATTACTTGGAGTAAAATCGCCATTGCTTGCAATACAATTATTATGGGTAAATTTAGTTACAGACTCTTTACCTGCTATAGCATTAGGATTAGAACCACCAGAAAAAAATATAATGAATAGACCACCAAGAGATGCAAAAAAGAGTATATTTGCAGATGGATTAATGGGAAGAATAGTAATAGAAGGTTTTATGATTGGAATGTTTACAATTTTTGCATTTTTCATAGGAAATAAATATTATGGAATTGAAGTAGCAAGAACAATGGCATTTATTAGCTTAGGAATGTTAGAATTAATACATAGCTTTAATGTAAAGAGTGAAGAGTCAATATTTATAGTTGGGTTGTTTGAAAATAAATATTTGTTGGGAGCATTTGTATTAGGAACAGTATTACAAGTAGGTATAATTTGTGTACCAAGCTTAGCAGAAATATTTAAATTAACACAACTAAATACTACACAGTGGTTAATAATTGTAGCAATTTCTGTAGCACCAGTAATTATAATAGAGATTCAAAAGAAATTTAACGAATTAAAATTTGGAAAAGTTGTATATGATTATAAAACACGTCAGGAAGTATAAATAAGATAGTAGAAAAAAGCATCTCATTATATAAATGAGATGCTTTTTTCTATTGGTTAGTTCCATCGTTTTCTGTAGATAAAGTTAATTTTATAATAGTTCCTTCTTCTACAGCAGTATCTACCATTATACTTTGACTTATAACTGTTCCAGAACCCTCTGTTGTAATGTTTAAATTATTTGCTTTTGCCATATTTTCTGCTTGGGCTAAAGTTTTATCCTTAAAATCTGGAACCTTTACAGAGACTCTGGTATCATTTCCTTCAGTATATAAAACTATAATAGAACCTTTTGGAATACTAGATCCAGGCTTTGGGGTTTGGTCTGTTACTAGAGTAGAATTTTTATCACCACTAATATTTACTTTTGTAGTAAATCCGGCTTGTTTTAATAATTTTTCTGCTTCTGTAACGGTTTTATTTCTAATATCAGGAACTGTTGCATAACTTGTGTCTTCTTCTACAGTATCTGTAGATGTTTGAGCATTACTAGATGTTAAACCTAGATAAGGTAAAATTTCAGAAAGCATTTGTGAAACTACAGGTCCACAAACTTGACCACCTTGATGGCTACCTTCATTATTAGGATTTGGGTTATGTACAGCGATTAGTAAACAAATCTCTGGTTTTTCTGTAGGAGCAATTGCAACATATGATGCAATATAACCTTCATCTTCACGTCCTGCTTGTGGTTCTGAGGTACCAGTTTTTCCACCTATAGAATATCCTTCAACTTTAGCAAGTCTACCAGAACCATCATCTACAACTGATTTCATTAGATTTCTCATTCTTTCAGAAGTAGATTTAGAAATTACTTGTCTTACTTGAACTGGCTCAATATCTGTAGTTGTACCGGTTTCAGGATTTATAATTTGCTTTACAATCCTTGGCTTCATTAAGATTCCATCATTTGCAATTGCAGAAACTGCAGAAACTAATTGAATTGGAGTAATTGTAAACCTTTGTCCAAAAGACATTGTAGCAAGTTCTACATCTTTAACATCTTCTAGTTTCCAATATGTACTACTTGCTTCTTGAGGTAAGTCTATACCTGTTTTATCAAAAAATCCAAATGCTTGGTAATATTTGTATAAAGTTTCAGCACCAATACGCTGACCTAATTGTATTAAAGAAGGGTTGCATGAAACCTGTAAGGCTTGTCTTAGAGTTTTTGCTCCTTTATGAGCTTGGGTCCAACAGCTAATTTTTCTATCAGCTACTTCTATAGAACCATTACAATAAAAATCATTAGGAACATCTTCGCTAGTAATATTTTCTTCTAATGCAGTAGCAGCAGTTATTAATTTATAAGGAGAACCAGGTTCATAAGGTGAAGATACTACATTGTTTTTCCACATATTATATAGTGCATCAGATTGAGTTTTAGAATCTAAAGTATCCCATGTAGTTTTTAATTCTTTTGTATTTGGTTCGAAAGGAGTATTAAGATTATAATCTGGATAGCAGGCCATACCTAGAATATCTCCTGTACTTGGAGCCATTGCTACTACCGTGCCACTTTCGGCATTGTTTTCTACTACTGCTTGTTTTAGATATTTTTCTAATACTGTCTGAATATAATAGTCTATAGTTAAAACAATATCGCTACCGTTTTCGGCAGGAATATAAGTTTGGTTACTATCTGGAATTTCTTCTTGAATAGCATCTGTTGAGGTTGTTATTTTACCAGGAGTACCTTGAAGAACACTATTCCAACTATCTTCTATTCCTTGAATACCAGTATTATCTGTTCCACAGAATCCTATTAAGTTAGAAGCCAAATTGTTATATGGATATACTCTTTTGGTATCTTCATCTATATTAATACCAGTACTTATTTTTTCTGTTTCCATCCATTCCTTTAATTTATCTATTTTATCTTTATCAACTTTTTTTGCTATTGTTTGAACATTGGAAGTACTATTAACTTTTTCTAATGTTTCATTATAATCTAGTTCAAAAATTTCAGAAAATGCTTTAGCAACCTTTTCTTTTTTTGCTTTAGTTTCTTCATCATTAGACCCAATTATTTTTTTAGGATTAATAGTTACAGTATCTGTTGGTGTACTTATCGCTAAGGTTTTACCTGTAGAATCATATATTGTACCACGACTTGTACTTATAATTTGATCTGTAGTTTGTTGATTATAAGCTTGTTCTTTTAAATCCGAACCCTGAACAAATTGTAACCAGATAAGTCTAATAATTAAAAGTAAAAATATTATTAGTAAAGAAGCTAGTACAACTCTAAACTTTTTAACAGCTAATAAATTAGTAGAAAATTCATTACTAGCGGATTTATATAATTTATTATTACTTTTTTTTGTCTTGGGTAAATTAAATTTATTATTATTTTTTTTCTTCATCTGCATCACCTCAAAAAACGGGATTTGGGGACGTTCTTTTTTTCCCTTTTCGGGATATAGGGACGTTCCTAAAATCCCGAATATAAAATACTTCATATATTTTATATTAAGTGTATGTTAAAATCAATAAAAACACAGATTTTTCACAAAAGAATTTGACATAATTAACTTAAGCTTGCTATAATTAAAAAGTGTATAAATAGTGCATAATGCACGATAAAAAGGTTAGGAGATACTATGAATTTATATGAAGAAACAAAATTTTTAATGGATAAATATAATATTAAAGCTAATAAAAATCTTGGACAAAACTTCTTAGTAGATGAAAACGTTATAGAGACAGCAATAGAGAAATCAAATATTAATGAAGAGGATTTAGTTATAGAAATAGGTCCAGGTCTTGGAACACTTACAAAATATTTATTAGAAAATGCAGGAAGAGTTATATGTGTAGAATTAGATAAAAGAATGATAAAAATATTAGAAGAAAGATTTTTTCTTTATAAAAATTTTGAAGTAATAAATAATGATATATTAAAAGTAGACTTAAATGCAATTATAAAGCAAGCAAAAGAAAAATATAATTTAAAGAATGCCAAAATTGTTGCTAATTTACCATACTATATAACTACTCCAATAATAATGAAGTTATTAGAAAGTAAGATAGATATTACGAGTATAACTGTAATGATTCAAAAAGAAGTAGCAGACCGTTTAGCAGAAATTCCAGGAGGAAAAAATACTGGAGCTATAACATATACAGTGTATTATTATGGCGAGACAGAAAAATTACTAGAAGTTCCAAAAAGTTCTTTTATTCCAGAACCTTCTGTTACATCAGAAGTAATAAAGATAAATATTAGAAAAGAACCTCCGGTAAAAGTAAAAAATGAAGAAAGCTTTTTTAAACTAATAAAAGTAGCTTTCTTACAAAGAAGAAAAACATTATTAAATTCTTTAACTAATAATGGAATATTAAATAAAGAAGAGTTAACACAGCTCTTAAATAAATTAAATATAGACGAAAAGATAAGAAGCGAAAAGCTTACTATAGACCAATTTGCAGAGCTTTCTAATAATCTTAATGCATAAATTGGTTATTGCAAAAGCTATATTAAAATGATATAATATGCTTGTAAAAATGGTTAAGAAGGAGGTAAACATGAATCAAATTCTGGTTACAGAAAAATTATATATAACACCTGAAATAAAGCGAAAAAAGAAATTATATAAATTCGAATTTTTTATTTCACTTGTAGTAGTTTGTGTCTTATCTTCTTATTACATATATGCAGAATATAATAAAAACAAAGATGAAGCGGTTTCTCAAGAAATATTGGCTGGTGCAAATATTGTTGGGGAAGATCAAACAACAAAGCCAACAGAAAAATTAGTTGTAATGCTAGATAATGATGTAAATACAGTTGGAACAGAAGATGATTCAGCTATTGCAAATTTAGACGAAGAAACAAAATCAGTTTTATCAAAAGAGTTTACAACAGCAGATGGACATGTATATAAACCAATTGCAACTATTAGAATTCCAAAAATAAATATTTATTATCCAGTATTGTCAGAAACAACCGAGGAATTATTAAAAAAAGCACCTACAAAATTTATGTATGGCGAGCCAAACGAGGTTGGTAACTTCTGTATAGCAGGTCATAATTATAGGAATAAGAAATTCTTTAGCAAGGTTCCAACATTAGAAAATGGTGATATTATAGAGATAACAGATACAAAGGGAAGAACAGTAAAATATACAGTATACAATAAATATACTGTTACAGATGATGATATGTCACCAGTTAGCCAATTAACAAATGGTAGAAAAGATATTACATTAATAACTTGTACAGATGATTCAAAAGAAAGAGTAATAGTAAAAGCAACAGAGGTGTTATAATGGAATATAATGTAGGGGATATAGTAAGAACAAAAAAGCCACATCCATGTGGAAGTAAATTATGGAAGATAACAAGAGTTGGTGTAGACTTCGGTTTAAAATGCGAAGGATGTGGACATTTTATATTAGTAGAAAGACAAAAAGCTTTAAAAATGATAACTAAAAAAATAAATTAAGACTGCAATGTAAAAATTGCAGTTTTTTTATTGAAATGCAGAGGAATTGTGATAAAATAGCTATAGCTTGTAAGTTGAGACTTGCTTAAAATAATATTTTATTTTGGAAAGGATGATGTATAGTAAAAAAAAGCTGTAACTCGTTAACTTAGCATCGAAAGGAGTATGTTATGATTAAGGTTAATGTACAAGATAAAGATGCGCAACTGGTTGTGCTAAATACTCTTTATCCTGATTCAGGCATTAAGGTACGGATTGAAGGAGAGTTAGAGTTATATGACATAACCGAAGCTTTAGTGGTGGAGTTATTTAAAAACTTACTGCATAAGAACTTAGTTTCAGAAGTTACTTTTTCATATGTGGAAGAAAAGAGGAGTAAAGAAGAAGTTAAGAATGTTCAAAAGAGTCAGAGGTATGGGACACTTACAGAAAATGTTTATGGCTTTTTGGAAGAAAACATAGGTCGGGCATTTTCAATCAAAGAGATTTCTGAAAAAACAGGAATTGAGTATTCTTCTGTAAATAATATAATTCGAAGGTTATACAATAACGGAAAAGTACAGAAGAATGACGAGAAAAAATATTTTTGTCCCATCAAAAGTGCTAATGTAGAGCAACCAAAGCATGAACCACTTGAAGAATCTTCAGGTGAGGAAGAAAAGAAAGAACCTGCAGGTGACGAAGAAGCACAATCTAAAGAACCTGAAACGCCACAACGAGGCGACAGCTCAGAGGCAGCTGAAGAGGATGAGACCAAAAAATTAAGTGAAAGCGAAAAAAGGGATATTATGCAACATTTGTTTTTGAACGAGGATTATGAAGATGTACTAAAATATATCTTTTCGACCAAAAACAAATTTGTTGTAAAACTAGCACAGAAAAAGTTTGCAGGACCACGCGCCCAGCAACTTAGTGATGTAATCACTGCACTAAATAAAGCTGAAGTAATAGTGTTTAATGATGACTTTAGTGAAGGTGGTTCATACGAAATTTCTGCTAGTTGGAGAATATGGGCTTATCTGTTTAGGGCAAAAAGAGAAGTCGCTTCTAAAACTATAGAGGTTGAGCTTCAGATGAAGCCTAGTGAATTCAAAGCAGGAATTAAAGAAGCCTTAGAAAAAGGCTTGGTAGAAAAAGAAGAGGACGAGAAGCTTAAAATTACTACGTATTGTGTAGTCTAATGTACAATGTTTGTATGTTGAAAAAGGAGAGTTGGATTTTATCCAGCTCTCCTTTATGCAGATATCTTTTAAATATATTTTTCGATTTCATTCCAAACGTTTTCTGTATAAATTCTTCTTTCAGAAGAAAATGGTAAAGTAGTGATATCACCAATTGGATTTAAAGTTTTCTGGATTTCTTGTGTAGCCGCATCAACTTTAGTAACTGCAATCTTATCTGCTTTGTTTGCAATAATGATAAATGGAATTTTACTACTTATAATATAATTATACATTAACTTATCATTTTCTGTTGGTTTATGTCTTATATCAACTAAAAATATAATTAAAGCAATTTGTTTCCTTCTATGAAGGTATTCTTCTATAAAATTTCCAACTATTACTTGTTCTTTTTTAGACATTTTACTATAACCATAGCCAGGTAAATCGACAAAATAAAATTTAGAATCTATATTGTAAAAATTTATTTGTCTAGTTTTACCAGGTTCACTACTGGTTTTTGCTAGTTTTTTTCTATTAATTAAAGTATTTATAAATGAAGATTTACCAACATTAGATTTACCAACTAATACAACCTCTGGGAAATTAGTTGAAGGATATTGTTTAGGTCCAACTGCGGAAATCTCAAATTTTGGTTCTTTTACTATCATAAAAAATTCTCCTTATTATTAATATTGTTATATTTTAACATAAAATTAGCAGATTTACAATGACAAAAAAATAAGGGATTATCAAAAATTAATATTATTGAAAAATTTTTTCTTATATGATATTTTATAAAAAAGGAGTGAGGAGAAAATGAATAAAACTGATAGAGAATTATTAAAAGATGCATTAGAATTAAAAGTTCAAATAAGAAATTTATCTAGTGAAGAACAAAAAGAAATTTTACTTAATAAGATATCAGAAATAAGAGAATGTCTTCAAAAAATTTCATTAGCATTTGAGAAGTATGAATTAAGTAGTAGACAAAAAGAAGTAGAAAGTTTAGCCTTAATAGAAGATAAGGATATAGCAGATACATATTGGGAAATATATGATTTTATTGATGATTATGGTGATTCAAAAAACGGAAGAGTGCATATTGAAGAAGTAGAGAAATTAGAGAAAATGCTAAATAATTTAGAGCAAAAGTGCAAAAGAAACTAAGAAAAATAATATAGGAGAAAATTGTGAAAATATTAATAATAACAGATTGTCATCATTTATTACCAGAAGAAGCAGAAAAATTAGCAGACTTAGAATATGATGTATGTTTTTTTCTTGGAGATATAAGTGGAAAATATATTGATATGCTTTTGATGTACTTAGATAAGGATAAAGTTTATGGGATACTAGGAAATCATGATGAATTTGGTGTATTGGAAGCAAGAAATATTCCTAATATACATTGTAAGTTAATAGAAATAAATGGTACTAGTTTTTTAGGATTTGAGGGAAGTAATAGATATAAACGTGGAGAATTTCCGATGTTTACACAAAAAGAAGCAAGGAAATTATTAATGAAATGCCCTAAAGCAGATATTTTACTGTCACATGATTCTCCATATAAATTATATTCTGATGGAAAAGATTTAGCACATTGTGGATTAAAAGCTATATCTAAATATATAAAAAAGTATAAACCTATTTTTAATATACACGGACATCAACATATTAATTCAAAGAAAACTTTAAAAAACGAAACAAATGTAATATGTGTTTATAGAGCTAGTATTATAGATACTGAAACAAAAGATATAACTTTTATATTTTAAATAATTAAGTATAAATAACAAAACCAAGAAAATTTTTATAAATTTCTTGGTTTTGATTTTTCAAATAGGGATTTAAGGAACGTCCCCCAATCCCTATTTTCTATTTTACTGTAATTTTTTCTAATCCACCCATATATGGTCTTAATACTTCTGGAACGATTACACTTCCATCTGGTTGATAATTGTTTTCCATAATTGCGATTAACATACGTGGTGGAGCTACAACAGTGTTGTTTAAAGTATGTGCAAAATAGTTTCCTTTTTCACCTTTTATTCTAATTCCTAATCTACGAGCTTGTGCATCCGTTAAGTTAGAACAGCTTCCAACTTCAAAATATTTCTTTTGTCTTGGACTCCATGCTTCTACATCACAAGATTTAGCTTTTAAGTCTGCCAAGTCACCACTACAACATTCTAAAGTTCTTACTGGAATATTCATACTTCTAAAGAATTCTACTGTATATGACCACATTTTATTATACCAATCCCAAGAATCTTCTGGTTCGCATACAACAATCATTTCTTGTTTTTCAAATTGATGAATTCTATATACACCACGTTCTTCTAATCCATGTGCACCTTTTTCTTTTCTAAAACATGGAGAATATGATGTCATTGTATAAGGCATATCCTCTTTTTTTAGAATTTGTCCTTTAAATTTTCCAATCATAGAATGCTCGCTTGTACCAATTAAGTACAAATCTTCTCCTTCAATTTTGTACATCATTGCATCCATTTCTTCAAAACTCATAACACCAGTTACTACATCACTTCTAATCATATAAGGAGGTATACAATAAGTAAAGCCTTTATTAATCATGAAGTCTCTTGCGTATGTTAAAACAGCAGAATGTAATCTTGCAACATCTCCCATTAAGTAGTAAAAACCTTGTCCTGCAACACGTCTTGCACTATCTAAGTCTAATCCACCTAAAGCTTCTAAAATTTCACCATGGAATGGAATTTCATAATCTGGAACTACAGGTTCTCCAAATTTTTCAATTTCTACATTTTCGCTATCATCTTTTCCTATTGGAACAGACTCGTGCATGATGTTTGGAATTTTCATCATTCTAATTTTAATTTCTTCTGCATATTTGTTCTCTAAAGTCTCATTTTCTTCTAATTTACTGTTAATTTCTTGAACTTCAGCTTTAACTTTTTCAGCATCTTCTTTTTGTCCATTTTTCATTAAATTACCAATTTCAGTACTTAAAGTTTTTCTTCTATTTCTTAATTCATCACCAGCAAGTTGAGCTGCTCTAGATTTTTTGTCTAAATCTATAACTTCATCAACTAATACTAGTTTTTCATCTTGAAATTTTTTCTTAATATTTTCCTTAACAATGTCAGGATTTTCTCTTAAAAATTTAATATCTATCATATTAATTCCCCCTAATTATTTTTTTGTATAATCAATAGTTAAGTCTTTGGCTACTTCAAATCTATGTTTTTGACCAGTAATATTGTCTGGTCTTTCTGGAATTTCTTCTAAAAACATTTTTTCTGGTCTAACCCAAAGATAATTTCCATCTTCTCTTGGATATAAAGGTTTATATACTACCATTCTTTCTTTTGTTTCCGAATCACAAGCAACGTTTTCTACAAAATAATAATTACCTTTAAAATGACGATAAACTTTTCCAATTTCTACATGGCTCATAAAAATACCTCCATTATATAAAATATATTCTAACAAATTGGACTAAAACAAGTACAATTTAATTTAGACAAACAAAAATCGTCCTTATATAAAAATATAAGGACGAATATAATCCGCGGTGCCACCTTAAGTTATTATAAAAATAATACACTCAATTAGTAGGGTAACCGCCTAACTTACGGTTTAGTTTTCACTAAAAACATCTAAGAGTAGATTCACATATAAATTTTATTTACTTACACCACCCGTAAACTCTCTTAAAAAATTAAATATGTTACTAATCTCTTATCAAACGTTTATATTAATATGTAATACATTTTAACATAATATGTATAAATATTCAATAAAAATTGTAAAAATTATTATATGAATTTGCTAGGAGGGGGTTGGAATGTGCCATAGGGATTTGGGGACGTTGTTTAAATCCCGATTTAACACTTGGAAAATTATGTTAAGTATGGTATAATAAAATGCAGAAAAAAGTGAAGGAGGCTCAAAAGAATGAGAGAGTTTAACAAAAAGAATAGCGAAAAGCTATTCCTACTGAAGGTATGCTTACCTGCAGTGTATGAACAAATTGGAAATGAAGGAGTGGAGGCAATAGAACAAGGTTGGGCCAAGGAACAGGATTTTAAGTTTATCAACGACCTTGTTCACAAGTATGTAGCAAAAGCTACAGAAGAAGCCATTTCTTATGAGGGAACTCTTAAAGAAAAGATGGCATTAATTAAAACATTTAACTTCTTCTTATATGCGTATATTGAGAGAAAAAATCCAAAAACGCTGGAAGAACTTAATGGTTTTATTAAAGAATATTATGCAAATGTAGAAGATTCAGTCAAATTAGGAGGGTGAATGCATATGATTTTTAAAGACAGATTTGACAAAATGACCCGTAAAGACTTGGAAGAGGAAATCCGCGTATATAAGGATTTCTCCAAGTATACTCGGAAAGAACTGGAGAAGGAATTAAGAGTTCTTCTTCCAGATATTAATTTGAACGAATTCTCTGACCAGGACTTGGAAGATTTGTTAAGAAGTAATTATACCTTCGAGGAGTATAGCACCGAAGAGCTTCGGGAAGAAGCAAGAAGACATGAACGCTTCGAAGAGTGGAGTAGAGAAGAGCTCGAAGAAGATTATGAAAAATTAGAGCAGCCACAATCAAAGGTGGAACGATATAAGACTATAAGATGGATTCTTATAGCAGTACTTTGTGCTTTTTTAGGATATTACTTTGGAAGCATGAATACAGAGCTTAAATATCTCGAACAGAGAATCGAGCAACTGCAACAGGAAGTGAATCTTATCGAGTATCAAAACGAACAGTTGGAAGACAGAGTAGATACCTTGTCAGATATTATAGATTTGATAATAATCTATATTACGTCTGACGACCTTCCAGAAGTAGAAAATCCGAGTACATCAGCACAAATCATCTGAAAAACCAAAACTTCACATCTTTTTCCCCTGGCGAAAGCCGGGGGCATTTCCTTTTTTTAAAAAAAAATAAAAATTTTATAAAAAACGAAATTTTGTTTGACAAACAAAAAATCATATGATAGTATGTAAAAAAATAAAGTGGAGGCGTGAACAAGTGAAAAAAGATAAAAGTGATTTAAATAAAAGAGAGGTAGCAATCTTAAACTTTATATCAAAACAAATAAAAGCAAACCAATATCCACCATCAGTAAGAGAAATTTGTAAAGCTGTAGGGCTAAATTCAACAGCAACAGTACATGGATATTTAGAGAAATTAGAGCAAAAAGGTTATATTAGAAAAGAATCTCAAAAAGGAAGAGCATTAAGAGTTGTTAATGAAGATGATGTTATAAGAAAACCAAAAGATTTATATGCTGGTAAAGAATTGGTAGATGTACCAGTTGTAGGAAAAATAACTGCAGGTGCACCAATCTTAGCAGTAGAAAATATAACAGATACTTTTCCAATTCCTTTAGATTTCGTAGGAAATTCAGAAAGCTTTATGCTAACTGTTAGAGGAGAAAGTATGATAGAAGCAGGTATTTTAGATGGTGACTATATATTAGTAAAACAACAAAATACTGCAGAAAATGGTGAAATTGTTGTAGCGTTAATAGATGACGAAGCAACAGTAAAAACATTCTATAAAGAAAAAGATTATATAAGATTACAACCAGAGAATCATACAATGGCTCCAATAATTGTTCCAGATTGTAAGATACTTGGTAAAGTAGCTGGCGTATTTAGAAAAATGTAGTATAAAATAAAACGACTTAAGACATAATATATTTTAGGTGAATATATTATGAAAAAAGAAAAGAATGTTAACGAGATAGAAGTTGGAGAAGATGTAAGCAGAAATGGTGAATTTATACCAACGAAATTTAACATGGATAAGCTTAGGTTTTCAAAAAGAGAATGCAAAACGCTTACAAAATATAACTAAAAAAGATGATAAACATAGTAAGTAAATATAATAGAAATTAAATGTGGCTTTATTAGTAGAAAGGGATTTAAATTTCATTTCTGCAATTTAATAAATCCACATTTTTTACTTGAAAGACAACCTAAAAAATGATAAAATGAAAGCGTTAGAAAAGGAGGAAATAAGTATGGATAGTAAAAGCCAAGAAATCTATTCTGAACTTAGTGCTTTTTTGGATAGTATAGATGAAGAAAGAAGAAACAAAATACCAGAAGACTTAAGAGAATTAATAAATAGTAAAAAAGACGATAATTATACACCTAAATATCCAAAAGGAACTCCTTTAGAAAAATTAAAAATGAAAAAAGAAACAAAGGATATGGTTAATTTACTAAACTTTAATTATTGGTGTGAAAACGAACAACAAAGAAAAGAATTAATGGAACGAATAGCAAATGGAAAGAAAAATGAAGGAGCAAAAGTAAATGCATTCGATAAGATAAAAAATATATTTAAAAAGAAAAGCTAAAAGCTTTTCTTTTTTACTTATATTAAATAAAACTACTAAGCATTAAATTGGCTTTTGTACATATTATAATATGCTCCTTTTTTATCTATTAATTCATCATGAGTTCCAACTTCTACGATATTACCATCTTCTATAAAAACAATAAAATCGCAGTTCTTTATTGTAGATAATCTGTGTGCAATAATTATTGATGTAGAATTTTCTGTTAATTTTAAAATAGCTTTTTTTATCATATCCTCAGTTAGTAAATCGATATTACTTGTGGCTTCATCCAAAATTAAGATGGGAGGTTTTATTAGCATAATTCTGGCAATGTTTAATAGCTGTACTTCTCCTTCAGAAAGCATATCAGAATTTGATATATACGTATCATAGCCATCAGGTAATTTTTCTATAAAAGAATCAGCAAAAGCTAATTTAGATGCTTGTTTAATTTCTTCTATACTTGCAGTAGGTTTTCCATATGCAATATTTTCACTAATAGTACCTTGAAAAATCTTAGTATCTTGAAGAACCATACCGATATTTTTTCTTAAATTATCAATATTAATCTTTTTTATATTTGTATTATCAATTAATATTTCACCACTAGATATTTCATAAAATCTATTTAATAAATTAATTATTGTAGTTTTACCAGAACCTGTTTTGCCAACTATAGCAATACTTTTTCCATTAGGAATATATAAATTAAAATCCTGAATAAATGGTTTATCAGTATATGAAAAATATACATTTTTAAATTCTATAGAATAATTAGGTTTTTCTGGAAGTTTTATACTGTTACTAGAAGGTAGATTTTCTATAATAGGAGTAGTTATAAATTTTAAAATCCTTTTGTAAGAAGCACTAGCAGTTTGAATTTCGCTAAATACAGCTGTTATCTCGTTAAATGGTCTAGTAAACAAATTTGTATATATTAAAAAAGTAGAGATATTACCAATTGTTAAATTTCCATTTTTACAAAATATAATTCCAAGCATGGCAATTATTATATAAGAAAGGTTTGAAACAAACCTAGTACTTGGATTTGTAAGTGAAGAATAAAACTGCGTTTTATACCCATAATTATATAATTTAGAATTTTTTTCTTTAAAATTTTTGCTAGATATTTCATTATAATTAAAATTATCGAAAGTCTTTTTACCACTTATTAATTCATCAGTATATGCATTTAACTTTGCTAATAAATCAGCTCTTTTAACAAACATATTATTTGTATGTGAAACGATGTATTTAGATATAGCAAACATTAGTAAAGATAAGACTATAAGTAAAACTGTTAATGGTATATTTAAATTTATCATTATATAAGTAGCTAATATAATAGTAAATATTCCACTTATAATTTTAGAAATGCTTTGCATAGTTCCATTAGAGATATTTTCTATATCTGTAGAAAACATGTTTATAATTTCGCCTTTTTCAAAGTTTTCTAAAATAGATAGAGGCAATGTATTTATTTTATTAAAAAGAATAGTCCTAATATTTCGAGAAAGTTTTGTAGCATAACTAGTTAAAAAATAATTTAATAAAAAATTACTAATAAATAGAAAAATAAATATTAGAGCAAGACTAATAAAATAATTTATTAAAGTTGTATTTGTTCCTAGTTTATCTATTAAATTACCTATTATAACAGGATAAGTAATACTTAAGCCTGCAGAAAGGATAGAAAATATAATTATTAATAAAATATAAAATTTAGAAAACTTAAATTTAAATAATTTCATGTATTATGCTCCTTTGCTTATACTATTTTGAAGTTCATATATTTTTTTATATAATTCAGAACTGTTTAATAGCTCGGTATGTGTACCTATATTTTCAATTTTTCCGTTATTAAATACTAAGATTCTAGAACAGTTTTTGACTGTAGATGTTTTTTGTGAGGCTATAAATGTTGTAATATTATGTTCTTTAGAATAATTAAAGATATTTTGTAATACTTGTGATTCTGTATATAAATCTAATGCGCTTGTAACATCATCAAAAATTAACACTTTAGGGTTACCAATAAAACCTCTTGCAATATTTATACGTTGCTTTTGACCACCAGATAAATTAGATGCGTTATTTTGTAAAACAAAGTTTAAGGTGTTTTCTTTTTGATTAACAAATTCACTTGCATTAGAAAGCTCCAGACTTTTTTGTATTTCTTCTTTAGAAGTAACTCTACCTAAAGCAATGTTTTCAAAAATTGTAGCTGTAATAAAATCTGGCTTTTGACCAATATATGTTATGTTAGATTTTAAAAAGCTTGAATCATATTTTCTTATATCTTCACCATATAATTTTAAGTTACCAGAAGAAATATTTAATGAATTGTTTAGAAGTTTTAAAAAAGTACTTTTCCCTGAACCTGTAAGACCTATAATACCAATAGTTTCGCCAGGCTTTATTTTTAATGATATATCTCTTAAATTGTTAGTAGTAAAATATGAAAAATTTACATTGGATATATCAAAAATATAGTTGTTAGGTTTAAATTCTTTAAGGCTACCAGTTTGTTTATTCTCTTTTAGGTTAAATAATTCTATTATACGTTTTGAAGAAGCGAAAGCTTTTGTGTAAATTGCAACTAAGTTTGAAAGTACAACAACAGCCAATAGCATCTCAGAAATGTAGTTTATTATTGCAATAATTTCACCTTTAGATAAATTAGCAAATCCAAACTCGACATTGCTTATATTTAAAACTATTAGTGTAGTAAAGTTTAAAATAAATATAGAAACAGGATTTAGTAAAAAAGATAAAATAGTTGCAAGTTTATTATAAATATATGTTAGCTTATTTACTTTATCAAATTTTGTTTTTTCTGTATTTTGTGTTACAAAACTACGAATTAATTTAATATTAGTTAAGTTTTCTTTTATTCTTAAGGTTAGCTTGTCTAACTGTAAATTAGCTTTTTGATAAATTTTACTCGCAGATTTTGCAATTAGCAAAATTACTAGAAATAGTATAATACTTGCTACAAGAACATTTATTGCAATTTGTATGTTTATTAATGAAATCATAATAATTGAGCCAATAAAAATAAATGGAACTCTTATTACTAATCTTATGAACATAGCAATTCCTGTTTCTAGATTAGTAACATCATTAATAATTCGATTTACTATGGCAGAACTACCAATACTATTTAATTTATTAGAAGGAACTCTTTGAATATGAGCAAATAATTTTTCTCGTAAAGTTTTGCTATATCCTTGCGAAGTAATTGCAGCTATGTATTGTGCACTACAAGCAAAAATAAGTCCTAATAATACAAGTATAATTAATCCAACAGAGTAGTATATAAGCTCTGTAGAAGAAAATCTATTATAATTATCTATAAAAAAGGCAATAATAATTGGCAATAGTACTTCTATTATTGCTTCTAACAATTTTAATATTGGTCCAACTATTAAATTTATTTTATATTTTTTTAAATATATTAATAATTTCTTCATAAAACTAAATCCTTTCGTAACTTGTAAAGTCAAAATTATTATATCATTAAAGTAATAAAAATATGTAGTTATTTCATATAAAAAATATACATATATAAGTGGACATTTTGTGGTATATAATATAAAATGTACTATAGATTTAGGAGGAAAAAGATGAAAGCTTTAGTTACAGGTGCATCATCGGGAATAGGAGAGGAAATAGCAAAAGAATTAGGAAAGCGTGGATATGATATAATTCTTGTTGCTAGAAATGAAGAAAAATTAAAAGATGTTGCCTCAAAGATAAAAACAAATACCAGAATTATAACTATGGATTTATCTAATAAAGAAAATTGCCAAAAGCTATATGAAGAAACAAAAAATGAAGACATAGATATCTTAATAAATAATGCAGGCTTTGGCGTTCATGGAAAATTTTGCGATACAGATTTAGATAAAGAAGTGCAAATGATAGAAACTAATATAACTGCAGTTCATATTTTAATGAAATTGTATTTAAAAGATATGATAAAAAAAGATAGAGGTCACATTTTAAATGTTGCTTCTATGGCAGCTTTTGGACCAGGTCCATTGATGAGCTCATATTATGCATCAAAAGCATATGTTTATAGATTGTCACAAGGTGTAAAAACAGAATTAAGGAAAAATAATTCAAAAGTTAAAATTTCGGTATTATGCCCAGGACCAGTAAGAACAAATTTTAATAAAGTAGCAGGAGTAGATTTTGCAGCACCATCATTAAGTAGTGAATATGTTGCAAAATATGCAGTAAAGAAAATGCTAAAAAATAAATTTACAATAGTTCCTGGTACTTTTATGAAAATAACTAGATTTTTCGAGAAAATAATGCCACATAATTTAGTAAGCAATGTTTCTTATTTTGTAAATTACCGCAAAGATAAATGAACTTTGAACTTTAGGGACGGGGTTAAAAGTTCAAAAGTGCACATAAAATTCAAATTTTATGGTAGGATTAAAGTTCATAAATGTTTAATTTATTTGCAATACTAAGTAAAATAAAGGAGAAATATTATGAAATTAATGTTTGCATCAGATATACATGGAAATGCATATTTTTGTAATAAACTTAAAGAGACATATAATAAAGAACAACCAGAAAAATTAATTTTATTAGGAGATTTACTATATAATAAATCACTCCTATCATTTGGAAGAAATAACGAAAGACAGAAGACAGCTGGAATTCTGAATGATTTAATGGATTATATAATTGCAGTAAGAGGAAACTGTGATACAGATTTAGACCAAGCATTATTATATTTTCCAATAATGAGTGATTATAAAAAATTAAATGTTGATGGATATGAATTTTTCATAACACATGGACATTTATATAATAAATATCATTTACCACCTTCAGATAAAAAAGTAATTTTAATACATGGACATACACATGTACCATGTATAGAAAATACAAAAGAATATATATACCTAAATCCGGGTTCTATATCTGATCCAAGAGAAGGAAATCCTAATACTTATATGATATACGAAAATAACGAATTTATAATTAAAGATTTAGAAGGGAACGAGTTTAAAAGCATAAATTTAGATGAATGCTATTAATTATGATAAAATAAAATATCATATAGTATATGGAAAAGTAAAAAATTTATATATTCATATAAAAAATGGTGAAGTAATAGTAAAAGCGCCTAGGCTTATTACTAAAAAATACATAGATGAGATTGTAGAACAAAAAAGAAATTGGATATTAAAAAAGCTAGAAGAAAGTAAAAATGAAACCAAAGAAAGAGAATATACTAAAACAGATATAGAAAATTTAAAAAATAAATTAGAATATATTTTTCCGGAATTAATAAAACAAACAAATTTAGTTCCAAATAAGATAAGAATTAGAAATATAAAATACGCTTGGGGAAGTTGCTCAAGTAATAAGAATATAACAATAAATCTAAAGCTGGTTGATAAATCAGAAGAGGAGCTTAAATATGTTGCATTACATGAATTATGTCATTTAAAATATATGAATCATTCAGATAAATTTTGGAACTTAGTAGGAAAATATATGCCAAATTATAAAGAAATAAGGAAACAATTAAAGCACTAACCCAAAAGTGTTTTGGGGCTATAATTGAATGAAAAAATTAAAATACAATAGATAAGACAGGAGATACAAAAATGATAAGTTCAAAAGATGGAATAATAGGTTTTGCAATAGGGGATGCAATGGGAGTTCCAGTAGAATTTACTAATAGGGAAAAACTAATGAGAAATCCTATAACTTCAATGGAAGGCTTTATGAGCCATAATGTTCCAAAGGGGACTTGGTCAGATGATACATCTATGACAATTGCCACAATGGATTCAATAATTAACTCTAATGGAGATATTATAGCAAATGATATGGCAAATAGATTTTTAGAGTGGATGGAAAAGGGTGAATATACACCCGGTGGAAAAATTGTTGATATAGATAGGACAACTTTAAGGGCACTAGGTAAATATAAAACAACAAGAAGAAGTGCTGTTAATTGTGGATGTACAAGTAATACAGACAATGGTAATGGATCATTAATGAGAATGTTACCAATAGTGTATTATTCATATTTAAATTGGCTAGAGCAAGATAAAATTTTAAAATTAGTTGCAGGTATATCATCAATTACACATGCAAATGAGCTAGTAATTATGGGATGTTATATGTATGTTAATTATGCCATTGAATTATTAAATACTAATAACAGAAAAGCAGCATATTCTAAAATTCAAAATTTAGATTATTCTATGTTTTCTATGCCAACAATAAGAGCATATACTAGAATTTTAGATCATGAAATTTACCATTATGGTATAGACGAAATAAAGTCATCAAGTTATATAGTAGATACTTTAGAAGCTGTTTTATGGGTACTTATAAATACAGATACATATAATCAAGCAATAATAGGAGCAATTAATTTGGGTAGTGATACAGATACAATTGCAGCTTGTACCGGAGGATTAGCTGGTATTATTTATGGAATAAAAAGTATTAATTCAGACTGGAAAATTGACTTGCGTAAATATTCCGAAATTATAGATATTTGTGAGCAATTTGATGATGTATTATATAAATTAAATGGAAAAGAGATTAATAATAATACAGTAAATAAAAATGACATATTAAGAAGAATAGAAATTGTAAATAATGAAATAACCGAAGTTCCAGCAGATGCATTAGTTTGTGCCAATACATCTGGTAATTTAGGCAGAGGGGGAGAAGGTACAATATTTTCTAGAGCTGGTATAGAATTAGAAAATAAATGTAAAGAATTTGACGAATTAAGTAAAGGACAAGCTAAAGTAACAAGAGCTTATAGAATTGATACAAAATATATTATTCATACAGTTGTACCAAAGTGGTATGACGAAAGTGAAACAAATCAAAATGAATTATTAGAAGAATGCTATAAAAATATTTTTAGAATTTCTGCAGATTATGATATTAAAAGTATTGCAATTCCTACACTTGGAATTGGAGCATGTAGGGCTCCTGTTGATATAGCAGTAAAGATTGCAATAGATGGTATAATAAATAACTTTTTTAGAAATACTGATATAGAGAAAATTTACATAGTTTGTAACGATTCTAGAATACAAAGAACATATATAGAGTACTTAAACAGTTTGTTAGATTAAAAAAATTTGGCAGTAGATAGTTTTTCTACTGCCAAGTTTTTTTGCGTATCGGGAACAAGGAACGTTGCAAAAATCCCTAATATTTTACAATGTCATTATATGTTTCTATTGCATAACTATCTGTCATACCAGAAATATATGTAATAATAGCTGTTTGATAATCTTTAATATTATTCATATCATATAAAATTTTATTTTTTAAATGAGTTCTATCTGTTTCTATATTCCAATAACAAGAAATCCACTTTATAAAAGTATCTATTACTTTAGTATAAAAAGGTTTAATACTGCTTAATTTTTCTAAAGTAGTCATACCATCATAACATTCATTTAAAGTATTAAATATTTCATTTAGCACAAGACTAAAATATCTTTCTGAAGGTTTCATACATTTGTGCTTATAAATATACTTGTAATTAAATTGCTTTAATCTTTTTATTTTTTCAAATGTAGCAGTAGAGAACTTTAAACCTTCATCTACAGATGAATTTAAACATAAATCAGCTATTAAATCACCTATAATATTAGTATTATTTAAATTAGCACTTCTAGGTTGTTCTAATAAATCATATAATTCATTTAAATTACTATCTAGTATTCCCATAGAAATAGCATCTTCTATATCTCTACCTAAATATGAGATTTTATCAGAAATTTTAACAACACAACCTTCCCAAGTATATGGGGAATATTGGTTAAGTTTAATATAATCTTTTTCTAAATCGATAAATTCAGTTCTAGGTTTTAAAGAGATTTCATCAATTTCACCACAGTGAGATATAATCCCATCTCTTACTGCATATGTTAAGTTTAGATTTTTTTCTTCGTTATTAACATTTGTTAGCAATTCTATATTATCAACAAAATTTAAACCATTTCTTTCATGCCAAAAAGCTTCTAAATCATTTTCCATACAGATTCTATTTAAAATTTGTTCACCTTTATGTCCAAAAGGACTATGCCCAATATCGTGTGATATAGAAATAGCTCTTGTTAAAGTGGTATTTAAACCTAATGCTTTTGCAATGGTATAACTTGTTGCATCAACATTATTTACATGTTCAATACGAGTACAAATATGATCATTTTTTGGTAAAAAGAATACCTGTGTTTTATGCTTTAATCTTCTATAAGCATTACAATATATAATTCTATCATAATCTCTTTCAAATTCAGAGCGTACATCATTTTCTTTTTTATACAATTCATCTTTTCTTGAAATTAAATTATTCCAATTAGGGTTAGATGGGGTAGCAGCAACACTACTAAATTTTAAATCCATTAAAATACCTCCTATAATTTATATATAAAATAGTGTACCATAAAAATAATATAATGATAAGAAATTTTGTTCGAAAAAAATAAAAAAATTTAAAAAAGTACTTGCATTTTTTGTAAAAGAGAGTATAATATAATTTACAAAGGTCAAAGAAAGTCAAAGTCAAAAAAGAAGACATCAACTTTAGAGACGGAGATAAAAGTTCATAAATCAACGTAAAAAATGAACTTTAAGCCCCGTCCCCAAAGTTCAAAAGTTCACATAAAGGAAGTGAAAAAATGAGAATATCAGATTTAATAGAAGATTTTATAAAAGATATGTTAAAAACAGAAGATGAATTAGAAATACAAAGAAATGAACTTGCGGAACATTTTAATTGTGTGCCTTCACAAATAAATTACGTAATATCCACACGATTTAAACCATCACAAGGTTATTATGTAGAAAGTAGAAGAGGAGGTGGCGGTCACATAACAATTAAAAAGATACATGTAACACAAAGTAATTATCTAATGCATATAATAACAAGCATTGGAGATACATTAGCATCAAAAGAAGTAGATATTTTCATAAGTAACTTATTATCAGATGAAATTGTGACTAAGAAAGAGGCTAAACTTTTAAAAGTAGCGACAAGTGATAATGTACTTAATGTACCTATCGATATTAAAGATAATTTACGAGCAAGAATATTTAAAAACATGTTAATAAATTTAGTAGAAGATTAATTAGCAGACGTAAATAGGCATCAACTAAAATTAGATATTTTAAATAATTTAAGGAGGTTTTTATTATGAAATGTCAAAATTGTGGTAGAAAAGAAGCAAATGTAAAATATACACAAATTATTAATGGTGTAAAAAAAGAAATGAATTTATGTGAAGATTGTGCAAAGGAATTAGGAATAGGAAGAGAACTTAACTTTAATATGTCTATGAATTTACCAAGCTTTTTAGGTGGATTCTTTGATGAATACAATATGGATTCATTTATTCCAACAATCGGAGCAATAAGAGAAGAAGGATGCAATACTTGTGGTACAACATATAATGAATTTGCAAATACAGGCTTATTTGGTTGCATGGATTGCTATGATATATTTGCAGATAGATTAGATCCAATATTAAGAAATATACAAGGTTCTAACAGACATGTTGGTAGAAAAGCAAAAAGTTTGGACAAATCTATCGTAAAAAATATGGAAGCTAAAAAGAAAGAACTAGAAAAGAATAAAGAAGCAAAGAAAGAAAATAAAAAGACTAAAGAATCTTTAGAGGAAGAATTAAAACAAGCTATTAAAGAAGAAAGATATGAAGATGCAGCAAAAATAAGAGATGAAATTAAAAAAATGAATGGCGATAAATAATTCTTTAGGAGGTAATAAATATGCTAAATTGGTATTTACAAAGTGGAAAGGATTCTGATGTAATAGTAAGTTCAAGAATTAGATTAGCAAGAAATATATCAAACTATCCATTTGAAACTAAATGTAATGAAACAAAAAAAGAAGAAATAACTAAGTTAATAGAAGAAGCTATTAGTGGTAACAAATATGGAATTAAACTTTTAAAATTAAAAGATATGGATGATGTTACTATTAATAGTTTAATAGAAAAAAGATTAATAAGTCCAGACTTTGTAAGAGGTAAAGAAAAATCTAAAGCAATACTTATAAATGATGACGAAAATGTATGTGCAATGATACATACAGATAATCATATTAGTTTACAAGTATTTGGTGCAGGATTAGAGTTAGACAATTTGTTAAATCTAATTATTGAATTAGATGAATATCTAGATGAAAAACTAAAATTTGCATTTAACGAAAAATATGGATTTTTAACAGCATGTCCTATAGAAGCAGGAACTGCTATGAAGGCGTCTGTAATGGTTCATTTACCTGCATTACAAATTACTGGTAATATTGGAAAGGTATTAGAAATAATAAATAATTTTGGTATGAATGTAACTGGAATTCATGGAGAAGGTAGCAAATCCGAAGGTGCTTTATATCAAATATCTAATAAACAAACTTTAGGCATTTCTGAAAAAGAAATAATAAAGAAATTAAAATTAATAACAGATAAAATTATAGAGCAAGAAAGAATTGCAAGAAAGTATTTAGGAAAGAATAGACTAAATTTGGAAGACAGATTATATAGAGATTATGGTATTTTAACAAACTGCAGAAAAATTTCAGAAAGTGAATGTAAGGATTTATTATCAACATTAAAATTAGGAACAGATTTAGGAATTGTTAATGAACTAACAGACTTAAAAATAAATAAATTATTATTATATACACAAGATGCAAACTTACAAAAATATTTAGGAACAAAATTAGAGGGAATAGATTTAGATGCTAAAAGAGCAGAGCTTATTAAAACAATTATAAAAGAGTAAGGAGGTAGATATTTATGACATATAAATTTACAAATAGTGCTCAAAATGTTTTAGAAATCGCAAAAGAAATTGCAATAGAATTAGGACATAATTATATAGGAACAGAGCATATATTATATGGATTAACAGAAGAAGAAAATGGTGTTGCAAGTAAAGTTTTAGAAAATCAAAATATAAATTCTGAAAATGTCTTGGAAGAAATAGAAAATTTAATAGGTAGAGATGAAGGAAGAACTATAACAAGTTTAGGGTTTACGCCAAGAACTAAAAGAGTGTTAGAAAATGCATTTTTAGAGGCAAGAAAACTAGACTCAGATTATATAGGAACAGAACATATTTTAATAGGAATAATGAGAGAAGCAGATAGTATTGCTGTAAGAATCTTATTAGATTTAGGTATTAATCCACAAAAATTATATAATGAAATAGTAAAAGTATTAGAAGAAGATGAAGATATAAATAGTAGTGATAATTCTCAAACAAGAAAAACAGGAAGCTTTAATTCTACACCAACATTAAATCAATATGGAACAGATTTAACTAAAAGTGCAAGTCTTGGAAAATTAGACCCTGTAATAGGAAGAAAGAATGAAATAGAAAGAGTTATCCAAATTCTTTCTAGAAGAACCAAAAATAATCCTTGTTTAATTGGTGAACCAGGTGTAGGTAAAACAGCTGTAGTAGAAGGATTAGCAGAAAAAATTGTACAAGGTGATGTACCAGAAATATTAAAAGATAAAAGAGTTGTAACAATTGATTTATCTAGTATGATTGCTGGTGCAAAATATAGAGGAGACTTCGAAGAAAGAATAAAGAAAGCTTTAAATGAAGTAAAAAAAGCTGGAGATGTAATCTTATTTATAGATGAAATTCATACAATAGTAGGTGCTGGTTCAGCAGAAGGTGCTATTGATGCAGCTAATATTTTAAAACCATTATTAGCCAGAGGGGAGATTCAATTAATTGGTGCTACAACTTTAAATGAATATAGAAAATATATAGAAAAAGATAGTGCTTTGGAAAGAAGATTTAGCCCTGTAACTGTTAATGAACCAACTCATGAAGAAACTGTAGAAATCTTAAAGGGTATAAGAGATAAATATGAAGCACATCATAATATAAAAATTACAGATGAAGCTATAAATGCAGCTGTAGAGTTATCTAGCAGATATATTAATGATAGATTTTTACCAGATAAAGCTATAGATTTAATTGATGAAGCTTCTTCAAAAATTAGATTATCTTCTTTAGAAGAACCTGATAGTCTAAAAGAGCTGGAAGATAAAATAGAAAAAATGAATCAAGAAAAAGAAGCTGCTGTAAAAGTACAAAAATTTGAAAAAGCTGCAAAAATAAGAGATGAAGTAAATAAGCTAAAAGAAGAATTAGAAGCAGAAAGAAATAAATGGAAAAGTAAAAAGACAAAAGCAATTCCAAAACTAACAGAAGAGGATATTGCTAAGACAATTGCAAGTTGGACAGGAATTCCAGCTGCTAAGATAACTCAAGATGAAAATAAGAAATTAAAGAACTTAGATAAAGAATTGCATAAAAGAGTAATTGGTCAAAATGAAGCAGTAGAAGCAGTTGCTAAAGCAATAAGAAGAAGCAGAGTAGGTCTTAAAAATCCTAATAGACCAATAGGTTCATTCTTATTCCTTGGTCCAACAGGTGTTGGTAAAACAGAATTATCTAAAGCATTGGCAGAAAGCTTATTCGGTACAGAAGATGCTATGATAAGAATTGATATGTCAGAATTTATGGAACCACATTCTGTTGCTAAATTAATTGGTGCACCTCCAGGATATGTTGGATTTGATGATGGTGGACAATTAACAGAAAAAATAAGAAGAAAACCATATTCTGTAATATTGTTTGATGAAATAGAAAAAGCACATCCAGATGTTATGAATATGTTATTACAAATTCTAGAAGATGGTAGATTAACAGACAGCCAAGGTAGAACAGTTAACTTTAAGAATACAGTAATAATTATGACATCAAATATAGGTGCAAGATTAATTACAGAAAAGAAATCTTTAGGATTTACAAATTCATCAGAAGAGGATGAAACTAAGGAATATGAAGAAATAAAGAAAAATGTAATGGCAGAATTGAAGAAACAATTAAGACCAGAATTCATAAATCGTATTGATGATATTATAGTATTCCATAAATTAAATGATGAAGAAATTAATAGTATTATAGACTTACTATTAAAGAATGTAGAACAAAGATTAGTAGAACAAGGTTTAAATATTAAAATTGATAAATCTGTTAAAGAATTAATTGCTAAAAAAGGTGTAGACAAAGAATTTGGTGCTAGACCACTTCGTAGAGCAATACAAAATATTGTAGAAGATAAATTAGCAGAAGAAATACTAGATGGAAATATTAAACCTGGTCTAGAAGCTAAATTAGTAGCTAAAGATGATAAAGTAGAATTAAAAGTAAAAGCGATGAAATAATGAAATAGGGATTTGTGGAGTCCTTAGAAAAAGGGATATGGGGACGATGGTCTTTGGTACATTATTCAGAGTAAGGCATTAATGTGAGAACAGAAACTGGCAAGTAATAGCAATTGCAAAACTTCCCAGTTTTTGCGTTATAAGGTATAGATAAAGTTTAACTTTTGAACAAAAAGAACATATATATAAGTTTACAAATTATGTAAAATATGCTAAAATAGTAATTGGAAGCAATGTTGATAGATTCAAAAGGAGGACAATTATGGCAACAATAATATCACCACGAATTCCGACTATGCCGGAGATTAGTAAAACTACAGAGTATCAGCGGAGAATGAGGCACTTCAGAGATATTTCTTCCAAAGCACATAAATCAGCAGAGGAAGCTAACAAGCTGATTGATAAAATCGGAGATATGGGTGAACAGCTGGCAAGCAAGCTGGCAAAGGCAAATTAGCCATAATAAGCAAAACCAGAATGGAGGGGCATACGAGTACGATGTAAGTACCATATGCTCCTTTTCTCGTGGAATATGGGAACATTCCTTAAATCCCTTTGTTTTCGTCTAGGTTGAACTGGTAATATTTTTTGTTGGAGAAACTGTATGAAGTCAAGCTAATATTTGAAATATAAGTAAATATGTGCTAAAATTGTACTGTAAAAAATGTACAAAGAAGATGCAAACTTGCTAAATGTAGCGAGGAACTAAGAAAGGAGAAACAACATGAGAAAACTTAAAAACTGTAAGATTTTCGACCTTTATGGACGGAGAATGCAAGAGGATGAGAATCCACATTTTGTAATTATTGTTGCAGATGTGGAAGACGACACAATATGCGAATATGGGATCCTGAATAAGAACAAGTTTGAACTATCAAAGGATGTGGTTTATGACATCGAATCTTTTGCAGAAATGCCGGAGACCGATTCAACCATAAAAGAAAAAGGTTGTATGTTTTGTGCTGCAATGCCAAAGAGTACAAATAGTACTATTTCCACATGGCCTATGTTTGTGAAATATAAAGCAGACTGCACAAATGTAGGTGACGAAGAAGTTTCAATTGTTTGCATAACAGGAGAAAGAGTTCAAGTGTTGAAAACGAAACTTTCGGAAACCAACGATGCTGGCTTTAAAGTTGGAGACAGTTTCTACAGAGTTGGTGTAATGTAAGCAAAATTAAAATTTGAGATTTTTTTGCAGTAATAAAAAAACAGCCCGCGCTTTTATCACAAAGCCCGAGCTGTTTTTTATATAGTAGAAAAGTTCTACTAGTAGAATAACTTTCTGTACTAGATAATTATGGGGAATGCAAGATTTTCTTTTTTATTTGTTATTAATTAAATCATTCATATTATACATTCCATTATCTTTATTAACTATGTATTTAGCAGCCATAACAGCGCCATTTGCAAAAACAGTTCTAGAATAACATTTATGTGTTATTTCTAATGTTTCATGCTCACCAAAGAATTGTACTGTATGTTCACCTACGATATTTCCACCTCTAATAGAAGAAAATCCAATTTCTAATTTATTTCTTTTTTCATGTTTATTATGTCTGTCAAATTCGTAAACCATTTTGTTATCTTTAGCTGCATTAATACTATCTGCTAAAAATAAAGCTGTTCCACTTGGGCTATCTATTTTTCTATTATGATGAGTTTCTATAATTTCTATATCGGTATCTGGCAATTCTTTAGCTAAAGATGCTACAATTTTTGCCATTAAATTTATATCATATGACATATTAGCAGATTTAAAAATAGGAATATCTTTTGAATAATTTTCTATTTCTTTTAATTGTTTGTCTGTAAAACCAGTTGTAGCAATAACAACAGGAACATGATTTTCTTTAGCATATTTTAAAATATTTAGAGTAGCTACTGGAACAGAAAAATCAATTATTACATCCGGTTTTTCTTCTATGTTTGAAGTATTTGTATAAACTGGGTATGTATAAATTCCAGTGTTCTCTTTATCAACACCACCAAGAAGTAAAATATCTTTATCAGTATCTATTACATTTGCAACTTCTTGTCCCATTTTACCATTTATTCCATTTATTAATACTTTCATTTTTTAGATCCTTTCCATATCGCTTAAAGGTAAGTAAATTTTCTTATGTAAGTAGTAATTACACAAGCGAGTAAGAAAACTTAGAATCTTACAAATAAAATTGTTAAAAAGATATAAGCATATCTATAAACCATTCTTAGCTTGTATTTCTTATTTAAATATTTAAAAAACTCAACTGTAGCACAATATTTATCTACAAATGTAACTATGTAACTTTCTTTATATTTAGGCAATTTTACAGTTAAAGGCCACATATGTTTTACTATTACATCTTTTTCTAAATCATTTAATGTGAAATTTTTTAAAGAATTTTCTAAGGCTATTTTAGGATGAGAAAAAGCATGTAGTTCTTTAAAAGAATTAACCTTTCTATGTTCATGCCAGTCATATAAAAAGAAATCGTGAAGCATAGCAGCACGAGTTGCTGAAAAATAATCTAATCCAAATTTTTTACATATTAAATAAGTATAATATGCAACATGCAAGCAGTGATTATAACATGACGTGCTAGAATGTTGCATATAATTGTTCATTTCTTTTACCTTTTCGTGTAAGCGAATATCATTTATTATATTTTTAAATTCTAAATAATTTTCTTCATTTTTTAATTTTTTAAAAAACATTTATTCACATCCCATATTATTTTTTATTCCTATATATATTATATCATAAGAGATATATTATGTGAATAAAGTTAATTAAATCTTAACAATTTAAATTAATCCAAAATTTTTTAAAGAAATTCTTAATTTTTCTTGGCCTTTTTCAGATAATCTAACTAGTGGAAGTCTAGGAGTTCCGAAATTATATCCTATCATATTTAAAGCTTCTTTTACAGGGATAGGATTAACTTCACAGAATAAGCTTCCTGCTAAATCTATTGCATCTAACTGCATTTGTGTAGCTTCTGCAATATTACCATCAAAGAAATTTTGAACCATATCATGTGTATATTTTGGTGCAACATTTGAAAGAACAGATATAACACCAAGTCCACCTAAAGATAGAATTGGAACGATTTGGTCATCATTTCCAGAATAAATATGTAAATTATCTTTACATAGTGCTGCAATTTTTGCAACTTGTGAGATATTACCACTAGCTTCTTTTACAGCTACAATATTAGGTATTTTAGAAAGTTCTAAACAAGTTTCTGGAGTTATGTTTACACCAGTTCTACTAGCTACACTATATACGATTATAGGTAAAGAAGTAGAATTTGCTATTGCTTTATAATGTTCCACTAAACCTGCCTGTGTAGTTTTATTATAATATGGTGTTACAACTAATAAAGCATCTGCACCAACAGATTCTGCGTATTTTGACATTTCTATTGCAGAGGCAGTATTATTAGAACCTGTTCCTGCAATTACAGGAATTCTACCATTAACTTTATCTATAGCATATTTAATGGTATCTTTTTTCTCTTTCTCTGTCATTGTAGAAGATTCGCCAGTAGTACCACATACTATAATACTATCGACCCCTTCTGAAATTTGGAATTCTATTAATTTTCCAAACTCTTCGAAATTTACGCCATCATTTGTAAATGGTGTGGAGATGGCAGTACCACAACCTTTAAAAATAATTTTTTTCATAATAACATCTCCTATAGAGATTTTTTAGCATATATAATTATATGTAGCTATTTTCTATGTTATTATATGATATAATTTATAAAAAATAAATAATTTCTGGAAAATATCTAAAAAATACTATATAATTAGTACTAGATAAAAGGAGGAGAATGATGACTGCATCTCAAGAAGATTATTTAAAATCAATATATATATTAATATTACATAAAAATGAAGCAAGAGTTACAGATATAGCAGACTATTTACAAGTTAGTAAAGCAAGTGTAAATAGAGCCTTAAAATCTTTAAAAGAGCTAGGGCTTGTGGATTATGAGACATATGGAGAGATAAAATTAACAGAAAAGGGTAAAGAAGAAGCAACAAACATTATAAAAAAACATAATGTTTTAAAAGCTTTTTTAATTCAAATTTTAAATGTTAATAACGAAACAGCAGAAGAAGAAGCTAAAAAAATGAAACATGCTATTTCTGAAGATACTGTAAATAAATTTTCTGATTATATTAAAAGCATTATAAAAGTTGATGAATTAAAATGTAACTATAGTCCAGAAAATGAAAGATGTCAAAATTGTATAAAATTAAAAAAGAAAAAATAATCGCAAATGTATTTTGCGATTATTTTTAGCACTGAAAAATTTAGAAGGGAAAAAAGGAACGTCCCCAAATCCTGGGAACGACCAAAAACTATTTCTTTATCATTTTTTCTACTATTTGTATTGCATTTGATGCTGCACCTTTTCGTATATTATCTGCAACTACCCAAAGATTTACACCATTTTCTACACTGAAGTCCCTTCTAATTCTTCCTACAAAAACTTCATCATGTCCATTTGCATTTGTAGCTATAGGATAAACTTCAGAAGATGGATCATCTTGAACAATTATTCCTTCAAAGCTTTTTAATGTTTCTACTAATTCAGAAAGCTCAAATGACTTTTCAAATTCAACATTTATAGATTCGCTATGTGAATTTTCTACTGGAACCCTAACTGTAGTTGCAGTTATTCTTAAATCTGGTTTCTTTAAAATTTTTCTTGTTTCATTTATCATTTTCATTTCTTCTTTGGTATAACCATTTTCTGTGAATACATCTATATGTGGCAAACAATTATTATAAATTGGGTATGGGAATTTTTCTAATTTATTAATTCCTTTTCTACCATTTTCTAAATCATTTAAGCCTTTTTGACCTGCACCAGAAACAGCTTGGTATGTAGAATATACAATTCTTTTTATTGTATATTTATCATCTAAAGCTTTTAATGGTAAAACAGCTTGTATAGTAGAACAATTTGGATTTGCAATTATTCCATGATTATTTTTTATTTCTTCTGGATTAACTTCTGGTACAACTAATGGTACATCTTTATCCATTCTAAACGCACTACTATTGTCTACTACAATACAACCTTTTGAGACTGCAATTGGAGCATATTTTTTAGATGTTTCGCCACCTGCAGAAAATATTGCAAAATCAAATCCTTCATCAAAAGAGTGTTCAGTTAATTCTTTTACAACATATTCTTTATTCATAAATTTAACTTTTTTGCCAGCAGATTTATTTGAGGCAAATAAAACATATTCACTAATTGGTAGATTTTTTTCTTCTAATACTTTTAGTGCAGTTCTACCTACTACACCTGTAGCACCTACAATTGCTAATTTGTAATTTTTCATATTAAGCACCTCGGCTTTAAATAGTAACAAGAATTATATTTATAATTTCTTATAGTAAATATTATATTAGAAAATATAAAAAAATGCTAGTTAAAACTAACAAATATATGATAGAATATTGTCGAAATACAAAAGACATAGGAGGGGATTAAATGAAAAAGAAATTAGCAGTAATAATAGCACTATTACTAGTAATTGCTATTGTTATTGGAATTACAGTATCAAATTTAAAATTTAGAGGAGATTTAACAGAAATTAGTTCAGAAAAACAATTACAAAAAATAGTAGATGGATATAATTATTCAGGAGGGTCAACCGTACTTGCAACATTCATATGTCCATTAATTGTATTACCTAGTCGTAGTTTTTCGGGAGGAATTATAGAGGATTCAAGTTCGTCACAATCTTCTGGTGGATATAATATTCCACAACCTAAAACATCTACTGCAAATAGTACGAAATCTTACGATCCAATAGTACCAAATACTTATACAGAATCAAGTTCTTCAAACTATTCAACAACAAATATACAAGTAGAAAATGTGGATGAGGCAGATATTGTAAAAACAGATGGGGAATATGTATATTCTATTTCGGATGATACAGTGTATATAACATATGCAAAAAATCCAACTGAAATGAATATAGTTGCAAAGATAGAAGAACCATTAAGTAATGTTTATCCAGAAGATTTAATATTACAAAATAATAAATTAATAATTATATCTGGAAATACTATTAAAACAGTTGTTAAAATTTATGATTTAGCAGATATAGAAAATCCAGACAAAATAAAAGAATTTGAGCTAAATAAGGAATATTATACATCAAGATATATAAATGGCAATTTATATGTAATTTCATCAGGAAGAGTAACAAGTGAAGGAAATTTGGAATATGTAGAAGATGGAGCTACTGTAAATCCAGACGAACCAAATGCATATAAAATAAATGACTTAAATACAAGGAAGCAAACAGTTATTGCTTCATATAATTTAAATGTGCCAGAAAATAAAATAAAAGTTCAATCATATTTAATGGATGTAGAGAATGCATATATATCAGAAAAAAACATGTATTTAATTGATAATGGATATAGTGGAAGCAGAGATGTAGAATTTAGTGATATATTTGGAATAAAAGGACTGTTAGGAATAGGAGATGCAATAGAAGAGAGTGATAGTACTTATGGCTCAAGCATTTATAAATTTAATTTTAAAGAAGATGGAAGTGTAGAATATCAAACTAAAGCTAGAGTAGAAGGAACAACTATAGACCAATTTTCTTTAGATGAAAAAGATGATAATTTAAGAATTGCATTATACAGTTCAACAAAAGGTTCAAGAGTTGTAGTGCTAGATAATAATTTAAAACAATTAGGGGAAACAGCATATCTTGCTAAAGGAGAAAAAATGTATTCAGCAAGATTTGTAGGAGATAGAGCATATCTTGTAACATATAAAAATATGGATCCATTATATTCTATAGATTTAAGTAATCCAGAAAATCCAAAAGCTTTAGGTGCATTAAAAATCCCAGGATATAGTACGTACTTACAGCCATATGATGAAAATCATATTATTGGTTTTGGTTTCCAAACAGAAGAAACTGTTAGAAGAAATTCTTTAGGAAGAGTTATTTCAACTTCTGCAAAAGTTACAGGAATGAAGATGGCTTTATTTGATGTTACTGATATAAGTAATCCAAAAATGATATCAGAGGAAGTAATAGGTGATTCTAAAACAAATTCTACTATTTTAGAAAATCACAAAGCATTATTGTTAGATAAAGAAAGAAATCTTTTGGCAATTCCTATCAAAAATTACACAACAAATTTAAGTATTACAGAAGATGATGATATATCTTCTGCTACAAAGTCATACACAAGTTACTTAAAGAGTAGAACATATAACAAAGTTGGATATGCAGTATATAGTTTGGATACAGCAAATGGATTTAATTTAAGAGGAATAATAACACATGATGTTAATTCTAAAGATTATACTTCAGATATTAGAGGACTATACATAGATGATACATTATATACTGTTTCAAATAAGGAAATTAAAGCAAATAATATAGATACATTAGCAGAAATTAAAGAAATTATATTTGATTAAGGGGGATAAATATGGGAAAAATTTATGAAAAAGAAGTTAAACATTATTCAGGAATGCCAGCTGCATCATTAACATTAGGAATCATATCTATACTTACAATTATATTTTGGTATATGTCATTAATAACAGGAATTTTGGCAATAGTTTTTGGAGTTAAATCTATACATAGAACTAATAGTAAATTAGGAAAAGCCGGAATGGTATTAGGAATTATAGGTGTTTCTCTTTGTTGCTTTATATATTTGTGGTTTATATTGGCTATTTTAATGCAATAAAACTCTTGCAAAATGAAAAAATCATGATATAATAGATGCACATAAAAAAGACAAAATAAGGACAACACAGTTATAAATTAGTCTTTAAGAGAGCTAGATGTATGCTGAAATTCTAGTAAGATAAAATATAGTTGTTATCACCTTATATGTTGCAAAACTGAACTAATAGTAAGTTTTGTCGTATGTTCTGCGTTAAAGAAATTAGAGAGAATAACATAAGTTATTAAATTAGGTGGTACCGCGGAAATTATGCCCTTTTCGTCCTAAGCAGGATGAAAAGGGCTTTTTGATGTTGATTTTGCTTTGTAAATAAAGTTAAAGTGAAATCCCTAAAAAATAAAGAAGGAGGAATTACAAGTGTACAAAAAAGTAGAACTTAAAGATGGTTTTGTAGGTATGGAAAATGATGTAGCAAAACTATGGAAAGAAAAAGACATTGTTAAGAAAAACTTTGCAATGAACGAAGGAAAAAGATACTTCACATTTTATGATGGACCTCCAACAGCAAATGGAAGACCACATGTTGGACATATCGAAACAAGGGTAATGAAAGACATTATACCAAGATACAAAGTAATGAAAGGTTACAAAGTATTAAGAAAAGCTGGTTGGGATACACATGGACTTCCAGTTGAACTAGAAATAGAAAAAGAATTAGGAATTTCAGGAAAACAACAAATAGAAGAATATGGTGTAGAAAAATTCGTAAAAAAATGTAAAGAAAGTGTATTCTCATATGTTCACCTATGGGAAGAAATGACAAATAAGGTAGGATTTTGGGTAGATATGGATGACCCATATGTAACATACCATAACGAATATATAGAATCTGTATGGTGGGCATTAAAAGAAATGTGGAAAAAGGGATTATTATATGAAGGTCATAAAGTAATGCCATATTGCCCAAGATGTGGAACAGCACTTTCATCACACGAAGTTGCACAAGGATATAAAGATGTAAAAGATTTAACTTGTATTGCAAAATTCAAGGTTAAAGGTGAGGATAATAAATATATCTTAGCTTGGACAACAACACCTTGGACTTTACCATCAAACTTAGCACTATGTGTTAATAAAGCTTACACATATGCAGATGTTAAAGTAAATGTTGGAACTGAGGAAGAACCAAAATATGAAGTATATGTTTTAGCCAAAGATTTGGTAGATACAGTATTAAAAGACAAAGAATATGAAGTCTTAAAAGAATATAAAGGAACAGAATTATTAGGAACAAAATATGAACAATTAATGCCATTTGCAAAAGTAGATGGAAAAGCATTCGAAGTAATCCATGGAGATTATGTAACATTAACAGATGGTACAGGAATAGTACACATTGCACCAGCATATGGTGAAGATGATAGTTTAGTTGCAAAACAAAATGGAATAACTTTTGTAAATTTAGTAGATAAAGAAGGAAAATTTGTTCCAGAAGTAGAACCTTGGGCAGGTAAATTCGTAAGAGACTGTAATGAAGGTATCTGTAAATGGTTAGAAGAAGAAAATAAATTGTTCAGTAAAGAAAAACACATGCACTCTTATCCACATTGCTGGAGATGTGACACACCACTTTTATATTATCCAAAAGAGAGTTGGTTTGTTGCAATGAGCAAACTAAGAGACAATTTATTAAAAAATAATGATACGATAAATTGGATGCCAGAAACAATTAAAACAGGAAGATTTGGAAAATTTTTAGAGAATGTTATAGATTGGGGAATCTCAAGAGATAGATATTGGGGAACTCCACTTCCAATTTGGACTTGTGAATGTGGTCACCAAGAATGTATTGGAAGTATAGCAGAATTAAAAGAAAAAGGAATAGATGTACCAGAAGATATAGAACTTCATAAACCATATATTGATGACGTACATCTAAGATGTCCACACTGTGGTAAAGAAATGACAAGAGCAAAAGAAGTTATAGATTGTTGGTTCGATTCTGGTTCAATGCCTTTTGCACAATGGCATTATCCATTTGAAAACAAAGAAATATTTGAAGCAAACTTCCCAGCACAATTCATTTCAGAAGCTATAGACCAAACAAGAGGATGGTTCTATACACTACTTGCAGTTTCTACATGTTTATTTGATAAATCTTCATATGAAAACTGTATAGTATTAGGACATGTTCTAGATGATAAAGGACAAAAAATGTCTAAATCTAAAAAGAATGGTGTAGATCCATTTGAATTACTAGATACAGTTGGAGCAGATGCTACTAGATGGCATTTCTATACATGTAGCGCACCATGGATTCCAACAAGATTATCTGTAAAAAGTGTACAAGAAACACAAAGAAAATTCTTAAGTACATTATGGAATGTATATTCATTCTATGTATTATATGCAGAGATTGACCAATTTAATCCATTAAACTACAAAGACTTTAAAGTAACAAATGTAATGGATAAATGGATACTTTCTAAAATGTATACATTAATAAAAGAAGTAGATGCAAAATTAGATAAATATGACATAACAGGAGCAGCATTATTAATAGAAGACTTCACAGATGAACTTTCTAATTGGTATGTACGTAGAAACAGAGAAAGATTCTGGGCAAGTGGAATGGAAGATGACAAAGTTGGAGCATATGTAACTTTATATACAGTATTAGTTAATTTAGTAAAAGTTGCAGCACCATTTGTACCATTCATAACAGATGAAATTTACCAAAACTTAGTTGTTAATTTAGATAAAGAAGCACCAGAAAGTGTTCACCTATGCTTATGGCCAGAAGTAAATGAAACTAAAATAGATAAAGAATTAGAAAAAGAAATGGATTTAGCATATAAGATTGTTAAATTAGGTAGAAGTGCAAGAAATGCAGCTAATATCAAAAATAGACAACCACTTTCAGAAATGCTAATTTCTGTAGGAACACTTCCAGAATACTATGGAGACATAGTAAAAGATGAATTAAATGTAAAAGAAGTTGTTCTAGGTGCAGATATGTCTAAATATGTTGACTTCGAAATAAAACCTAATCTACCAGTTTTAGGAAAAGAATATGGAAAATTAATACCAAAAATAAGAGAAGCAATCTCTAAACTAAATCAAATGGATTTAGCAAACAGAGTAAAAAACGGTGGAGTAGAATATATAGAAGTAGAAGAAACTCAAATACCATTAGACGAATCTAATTTACTAGTAACAATGCAAGGTAAAGAAGGATATGCATTTGCAGGTGAAGGAGAACTTGGAGTTGTATTAGAAACAACAATAACACCAGAACTTAAAGAAGAAGGATATTTAAGAGAGATTTTATCTAAAGTACAAAACATGAGAAAAGATAGAGACTTCGAAGTATTAGATAGAATAAACTTATACTTTGCAAACTGTAATACATTAAAAGAAGTTATAGAAAAATATAAAGAACAAATAATGAAAGACACATTAGCAGACAATATCTTCTATAATGAAAAAAGAGAAAACTATGTAGAAACAAAAATAAACGATGAAAAAATAGATATAGATGTTGAAGTAGTTAAATAAAAATATATAAAGAAGTAGAAATTTAAGAACATACTTAAAATTTCTACTTCTTTATTAAGTTTGTTGCAATTAAAAATGTAATTAAAAAATTATCGATTAAGTAAATAAACTCCGAAATTTAAATATGTTGCAAATAATGTCCATAATAAGTATGGAACCTGTAACCATGCAGCAGTTTTATGCTTTTCATAAAATCTAGCTATCATAATAATAATTAAAATTGCAAGAATTATAATCCAGATAAACGCAAATAATCTCCATTTTAATAAGAAGAAAGCTATAGGCCAAAGAGCATTAAAAAGCAATTGTAAATAGTAGATAGAGTTTATTTTTGAATCTACCAATGAATTACTTGCTAATATTCCGTATGAAATCCCCATTAAAATATAAAGAATGGTCCATACAATAGGAAAAGTCATACTAGGTGGTGATAAGAGTGGTTTTTCTAAAGAATTATAATCTATACTACCAGAAATAAGGAAACCAACAATAGCACCAACAAGAACCGGAATAAGAATAGCTTTAAAATAAATTTTGAATTTTGACATTTCTCAAAACCTCCATATTAATAGTTTATTAAAAAGTAGGTAAAATATACTAAAATGTCAAAATAATAATTAAATTAATATAATTGACTTAAATTAAGTAATGAATCTTTATTAAATTCAAGTTCTATAACACTAGGGGAATCAATTTTTAAAATAGTATCATTGTAAACTAGATCAAAATTTTGATTTAATGAACACCAATTCATTAATAAAAATTTGATTGATGCACCATGACTAACAACTGCTATTCTAGAACCTTCATTTGGATTTAATAGGCTATTAATAAAACTTGTCATTCGATTATTAACTTCAATTCTATTCTCTCCATTTTCGTTTTTTAGATTTTCATCTAATAACTGTTCTGTAGTAAAAGGATAAGTATATTTATCCCTAAGCTTAGCTAGAGAATCTAAGTTTCCTAATTTTCTTTCGTTTAAATCTGTACTAATTTGTATACTTAAATTATTACGTTCAGCTATGTATTTAGCAGTAGCTAATGCTCGAACATAATTGCTACACCATACTGAATCTAGATTAGATAGTTCTTCTATATTACTCAGTTCTTCTGCCTTTTTTTCACCTTTTACAGATAAAATAATTTTCTCATTTGCAATTTGACTATTTTCAGAACTATTTAATAAACCTTTAATCTTTAATTGTTCAGAATGCCTTATCAAAAAAATGCTTGTTTTTTCCATAAAATTCACCAAAAATATTGTATCAAAAATAGATATAAAAATCACGTAAATTTATTGTAAAAAAAATGCTATTTTTATATAATATTTTTAGTTTGTAATAGGGGGAATAAAAAATGGCAAATTCAAAATTAATAGTAGTAGAAGGACCACAAGGCGCAGGAAAAACAACAATAACAGATTATTTAAGATATGCAATTCCATATACAAATTTATATAGATTATCAGGAACTGCAGATAGTTCGCCAGCAGGAAAGAAAAAAGCAAAAACTATGTATATAGATTTATTAAACTACTTGAAAAATCTAGAAAATCAAAGTATTAATTTAGTGTTTGATAGAACATTTTTTACAGAAGAAAATTACTGTAGGCTAGGATATAAAGAATATTCTTTTACAGATATATATAATAAATTATTAGACAAATTTGCAAATTTGGATTTTGAAATATTTTATATAACATTATATTTAGAAGATGAAAACTTATATGTAAAAAGATTACAAAGAGAAAATAAAGCAGTTATTAAATATGCGAAATTTGATATAGAAAAAAGTATAATGCAACAAAGAACATATTTAGATATGTCTGATGAAATAGAAAAAAAATATCCTAATATACACTGTTTAAAAATAGAAAATAGTAAAGATTTAGAATTAACAAAACAAGAATTAAAAGAAAAAATAGGCTTTTAAACCTTGAGTATACATAAAAAATATAGTATAATAAGTTTGAAATTTTGTTGAGTTTTCTATTATGCAGAAAACTCAATTTACAATATATATAGATAGGAGATTTTTAAAGTGAACGTTTCAGATTTTTATTATGACTTACCAGAAGAATTAATAGCACAAACACCTATAGAAAAAAGAGATGAATCAAGATTAATGGTTTTAAATAGAGCAAACCAAACTATAGAACATAAAACATTTAAAGACATAATAGATTACTTAGAACCAGGAGATTGTTTAGTAAGAAATAATACAAAAGTTATACCAGCAAGATTATATGGTAAAAAAGCAACAGGAGCAAAAATAGAATTTCTTCTATTAAATAGAATAGAAGGAGATATATGGGAATGTATTGTAAGACCTGGACATAAATTAAAACCTGGTACAGAAGTAGAATTTGGAGATGGAATATTAAAAGCTAAAGTACTAGATGTAATGGAAGGTGGAACAAGAAAAGTAGAATTTAAATATGAAGGAATATTTAACGAAATTCTAGATAAAATTGGTTTAATGCCACTTCCACCATATATTCATGAATCTTTAAAAGATAATGATAGATATCAAACTGTTTATGCAAAATATGAAGGTTCAGCAGCAGCGCCAACAGCAGGCTTACATTTTACACCAGAACTTTTTGAGAAAATAAAAGCAAAAGGAGTAGATGTTGCAAATGTAACATTACATGTGGGAATTGGAACTTTTAGACCAGTAAAAGTAGAAAATGTAGAAGAACACCATATGCATTCAGAACATTTTTATATAAAACAAGAAGACGCAGATAAAATAAATAAAGCAAAGAAAAATGGTAAAAGAGTTATAGCCGTAGGAACTACTTCTTGTAGAGTACTAGAAACAATAGCAGACGAAAATGGAATGGTAAAACCTACAGAAGGAGACACACAAATATTTATTTATCCAGGTTATAAATATAAATGTTTAGATGGTTTAGTAACAAATTTCCATTTACCAGAATCAACACTAATAATGCTTGTATCTGCATTAGCAGGTAGAGATTATATTATGAAAGCATATAATGAGGCTGTAAAAGAGAGATATAGATTTTTCAGTTTTGGAGATGCAATGCTTATTTTGTAAGATAGGAGAAAATTATGGTTATACATACAAAAAAGCAAGTTAAAACAAAAACTATTCATAAAAGAATGAATTTGCCACAAAGTTTGCGAGATAAAATAGATATATTTTGGAATGAACAAGTAAAAGAAAATCCAAACTTATTTAATGGGGAAGTTTGGAATGTAACAAAAATGGAAGAAAATAAAGAAGATATACTTTTAACAATAGAAAAAACAGATTATGCACACTACTTATATGATGAAAGACATGGTATAGAAGAAAAATATGCTTGTCACAATCTTGCAGGAGGAACATATATTGTTACAAAAGATGGATATGCTGTTGTAGGTGAACTAGATGATACAACTTCTTATCCTAGAATGATACAAGTTTCTGGTGGAGGTATAGATGAAAAATATGATATAGTAAATGGTGAATTTGATTTAATAAAAACAGCGAAAAGAGAATTAAAAGAAGAGTTGAATTTAGATTTAAACAATAAAGAACAAATAGAAAATTACAATTTCGAATATATAGAAAAACCAGAAGGAAAAAGACATTCATACTGTGTAATATTAAAAGCGTATTCAATGTATACAAAAAATCAATTAGAAGAGCATTTTAATAAGTATTATCAATTTTTAGAAGAAACTGATGGAGAAAAGGAATTTAAAAAATTACATTTTTTAAAACTAAGTAGAGCAGTAGAAGAACTTGATAATCTAGATAATCCAAAAAGATTATATGTTAGACAACTTCTAGGAATCGAAGATAAAGGGGTGTTAAGTAATGAATAAAAAAGAATTTGAAGAATATCTAGACAGCCTAGACTTAGATAAGAAAGAATATTGTATAATAAGTGGTGGAAGTTTATTAATGCATAATTTAAAAGAAGAAACTGATGATGTGGATTTATATGTAACACAAAATGCATTTAATAAATTAAGTAAAAGATTTAATGTACATATAAGTGGAAAGCCATTTCCAAACCATTATACTGTAAACGAAAAAACGGAGGCTGTTTTAGTTAAAGATTTGCAAAACGAAAAAATATATAATATCGATGGATATCCTTGTCGTTCTATAATAGATGATTATAATTGGTATAGACAAAATGGTAGACCAAAGGATTTAGCTAGTGCAGATAAGATAGATACCATGTTTGAAAATATAGCCAAAGAGTTCAATTGTAAAAAGGAAGAGGTCACTGAAAGCGAAATTTGTAAATATATAAATAAGAAGGAGGAACTATGAAACCAGCAGTAACATATGAGTTAATACATAAATGTAAACAAACTGGAGCAAGAAGAGGTGTAATACACACTCCTCATGGTGACATACAAACACCAGTATTTATGCCAGTTGGAACACAAGCAACAGTTAAGAGTATGACACCCGATGAATTAAAAAATGAAATTGATGCAAAAATAATTTTGTCAAATACATACCATTTATATTTAAGACCTGGGGAAGAAGTAATACAAGAAGCAGGCGGACTTCACAAGTTTATGAACTGGGATAGAGCAATACTAACAGATAGTGGAGGATTCCAAGTATTCAGTTTAAGTGGTCTTAGAAAGATAACAGAAGAAGGTGTAGAATTTAGGTCTCATTTAGATGGAAGAAGAATTAAATTTACACCAGAAAGTGTTATGCATACAGAAAATATTCTAGGGTCAGATATCATGATGGCATTTGATGAATGTTGCCCATACCCATCAACATATGATTATACAAAAAAATCTATGGAAAGAACTACAAGATGGGCAGAGAGATGTAAAGCAGCACATGCAAGACCAGATGATCAAGCTTTGTTTGGAATTATCCAAGGTGGATTTTATAAAGATTTAAGGGAAAAATCTGCAAGAGATTTAGCAAAATTAGATTTACCGGGATATGCAATAGGAGGAATAAGTGTAGGAGAACCTAAAGAAGAATTTTTAGATATATTACGTTTTACAGCACCACTTATGCCAGAAAACAAACCAAGATACTTAATGGGAGTAGGAAGCCCAGATTATTTAATAGAAGCAGCAATAGCTGGAATAGATATGTGTGATTGCGTTTTACCAACAAGAATTGCAAGAAACGGAACTGCAATGACATGGAATGGAAAAGTTGTAATAAGAAATGCAACTTATGAAAAAGATTGGGGTCCAATAGACGAAGAATGTGATTGTTATGCTTGTAAAAATTATACAAGAGCATATATAAGACATTTAATTAAAGCAAAAGAAATTTTAGGAGTTAGATTACTTTCAATTCATAATCTATATTTCTTGACTAAACTTATGGAAAGAGTTAGAATGGAAATAGAGAATGATAATTTAGGAAACTTTAGAAAAGAGTTTTATAAAAAGTACGGATATGACACAAAAGAGTAGTTGAATAGGGGGAAAGTTATGGATTTATTTGATAATGAGGAATTGTTCAAAGAAGAAAAAAAGAGAGTAAAGAAAAAAGGAATAATAATTATTTCATGTATAGTTGTAGCAATTCTTTTAATAATAGGAATAGTTGTAGCAATGATGTATTTCCAAAGTTTACAATGGGGAATAACAGTTGATGGGGTAGGAGTTTCTATAAAAGATACAACGATTATAACAGATGAGCAAACAGGTAAAGTATTTGTATCTATTTCAGATGTGGCACCACATGTAACAGGATATACATATTTACATGGTGAATATGGTAAAAATTCCGAAGACAATAATTCAGGAGTTGTTCAATGTAACGATGAAGCAGTAGAATTCCATGCTAACCAAAATAAAATAAATAAAGTCTTATTAAAAGAAGATACTAATGATAACGAGTATGGTTATATGTATCTATCAGAAAAGATAAAATATGCAAATGGACAACTATATGCATATGTAGAAGACTTACAACCATTATTAAATGCAAAAGTAAATTATAACCAAGCAACAAATAAAATTACTTTAGCAGGAACAGAGTACTTATATGAACAATATCAAACAAAAATTGCAAGTTTAGGATATAATGCAGTAGATTCAAACTTCGTTAATAAAAAGGCATTAGCATCTGATATGATTGTTGCTCAAAAAGAAAATGGATTAACAGGAATAATTAGACCGGATGGAACAGAAATTGCAGGTCCACGTTATACAAGTGTACAATGGTTAGAAACAACAGAAGAATTTTTAGTAGAAAATAATGACAAATATGGAATTATAAGTGAATTAGGACAAAGTAAAATCTCTATGAATTATGATTCGATAAAATTATTAGATAAAGATACAGGACTTTATATAGTAGAAAGCAATGATAAATATGGTGTAATAAACAAGAGCGAAAGACAAATACTATATGCTGAATTTGATCAAATTGGTGTAGATAAAAATCAATATCCAAGTGTACAAGATGGAAATCAATATTTATTCTATGATTCTATTATACCTGTAGAAAGAGATGAAAAATGGGGATTATATAACATAAATGGAGAAGTTATATTACCAGTAGAATATGACAGTATCGGCTGTATAGTAACTTCAACACAAACAAAGTCAGCAAACAATGCAGTACTACTAGAAGACTACGAAGGAATTATAGTAGGAAAAGAAATAAGTGAAAGTGATACAAATAAGAAATATGCAGTATATAACCCATTAGGCGAACAATTAGTTGGATTCTTGTTAGATAATATTTTCTATAGAACAGAAAATGGAAAAGATATTTATTATCTAGAAATGAATGGACAACAAGGAAACTTAGATGAAGTATTTAAGGCAAATGGAATTAAGAAAGTTAATACAGATGTTAATGATTCAAATTTAAATAACAATATGAACATTAATAATGGAATATCTGATACAAATGAATTAGTAAGAAATTAAAGTAATAATTAATAGCCTTCCTAAATAGAATTTATTAGGGAGGCTTAAATTATGGAAGAAGGAATATTAAAAAAGAATGGAATTGCTATATTAAAAGGTGAAATAATAGCTTTTATAATAAATATCTTTGGATTAATAATATTATCACTAATAATGACATATTCTACTATTTCGGATAATAATATACCAACATTAGTAATAGCAGTAAATACATTAGCAATTTTAATAGGAAGTTCAATTGCAACTATTAAGCTAGAAAAGAAAGGAATAGTAAATGGGTTAATAATAGGTGTATTATATATGCTTATTTATTTATTAATTTCTTTAATATTTTCAGGAAATATTAATTTTTCTAGTAAAACTATTCTATTAATCATTTTAGGCGTTATTGCTGGGGGAATAGGAGGAATAATGGGAGTTAATCTTAATAGGAAAAAATAAGATAAGAAACGGTTAAGAAAATATTAGTTTTATCTACGGAAACAATATAAAAAGTTTGCTAAGTATAAAATTCAACTATTTAGGAAAAAGTAGTTGAATTTTTTTATGATTTAAGATAGAATTTAACAAGACTATATTCAATGTTTTTAACTAAGGAGGAGAAAAAGTGAACAAAGAGGAAAAACTAAAAAAAGAGCAAAAAGCAAAAGAAATAAACAAATTGAAAGGTTTAAGAATAACATTAATAGTATTTATTATAATTTTGTTATCTTTAATATCTTTTGTGGGCATATATGTAAAAGATAAAAACGAAATGTCAGATGTTATTCCAGACTTCATATTAGGTTCAGATATAGAAGGAAATAGAATAATTCAATTAAATGTTGAACAAGACGAAACAATAACGTTAACAGATTCAACAGGAGCTAAGATTGCATCAGGAACAGAAGAAGAGCTTTCAAACCAAGGTTATACAGAAGATGTTATTACAAAAAATGGTTATACAAAATCATCAGAGGAAACAAATAAGGCAGAAAATTTAACTGCAGAAAATTATGAAAAATCAAAACAAATATTAATAAATAGATTAAAAACATCTGGGGTTACAGATTATAAAGTAAGACAAGATAAAGACAATGGGAATATAGTTGTAGAACTAAAAGAAGATGATTCAACAGATGATATAATATCAACATTATCAGAAGTAGGAAAATTTGAATTAAAAGATTCAGAAACAGAAGAAATATTATTAAATAATGATGATGTAAAAGATGCTAAGGTTTTGTATAATAATACACAATCAGGAGTTAATGTGTATTTAGAAATAGAATTTAATAAACAAGGAAAAGAAAAATTACAAGAAATATCAAGAACATATAATAGTAATGCAGTATCAGAAGATACAACAAATACAGTTTCTAATAATACAGTATCTAATGAAATAACAGAGGAAGACTTAAATGCTGCAGAAACAGCGAATGAAGCTACAAATACAACAACTGATGGAACAACAGACACAGCTGAAGCATCATCTAAGAAAATAGATATGGTAATAGATGGAACTACAATTGCACCAGGACAACAATTTTCTGAGGAAAATACAACAGGAACATTAGACTTATTAATAGGAACAGGAAGTGCATTAAATACAGATGATGAAAACAACAAATTAGATACATATATAACACAAGCTCAAACAATGGCTTCATTAATAAAAAATGGTGTAATGCCAATTACATATTCATTAGAAAGCAATAAATATATAGAATCTCCAATAACAGTAGATTTATTAAAAAATGTAATTATAGTATTAGGAGCTATTGCAGTAGTATTATTTATCTTCTTAATAATTAAATTTAGAGTAAATGGAGTACTTGCAACAATATCTAATGTTGGATTTATAGCAGTTATATTATTAATTTTAAGACTAACTAATGTAGAAGTAGGTATTGGTGGAATTATAGGATTAGCATTAATACAACTATTAAATTATATATTACTTTACATGTTATTAAAAGCTGTAAAAGGTAAGAAAGATAATGACAAAGTAATGAAGAGTGTACTTGTAAAATTCTGTATGATGTCTGTACCAGCATATATTATTGCTATCGCATTTGCATTTAACTCATTTATTCCAATATATAGTTTTGGAATGGTTGTTTTCTGGGGAATTACAGCATCAATTATATATAATTTACTTGTAACTAAAAATTTAATTATAAAAGCAGAAGAAAAATAATATGAGAGGGTGAAAAGATGGAACGCAAAAAAACTAATATGAAAAATAAAATACTATATATTTTAATAGCAATTATAATAATTGCGGGTATAGTTGTTGGATGTACAGCAAAGTTTAAATTTAGTTTAGCATATGATGATTCTAATAGAATCGAAGTTTATATTGGTAAAGATTATACAAAAGCTGATGTAGAGTCTATTGCTAAAGAAGTGTTTGGAACAAATGATGTATTAATACAAAAAATAGAATTCTTTAATGATTCTGTAGCAATTACAGTAAGAGAAAGTAATGACGAACAATTAAATAACTTAGTAACAAAAATAAATGAAAAATATGAAACATCTTTAACAAAAGATGATTTAACTGTAGTAGAAATACCTCATTACAGAGGAAGAGACCTAATGGCAAATTATGTTTGGCCTATAGCAATTTCAGCAGCTCTAATTATTGTTTATGAAGCAATAAGATTTAGAAAATTAGGAGTAGTAAAAGTTGTGGCAAAATTAATAATTTGGCCAATAGTAATAGAAGCACTATATTTAAGTGTTTTAGCAATAACTAGAATACCTATTAGTTATTACACATTACCATTAGGAATTATATTAGCAGTATTAACATTAACAATTATTACATATAAAAACGAAAAAAAATTAGTGGAATATAATAGAAAGAAAAATAAGAACAGCGAAGAAGATAATGATAAAAATATATAAACGGGATTTGAAAAAGTTTCTTCGGGATTTGGGGACGTTCCTTAAATCCCGTTTTTAATTAGATATAAGCTATAAAAAAATACAGGATAAAATGCTCTATCCTGTATTTTTACTATTTTTGCAATTTGTAATAAGATTTCTTTCCTTTTTTTAGAATTGCAAATCCATCTTTAAAATCTGTATCTGAAAGTACATAGTTTGTATCAGATATTTTTGTATCATTTAAAGATATACCGCCTTGTGCGATTAATTGACGTGCTTGACCTTTTGATGGTGCAAATCCAACTTGAATTATTGCATCTAATATAGAAATATTATCTGCAACTGTAGCAGTTGGCATATTGTCTAAACTACCTTGTCCACCAAATAGAGCATTAGAAGCTTCTTCTGCTTTTTTTGCTTCTTCTTCACCATGAATTAATTTTGTTATTTCGTATGCAGCTACTTTTTTAGCTTCGTTTATTTTTTCATCTTTTAGACTAGAAAGTTCTTCAACTTTTTCCATAGGTAAGAAAGTAAGTAAACTTAAAACAGTTTTAACATCAGCATCGTCAATATTTCTCCAATACTGATAAAAATCATATGGTGATGTTTTTGTTGCATCTAACCATAATGCACCTTTTTCTGTTTTACCCATTTTTTTACCTTCTTTTGTTGTAAGAAGTTTAAATGTAAGACCATATGAATCAGAATGACCTATTCTTCTTATTAAGTCAACACCACCTAAAATGTTTGACCATTGGTCATTTCCACCCATTTGTAATTTACAACCATATTTATCATGTAAATATAAAAAGTCATATGATTGCATTAACATATAGCTAAGTTCGAAAAATGTTAAACCTCTTTCCATTCTTTGTTTATAACATTCTGCAGCAAGCATTTTATTAACAGAAAATAATGAACCGATTTCTCTTGCAAAGTTAATAAATTTTAAATCTAGTAACCAATCTGCATTGTTAACTATTATTGCAGCATTTTCACCTTCGAAAGATAAAAATTTAGCAATTTGCTTTTTAAAACATTCAACATTATGATCTATTTCTTCTCTAGACATCATTCTTCTCATATCTGTTTTACCAGAAGGGTCACCTATTGTAGCTGTACCACCACCAATTAAAATTATTGGTCTATGTCCTGCTTTTTGCATATGTGATGCAACCATTAAAGAAATAAAATGTCCTACATGTAAACTATCTGCAGTTGGATCAAATCCTATATAAAATGATATTGATTCATTATCTAATAAATTTTTAATTTCTTCTGGATGTGTTAATTGTTCTGTATAACCTCTTTGTGTTAATTCCTCAAAAATATTAGACATAAAACGTCCTCCTTATAAATTGATATCTATATTATTTTTTTCTTTTTTTACAGCTTTAATAAAGTCTTTATTATTCATAAATCTATTTATATTTGATTCATCAATTCCAGTACCTTTACTTATATCTGCAACTGAAGCATCTTCTACTTGATTAGTTAAAAAAGTTTTTAATTTTGACATTTCAAAATTATCTTTTGGTGCGCAATTTGGGCAAATATCATCTACTGATGAAAAAAAGCATCCACAACGTAAACATTTCTTAAAATTCATAATTAAGTTCATTCCTTTCTAGTTTGATTATAAATTAAATAAATTTTCTAGCAGTATTCTATCATAAAATACTACAAAAAAAAACTAAATATTACAAAAAACATATATAAATTTATTAAAAAAAGTGTTGACAATTATTTGTTGTTATGCCATAATGATAATGGTTATCACTTAAGGAGATGTTATGGAAAGATATAGTAAGCAAAGAGAGTTAATCTTAAACGTTTTAAAAGAAAGAAAAGACCATCCAACAGCAGAAATGCTATATAATGATATAATAAAGATTATGCCAACTATAGGTATTGCAACAGTATATAGGAATTTAGCAGCATTATATGAAAGTGGTCAAATATTAAAAATAGAAACTAAACAGGGGGAATCAGATAGGTTTGATGGTAATCTTATGCCTCATTTGCATTTTCAATGTTTAGAATGTAACGAAATACAAGATATCTTTTTAGATGAGAGTGATAATGACAAACTTAATGAAAAACTAAAAGAATTTGCTAAGATGATTAATGCAGAAGTAACAAGTTCTAAAATTCTTTTAAAAGGAACATGTGAAAAATGCAAAAATAAGGAAATATAAAATACATATATGCAAATTCTATAGCTTTAGATAACCTAACTTTGTTGTTCTAGAAAAATCAAACGATTTTTCTTACATAATAAAAAATTTATATTATAGGAGGAATAAAAATGAAAGCTTATGTATGTAAAGTATGTGGATATGTACACATTGGAGATGAAGCTCCAGAAAAATGCCCACAATGTGGAGCTAGCAAAGACAAATTCGAATTAAAAGATATGAGTGGAGCTAAAGATTACGCAGATGAACACAAAATCGGTGTAGCTCAAGGTTTAGATGAAGAAGTTGTTAAAGGATTAAAAGATAACTTCATGGGAGAATGTACAGAAGTTGGTATGTACATAGCTATGAGTCGTCAAGCTGACAGAGATGGATACCCAGAAATAGCAGAAGCTTTTAAAAGATATGCATTAGAAGAAGCTGACCATGCTGCTAAATTTGCAGAATTACTAGGAGAAGTTGTTTATGCAGATACTAAGAAAAACCTAGAATTAAGAGCAGCTGCAGAACAAGGAGCTTGCATGGGTAAAAAAGAATTAGCTACAAGAGCTAAAGAACTAGGATATGATGCTATACATGATACAGTTCATGAAATGGCTAAAGATGAAGCTCGTCATGGAAGAGGATTTGACGGATTATTAAAAAGATATTTTTCTAAATAATATTTATTAAAAATTAGTAAGAAAACGAATATAGGATGTTAATATTACACATCTTATATTCGCTTTTTATTATACGGGAAAATCGAAGATTTTTTTCGTATATAACAAGGTTAAGTTAGCTATACTTGCACGATTACAAAGAAATCTACTCATATAGCAAAGCTACGTTTCTTATTTACAAATAAAAAACAGTTATGTTATAATTAAATGGACTTAAAATTTAAGAAGGTGTGTTTATGGCAGTATTATTATTTATCATATATATGCTAGTGCTCATAATCTTTGGTTTGGTCGTATTTGCTGTTATGCAAATAAAGATGGCAGGTTTAACAGTAAAAGACTTCTGGTCATTTATAGAGGCAAACCAAGAATTAGATAAATTAGATAAAATTGCAAAGAAATATGAAAAAATGAGTACTCCTCAACAAATAATGTTCTTAAAAGAAGCTGAAAAGATATTTAATGCTTTCGATAAAGTTCCTGCTTCTATTTGGGAAGAAGAAACTAACAAGTATCAAAATGTTCTAGAAGCGTATAAAGATATAAAAGTTATGAGATGGATAGAAAATGATAAGAGTAATGTAAAAGAGGAAGTTACAGATACAAAATAAAAAATTAAAAAAAATGAAAAATTGTATTGACAAATTATATATAAAGGTATTATAATAAGCATTGTCAGTTGTAAGACATTCATGCAGATGTGGCGGAACTGGCAGACGCACAGGACTTAAAATCCTGCGAGGGTTAAACCTCGTGCCGGTTCGATTCCGGCCATCTGCACCAAAACTCAGTAAATTATTAAAATTTACTGAGTTTTTTGTTTTTTGAGAAAGTCTAAAAAATATTGAAAAATAAAGCTTTTTAGTGCATATTATTTTTTAATAATTCTCAATAATTCTCAATATTTCTCAGCCTTGTATGTTATTTACATACAATGTAACATACAAAGAAATAAAAAATAACATACAAATTTATTTTTCAAATTCATTTAATGTTTTTGGATTTGATAATAAATCTTTTTGTAAATAATAATCGTTTACTTTTTCTATTTCTTCATTTTTGAATTCATTTAATACATCTGTATAAGTATTTAATGTTACACTTATGTCTTTATGTCCCATTAATCGTTGAAGAACTACGGGTTGCATACCGGCTTCTATACATCTTGTACCATATGTGTGTCTTAAACTATGAGTAGTAATATCAGTTATTCCAAGAGTATATTTTAAAACAGTTTTAAGCACATCATTAACATCTCGTAAGCTAGTGTATTGTTTTTCTTCAGGCTTAAATAATAAATTTTCTGGGTTATCTCTATTTTTTTTAGCAATCTCTATTTGTTCCAAAATATATGGATAAAGTGAATAGGGAATAGGGACATTTCTAAGTCCTGAATAAGTTTTTGTTGTTTTTCCCATTACAACTTTGCCTTTTAGATTTTTTGTTAATGTCTTGTTTACATTAATTTTTTTTAACCTCAAATTTATATCAGAAGTTTGTAATGCTAAAACCTCACCGATTCTTAAACCTACATACATTTGTATTAAATAAATATTTTTATATGGAAAATTTTTGACATTTTGTTTAATAAGCCAGTCAGTAAATTGTTGTTGTTCCTTAACTGTTAAAGCTCTAACTTTTTTAGTTTCTTTATCACTTTTGGGCTTAATTACATTTACCATAGGGTTTTTAGAGATGTATCCTTGATTAATTGCATAATTATATGCTTGCTTAAATTGGTCAAATATCTTATTAATACTAGAATTACTTAAAGATTTTTTAGAATTTAAAAAATCTTGTATGTCATCAGAACTTATTTCATCTATTTTTTCAAAAGCAATACTTGATTTTTCTATTGATTTAATAGTTTCAGTAACTCTAACATATTGAGAATCAGAAATTAAATTAGTATCATATTTTAATTGTAAATTAGCTTTCATTAATTCTACCAAAGGTATACCATTGTGTTTTATATATAATGAGTTTCTTTTTTGATACATAATATTTTCTAAAAATTGTTTACCTTCTTCTTCTGTTAAAAAATCTTTAGCTTTTCTTTTTCTTTTTCCAGTGTTAATATCTTTTTCATAATATTGAGCTGTCCAACGTTTTCTAGTTTTATTGTAATAAACACTGCCTTCACTATTTGATTTTTTAGGCATTGAATAAACCTCCCATTAAAAATTTGAAAAGGGTTATCAATACAAAGTGGTGTAAGTAGTATTTAATTTCTTTTTTCCATTTTCCAAAGTAAATAAGCTAAAAGTGTAACTGTTTTTGTTTTCCCAATATTTACACAAGGAAAATCTTTTCTTTTGAAAACTTCATTTGCTAAATTTTCGCCCATTTTTAAGTCTTTAGCTACTTCCTTAACAGTAATGTTTTTAAAAGGATTGTCTATCTTTTGTACCGCTAAAGCTATAATTTTTTCTTTTAAACTTTCTTGCATATAACACCTCCTAATAGTTCTCTATAATATAAAAGACTTTTTTTATGTGAAATTTGAATGAAAACTAATAAAACTAAATAAAACTAAAAAAATATTAATAAAATTTATTGTATAAAAGATTTAAAAATAAAATAGTAAGTTTTTTAGGGGAGACATAGAAATAGTCAAATTCTATACTGAATATATCTTTAAAATTCCTTTTTGCAATATTTATATTAATTGAGTTTATAGATGTATAAATATTACTTTCTATTTTATAAATAGATATATTTAATTTTTTACTAAGCATTAAACATAAATCTTTATATTTAATATCAATAATATTTTTAAAATAAGCTAATTTTATTAGTTCTTTAAAATAATATGTTCCAATATTTGCATTATTTAAACCTATCATTAAAAAAGATTGAGTTAAAAATAAATTTATTTTTCTTTCGTACGATATTTTCTCTTTATTCTCTATCATACTTTTCCTCCTCAAATATTATTTATTTCAAAATTTTTAGGAGTATCAGGTAATACACATATGCCTACAGCAAGAAAATGTATGATAACAAAAAAACTAATAAATAATAAACAGCGATTAAATGATATATTTAATAAATTGAAAATAAAAAGAGAAGATGTGGAAGATATGCTAAAGATTAAATATTGGGATATGAAAAATGATGATTTAAAAGATTATGTTGTTAAATTATAGAAGTAAAAAATAACTTTTAGAAATTATGATCTAAAAGTTATTTTTTTTGTGCTTTTTTAAGTTTTTTTTATTTAAATCAATAATTATTTAGTTTTTTAAATAGATTTGGATAATTTATGCTATCCTTCGAAACAGAAAGTACTTTCTAACAATTTGTTGAAAGAGGGGGATATATGGATAATAAAGAAATTGAAAAAAGATTTTCAACTTATTTAAAGAAAATTTTAAAAGGATACTCAAACAAACAAAAATTAGAATACCTAAGAGAAATAAATACAAATAGTGAATTATCAGATAAACAAATAAATAAATTATCATACCAAAATTATTTACAAAACAATATTGATGAAATAGACAATATAGATGTTGATATTAATCATTTAGAAAATATCTTTCATAATGAAAGATATTTTGAGGCAATGAAAAAAGTACCTTTAAAACAAAGACAAGTTTTATATCTATTGGTAGTAAAACAATATAATTTAAGTGATGTCGCTGAAATATTTAAGACTACGACAAGTAATATTAGCAAATTAAAAAGAAAAGCAATAAATAATTTTAAGAAAAACTTGGAGAACAAAAATGGATAATAATGAAATAAAAGTAGTTATTGAAGGTGCTAAAAATAGTGATGAAAAGTCAATCAATCAATTATTAAATAAATATGAAGGTATGATAAAAGCTTATTCATTTGTTAATGGAGAAATAAAAGAAGAGTTGCAACAAGATTTGACAGAGCAAATTATTAAAGCAATAAAAAAATTTAAAATATAGAAAGGTGTTTATATGAGTAATGATAAAGTTAAAGTCTTATACAGAAGAATAAAGGAAAATTTTCATAAAAATTCATATATCAATTTAAACCATACTCAATTAAGAAATAAATATGATTTGGCAGAATTAAGCTTAATATTTAGAAACCCATATTATGAAACATTTAGAATAATATATATGAAAGATGATATAGTTGTTGGACACGAGGCTATAAGTTCAAGATTACCAAATTGTACAAAAATTTTTCCTACTGATAAACAGGGAAGATATAAAACGGAAAGAGATACATACAAGATATATAATAGAATGAATAGACTGTCAGCAAACGGATATTATTTAGTTCATAATCATACTTCTAACCAAGCAACTGCTTCAAAAGAAGATATAAAAACAACAGCATTTTTTTATAATTTAATTCCGGGTTTTAAAGGACACCTAATAATAAATTGCAATACATATGCTTGGATAGATATAAAAGATGATGAAATATATTTATCTAATAATAATAAGATAAAAAAAGAAAACAAATTAATAAATAGGGAAATAGAGAAAAATGGAATATATAATATAAAGATAAAAAATCGTTTTGACTTAGTTAGTTTGATGAACAATATAAAAAATACTAAAAATTATTCAACAGCAATTATTACAGACACGAAAAATTTTCCTAGAATGGTATTAGATATACCTAACAATTTTTTAAATATGAAAAATAAACAACTTAGAGGATATTTTGAAAATGTTAGTAAATGTGTTGGTGGAAGTAAATTATTTATTGCAACAGATGATAGTAAAACTTATGAACGATGTCTTGACTTAGCAAAGGAGAATATATTTGTAGATACAATTTTATATGAAAAAGATAAAGATAATGATAAATTAAAAGTAAAGTCAGCATATACTCCGGAAGATGGAACGACAGAAACAAACAAAGGAATATTTGACTGTAAAGGAAGATATATTAGAGCAGTTAGAGTAAATGAAAGTAAAGAAAAATATAATTTAGAGTATAAACCTGAAAAGTTTTTAACAATATTATATAAAAAAACAGATGAATTACCAAAGGTAACAAAAATTCCAAATACATTAGATGCAAAACAAAAATTAGTAGGAGGACTAATAGAAGTTGTGCCATATAATGATGTATTAATAATTTGCAATGAAGAAGGAAAAATTTTAAATTTAAAACCTAACCTAATATTTGACTACGATTATATAGCAGGAGATTGTTTTTTGGTAGGAGATGATTACTTGCACGGAGATTTTAAAAGTTTAACTAGTGAGCAAATAGAGAAATATACTAAAGAGTTAATTCAAAAAAGTAATGGCAGTATTGGTAAAGATAGCTATTATGAGAAATAAATAATAATCATTATAAATATCCCCATATATTTAATGTGTGGGGATATTTTGAACTTATTTTATACTGAAAGATTTATTGATAATTTATTGTATTTATGGTAAACTTTTGTAAAATTTAAGCATTAGTTTAAATTAAAATTAAAATTATAATTAATAAAGGAAATATAGAGTTATGAGAAAGAAAATAATAATATTTATACTTGTAATAATGTGTATATTAGTTATTGCAAATGTGGGAAATTTAATATTTCAAAAAAATATGTTAGAAGAAGAAAATAATTCTTTAAATGTTAAACTTGAAAATGCTAAAAATGAAATTAACACATTAAATCAAAAGCAAAATGAACTAAAAAATGACTTAGATGATACATTAAATATATTATCAGATGATTCTATTTTTGAGAATACTCCAACAGAGGGGCTTAAACCTATATCCAAAGAGACTGCTGTAGATAATTTTAATAAATATATAGAAAAAAATAAAATTTTAAATGATGAGAGCAATAAGAATAAGCAATTAATAAAAATAGAAATAGAAAATCAGCATCCAAGTAACAACCTTTCATATGATGTATGGAAATTCAATAAACAACCTAGAACTGCAGATTTTACTAGAAAATGTTATACATTATATTATCAAACAGGAGATTTTGATTATTTAGAGGGCTATGTAGATTATTATACAGGGAAAGTGATAGGAGGATATTTACACGGAGTCTAATGTATTGTTTGAGGAGTGCTTATGAAAAAAGTAATAATAAATATATTTATAATAATTTTTAGTATAACCTTAATATTTTCTGTTTTAAATTTTTTACTTGATAATAAAAAAGCAATATATATAAATAAAGAAAATCGAAATGAATTAGTAGAACTAATAAGAAAAGAGTATGATTATCCAGAACAAATAACTAAATTAAAATTGAAAATTATGCTTGGAGATGGGGAGTTGTATTTATATAATCATTTTAAATTAGAAGATAAGTTCCTAATAGGGGAAGGGTCTGAATTATTTCAGTATATAATAGAAAATGGACATAATAGTGGAGAAGATTATATAATAGGCTGTTTTGTATCATTATTGGGAATTATAGTTTGTACAAGTTTAAGAAAATAAAAAATTATAATTTATGGAGAAAAAAATATGAAGAAAAAAGTAATTATCATAACTGCTATAATATGTATTTTAATTTTATTGGGAGCTACAATATTTTCGATAATTAAATTTAATGTTTGGAATCCATTTTCATCTTGCTTTGGTATGTTAGAAATTTTATTTACAAACAAGGAATACACTACAGTACAAAACTATCCTAACAAAGTTATATTTTGTGAAGAATCAGGTGAAAAGAGTAGAAGTACCAGACAATATTTAGATGAATATATGAAAAGCAGAGGTTTTGCATTGGAGGAACAATTAGGGTCAATTTTTATTTATGCTAATGGTAGTGAAAAAGAATATATTTCATACTCTGTAAACAGATGGTTTTCAACTTTAGAATGGGAATAACAAATACATAATTATAGAGGAGAATTTAGGGAAAAAAGATTTTATTAATGGGTTTTATATTGATAATATTTGAAAAAATGCTAATATAAAAGGAGAATATAATTTAATGTTAAAAAAATATAGAAAATATTTAGTGCTTAGTTTATTAATTATTTCAATTATCGGTTTTATATGGAGTTTTCATACTTTTTTTTAAGAAATATCCTTTATTGATGTAACTGATGAGAATAGAGATGTTATAACTAATAATCTAAAGAAAAAAGGAATAAGTACATTTGGAGTTAGAAAAATTGGCATAGGAACTGGTTGGAATAGACATTCTAGATAGAACTGGTTGGAATAGACATTCTAGATATGTATATTATTATTTTAGACCTACAAAAGAGTTTATATCTGGCGAAGGAGATACTTTTTTGGACAATGTAAATTTAGAAGATAAATATTCTTATGATAATGAGTCAGTTATTGTTGGTATTATCTCATTTTTGACATTACTTATAATCTTCATTTATGAAATTAAAAGAAAAAGACATAGATGAAAATAAGCAGTAGTGATTGTAGTTTAATAGAGTAACATTAATACGGAGGGGCTAAAGATATGTTGATATTATATACTCTTATAGGGATAGTTATATATATTTGTTTTGCTCTTATATTTGCAAAGTTAAATTTTAAAAAAAAATTTAAAAAAATATATGCTACTTGTATTATCAGTAATATATAATGGCTTTATTGGATATATTGATACTTATGTAATATTATTACTTTATGGATATTTTGCAAATATGCCCAAAGGAAGTGGTTATGAAGTCCCAGAATCAGAGGCAGGATTTAATGCAATTCTTGGATTAGTAACACTTACAATATTTGTTAGGCAGTAAAATAATGAAGTTAAATAAAAAGTTAAATGCACAATTAACATAAGAATAATGCATTTAGTAAT
>ERZ827512.70-NODE-70-length-161158-cov-55.968331_pt1 | contig 161158 bp, 132 predicted proteins | sample MGYA00519916_ERZ827512 | MGnify/ENA primary metagenome ERZ827512 (study PRJEB31778, sample SAMEA3449335) | human gut metagenome | biome: human gut; feature: human-associated habitat; material: faeces | place: United Kingdom | collected 2010/2012 ...
AAAAATAAAGCCCGAAGGACTGTTTCATCCTTCGGGTTTTACGATAGCATTTGCGTATATATGGCAGAGACGAAGATTTGATTGACAAGACGGTCAGTTTATGCTAACATATTTCTTTGTTAAAAGGGAGTAATTATAAAGGCATGGCCAACACACCCCCGGCAAATCGCCGGTGGTCATGCACCTGCTTGCAGGCGATGAGACTTTTAGCACGGCAAAAGCATGCCCGTGCGGAAGGTCTTATTTTTTTATGTGCAAAGAAGATAAATAAGGGAGTTATCAAAAATGGGAATTGATTTTACGGGAAGCACGCTCGCGCTCGTTCTTGTCCTGTTCGCCGTCGGCCTTATATGCATCATCAAGGGCGGCGACCTTTTCGTTGACGCGGCAACGTGGATCGCCGAGGCCTCGGGCATACCCAAGTTCATCATCGGCGCAACGGTCGTGAGCTTTGCAACGACCATGCCGGAAATGCTTGTTTCCGTGTTCTCGGCATTCGAGGGCAACGCCGATATCGCCGTCGGCAACGCCGTCGGCTCGGTCACGGCGAACACGGGACTTATAATGTGCCTGTCGCTTGTCTGCATGAGCTGTCAGATGACGCGCAAGCAGTTCGGCGTCAAGGCCGGTTTGCTGCTGGCTGCGGTCGTGCTGCTGTTTGCCTTCACGCGCGACAGTGCGCTGTCGGTTTCCGAGAGCATTATAATCATGCTCGTTTTCGTCGGATTTATGGTCGAGAGCATCCTTGCCGCAAAGCGCGAGCAGGGAAGCGAGGCACCCGATGAGCGCCCGAGCACCGACGGCAAAAGTGTTGCGATAAACATCGGCAAGTTCATCCTCGGCGCTGCCGCCATCGTCCTCGGCGCGCAGCTGCTTATCGATAACGGCTCGGCGCTGGCTGTCATGATCGGCGTTCCCGACTCCGTGATCGCCGCGACGATGATCGCTATCGGCACATCGCTGCCCGAGCTTGTCACGACCATCACGGCGATCCGCAAAAAGCAGTCCTCGCTGTCGGTCGGCAATATCATCGGTGCAAATATAATGGATCTTACGCTCATCATGCCGCTGTGCGCGCTTTTGCAGGCCAAGCCACTCGCCGTCGAAAATCAGGGCATGCTGCTGGATGTTCCGGCCTGCCTTATCGTCAGCGCCGCAGCCATGGTTCCGGCGCTCGTGTGCGGCAAGTTCAAGCGCTGGATCGGCGTGCTCATCGGCGTGCTGTATATAGCGTATCTTGTAATAATGTTCACTTACTTCGGCGCGTGAGGTATAAAATCGACTCGACCCGTCCAAAAGGACGAGCCGAGTCTTTCTGCTTATGGGGGATGTGGGTATATGGGTTTCTGAAATTAGGTAATAGTGGCTTCGTCAAGCTCATCGTAGTTACTGATGAGCGCCTTGCTGAGCAGCTGCTTTACCTCATCGCTTGTATAGCTTTTTTGACGAGCAGCGGCTCGGGATTTTCCTTGAGCTGCGGTTTTACGCCGTCCTCGTCTGCACTATCTGCGAGGGCGCGTCGGATGTCTCCGCAAATATTCCGGGGGCTACGCCTGTTACCTGCGAAAGCATCAGAACAGCCAAAAGGGAATCGAGGAAACGTTTCGGATTTAGTTATTTATGCTGTACCTCCGTTAAAACCAGTGTAAGCTTTGCGGCTGCACTGTGAATTTATTCACACAGTCACATATGAACATTAACAGACACGATGATAGCAAAGTGTACGAAAAAATGCAATTGAATTATTAGAATACTATTAAAATTTATGATTAAAAATTGACATAAGAGGCAAATTTGTATAAACAGTCAAATTAATAACGATTTTTTGCCCAATGTGAGTAATATATGCGGATATTTGCCTTAAATAATATATAAATTCAAGTCAAGTATTATTTTCGGCATATATCGTGCGTTCAGCCTTAAACTCCCCGTCCGACAAAATACAGCCCATCCGCCTGATGCGCTGTCAGCCAGCTAAAGAACCACTGTTTTCACTTTGTGAAAACAGTGGTTCTTGCAGACTGTCGAAAAACTATGCCGCAATGCAAAGTAATAGAGCAGCAGGGGAGCGCGAGGGGGCAAAGGCCCCACTCGTAATTAGATTAATAGCCATCAAAAACGCCTGATAAATCAGGCGTTTTGGTGAGCACAGCGAGATTTTTCGTGAAAACTTGTTTTCACAAAAAATGTGGCGTTTTTGAAGCGTGCAAAAAAGTCACAGACTTTTTTGACACGCTGAAAGAACCACTGTTTTCACTTTGTGAAAACAGTGGTTCTTGTGAATAATGGGGCATCCACGGTGTGTTGCAGTAGGTATCCATTGGCCGCGATTGTCACATCATACTTTTACATTACTTCATCATGGAGGTGGTTCTGGACGACGCCTCTATTGACGGAACAGCTTCGTTGAACTACTACGCCAGTCCTCTGAATGTAGGTGATTTTCGCTCATTTTTTACTCAAACTTCTAAATTCTTTGTGTGTTTTTCCGATTTTATTGACAAAAACTATGTACAGAATAATATTAAAATTAATTAAAGGGAATTCCAACTTTAATAAAATTTTTTACTCTATTTAAAGAAAAGAGGGGATCAGCATAAAATGAACAAGATATTGAATGTTCCGGAGGACTTTGTTTCTGAAACGCTGGAAGGAATTCTTCTTGCAAGCAATCAGAAGCTTTTGAGCATGGATAAAGATAACAGAGTTATAGTATCAAACTACCCATGCAAACCGAACAAGGTCGGGATAGTTACTGCCGGCGGAAGCGGACATCTTCCGACGTTCCTAGGGTATGTCGGCAAAGGTATGCTTGACGGCTGCACTGTCGGAAATGTGTTTGCATCACCTTCGGCATCTAAGATGGCGGACACTATAAGAGCCTGTGACAAAGGCAGCGGTGTGCTGTGCCTGTACGGAAATTATGGTGGGGACCATATGAATTTTACAATGGCCAGGGAAGAAGTTGAATTTGACGGCATAAATACAGCGGCAGTGCGTGTTACGGATGACGTGGCCTCCTCTAAAAACAAGAACTTACGAAGAGGAGTTGCCGGCATGGTATTTGCGTTTAAGGTTGCCGGCGCAGCGGCAGACAGAATGTACTCATTGGAGGATGTTGAACGTGTAGCCAATAAAGCCAATGATAACATCAGAAGCATGGGCGTTGCCCTGACTCCCTGCATTATACCCGAAGTCGGCAAACCCGGTTTTTCAATCCCGGACGGGAAAATTGAAATCGGTATGGGTATACATGGAGAACCCGGAATCATGTTATCTGACAGGATGCCCGCAGACGAGCTCGTTGATATGCTTATGAAAAAGCTACTTGATGATATGCCTTTAGCAGACGGTGATCGGGTTTCTGTTATGATAAACGGTTTGGGTGCAACATCGCTGGAGGAATTATACATAGTCTACAGGGCAGTGCAGAAGCAGCTAAGTGGTATTGGTGTAAGCATAGTAATGCCGCATGTAGGTGAATATTCAACCTCCATGGAGATGGCCGGCATGTCTATAAGCATTTTTAAGTTGGATGAAGAGCTTGAAGGTCTGTTGGCGGATGAAGCCATTACGCCATTCTATACGAATGTAAATAAGTAAAGGAGGGTGTTCCAAATGATTGATGCAAAGGTGCTTACTATTGGATTTGATGCGATAAGTAAAAAAATGAGTGAAAACAGGATGCATCTGATTTCAATTGATCAGCAAATCGGAGATGGAGATCTCGGTATCTCAATGGATAACGGATTCAAAGCCGCTGCCGATATGTGCTGCGCTAATGCCGATACCGCAGACATAGGTAAACTGTTATTTCTTGCAGGAAAGAGCTTCAATGAAGCGGCACCGTCATCTTTGGGTACGATCATATCAATGTTGCTTATAGATGCCGCAAAACAGCTAAAAGGAACAGAAGTAATTGCACTTGCAGATTTCGGGAATATCATGCATAAATCCATGAACGCTATTATGGGAAAGCTGGATTCAAGGCTGGGAGAGAAGACATTTTTTGACTCTGTTGTCCCTGCTGCGAAGGCTCTCTGCGATGAGGCCGCAGTATCAGATGAGCAGAGACTGAAAAATGCAGCAGAGGCTGCCCGTAATGGAGTAGAAAGCACCAGAGATATGGTGGCAAAACATGGACGTGCTGCCTACTTTGGAGAGAAGACTCTTGGCAGCATTGACGGCGGCGCGGAAGCTGGATGTATAATATTTGAAGCAATAGCAGAGCAGTTCTAATTTGCTAATAAAGGAGTTATCGTTTTGATTGATTCATCGGTTGATTATAAAAATCTGCCCAGACCGACCTGGGCGGAAATAGATATTGATGCGATTCTTAATAATATTAACGAATACAAAAAAGCATTGGGTAACAAGGTTGAGATAATAGTCGCGGCGAAGGGTAACGGCTACGGTCATGGTATGCTTCCGATTGTTAAGGCCATAAATGAGCTGGATATATACGGATTTGCAACCGGCAATATGTATGAGGCAATTGAAATGCGAAAGCATGGAATAGACAAGCCTATACAGCTTTTCGCTCATAATTTCCCTGAGACCGCGGATCTGCTCGTAAAATATGATTTGATGCCGTCATTTGTAAAACCCGGAGATGCAAAATCCTTCGCGGATGCGCTCGGAAAGGATGTTGCCCTTAAGGTTTGGGTGAAGTGTGATACGGGCCTCGGACGTTTGGGCTTGCTGCCTGAAGAAGTGCTTCCCGAGCTGGAGTACATCAGAAATGAAACTTCGTTCAAGATTGAAGGCCTGTACAGTCATATCGGCCCAACAGATTCTGACAAGAATCCGAAAAAGGATGAGTACAACGAGGGTCAAATCTCGTGCTTCAACAAGATAATAGCTGACATAGAAGCGGCCGGATTCGAAATTCCCAGATACCAGCTTGCAAGTACATATGCTACGCAAAGGTATGAGAAAGCATGGTATAACACCGTTTGTATCGGAACCGGAGTGTTTGCAAACGCCAAGCCTCAAAAGGATTCATGCGGACTTAAACTTAAGGATTGCCTGAAGGGAATACATTCGCGTCTTATAAGCAGGAAAACCCTCAAGGCCGGGAGCAGATGCCTGAATATGCTCATGGAAAATGATTGTGTGATAGGCGTTATACCGTTTGGAAGCTGCGACGGATTTTCAACGAGGAACGCAGGCGGAGAGGTTCTCCTTAACGGTGTCAGATGCAAGATACTCGCAGTTTGTCTTGAGCATACTGTATTGGATATCACTAATGTTCCGGACGCTGAGATAGGAGATGTGGTGACACTTTTAGGTCAAAACGGAGAGAGCCGGATTGACGTTTCGGAATACTGTGAACGACTAGGAATATCCGTAATTGAATTCTGGTGCAGCTTGAGCTTCCATTCATTCCCTCATATCTACGTTCGGGAAGGTCAGCCGCAGGAGGAGGTCATTTACAGCTACAATAAATAAGTAAACGCAAGAGGAAGAAGGAGGAGGATGCAGCAGAATACAGCGTTTTGAAAGCAGACCAGCTCATCTTTAATGAAAAAACAGGAGGAAAAAATGAAAAAAGTTTATTTGTTATTATTATCCTTAGTAGTTCTTATGATTGCACTTACAGGGTGCGGTAAGAATACAGATTCAGCAAAAGACAACAGCAAACCCATTACTCTCAGATATTCGACTATGCAGAATAAGGATCATATCTCATATCAGGTTGCTCTTAATATCAAGCAGGCTGTAGAAGAGAAAACCGAGGGAAGAGTTCTCATAGACATCTATCCCGCAAACCAGTTGGGTGACTGGTCTCAGGTTTATGACGAGCTTATGATGGGCAGCATTGATATGGCGCACTCATCTGTTCCCGAGACCTATGACGCAAGAACTGCTGTCGGCTATTTCCCTTACCTTTCGAGCAGCTATGATCAGCTTGGGGAAATATTTGCAGAAGGCTCCTCTCTTGACAATATGATGAAAGAGATTCAGGCAAAAAACGGTATTGAGTTCTGCGGATTTTTCGTTGAAGGCATTGCCGGTATAGGTACTACAAAGGAAGTATCGAATCCTAACACTCTGGATAGTAAGAATACCGTTATCCGCACTGCCGCTATGGACTGCTATATTCTCCCCTGCGAATATATGGGCTTCGACACAACAAGCATTGCTTCCTCCGACACCTTTGCGGCTCTTCAGACCGGCGTTGTTGAGGGCCTTGCAGGCTCCACTCCTGCAGGTGCATATCTTAACTATCGTGACATCATTGATTACTACTATGTATATCAGATGAGCCCGGAAGTAACACAGATCATGATAAGTGAAAAAACACTTGCAAAGCTTTCTCCCGAAGATCAGAAAACCATCGTGGATATTTGCCGTCAGGAGTGCGCCAACAGCGTAAACTACGCAAAGGAAGAGGACGAGAAATATCTGAAACTGATGGAGGACAACGGTATTAAGATTGTCCGCTTCACTGACGAGGAAATTGAAATGTTCGCAGAAGCCGTCCGCACGGATGTTTGGCCACAGCTTGCCAAAACCTATGGTGAAGATTTTATCAACGAGCTTCTGAAGCTGTATAAGTAACATTAATGTTTTGCATATATATCCATAAAAGGGCCTCTTGGCCCTTTTATGGACTCGATAAGAAAGGGTGAAATCGATGATTGCTTTCTTAAAAAGAGCCGATCATGTCATCTTCAAGATACAGGAATATATTTGTATAATAACAAGTGTGCTGATTACTTCTTTAATTGTTATAGCCGCAATAATGAGGTATATACTCGGTATCAACTTTGGTGGATCCGAGGAGCTTGTGTTATTTGCGGCGTTTTGGTTTTATTTTACAGGAAGTTCTCTTGCATACCGTGATGATGCGCATATTAATGCAGATATGACCTCTCTGCTTTTTAAGAGTGAAAAAGCGAAAAAGCGAATGGCTGTTGTAAAGTATGCAGTAAGTATGGTTATCGCAATTGTTGCAACGGCTTGGGCGTTTCAATTTGTCAGCTGGAGCTTTGAGCTTTGGCCGACCACTCCTATTTACAAGCTTCCTCTGGCCTTATCCAGACTGTCAATAATAGTTTCGTTTATATTGATGAGTATTTATGTTCTAATTCATCTGATAAGAAGTGTCGCTATATTGAAGGGCGGTGAAAACTGATGATACTGGTAATAGCCTTTCTTTCCGTTATTGTCTTTCTTGTGCTTGGTATATCTATCCCATTGACTTTTCTCGGTGCAGCTGCAATAATAGTATATTGTTCGGGCTCCGATCCGATGTTTCTGCTGTCGTATGGGGGAAGCCAAATAAACAATGTGCTGCTCCTTACCATTCCACTGTTCGTGCTTGCCGGGGCTGTTATTGATCATGGCGGAATAGGCCGAAGACTGATTGATTCTGTTGAAAAACTGGGCTTCGGCAAAATTAAAGGCGGGCTTGGCATTGTTACTGCCATATCCAGCGCAGTATTCGGTGCTATATCCGGAAGCGCCGGCGCTACTATTGCATGTATAGGCTCTATAATGTCTCCGAGGCTTGAAGAAAACGGATATGAAAAAGGATTTATAGGTTCTCTCATTTCAAGCTGTGCGGTTTTGGGCCTGCTGATACCGCCAAGCATGTCTATGATACTGTATGGCTGGGTAGGAGGGCAATCCGTTTTAGCCTGCTTCCTTGCAACCATAATTCCGGGTATCATTCTTGTAATCTTGTTTAGTACGGTAAATCTTTTTTACGCCGCCAAAAACAAAAATATTGTAAAGTCTGTCGACAGTAAGCCTGTTGCTTCGACGTAGGGGAAAAAGAAGAGCTCCATCCCCGCATTGCTCATGCCATTTGTTATTTTGGGCGCTATATATGGTGGCGTCATGACCACCACTGAAGCTGCGGCGCTGTCGGTCATCTATGCGATTCCTGTTGCTATGCTCTATTACAGAGAAATGAGCATGGGCGATTTAAGAGATTCTCTTATCAGCGCAGGTAAAACTACCGGCGTTATAATGATGATGCTTTTTTCCGTAATGATACTCAGCAGACTGTATACCATGAACAATGTTCCTCAAATGCTTTTGAAAATGCTGACTTCTATATCTGATAGCCCGGCTGTTATCATGATAATGATAAATCTGTTTATGATTCTTTTGGGAATGCTGATGGATGATACAAGCGGCGTGCTTCTTGCTACACCGATACTTCTCCCGATTGTAACTGAACTTGGAGTCAGCCCAATTCAATTTGCTGCGATAGTCGGCGTAAACCTCGGCATGGGCAATATTACCCCTCCGACGGCGCCGCTTCTTTACTTGGGCGGTAAAATTTCAGGTGCAGAAGTAAAGGAAATGCTGCCACATACCATGAGACTTATCTTGTTTGCATGGCTGCCGACTCTGATTATTACTACATATGTGCCCGATTTGAGCCTGTTCCTGCCGAGACTGTTTGGTTACTGTTGATAGAACCGATGGGATAACCGCATGCTGATTTGGAGTGAAGATAGAAATGAAAGTTCAGCAATCATTTTTACAGAAAGCAGAGTTCTTTTCCGTATATATTGAAACAATAAACGGGAAATATAATGCAGCCTGGTCAAGCCATTCTTATTATGAATTTATGCTGGACTTTTCCGGAGAATTTTGCGTAAGTCTCGGAGAAACTACATATTCACTAACAAAAGGTGATGTACTTGTTATCAAACCAAATCAGCCACATAGGGTAGAGCCAAAAGGACCGGAGGAATTTAAGCTGATATCCATTGTTATGTCCGAAAAGTTTTCTGACTATTTACAGTATAGAGATATTAATTGGAATCCTCTTGTCCTTTTCGAAAAAAATCTCTTGATGCCGGTGCTTCATTTCCACGGGAAGCATCTTGAACGGTTAGAACAGATGATGTACATGCTAGTGGCGGAGAGTGAGAATAAGCAGAATTTTCAAGATGTTTTTATTGCTGATATTTCTGAACTGATAGTTCTTGAAATCGGACGATATTGCGGCAGTATTTATCCTGAGATAGTTAGAAATGCAGTATATAATGACGTTTTCAAAGATATCCCTTACATGCTGAAAAATATACTTGAATATATTAATTCAAATTATCAGAACAGTAGCTTAACATTATCCTCTATAGCCGAACGTTTCTGGGTAAATCCATCCTACCTGAGCCGATACTTCAAAACATATATGGGGATTAACATTGTGCAATATATAAGATCCATGCGTATTTTTTATGCAAAATCTCTTCTTCAGAGTTCGGATATGAGCATTGCAGAAGTTGCGGAAATGGTAGGGATCAAAAGTGCATCTCATTTTAGCAAAATTTTTGAGAATGAAGTTGGCGAATCTCCAAGTAAGTTCAGAAAAAGTTATTTTGACAGGAATCATAGCTGATTTTTCAGCTATGAAATTGTAGAGAAGACGATAGATTTGAGGTAGGTCTTAAGATGTAAGACCTACCTCATTTTCTCCTTTTGCTTCACTGGGCTGAAGTCTTTTTTCCAAATCGATTAGGTGCAATAACTTGCGATAAGGTACAATAAGATAAGCAGCATGCCGCTTTTCCGCCGGGACCTTTCCAAGTGCCCTCGGGAGTTCAAGTCTCCTTTTTTTATAAAAAAAACAGCCCATCCTGACGGACGGACTGCTTTTTGGTGCGAGAGAGGAGACTTGAACTCCCACGTCGGTTGACACACGCCCCTCAAACGTGCCTGTCTACCTGTTCCAGCACTCTCGCGAATTGCTTTTTTCAAAGGCAAGAGTTATTATAACAGAGAAAACGAGAATGTCAAGGATTAATTTCAAATTTTCTTGCCTTTCTGACATACACCGCCGTATAGGCTATGCACAGCAGCAGCGCGGCAAGCATAAGCTCGCCGCCGATGCGCGGCTGAACAAGGTAATAGCGGTTGAAATACGCATAGTAGCAATGCAATGAAGCAAGCTCCGCTAAAACCGGCACTGGCGCAAAGCGCAGGTCGGACGCCGCAAGCACCAGAGCCAGAACTCCGGGGATGAAGAAATACCGGTCGTGCATATGCGGAAGCAGATAGGGGATGCCCATTGCAAGGATAAGGGCAAAGCCGAGGATCACACGGTCGGAAAGCCGTTTGCGAAGAAGGATCGCCGCAACGTAAACGGCCGCAACGAGCAAAAATGCGGCAATGATAAGGACCCTTGCGCTTTTTGCCGTATCTCCCGACCATGAGAACATGCTGGTGAGCGACGGTGCGTTGTAATTCATCGCGTCACCCACCGTGCCGGCCTGCGAAAAATACAGTGTCAGCGTATCCCACAGCGGCGCTCCGGCGATGACGGCAGGCAGCATGAAAACGATATAAGCGGCAGGGAAGACGAGAAGCTGCGTCCAGCGAATCTTCTTTGCAAGCAGCAGAATGAAAAACACCGGGATAATGAACACGGCCTGCAGCTTGAACGCAAGGCAGGCGGCAAGCGATATCATTGCTCCGACGCCTCTTTCGCTGAGTCCGAGATACAGCGCAAATATGCCGAAAAATGCATATATGCTGTCGCACTGTGCCCAGTATGCGCCGTTTGCAACGACTGTCGGCAGATACAGAACGGCAAGGAAAACGCCCAGCTGACTTGCCTTCGAGCCGGAGTACAGGGACAGAAGCTTCATGCAGCTCCATGCGAGCAAAACGTCAAACAGCACCGACAGCAGCTTTATAAGATACAGCTCCGAGATGCCGAAATACGAAAACGCCGCGAGAAAGTACATATACGGCGGATTATAGTTGCCGGGGAAGAAGCCGAGCGCCTTGAAGCCGCCGTTATCGCGGAAAAACTGCGTCCACGGCGCAAGAAAGGTCGTGTAATCATCGCTCTGAACATCAAAATAAAATCCGCGTATGGCCATGGCTGCGGCCGTGAGTACAAGGGCACATACAAGCAGCGGCTTATCCTGAAAAATTCCCTGCCGGTAAAGCAGCAGCATTGCAGCAGCGAAGATCACGGCAAGCGATACAAGGTTGAAAAACTCCATTTTTACTCCGTTTCGTACAAAAAAAGCGGCTGCCAGTTATAGCAGCCGACGAAAAATTCATTTTTCACAAAATATTTCTTGACATAGCTATATATACAATGATAGAATAACTTGCTATGTTATCTTGTGGTGAAACGACTGGCACCCCAGTGTTTACAATCACAATATACCATCAACCAAACGTAAATACAACACCGGAACGAGGAAAATTAACAACTCGCCCGGGCGTTCTCAATTACGATTAAGGAGTGTGTACGAATGCCAAAAGACGTTCTCTACGGCAAAACTCTCAGAAAGAGCTTTGCACGGTACGAAGAGATCCAGGACATGCCCAACCTTTTGGAGATCCAGAAGAAGAGCTACAAATGGTTTCTCGAGACCGGTCTGCGCGAAGTATTCAGGGATACCGATGCGGTGACCGACTATTCCGGCAATCTTGAGCTGAGCTTTGTGGATTATTCCATGGACGAAAAGCCCAAGTATACGGAAGAAGAGTGCAAGGCACGCGATGCAACGTATGCAGCGCCGCTGAAGGTCAGCGTGCGTCTGCGCAATCTCGAAACCGAAGAGATCAAGGAGCAGGAGATCTTCATGGGCGATTTTCCGCTCATGACCGCCGGCGGCACATTTATAATCAACGGCGCCGAGCGTGTTATCGTCTCCCAGATCGTCCGCAGCCCCGGCGTGTACTACGATAAGACCACCGACCGCAGCATGACGAGTATTTACGCGGCGACCGTCATCCCGTATCACGGTGCATGGCTCGAGTACGAGACCGACGCAAACAACACCTTCTATGTCCGTATAGATAAAAACCGCAAGCTTCCCATCACATGGTTCCTCAAGGCAATGGGCAAGTATGACGAGACAAAGCCCGAAACATGGCTTTCCTGCACACCCGACCCCATCGTCGGCGCGACCACAAACGAGCGCCTGAAGGAGATCTTCGGCGATGACGAGCGCATAGCGGTCACCGTTGATAAGGACACTACCACCAGCCGTGACGAGTGTCTTATGGAGATCTACCGCAAGCTGCGCCCCGGCGATCCTCCCACTGTTGAAAGCGCCGAGTCCCTGCTCGACGGACTGTTCTTTGACCGCCGCCGCTACGACATTTCCAATGTCGGCCGCTATAAGTTCAACAAGAAGCTGGCTCTGCGCGGCAGAATCAACGGCTTTACGCTGGCAATGCCTGTTGCAGACCCCTCGACCGGCGAGATTATTGCCGACGCAGGAGAGGTCATCTCGCGCGATATGGCCGAAAAGATCGACGCTGCCGGCGTTGTTGAGGTCTGGCTCGATGTTGACGGCAAGACCGTCAAGGTCTTCTCCAACGGCATGGTTCCGCTTCAGAGCATGGTAGATATCGACCCCGAGGAGCTTGGCATCAAGGAAAAGGTTCGCGGCATCGTCCTCAAGAGCCTCATGGAGCAGTACTCCGGCGACGCTCTCAAGGAAGCTATCCTTGAAAATATAGATGTACTTATCCCGAAGCACATCGTTGTTGACGATATGTTTGCATCCGTCAACTATCTAAACTGCCTTGCTTACGGCATCGGCGAGAAGGACGATATCGACCACCTCGGCAACCGCCGCGTTCGCTGCGTCGGCGAGCTGCTGCAGAATCAGTTCCGCATCGGCTTCTCCCGTATGGAGCGCGTTATCCGCGAACGTATGACTCTGCAGGATCTTGACATTGTAACTCCTCAGAGCCTTATAAATATCCGCCCCGTGACCGCGGCGATCAAAGAATTCTTCGGTTCCAGCCCACTGTCGCAGTTCATGGATCAGACAAACCCCCTGTCTGAGCTTACTCACAAGCGCCGTATGTCGGCACTCGGCCCCGGCGGTCTGAGCCGTGAGAGAGCCTCCTTCGACGTCCGTGACGTTCACTACAGCCACTATGGACGTCTGTGCCCCATAGAGACTCCCGAAGGCCCGAACATCGGACTTATCTCTTACCTTGCATCCTACGCAAGAGCAAACGAGTACGGCTTCCTCGTTGCACCTTTCCAGAAGGTCGAGAAGGGTACCTGCCGCGTCACAGATCAGGTTGATTACCTGACCGCCGACATGGAGGATAACTACATCGTTGCTCCTGCAACCGAACCGCGCGACGAAAACGGCTGCCTTATCAATAAGCGTATAACCTGCCGCCACCGCGACGAGATTGTCGAGGTCGACCGCGAGAGAGTCGATTACATTGATATAAGCCCCCGTATGATGGTATCCATCGCTACCGCGATGATCCCGTTCCTCGAAAACGACGACGCAAACCGCGCACTGATGGGCGCGAACATGCAGCGCCAGGCAGTTCCTCTTATGACTACTCAGGCGCCTATCGTCGCAACCGGCATCGAGCACAAGTGCGCCGTTGACTCCGGCGTTGTCATCCTCGCGGAAGGCGACGGCGAGGTCGTCCGCGCCGATGCGCAGAACATCTCCATCAAATACGATTCCGGTGATATAAAGAACTATAAGCTTATAAAGTTTGCACGCTCCAACCAGGGCACCTGCGTAAACCAGAGACCAATCGTTTCTCTCGGCGAGCGCGTTCACGAGGGCGACGTCATTGCGGACGGCCCGAGCACCAAGGACGGCGAGATATCCCTCGGCAAAAACATCCTCGTCGGCTTCATGACCTGGGAAGGCTACAACTACGAGGACGCTATCCTGCTTAATGAGCGCCTTGTCATGGAAGATGTGTTCACCTCCATCCACGTCGAGGAGTACGAGTGTGACGCACGCGATACCAAGCTCGGACCCGAGGAGATCACCCGTGATATTCCCGGTGTGGGTGACGATGCACTCAAGTACCTTGATGAGCGCGGCATAATCACTGTCGGCGCAGAGGTCCGTGCCGGCGATATCCTCGTCGGTAAGGTGACCCCGAAGGGCGAGACAGACCTCACCGCAGAGGAGAGACTGCTTCGTGCCATCTTCGGCGAAAAGGCGAGAGAGGTTCGCGATACCTCGCTCAAGGTTCCCCACGGCGAGAGCGGCATAATCGTTGACGTCAAGGTGTTCACCCGTGAAAACGGCGACGAGATGAGCCCCGGCGTAAATCAGGTCGTGCGTGTTTACATCGCTCAGAAGCGTAAGATCTCCGTCGGCGATAAGATGGCCGGCCGCCACGGCAACAAGGGCGTTGTCTCGCGCATACTTCCGCGTGAGGATATGCCTTATCTGCCCGACGGCACTCCGCTTGATATAGTCCTTAACCCCCTGGGCGTTCCTTCCCGTATGAATATCGGTCAGGTTCTCGAGGTCCACCTCGGCTATGCGGCTCAGGCACTCGGCTGGAAGGTTGCAACGCCTATCTTTAACGGCGCAAACGAAGCCACCATCCGCGATACCCTGCGTCAGGCCGGCCTGCGCGAGGACGGCAAGAGCGTCCTGTACGACGGCCGCACCGGCGAAAAATTTGATAACGACGTAACAGTTGGCTGGGTCTACTTCCTCAAGCTGCACCACCTGGTCGATGATAAGATCCACGCTCGCAGCACAGGCCCCTACAGCCTCGTTACCCAGCAGCCTCTCGGCGGCAAGGCTCAGTTCGGCGGCCAGCGCTTCGGCGAAATGGAAGTTTGGGCCCTCGAGGCTTACGGCGCGGCGTACACCCTGCAGGAGATACTCACTGTCAAGTCCGACGATGTCACAGGCCGTGTGCGCACCTATGAGAGCATCGTAAAGGGCGACAATATTCCGCAGCCCGGCGTACCCGAATCGTTCAAGGTCCTGGTCAAGGAGCTTCAGTCTCTGTGTCTTGATATCCGCGTTCTGGATAAGGACGGCCAGGAGATCGAGCTCAAGGATGATGACGATGACGATTTCGTTCCCAAGATGAAGGACGAGATGTATGATACCATGTCCGATGACGACGAGATCGAGGCCGAGGGCTACACGATCGAGGACATTCCCGAGACCGACGATGACGATTTCGGCTTCATGTCCGATGATAACTACAGTGAGGAGGATGAATAATAATGAGTTTTACACCGTTTGACGCCATAAAAATAGGCATTGCCTCCCCTGAAATGATTCTTTCCTGGTCCTCCGGCGAGGTCACCAAGCCCGAGACCATCAACTACCGCACCCTCAAGCCCGAGCGCGACGGCCTGTTCTGCGAGCGCATTTTCGGACCGACCAAGGACTGGGAATGCCACTGCGGCAAGTACAAGAAGATCAGCTACAAGGGCAAGATCTGCGACCGCTGCGGCGTTGAAGTCACAAAGAGCAAGGTTCGCCGCGAGCGCATGGGCCACATCGAGCTGGCCGCCCCCGTATCTCATATCTGGTACTTCAAGGGCATACCCAGTCGCATGGGCCTGCTGCTCGATCTCACTCCGAGAGTACTTGAGAAGGTTCTGTACTTTGCAAACTATATAGTCACCGACCCCGGCTTCACTCCGCTGGAAAAGTGCCAGATACTCACCGAAAAAGAGTATCGCGACATGCGCGAGAAGTACGAGGACGACTTTGACGCCGGTATGGGCGCCGAGGCGATAAAGAAGCTCCTTCAGCAGATCGACTGCGAGCAGCTTTCAGCCCAGCTCAGAGAGGAGCTGGCAAACGCCTCCGGCCAGAAGAAGGCAAAGCTCGTAAAGCGCCTTGAGGTCGTCGAGGCATTCCGCCAGAGCGGCAATAAGCCCGAGTGGATGATAATCGACATTCTGCCGGTCATCCCTCCCGAGATCCGCCCCATGGTTCAGCTCGACGGCGGCCGCTTTGCAACAAGTGACCTCAACGATCTGTACCGCCGCGTTATCAACCGCAATAACCGTCTTAAGAGACTTATCCAGCTCAACGCGCCCGACATTATTGTCCGCAACGAGAAGCGCATGCTTCAGGAAGCCGTTGACGCACTTATCGACAACGGCCGCCGCGGCAGAGCCGTAACCGGTGCAAACTCCCGCGCACTCAAGTCGCTGTCGGATATGCTCAAGGGCAAGCAGGGACGTTTCCGTCAGAACCTGCTGGGCAAGCGTGTTGACTACTCCGGCCGTAGCGTTATCGTTGTCGGCCCTGATCTTAAGATCTATCAGTGCGGCGTTCCCAAGGAAATGGCCATTGAGCTGTTCCGCCCCTTCGTCATGAAGAAGCTTGTTGAGGACGGCGTTGCAAACAACATCAAGTCCGCAAAGAAGATGGTCGATAAGCAGCGCACCGAGGTTTGGGACGCGCTCGAGGTTGTCATCAAGGAGCACCCCGTGCTGCTCAACCGCGCACCTACTCTGCACCGTCTGGGCATTCAGGCGTTCGAGCCTATCCTCGTTGAGGGCCGCGCGCTCAAACTGCATCCTCTGGTATGTACCGCATACAACGCCGACTTCGACGGCGACCAGATGGCTATCCACGTTCCTCTGTCTGCCGAAGCGCAGGCCGAGGCAAGAATACTCATGCTCTCGGCAAACAACCTCCTGCGTCCGCAGGACGGCCACCCCGTAACCGTTCCTACTCAGGATATGATCCTCGGCTCCTACTACCTGACCATGAAGCGCATAGGTAAGGCCGAAAAGGGCGCAGAGCATGTGTTCGTCACCGACCCCGGCGACACCGATCTGCCCGCAAACGAGATCGTTGACGGCGATGACTTCGTCGCGGCCGAGGAAAAGGCAGCCGCAGAGGGCGGCAAAGCCCCGTCTTACAAGCCCCTGCTTATATACCGCGACCCCAGCGAGGCTGTCATGGCGTACAGTCAGGGCGAGGTCGGCCTGCACGCGCCTATCCTCGTTCGTGTTACCAAGAGCTTTGACGGCGTTGAGAAGTCCAAGGTCATTGAGAGCACCGTCGGCAGGATCATCTTCAACGAGAAGATCCCTCAGGATCTCGGCTATGTTGACAGAAGCGATCCCGAGCATGCCTTTGACCATGAGATCGGCTTCCAGGTCGGCAAGAAGCAGCTCGGCGATATAATCGACCGCTGCATCAAGATCCACGATTTCACCATTTCCGCCGAAGTGCTTGACGGCATCAAGGCAATGGGCTACAAGTATTCGACCGTGGGCGCTATCACGATCTCCATCGCCGATATGACCGTCCCCGAGGCGAAAAAGACCCTCATCAGCGAGACCGAGAACAAGGTCCTCGCCATCGAGCGTCAGTTCAAGCGCGGCTTCATCACAGATGACGAGCGCTATCGTCTGGTCGTTTCCGAGTGGGAGCAGACCACCAAGGACGTCACCAGCGCACTGCAGAACTGCCTGGATACCTACAATCCTATCTACATGATGGCAAACTCCGGTGCTCGTGGCTCCATGAACCAGATCCGTCAGCTTGCCGGTATGCGCGGCCTTATGGCTAACACCTCCGGTAAGACCATCGAGATCCCCATCAAGGCAAACTTCCGTGAAGGTCTCAGCGTTCTGGAGTACTTCATCTCATCCCGAGGCGCACGTAAAGGCCTTGCCGATACCGCACTTCGTACCGCCGACTCCGGTTACCTCACCCGTCGAATGGTCGATGTCTGCCAGGATGTTATCATCCGCGAGCCCGACTGCGGCACGCATGACGGCGTTTGGGCATCCGCTGTTTACGATAAGGGTCAGCTCGTTCAGTCCTTCGGCATCAGCATCCACGGCCGCTTCCCGGCAGTTCCCGTCTGCGATCCGCAGACCGGCGAGGTGCTGTTTGACACCGACCATATGCTCATGCCGGCAGATGCCGACGTCCTCGAAGCTCACGGTATCGAGCGCGTTCTCATCCGCAGCGTTCTGTCCTGCGAGGCTCGCACCGGCGTATGCGCAAAGTGCTACGGCATCAACCTTGCGATCGGCCAGCCCGTCAGCTCGGGCGAAGCGGTCGGCGTTATCGCTGCTCAGTCCATCGGCGAACCCGGTACTCAGCTCACCATGCGTACCTTCCACACCGGCGGTATCGCAGGCGACGATATCACCCAGGGTCTTCCTCGTGTTGAAGAGCTGTTCGAGGCGCGCAAGCCCAAGAAAATGGCTGTCCTTGCCGAGATTTCCGGCACGGTTTCCATCGAGGAGACCAAGAAGGGTGCGCTGTTTGCAATAAGCGTCACCAGCGAGGAAGAGGGCGAAACAAAGGTATACACCGTTCCTCACTCGGCAGGCATACTCGTCAAGAACGGCGACCATGTCGATAAGGGTCAGGAGCTGACCAGCGGCGCACTCAGCCCGCACGATGTCCTGCGCATCCGCGGCATCGACGATGATGAGTTCGGCCGTCCCGGCGTTCGTACCTATATCATTCAGGAAGTCCAGAAGGTTTACCGTCAGCAGGGCGTTGATATCAACGATAAGCATATCGAGATCATCGTCCGCCAGATGATGCGTAAGGTCAAGATCGAGGAATCGGGAAGCACCGATCTGCTCTCCGGCTCGACTGTCGATATCGGCGAGCTCAAGGCGGCAAACCGCAAGATCGAAGAGCGCATCGAAGCAGGCGAGAAAGGCCTCAGCAAGGCGACCTACACCCAGCTTCTCATGGGTATCACCAAGGCATCTCTGGCAACGGAAAGCTTCCTGTCGGCAGCATCCTTCCAGGAAACCACCAAGGTTCTTACCGAGGCCGCTATCAAGGGCAAGGTCGATCACCTTGTCGGCCTGAAGGAAAATGTTATCATCGGCAAGCTCATCCCGGCCGGCACAGGACTTTCCATGTACCGCGACTTCAAGGAGCAGACCGACGATACCGTTACCGACGATCCTGCTCAGTACGTTGACCTTTCTGCACTTGTCGGCAAGACCAACGCACTCTGATAACCCAATAATAGCAAAACCACCCGGCTGAAAAAGTCGGGTGGTTATTTTAATGAAAAATGCGGCGTTTATGAAGCACGCAAAAAAGTCACAGAATTTTTTTGACACGCTGAGTGGCGCATTTGCGCCCTTTACTTTTTGTCTTGTTGGCGTTATCATATTGTCAGCAACAATTCAGGAGGAGAGCATGAACAAAACAGCACTTATAATGATAGACATGCAGCAAGGATTTATCGACCCATCGTCGCCGATCTGCATAGCCGGAGCTGCCGGAACGGTGCCTGCATGCGCCGAGGCGATACGCTTTTTCCACGAAGCCAAGCTCCCGGTGTTTTACGCCGTGCGGCACTATCGCGCCGACGGCAGCGACGTTGAGAAAGCGCGCGCCAAGGTGTGGGCAGACGGTGGAAAGCCGCTGTCGGAGACTTGCGATGAGAGTATGTCCGATGCCTTTCCCGAGGAATTTGAAGTCATTGACAGCGACCGGATTATGATAAAGCCGCGCTTTTCTGCGTTTTTTGCAACAAGCCTTGACCTTGTCCTGCGCCGGCTCGGCGTACAGACGGTCGTGCTTGCCGGAACCACAACGCCAAACTGCATTCGCACGACCTGCTACGATGCTCTGTCGCTCGACTATGACGTTGTCGTGCTCAGCAACTGCACGTCGTCCGTAACGCCGGAGGTGCAGCGCGCAAACCTCGAGGACATGCAGCGCATAGGTGCAGAAATAATGACACTTGATGAAATTAAAAACCACGGCTAAAAGCTTTAGCCGTGGTTTTTGATTTATTCATCCTTTGCAATCATTTGCAGTGCATGCTCAAGAACGCCGAGCACCGCGCTCAAATTCTGCTTTGCGCCGCCCTCGTTGCCTGGGAGGTTGAGAATGAGGCTTTTGCCGCGTATTCCGGCGACGCCCCTTGTGAGCATCGCGCGCGGAGTGAGGCCAAGACTGTAATGCAGCATCGCCTGGGGAATGGCCGGTATCTCTCGCGAGATAACGTCGCGCGTAGCCTCGGGGGTGATGTCGCGCTTGCCGAAGCCGGTTCCGCCTGTGGAAACTATGAGATCTGCGCCAAGCTCGTATGCGCATTTTATAAACTCGGCAGATATCTCGTGCCGTTCGTCGGGAACAAGCCCTCTGTAGATAACGGGAAAGCCTGCCTCCTCGAGCATCTGAGCGACGGCAGGGCCGCTTTTATCGACCTTTTCGCCTGCCGAGCATCTGTCGCTAACCGTGATAACCGCAGCTTTGTAGTCCATTTGACCCTCCTTATTTCTTGAAGCTGTCTTTAAGCGCAACCGCGCGATTGAATACGAGATGTTCCGGGGACGAATCCTTGCTGTCAACGCAGAAGTAGCCCATGCGAAGGAACTGGAACTGTGCCGGAGCGGCAGCGCCCTCGAGCATCTTTTCAAGCTTGCAGCCCGTGAGAACCTCGAGCGAGTCGGGGTTGAGGCAGCTTATATAATCCTTGTCCGCAGCGTCCGGATCGGGATCGGAGAACAGATTGCTGTAAAGCCTGACCTCCGCGTCGGCGCAGTTGTTTGCATCGACCCAGTGTATCGTTGCACCCTTGACCTTGCGGCCGTCGGCAGGATCTCCGCCGCGGCTTTCGGGATCATAGGTCGCAAGAACCTCGGTAACATTGCCGTCGGCATCCTTAACGCAGCCTGTGCAGGTGATGAGATATGCACCCTTCAGGCGGCACTCGGGGCCTTCGGGATAAAGCCTTTTGTACTTGGGAACGGGAGCTTCAAGGAAGTCCTCGGACTCGATCCACAAATTGCGCGAGAAGGTAACCTTTCGAGTTCCGGCCTCCGGATCGTTGGGGTTATTCTCAACGTCAAGCTCCTCGCTCTGACCCTCGGGATAGTTAGTTATCGTGAGCTTTATCGGGCGAAGAACCGCCATCGCGCGCTGAGCGTGATCGTTAAGATCCTCGCGCAGGCAGTGCTCAAGGAATGAAAACTCAACAGTGCTCGGAACCTTTGCAACGCCGATCCTCTCGCAGAAATTGCGGATTGACTGCGGCGTGTATCCGCGTCGGCGCAGACCGCACAGCGTCGGCATGCGCGGATCGTCCCAGCCGGAGACAAGCCCTTCTTCAACAAGCCTTCTGAGCTTGCGCTTGCTCAGAACGGTGTAGTTTATGCCAAGGCGCGCAAACTCGATCTGGCGCGGCTTTGAGGGAACAGAGACGTGGTTTATGACCCAGTCGTACAGCGGACGGTGGTCTTCATACTCAAGTGAGCACAGCGAGTGGGTTATGCCCTCCAGTGCGTCCTGGATGGGGTGGGCAAAGTCGTACATGGGGAAGATACACCACTTCGTGCCCTGACGGTGGTGCTCGATATATCTGATGCGATAGAGCACGGGATCGCGCATGTTGAAGTTGCCGGAGGCAAGGTCGATCTTTGCGCGCAGCGTGTATTTTCCCTCGGGAAATTCGCCGTTTTTCATGCGCTCGAACAGGTCGAGGTTTTCCTCAACAGGTCTGTCTCTGTAAGGGCTTACGGCAGGCTTGCTCGTATCGCCGCGATATTCCTTAAACTGCTCGGGCGTGAGCTCACAGACATAAGCAAGCCCTTTTTTTATAAGCTCAAGAGCATACTCATAGGTCTTTTCAAAGTAATCCGAGCCGTAGAAAAAGCGGTCACCCCAGTCAAAGCCAAGCCAGTGGATATCCTCCTGAATGGCATCGACATACTCGGTGTCCTCCTTGGCCGGATTTGTGTCGTCCATGCGCAGGTTGCAGATGCCGCCGTACTTTTCGGCGGTGCCGAAATCTATGATAAGCGCCTTGCAGTGGCCTATGTGCAGATAACCGTTCGGTTCGGGCGGAAAACGGGTGTGCACCTGCATTCCGGCAAATCTGCCGCCCTCGGCAAGGTCCTCGTCGATGAAGTTTTCAATAAAATTCTTGCTTATCTCTTCCATGGTTGTACTCCTGTTAAAATAGGTAGTAAAATTATAAACGATATTCGGCACAATTACAATAATAAAACTTAAATTTCCTCGCGCTGTTGCATATACGATTGAGAAAACGCGAAAACTGTGATAATATGATCACAGGTGATAAATATGATCGAAAAATTTGATATACTCATCATCGGTGCAGGTCCGGCCGGAGTTTCGGCAGCGCTGACGGCCTGCAACCGCGGCAAAAAAACAGGCGTTATCTCAAATCCGCCGGAGAGCAGCAAGCTTTATCTTGCCGAAAGCGTCAGCAACTATCCCGGAATTGCCGGGAGCGGCAGCGACATCGTCAAAGCAATGCGCCGCCAGCTTGAAGAAAGCGATGCCGATGTGATACCCGGCCGCGCGCTGAGCGTTGTGCCGCTGGGGAAAACGATAGGCGTTGCCGTCGGAAGCGAGTTTTACGAGACAAGAGCCGTTATCGTTGCTGCCGGCATAAGCCGCCGCCCGATATGTCCGGGCGAGACCGAGTTTCTCGGCAGGGGAGTGAGCTACTGCGCGACCTGCGACGGTATGCTTTACAAGGGCAAGACCGTTGCCGTTATCGGCGACAGCGATGAGGCAGAGCACGATGCACAGTTTCTGCGTGATATCGGCTGCAAGGTGCTGAGCTTTTCCGGCAGGGAGAAGCTTGATATACGCGGCGGCATGAAGGCGGATACGCTTGTTGCCGACGGAGTCGAATACGCCGTCGATTGCGTGTTCATCCTCAAGGATACCCTCACGGCCGAAAGCCTTGTTTCCGGCATTGAATCCGAGCGCGGCATAATCAAAACCGACCGCAGCTGCAAAACCAACATCAAGGGCGTTTTTGCCGCCGGCGACTGCACCGGCGCACCGTATCAGATAGCAAAGGCCGTGGGCGACGGCAACATCGCCGCCCTGTCGGCATGCGAATATATAAACACAGAAAAGGAGATATGAAAAATGTCTATTATGCATCTTACAAAGGATAACTTCGATTCGATCACCTCCTCCGGCCTCGTGCTGGTCGATTTCTGGGCAACATGGTGCGGCCCCTGCCGCATGCAGGCTCCGATACTCGAGGAGTTTGATAAGCAGATGGAGGGGAGAGTCCGGGTCTGCAAGCTCGATGTTGACGAGGTACCGGCCATAGCTCAGCGCTTCGGCGTTATGAGCATCCCGACGCTTATCGCCTTTAAGGACGGCAAGCAGCTCAGCAAGGAAGTCGGCGTTACAAGCTGCGAAGAGCTTATGACCATGTTCGGCTGATAACTTAAAAAATTTATTGCAATATTTATTGCATTTCAAATTCTGCCCGTATATAATGGAGTATCCGCTATATACGGGCGGAATTTTTAATTCGGGAGGAAAAAATGTCTGACTATATAATTAGCTGCTGCTCGACGGCAGACCTCACTAAGGAACACTTTGAAGCGCGCGACATCAAGTATGTATGCTTCCATTACATGCTCGACGGCGAGGATTACATGGACGATCTCGGCCAGAGCATGCCGTTTGAAGAGTTTTACAAGAAAATGGCCGAAGGTGCCGATACCAAGACAAGTCAGGTAAACGTTGCCGAGTATATCGACTATTTCACACCTTTCCTCAAAGAGGGCAAGGACATTCTGCATGTCACGCTCTCCAGCGGCATTTCCGGCACAGTGAACTCCGCGCGCAATGCAGCAGCCATGCTCGCCGAGGAGTATCCCGAACGCAAGATTTACATAGTCGATTCCCTCGGCGCATCCTCGGGCTACGGCCTGCTGATGGACGCTTTGGCAGATAAGCGCGACGAGGGCATGAGCATTGACGAGGCGCATGATTGGATAGAGGCACATAAGCTCAATCTGCACCACTGGTTCTTCTCGACAGACCTTAGCTTCTATGTCAAGGGCGGCAGAATTTCAAAGGCGGCAGGCTTCTTCGGAACGATGCTCAATATCTGCCCTCTGCTTAACATGGATAACCTCGGCAGACTTATTCCCAGGGAAAAGATCCGCACGAAGAAAAAGGTCATAAAGACTATCGTTGACCGCATGGAGCAGTGCGCAAACGACGGCCTTGATTATTCCGGCAAGTGCTATATCTCACAGTCCGGCTGCGTTGAGGATGCAAAGGAAGTTGCCGCGCTTGTTGAGGAACGCTTCCCCAAGCTCAACGGCAAGGTCGAGATAAACTATGTCGGCACGACCATCGGAAGCCACACCGGCCCCGGCACCGTTGCGCTGTTCTTCTGGGGCGCTGAGCGCGGCGAATGATGGATAATGAACGGTAAGTTTTCTAAGCTGAAAGATATTCACAGCAGGTTTACATGGCTTGAGCTTCTGCTGATTACGGGCTGGATATTCCTCATGAGCATATACATAGCTCCGGGCGCTTTTCGGCATACAGTTGGCTTCATGCTCAGAAATCCGCTTCTGATACTGCTGAACGTCCTGCCGATAGCCGTGCTGCTGCTCGTGATATATTTTGCCTGCATGAACAGCTTTGCCGCCGGAGCCGCCGCGAACCTTGTATTTGGGCTGCTGTCGTATGCAAATCTGCTCAAGATAGACGGACGCGATGATCCGCTTGTCCCGGCGGATATACTCCTGCTGCGTGAGGCGCTTCAGGCCTCCGGCGATTACAGGCTTGATCTTCACCCGGCGGTCATAGCGGTGATCGTTTTGTCAACAGCCGTTTTTATAGCCCTTGCGATCGTGCTTGGCAAAAAGCGGAAACAGGGGGGGTCCACGGTGTCGAGAATAGTCGGCATCGTGCTGAGCATAGCTGTTTTCGCAGGCGCGTTCTTCGGCCTTTATCGCGACAGGGAGCTTTATGCCTCGTTCCCCGTAAGCTCTGTGTATAACGTAACGACGATATTCAACGAGCTGGGCCTTAACTATTGCTTTTTATATAACTTCAATCTATACACCGTCGATAAGCCTGACGATTACTCCGCAAAGACGGTTGAAAGCTATATTTCAGAGCAGAAAACCGAAGAGCCGGAGGGCGTAAAGCCGCAGATAATCATGATAATGTGCGAGGCGTTTAACGACGTCACCGATGCCGACGCCTTTACATATTCCGAGGAAGACGATCCGATGCACGGCTTTTACGAGGTCGCTTCAAGCCCCAACAGCATAAACGGGCACATCGTTGTTCCCAATTTCGGAGCGGGAACAGCGAATACCGAGTTTGACGTGCTCACCGGCATGCAGACAAACCTCATAAGCGAAACATCAAATTCCGCAATGAGATCGTTCCATCACTCTGTGCCGTCCATGGCGACGGTTCTGGGGAATCAGGGATATTCAAGCCTTTATTTCCACCCGGGCAGCAGCTGGTTTTATAACCGCGATTCGGCGCTGAGCTTCCTCGGCGTTGACGAGAGAGTGTTTGTTGAGGATCTTGAGGATAAATCCAATATGGAGACCTCCTTCCTCAAAAACCTAAAGCAGCTTGTTTCCGAGCGCACACAGAACGGCGAGAGGTTGTTCACCTACGCAACGACAATTCAGAACCATCAGGCGTATACATATTCAAAATACGATTTTGAGGTTCCCAAGGTGCAGACAAGCGTTCAGCTGAGCGACTATGCCGAGGAGCTTTTGTCGGTGTATGCCTACGGCGTGAAGTGCTCTTCGGATATGCTGCTTGAGCTGACGGAGTATTTAAACAGCCTTGATGATCCGTATGTGCTCGTGTTTTTCGGAGATCACAGGCCGAACCTCGGCGCGGACTATCTTGCGTATAACGAGATCGGCATGGATATTGCCGATGACGTGGTCGCAAACTGCTCGGCTCCGTTTGTTATTTGGGCAAACGACGCGTATGCAAAAACCTCGGATTTTGCCGATCGCTTTGCGTCGCTGGATATCCCCGAGGACGGATATATAAGCGCAAACTTCCTTGGCGAAGTTACCCTTGAGCTTGCAGGCTGCGCAAAGAGCGAGCCGTTTTTCAGCTTCCTTTACGACCTGCGCCGCGAGATCCCAGTTATAAAGACCGGAGTGAACAGCGACGCCGAGCAGCCGACGATAGATAAGCTGCACTGCTGGCAGTACTATCGCATGAGCTGAAAATCCCGGCTTGACTTTTTGGGTAAAAAGTGCATATAATATATTTTGCTAAAGGCAATGACGGACAGGAGTAAGCCAAGCATGCTTTTCAGAGAGGGAACGGACGGTGAAAGTTCCTAAGGCGTGCCGCCGAAGGTCGGTCCCGAGCAGCCGTGCCGAAATTCAAGTAGGCCGGACGGGCGCTCCCGTTACAGAGCAGTGAGTGCCGCGCATCGCGCGGAATTCAGGTGGTACCGCGTAATACTGCGCCCTGATGAATGTCAGGGCGCAGTTTTTTATTTGTTAAGGAGGATAAGATATGAAAGAGCTGCCGAAGGTGTATGACCCCGGTACGGTTGAAAAAAGAATATATGAAATGTGGCAGTCGCACGGCTGCTTCAAGGGCGTCATAGACCCCGACAAAAAGCCGTTTTCAATAGTTATGCCGCCCCCCAACGTGACAGGTCAGCTGCACATGGGTCATGCGCTTGACTCGACCCTGCAGGATATACTGACGCGCTATAAGCGCATGCAGGGCTATGCCGCGCTCTGGCTCCCCGGCACGGATCACGCAGGTATCGCAACGCAGATAAAGGTCGAAGAGGAGCTGCGCGTTAAGGAGGGCCTTACCCGTTATGATCTTGGCCGCGAGAAATTCCTCGACCGCGTCTGGGAGTGGAAGAATAAATACGGCAACCGCATCGTTGAGCAGCAGAAGGTGCTCGGCGCATCCTGCGATTGGGACAGAAGCGCATTTACGATGGACGAAACACGCGCAAAGAGCGTGCGCGAAACATTCTGCGAGCTGTACGAAAAGGGCCTTATCTATAAGGGCAGCCGCATCATCAACTGGTGCCCCAAGTGCCGCACGGCGCTTTCCGACGCCGAGGTCGAGTATAAGGACATGCCAGGCTCCTTCTGGCACATAAGATACCCCATCGAGGACTCGGACGAGGAGTTCATCATTGCAACAACACGTCCAGAGACCATGCTCGGAGACTCCGGCGTTGCCGTTCACCCCGATGACGAGCGCTATAAGCACCTTGTCGGCAAGAACGCCATCCTGCCGCTGGTCGGAAGAAAGCTCCCCATCGTTGCCGACGAGTATGTTGAGCTTGGCTTCGGCACGGGCGCCGTCAAAATGACGCCCTGCCACGACCCGAACGACTATGAGGTCGGCCTCAGACACAATCTTGAGCAGATCCTCTGCATTGACGAGGATGCGAAGATAATAAACGGCGGAAAGTACAACGGCATGGATCGCTACGAGGCGCGCAAGGCCATCGTGGCCGACCTCGAGGAGCAGGGCTATCTCGTTAAGGTCGAGCCGTATAACCACAACGTCGGCTGCTGCTACCGCTGCGGCACCGTTGTCGAGCCGCTCACAAGCCCCCAGTGGTTTGTCAAGATGAAGCCTCTGGCCGAGGCGGCGATCGAGGTCGTTAAGGACGGCAGAATAAAATTCGTTCCCGAGCGCTTTACAAAAACCTATATGAACTGGATGGAAAATGTCCACGACTGGTGCATTTCCCGTCAGCTCTGGTGGGGCCACAGAATACCGGCATGGTACTGCGACGATTGCGGCAAGATAACCGTATCGCGCACCGATCCCTGTGAGTGTGTACATTGCCACAGCAAGAATATCCATCAGGAAGAGGATGTTCTCGATACATGGTTCAGCTCAGCGCTCTGGCCGTTCTCGACCATGGGCTGGCCGGACAAGACCCCCGAGCTTGACTACTGGTATCCGACCTCGGTTATGGTAACGGGCTATGATATCATCTTCTTCTGGGTCGCGCGAATGATATTCTCCGGCATGGAGCAGATGAAAAAAGAGCCGTTCCACACAGTGTTCATCCACGGCCTTGTGCGCGACAGTCAGGGCAGAAAAATGTCCAAGAGCCTCGGCAACGGCATTGATCCTCTGGAGATGGCCGAAAAGTACGGCGCGGACGCGCTGCGCTTTAACCTTATAACCGGCAACAGCCCCGGCAACGACATGCGCTTCTACGTTGAAAAGTGCGAGGCAATGCGCAACTTCTGCAACAAGATATGGAACGCATCGCGCTTTGTCATGATGAACCTCACCGTTGAGGATAATCATCTGCCCGAGGCGCTCGAGACCGAGGATAAGTGGATACTCTCCAAGCTCAACCGCGTCGTCAAAGAGGTCTGCGATAATATGGACAGCTTTGAGCTGGGCGTTGCGGCAGGAAAGATCTACGATTTCATCTGGGATGATTACTGCGACTGGTACATTGAGCTGACAAAGCCGCGCCTGAACGGCGATGATGAAGCGGCAAAGGAGAGCGCCCAGCGAGTGCTTCTGTATGTCCTTGTTGAGATACTCAAGCTCCTGCACCCGTTCATGCCGTTTATCACCGAGGAAATATGGCAGGCGCTGCCGCACGAGGGCGACGCACTTATGATGCAGTCTTACCCCGAGTACAGCGAAAAGCTCAACTTCCCCGAGGATGAGGCAAACTTCGGTATGGTTATGGATGCCATCAAGGCCGTCCGCGCGCGCAGATCCGAAATGAACGTTCCCCCGTCCAGAAAGAGCCACCTTATCATCGTCACTGATAAGGCAAAGGCATTCACCGACGGCGAAAAGTTTATCTGCAAGCTGGCCTATGCTTCCGGCGTTGAGGTCAGAGCGGAGCTGCCCGAGAGCACCGACGGCATGGTGTCTGTCATAACCGATAACGCGCGTATGTTCATGCCCATGGCGGAGCTTGTTGATCTTGAAAAAGAGCGCGCACGCATGGAAAAAGAGCTTGCAAACGCCAAAAAGCAGCTCGACGGACAGAACGCAAAGCTTGCAAACGAAAACTTTGTCTCCCGTGCACCCGAAAAGGTCGTTAACGCCGAGCGCGAAAAGAAGGCAAAGCTCGAGGCACTCATCGAAAATCTTGAGGAAAGCCTCAAAAATCTCGGATAAGCCCGACCGGGTTCTGCAAAATCCGCATATATAAACATTTAAACTGATGCTGAGCATAGCTCGGCATCAGTTTTTTTATATTTTTATTGCATTGGAGTGAGGAAAAATGAAGATCGCATCGGAATATTCCGACGGCAGGCTAACGGTGTTTTTAGCAGGCGAGCTTGACCATCACAGCGCAAAAACGGCAGTTGACGGCATTGCCGACAGCATCGACAGATATCTTCCGCGCGACCTCGTGCTCGACCTGACGCAGCTTGGCTTCATGGACTCGTCCGGCATTGCGGTCATAGTACGGAGCTATAAGAAGATGCGCAGCGCCGGAGGTCGGATGTACATTGAAAATCCGCAGACACAGCCGCTTAAAGTGCTCGATGCCTCGGGCATCGACAGAATGATACCGATCGCCGCAAAAAGGGAGGTAACAACATGACGGTGACAAACTACATAAAGCTTGAATTTCCGAGCTTCAGCTCGAACGAGAGCTTTGCGCGCGCAGCCGCGGCCGGTTTTGCCGCACAGCTCGATCCGACGCTCGATGAGCTGGGCGATATCAAAACCTCGGTCAGCGAGGCGGTAACAAACTGCATCGTCCACGCGTATCCGGACAGCATCGGAACGATAAGCATGCGCCTTAGGATACTTGACGGAGAAAAGCTCGAGATCGTCATCCGCGATAAAGGGCGCGGCATAGCCGATCTTCAGCAGGCGATGCTGCCGATGTACACCACCGGCGGCGAGGAGCGCAGCGGCATGGGCTTTACCATTATGGAAAGTTTCATGGACAAGCTCAAGGTCAAAAGCTCTCAAGGTAAGGGCACAACGGTGACGATGCTGCGAACGATCCGCCAGCGCAGAGGCTTTCGATGACCGATTGCATGCTCAACGACCTGCGCCTTGCAAGGTCAGGGGATAAGGCGGCATCCGAGCGGCTCGTTGAGGAAAACTCTGGACTTATCTGGAGCGTTGCACGGCGCTTTTTCGGGCGCGGAGTTGAGCCGGACGACCTGTATCAGCTCGGCTGCCTTGGCTTTTTGAAGGCCGTTTCGGGCTTTGACCCGGAGTTCGGAACGCAGTTTTCGACCTACGCCGTGCCGAAGATCGCCGGAGAGATACGCAGGTTTCTGCGAGATGACGGAACGGTCAAGGTAAGCCGAGGCATAAAGGAGCGCTCAATGCATATAAAAAGTGCGCGATGCGCGCTTGAGCAGCGCCTCGGCCGTGCTCCGCTGCTGTCCGAGCTTGCGGCCGAAACCGGACTTACGCCCGAGGAGATCGCCTTTGCAGAGACTGCGACAAATCCTGCGGAAAGCCTCCAGCGCGAAACCGGCGAGGACGGCTTTACTCTCGAGCATGTCCTGTGCGACACTGAGGGTGAGGAGCGCATGATCGAGCATGTAGCGCTCCGCTGCGCCATCGAGGAGCTTCCAGAGAAGGAACGCAAGACACTATATCTGCGCTATTATCACGGCTTCACGCAGGAAAAAACGGCTAAGGTGCTCGGAGTATCGCAGGTTCAGATATCGCGCCTCGAGCGCAAGGCGATAACGCGGCTGAGGGAAGTGCTGATATAGCCGCAAGTGCTTACACGCAAATTATGGCGTGTGAGCATTTTTTATGCCAGAAATAATGCATTCTGCCAAAAACTTATGAAGAATTTATTAAATGATGTAAGAACACTTGAAAAACGCCAAGACTGCGTTACAATATCATGGTGTTTAAGCTGACGAGAGTCGAACGCGTATCGGTTTTGACGGGCGGATTTTCGCCCATGCTGCGTTAAAGCTCTTGACAATACGACAGTATTCTCTGCGAGCTTTGCCTTGCCTGAACAAAAATCTGCTCCGGCAAAACTGCGAGCACCTGTCGGCTATTTGCAGCTTTCTTTGATGCAGGTGGGCTGGCCCCCAACAAAGCAAAAAAGGCGAAAATAGCCGAAAGGGCGCGCTGACAGGCGATATGGGTTCAACTCTCGTCAGCTTTATTGGAGTTTTGCAGAATGTGAGGTGTTTGTATGGAAAAAAGAAAAAGAAGCCTTGCGATCGATATACTTAACGGTTCGATGTGGGATAAAATATTGCGTTATGCGCTGCCTGTTGCCGCCACCGGCATTCTCGGGCAGCTGTTTAATGCCTCGGATATAGCCATTGTCGGCAATTTCGCTCAGGGAGATACGGTCGCGGCGGTCGCAGCCGTCGGCGCAAACGGACCGGTCATCGGCCTGCTGCTTAATATTTTCATCGGCATTGCGCTGGGCGCAAACGTCGTCATAGCAAATGCCATCGGCAGGGGAGACAGCAACACAGTCTCGCGTGCCGTGCATACATCCATTGTCGCCGCCGTCATTGGCGGCATTATTGTCGGCTTGCTCGGGCAGCTTGTCGCCGAGCCTGTGCTGTCAATGCTTCAGGTGCCGGAGGATGTTTTTCCCCTTGCGCTTAAATATATGCGCATTTATCTTCTCGGCCTGCCGGTAATTTTCCTTTATAACTTTGAAGCGGCCATATTCCGCAGCGCCGGCGATACGAAAACGCCGCTTATAGCGCTGGCGCTCTCGGGCGTTCTGAATGTAATACTCAACCTGTTTTTCGTCGTTGTTTTGAACAAAACCGTTGACGGCGTTGCGATAGCCACGGTGCTTGCAAATGTTGTGAGCTCCGTTGTTCTTCTGCGCAGGCTTTTAAGAAGCGAGCTTTTTATCCATGTTGAGTTTAAGAATCTGCGTATCGACTGGAAAATACTCTGGCGCATACTCAAGATCGGCGTTCCGGCAGGCATACAGGGTGCGGTGTTCTCGCTTTCAAACATCGTTGTCCAGTCTGCGATAAACAGCCTCGGCAAGGTCACAATGGCGGCGTCCTCTGCGGCGTTCAATGTTGAGGTCATGGCGTATTACATCCTCAACTCCTTCGGACAGGCCTGCACTACCTTCGTCGGCCAGAACTACGGCGCCGGTCAGATCGACCGCTGCCGCAAGGCGCTCAAGCTCTGCCTTATAGAAAGCGTCATAGCAACGGCGTGCGCCGTGTGCATTGCGCTGCTCTCCGGCAAGTATCTTATCGCGCTGTTTAATAACGATCCCGAGGTCATCCGCCTCGGCATGGTAAGGATGAAATTCATTTTCATGTCCTATATTTTCTCAACGATCTACGACTGCATGTCCGGCTACATGCGCGGCTTCGGCATTTCGCTGACTCCTGCGCTGCTTACGATATTCGGCGTGTGCGGAACGAGAATAATATGGATTTACATGGTGTTCCCCATGTCGCAGACCTTTGAAACGATCATGCAGGTGTATCCCATTAGCCTTGCGATAAACATGGTTCTCATTTTCTGCGCGCTTATTATAACGCGTCCGTCAAAGCGCTATGACCATGTGGTTCTTGACTCTTGAAAGAGCCGGTCGAACGTGGTAAAATAACACGCTATGAATAATGATTTTAACAAAAGATATCTCGAAGCGAGAAGAAAAGTAATAGAGACCGATTTTGCCGGGCTTAATCCCATGCAGAGAAAGGCTGTCATGGCGACTGAGGGCGCGCTGCTCATCCTTGCGGGCGCAGGCAGCGGCAAAACGACGGTGCTCATAAACAGAATTGCAAATCTCATGCGCTACGGCAAAGCCGGCGACAGCGAGGAGATACCCGAAAATGCGAGTGTTGAGGATATCGACGCAATGGCGCGGCTTGACGATGAGGCAAGGCGCACGGCGGCCTTTGAACCGGTCGAGCCGTGGCGCATCCTCGCAATAACGTTTACGAATAAGGCTGCCGACGAGCTGAAAACAAGGCTTTCCAAAATGCTCGGCGAGGCCGGAGCCGATGTGTGGGCGTCCACCTTCCACTCGGCCTGTGTGCGCATACTGCGCCGCGATGCCGACCGACTGGGATTTACCTCAAGCTTTACGATCTATGACAGCTCCGACAGTCAGAGCCTTATTAAGCACATTCTGCGCGATTTTGACCTTGACGATAAAAAATATCCGCCGCGCATGCTCCTTTCGGAGATAAGCCGCGCAAAGGATGATTGCTGCTCGCCCGAGCAGTACTATGCCCGAGCCAAGGCGACCGGCGACGCGCGCAGAGTGAAGATCGCGGAGATCTATGCCGAATATTCTCGCCGCGCGTTTGCAGCCGGCGCAATGGATTTTGACGATCTTATTTATTACACCGTGAAGCTTCTCAATGAAAACGAGGACGTGTGCCGGTATTGGCAGAAGCGGTTTAAGTACATACTCATCGACGAATATCAGGATACAAATAAGCTTCAGTACATGCTCGCGTCAAAGCTTGCAGAGGGCTGGGGCAATATATGCGTTGTCGGCGATGATGACCAGAGCATTTACAAATTCCGCGGCGCAACGATCGAGAACATACTTTCTTTCGAGGACGAGTATAAGGGATGCCGTGTCATCCGCCTTGAGCAGAACTATCGCAGCACGGGGCATATCCTCGGCGCTGCAAACGCCGTTATCAAAAATAACCTCGGCCGTAAAGGCAAGGAGCTGTGGACAAAGGGCGATATGGGCGAAAAGCCAGAGCTTTATGTTGCCGATAACGAGCACGATGAGGCACGCTTTGTTGCGTCCCAGATCCTCGGACTGTATGGCAAAGGCGCGTCCTGGGGCGATAACGCGGTGCTTTACCGCATGAACGCGCAGTCGCACCAGATAGAGCAGGCGTTCAAGCGCAACGGCATTCCGTATAAAATTTTCGGCGGCACGGGCTTCTTTGACCGCGCAGAGATCAAGGATATGCTTGCATACCTGTGCGTCATAGCCTCGCCGGACGACGATCTGCGTCTCGGCAGAATAATAAACAATCCGCCGCGCGGTATTGGAGCTAAGAGCATCGAAACTGCCGCCGCGATAGCGAACGAGAATAACTGCTCGCTGTTTTCCGTCATAAGCAAAGCCGATCTCTATCCAGATCTCAGCCGTGCCGCTCCGCGCATGCTGCTGTTTGCAGGGATGATAAACGAGCTTATAGCGCAAAAGGACGAGCTTGCACCCGACCTTCTGTATGATCAGCTCGTTGAGCGCACGGGATATCTGCGCATGCTCGAGGAAAAGCACACCGTCGAGGACGATGCGCGTGCGCAGAACATAAAAGAACTGAAATCGAGCATCATTAACTATAAAGGCGAGACCGACACTCCGACGCTCGAGGGATACCTTGCCGATGTTGCGCTGTACACCGATATGGATAACTACGATGACAGCGCCGACTGCGTCGTCATGATGACCATGCACTCGGCAAAGGGACTGGAGTTTCCCAACGTCTTTGTCGTCGGCTGCGAGGAGGGCATATTCCCCGGCATAAAGGCCATCGGCGAAGCCGACGAGATGGAGGAAGAGCGCAGACTTTGCTATGTTGCAATAACGCGCGCAAAAAAGCGCCTGTTCCTGTCCTGCGCCCGGCAGCGAATGCTCTTTGGCCGCACAACGGCAAATCGCGTTTCTCGCTTTATCGACGAGATCCCCGAGGAGCATCTTGAAAAGCGCAACATCCCCAGAGGCTACGGATATTCGGAAAAATCGCAGGTGCAGAAGGAGTTTGCCTTCCGCGCTCCGTCGCAGCAAAGCTTCAAAAAGCCCGTTGCGCCGCCGTCTGCGCCGAAGCCCAAGGCGGCCGAAAAACCGCAGTTTTCTGTCGGCGACAGAGTGCGCCATAAAGCCTTCGGCGATGGTAAGCTCAGCAAAATGACCCCGATGGGAAACGACTATCTGATAGAAATCGAATTTGACAGCGGCACGGTTAAAAAGCTCATGCTCCGCGCGGCCACACTGCACATGGTAAAGATATAAAGCAATGAAAAACCAAAACAAAGCCGCCCTCGGGCGCATCTGTCTCATATGCACGACGCTTATATGGGGCAGCTCATTTGTTATCTTAAAGACTGCGCTTGACAGCATCACGCCGATGTGGGTGCTTGCCATCCGCTTCGGCGGCGCGGCGATAATGATGTTTATCGCCTGCCTGCCGCGCATAAAAAAGATCGATAAGCAGTATATAAAGGGCGGAGTTTTAATGGGCATATGCCTTGCATCGGCATATATTGTCCAGACCTACGGCCTAGTGTACACTACCCCCGGAAAGAACGCCTTTCTCACTGCGACTTACTGCATCCTCGTTCCGTTCCTGTATTGGGCGATAGCGCATAAAAAACCGGACAGATATAATGTTATCGCAGCCTTCGTGTGCCTTGTCGGCATGGGCTTTGTGTGCCTTAACAATGATTTGAGCGTTAATATCGGCGATATCCTCACGATCTGCTGCGGTCTGTTTTACGGCCTGCATATTATCGTAACGGCGCGTTCGGTCGAAAACCGCGATCCGCTTATTCTGACGATGCTCCAGTTTGCAACGGGCGCGGTTATCTGCCTTGTTGGCGCTGCGATCTTCGAGCCTGCTCCGCACGATATATCCTCCGGAACGTGGCTTAGTATCGCGTATATGACCTTTATCTGCACGGGGCTGTGCTTTTTCCTTCAGACCATCGGCCAGAAATACACGCCGCCTGCGCAGGCTGCCGTTATACTGACGCTTGAGTCCGTGTTCGGAACGGCAATATCCGTCATCCTCGGCGAAGAGGTGCTCACGTTCAATATCGCTCTCGGCTTCTGCCTGATATTCATAGCGATAATCACGAGTGAAACAAAGCTAAAATTTCTTCAAAAGCCGCGCTTGTGACAAAACTAAATAACTTTTTTAAAGCGCAGGCTCATATGAGCTTGCGCTTTTTGCCGTTTTGATGCAATATTAAATTATCCTGCATACGGTAGGTGATGATAATGATAAAAATACTCATTGTTGAAGATGAAAAACCGATATCCGACCTTATCAGGCTGAGCTTAGGAAAATCGGGCTATGACTGCGACTGCGCCTTTGACGGCATGAGTGCAGCTGATATGCTCGATGAAAACATATACGACCTTGTGCTGCTTGATATCATGCTGCCCGAGGTGGACGGCTTTGAGCTTCTGGAGTATATAAAGCCGCTGTGCATACCGGTTATATTCATAACGGCCAAGGGCTCGGTGAACGATCGCGTGCGCGGCCTGCGCATGGGTGCGGAGGACTATATAGTAAAGCCGTTTGAGGTGCTTGAGCTTCAGGCGCGCGTTGACGTTGTTCTTCGCCGCTATAACAAAACGGAAAGCGTCATCAGCATCGGCGGCCTTACGATAGATACCAATGCAATGCAGGTCATTCGATCGGGCGAGATCGTGCCGCTCACTCGCAAGGAGTACGATATTCTGCTGCTTTTCGCGCGCAATCCCGGCACGGCGATGTATCGCGAGACCATATACGAGCGCGTGTGGGGCGGAGACTATATATGCGGCTCAAAAACCGTCGATATCCATGTTCAGCGCATGCGCAAAAAGGTCGGTTGGGAGCACAAGCTCGTTGCCGTAAACAAGGTCGGCTACCGCCTGGAGGTTTAGAATGAAATTTCGGCTCAAGATCATGCTGTGCATGATATGGCTGCTGTCGCTTGCCTTCGGCATCGGCGGAAGCTTCATGATATGGGGCTCGTTCAGCTCGGCTCTTGCGCAGGAAAAGCAGACTGCCGAGGACTCGTATCGCTTTCTTGTGCGCACGATCGAGATGGTAAACAGCATAAATACGCTGCCCAACACCTCGGATATTGCCGGAGTTTTAAAGCAGATGGACGGCATGGGCATAACAAATTTTTCGGCGATAAGGCTTCTCTCGGGCGGCGTGCTTGAATACACGTCGGGAAACACCGAGCTTTCGTCGGACTATACCGAAAGCGGCATCGCGATCGAAACGGCGCCGGACGGCGCGCGCTATTATAAGCTCAGCGGCACCGTCGGCACCGAGGCTGACACGCTTGCGTTCATCGCCTTTTACGACATTTCATCGGTTTTTGCTATGCGCGACGGGCAGTTTAAAACGTATGCCGCTGTGTTTGCGGTGACCATTGCCGTGTGCGCCGTGCTGTCGTATTTCATTTCGCTGTGGCTGACAAAGCCGCTGGATAAGCTCACAAAGGCAACAAAAAAGCTCGCCGAGGGCGAGCTGTCGTACAGAGCCGATATCCGCACCGGCGACGAGATCGGCCAGCTGTCGGAAAGCTTTGACGCTATGGCGCAGAAGCTTGAGGAAAATGTCGAGCAGCTTCAGGATGCAATGCACCGCCAGGAGGAGTTTATGGGCAGCTTCGCGCACGAGATGAAAACGCCCATGACCTCGATCATAGGCTATGCAGACCTTATGCGCACGCAGACACTCAGTCCCGAGGAGCAGTCGGCTGCCGTGAACTACATTTTCTCCGAGGGCAAGCGGCTCGAGAGCCTGTCGCTGAAGCTGCTGGATATTATAGTCGCAAGAAACACAAAGCTTGAGCTTAAAAAAGTTTGCCCTGCGCAGCTCATTGAGCAGACGGCAGACCATCTGCGCCCGGTGTACACAAAGGACGATATCGGCATCGAGTGCAGCGGCGACGAGGGTGAGTGCCTGCTTGAGCCGGAGCTTGTTAAATCGCTGCTGATAAATCTCGTCGATAACGCCCGTAAGGCGCTCGGCCACGGCGGACTTATCCGCATATCGTCGCAGCTGACAGGCACGGGCTGTATCATCCGCGTGCGCGATAACGGCCCGGGCATACCGCCCGAAGCCATAGCGCACCTGACCGAGGCATTTTACAGGGTCGATAAGTCGCGCTCGCGCGCACAGGGCGGAGCGGGGCTCGGGCTTGCGCTTTGCAGCGACATTGCCCGGCTCCACAACGGAAGTATTGAATTTGAAAGCAGCAGGGAGACCGGAACATGCGTGACGGTGCACTTAAACGGAGGTGCAAAATGAGGAAAAATGCAGCCGTGGCGGCGCTTGTATTGCTTGCCGTGTGCATAGGGCTGGGGATTCCGCTCGGCGCATCGGCCGTTCAGGACAGGGTGATTTTGAATAAAAGCGAGAGCATTGCCGACTCCGATGCAACTCTTGAGCTGAACACTCGCGGCAGCGTGAGCCTTGCGCAGAAGTATTGGCTCATGAGCACTCAGCGGCTCAGCGTTACGGAGCTTTCGGAAGGAAAGTACATGACAACGGAGCAGGTCGGCGAAAAGGCGATAGAATATATCGAAATTCTGGATAAATATGATATCAATTGCATCGAAGCAATGGCTGACGGCGAGTATTGTATTGAATATCAGAAGCCGCAGCTTATGATGTCCGAAACCAACAGCCGTGCTCCGTCGCTTATTGCATGGAATGTCTGCGTGAGCGACAAGACAGGGGACATGAACCTTCTCATTGACGACGAAACCGGAGCGCTGCTGTCGCTTCTGTATATTGACCGCGACCGCATGGGCTGGGAGACAGGTACAAAAACGGAGATCGATGTGAACAAGCTGTCGGACATCGTGAGTCAATTTGCGCAGATGTACGGCGCCGAGGTAATCGACATTCAGGAGAATACAAACGATGCCGCGTCAAACTTCAACGAATTCGGCATAGATCTGATGTTTGCCAGAGGACTGGATACTACGGCGTTTTCAGAAAACTCCGAGGCTGAGCAGAATGCGGTCAACTCGCTTACGCTGCGCGTAAACAGCATGGCGTACACATTCAACGACGGAGGAATATTATGAAGAAAAGAAAGAGCCGCGCGCTGACGGCGCTTGCCGTCTTAGTCGTTCTTGCCGCAATTGCTGCGGCGGCAATGAAGCTAGGCCTGTTCGAGCGAAAAAACACTGTGCGCGATGAACCTGTGCCGGATTGGGTGGATGTTCAGCTCATTGATATTGACGGAGCCTCGCGCCGCGGCGTGAAGCTTGAAGAGATAAACGACATCGTTGTCCACTATGTCGGAAATCCCGGCACTACCGCGCAGCAGAACCGAAACTATTTCAATAACCCCGACAGCGAGGTCAGTTCGCATTTTGTCATAGGGCTCGACGGCGAGGTGATACAGTGCGTCCCGCTCGACGAGAAATCATCGGCAACGAGCGAGCGCAACCGCGATACGATATCCATAGAGGTCTGCCACCCGGACGAGAGCGGTAAATTTAACGATTCAACATATCGGTCGCTTGTCAGACTGACGGCGTGGCTGTGCGATACATACGGATTGTCCGCAGACCATGTGATTCGTCATTATGATACCTGCGGAAAGGAGTGTCCTTTGTACTTTGTCCGCCATGAGGACGCATGGGAGCAGTTCAAAGCCGACGTTGATTCGGCAATGTGATACGAAAAAGCCACGCAGAAATTCTGCGTGGCTTTTGGTATTCAGAGAGATAAGTTATGCCTCGATTTTCTTTTCGCCGTCTTTTGCAAGCTTCTTCTGGAGCCAATCCTTGCCGTTGACAAAGCGCTCAACGATGAAGGAAACAACATAGTCGCCGGCTGCGTTTACCATGGTTGCAGGAGGATCGACGAGGTTGCCGATAGCAAGCGCGATAGGGAAGGCGACCGCAAGCTGATCGGGGAAGAACAGCGTGCATAGAACAAGCTCGCCCGTACCGCCGCCGCCGGGGATACCGCTCATTGCAACGGAGGAGAAAACCGCAACGATAATTGCCAGTATCGCCTGACCTGTGCCGAAGTCCATGCCGAATATGCCGAACAGGAATGCAACCTTTATGATCGCGCTCATTGCCGAGCCGTCCATGTGCATCGTTGCACCGAGCGGAACGACGATGTTAGAAACCTCCTTCGAGATGCCGGTCTCTTCGGCGACCTCAAGGTTGGTGGGGATGGTTGCTACAGACGAGCAGGTGCCGAAGGACACTGCCGCCGGGCGGAACAGATGCTTCCACATGACCTTTGCGCCGCCCTTGCCGCCGCCGAAGCGCGCGTAGATCGGGAAGAATACGAACATGTAGGCAAAGCACAGAACGTAGTAGATGATAAGCGTGCGGCTGTAGTCGCCGATGAGGTCGGGACCGTAGGTGGCAACGAGATATGCAAAGAAGCCGAAGAAGCCGATGGGAGCATAATAGGTAATGATCTTTACGACGTTCATGAGAACGGCCGTGAGGTTATCCAGAAACCTTGCGACCATGCTGTCCTTGCCGCCGGTCATCTGGATGCCGAAGCCGAAGAAAACAGCGGCGATGATAAGCGGAAGAATTGCTTTGCGGCTCCACAGCTCGCCGAAGTCGGGCTTGGTGAAGAAGTTTATTATCATGTCTGTCACGCTCAGCGTTGTATCGACCTCACCCTCAACTATGGTGTAGCTGCCGGTAACGACGGGGCAGAGGCGGACGATGACGTACATGATAACGGCCGCTATTGCAGCGGTGACGAAGAATGTGCCGACGGTGATGCCCATGACCTTGCCTGCGCGCTTTGCGCTGGACATGTTTGCAATCGCTGAGGATATCGAGCAGAACACCATGGGGACGACGACGCAGAACATGAGGTTTATGAAAACCGTGCCGATAGGTTCGAGAACGGTCGCGCCCTTGTCGATGATCTCGCCCGATGCGTCCTTGACGACGGGGTTGAGCGCGCCGACGACGCAGCCGCCGATGATGCCGGCCAGCATGAATATTATAAATCCGTAAGTTTTAAAGAATGATTTCTTCTTTGCCATGATTGCCCTCCTTAAAAGTTTTTCTGTGAAAATTATATTCGCATGTATTTGCAAAGTAAATTGACAATAGTGCTTGAAACATTGCAAATAGTGCTATATAATCCTTTGTGAGAACATTTTGGGAGCATTGTGATGACAGAACGGTATAAATACAGCAATGACGGCTATTTAAACGAGGATTTCAGGCTTTTCCACCTCAAGGACAGCTCCGGGCAGGAAAAGGATTTCCATTTTCACGAGTTTGATAAGATTGTCATCCTCATATCCGGCAAGGTTGATTACACCGTTGAGGGCACGACCTACAAGCTCGAACCGTGGGATATCCTACTCGTGCGCCATCATATGATACACAAGGCGGCAATTGACCTTTCCGTTCCGTATGAGAGGATAATCATATACCTTGATTCCGCGTATGTTGAGCGCTTTGCACCCAATGCCGGGCTGATGGATTGCTTTGCCGAGGCCGAAAGGCGCGGCTACTGCCTCATGCGTCCGGATGAGAACGCCATAGCCGGACTCAAGGACGCGCTCGGGCGGCTCGAGGCTACGCAGGATGACGAGCTTTTCGGCGCGCAGCTTCTGCGCGGCACGATGCTCGTGCAGCTTCTTGTTCTGGCAAACCGCATCATGCTAAGCGACAAAAGCCATGCCGACACTGTGGCCGACTCCGGCGGCAAGATCGCCCCGGCGCTGTCTTATATAAACGAAAACCTGACAAACGAGCTTAATATTGACGATATGGCGGCGCTGTGCTATTTGAGCCGTTATCACTTCATGCGCCTTTTCAAGGCTCAGACAGGCTGCACGGTGCACAATTACATACGGCAAAAGCGACTTGTGCTGGCTGCGCGGCTCATCCGCGAGGGGATGAGCGCCTCGGCGGCCGCTGCCGAATGCGGCTTTGTTGATTACTCGGCGTTCCACAGAGCCTTCACCAAGACGTTTCGCGTAAGCCCCGGCAGGATCAAAAAACAGTGATACGACAATGTTATGTAAACCGCAGGCAAATGCCTGCGGTCAGCTTATGCCTGCGGTACGGAAAACTTCTGCTTTACCTGATCTATACGCTGCTGCTGGGCCTGCTCGGAGGAATACCAGCCATGACTTGACATCTCTTTATAAATGCTGTCCTGCATGCTCAGACTGTTGCCAAGTGCGGTGCAGAAGGTCTGATGAACATTGTCGGTGCTTGATTCTATCGCACCGTGCATGAAAAGGTCACACACGCCCTTAGTGGTTAGAAGCAGGTTCTCCATTATATCTCGATCGTTCATATTTTGCCCTCCTCAGACTAGATTTAAAAACTTCGTGAAAAGCTTTTGGTTTTCGTTTATAAGCTGCTGAGCCTGACGTTTCAGCTGAGGATCGGTCAGCTGGTTTGCCGCGAGACTGCACTGCGTCATAAGAAATTTCGTGTGACCGAGCGCGTCTTCAATATACAATAATTCTTTAGGTGTCATTTATTGAACCTCCAAATAAAAATTTTCGTTATTATTATCTGCGAAGTGAGCGTACTTATTCTAAAAGAAAAAATTTTACCAAATTGACACTTTCGCGGCCCTGTGAGTCTTGAAATTGACAAACACTTGTGCTATCCTATATACAAATTAAAAAACAATACAGGGGGTATAGTTTTATGTTCAGCGCAATAGTTTACAAATCGACGACCGGTTCCTGCAAAAAATATGCGGATCTTCTCTCGGCACGCCTGCACATTCCGGCATTCCCTCTCGGCAAAGAGTATGTGCTTGCCGATACGAAGATAATCTACGTTGGCTGGCTGTTTGCAGGCAAGATCATGGGCTACGACAAGGCGGCTAAGAAGTACGATATCGGCGCCGTTGTTCAGGTCGGCATGAGCCCCGTTTCCGCAAAGAGCGAGGAAGTTTGCCGCAAGAAAAACGCGGTAAGCGCGGATGTTCCTGTGTTCACACGCCAGGGTGCATTCAATATCAATAAGCTTCCGCCGCACTTCAGATTTATAATGAAGATAAAGAACAAAGATATAGCAGCTCGCTTCGAGGGCAAGGAAAACCTCAGCGATGCGCAGAAGGCTACTTACAAAATGGCGTCCACCGGCGTCGGCGAGCCGCCCTGCTGGTGCGTTGACGATATCGTCAAATGGTGCGCCGAGCACTGATACTGTATTTCATTTATTGGGAGGGCGCAAGCCTGACCTATTATTGAGATAGCCGCCATACACGCTTGCGGCGCTCTTCGGATCGTGATACGACGAAGCCCACACCGGAGTATCTGCTTCCCGATCCCGGAGAAACCGCAAATATGCTTGGCAAAGTCTGTTTCGGAATTGATGCGGGGGGGACTGACGCAGACTGTCCGCGGCGTCATCTGCGAAACTCAATAGCGCGCACCGAGGGCACGGAGCAGGGAGGAATTGAGCACTCCGCCCGGCAAAATGTTTTCGGCGCAAGAGGAAAATAAAGCGAGAGTCGGTTGACGCTCGCTTTATTTTTGCTTATAATTGCCGTGAAAATAAGACATGGAGAATGACATGAAAAATATAGACGCAAAAGTGATTGAAGACACTGTCGCGCGGCTTTGCATCGAGGCAAACCTCCGGCTTCCGCCTGACGTTATAAACGCAATTGAAAGCGCCGAAAAGGCAGAGCCGTGGGACGGCGCAAAGCGCATCCTCTCGCTGCTTGGCGACAATGTGCGCATAGCATCCGAAAAAACGCTGCCTGTCTGCCAAGATACCGGCATGGCCTGCGTGTTCGTTGAGCTGGGGCAGGACGTACACATTGAGGGCGATTTTGAACAGGCCGTCAATAACGGCGTGCGCCGCGGTTACGGTGAGGGCTATCTGCGCAAAAGCGTTGTGTGCGATCCTCTGCGCAGGGTAAACACCGGCGATAACACCCCGGCGCTTTTGACGGTTAAGCTTACGCGCGGCGATAAAATGCGCATAACGGTCATGCCAAAGGGCTTTGGAAGCGAGAATATGAGCGCGCTTAAAATGCTAAAGCCTGCCGACGGCGTTGAGGGTGTGAAAAATCTTGTGCTTGAAACGGTTGAGAAGGCCGGAGCAAACCCCTGTCCGCCGATAATCGTCGGCGTCGGCATCGGCGGAAGCTTTGATAAGGCGGCCTACCTTGCAAAGCATGCGCTGCTGCGCCCGGTTGACGAGCCGAACCCCGATGAATACTATGCTGCGCTCGAGAGTGAGCTTTTGGACAAAATTAATGCCCTCGGCATAGGACCGCAGGGCTTTGGAGGAAAAACAACGGCGCTTGCGGTGCTCATAGAAGCAATGCCTACCCACGTTGCCGGACTTCCGGTGGCGGTGAATATAAGCTGCCACGCGACGCGGCGTGCAAGCGCAAGTCTGTGAGGTGCATGATGGAATACAGAATAAGCGTTCCGGCCTCAGAGGAGGAACTGAAAAAGCTTCGCGCCGGCGACAGCGTGCTGCTGTCAGGCACGGTGTACACCGCGCGCGACGCGGCCCACAAGCGCATATGCGAGTGCTTTGATAACGGAGAGCCTGCGCCGTTTGAGCTAAAAGGCAGCGCGATATACTATGTCGGCCCGACCCCGGAGCACGACGGCTGCTGCATCGGTTCGGCAGGGCCGACAACATCCGGAAGGATGGATGCGTATGCGCCGCGCCTGCTGGATGCCGGGCTTAAGATAATGATCGGCAAGGGCAATCGCAGCGATGAGGTGGTAAATTCAATGATCAAAAACGGAGCCGTGTACCTTGCGGCGATCGGCGGAGCAGGGGCGCTCATGGCAGCGTCCATTGAGCAGGCCGAGCTCGTTTGCTGGGAAGATCTCGGCTGCGAGGCAGTGCGCAGACTCACGGTAAAGGATATGCCGCTTACCGTCGCCATCGACAGTCAGGGCAACGATTTGTATAAGCTCGGAAGAGCGCAGTATTTAAAAGAGGTAGAAAAATAATGGACTACGCAAAGAAATCGCTTGAATTGCACTATCAGCTCAAGGGCAAGATCGAGGTCGCCTCACGCACGAAGGCAAACGACCGGCAGTCGCTCAGCCTTGCATACACCCCCGGCGTCGCCGCACCCTGCCTTGAGATACAAAAGGATGTAAACAAAAGCTATGAGCTTACCCGGCGCTGGAACACCGTTGCCGTTGTCACCGACGGAACGGCCGTGCTCGGACTCGGCGATATAGGCCCCGAGGCCGGAATGCCGGTCATGGAGGGCAAGTGCCTGCTGTTCAAGGAATTCGGCGGCGTTGACGCCATTCCTCTGTGCATCCGCAGCAAGAATGTTGACGAGATCGTGAACACCGTCGCGCTGCTTGCAGGCTCGTTCGGCGGTGTGAACCTTGAGGATATCTCCGCGCCGCGCTGCTTTGAGATCGAGCGCAAGCTCAAGGAACGCTGCGATATTCCGGTTTTCCACGATGATCAGCACGGAACGGCAGTCATAATGCTGGCCGGGCTTATGAATGCCCTGAAGGTAGTCGGCAAACGTCTTGAGGATGTGAAGATTGTCACATCCGGCGCAGGAGCTGCCGGAATTGCGATCATAAAGCTGCTTGTTTCCGTCGGCGCCGGAAACGTCGTCATGACCGACAGAACCGGCGCAATATATAACGGTCGCCCCGGCCTTAACCCTGCAAAGCAGGAGATAGCGGAAACGACAAATCATGCCTGTGAAAAGGGAAGTCTTGCCGACGTTATCAAGGACGCGGACGTGTTCATCGGAGTATCCGCCCCCGGAGTCTTGACCTCCGATATGGTGCGGACAATGGCACGTGACGCGATAGTGTTTGCCTGCGCAAACCCCACGCCGGAGATATTCCCCGATGAAGCAAAGCGCGCCGGCGCAGCAATCGTCAGCACCGGCCGCAGCGATTATCCTAACCAGATCAACAACGTCCTTGCATTCCCCGGCATATTCCGCGGCGCGCTGGATGCCCGTGCATCTGATATAAACGACGAGATGAAGATCGCCGCTGCGCATGCTCTTGCAGGTATGGTCGGCGAGGATAAGCTCTCCTGCGATAATATCCTGCCGCAGGCATTTGACGAGGGCGTGGGCGAGAACGTTGCCGCCGCCGTTAAGGCCGCCGCGATAAAAAGCGGAGTCGCAAGGATATGAAAAAGCGTCTTTTCGCTGCGTCGGCAGGCATAATAGCCGTTATTCTTGTTTTCGGCCTTGTGTCGTTTCTGCTGACGCCCTATGCAAAGACCTATTCGGCAGAGCACGTCTCGCAGTCGAAAAAGCAGATAGCGCTCACTTTTGACGACGGCCCCGGCAAGCATACGCAGCAGCTTCTTGACGGACTGCGCGAGCGCAATATAAAAGCAAGCTTCTTTCTTATGGGCAGCAAGGTCGAAAAACGCCCGGAGATAGTCAAGACCATGCATGACGACGGCCACCTCATCGGCTGCCACACATGGTCGCACATAAGCTTTTTCGAGCATACGGACGAAGAGATAGCCGAGGAGATTGACCGCACAAATAAGCTTATCGAGAGCATAACGGGGGAGTATCCCAAGTTTCTGCGTCCGCCGTACGGATATTACACGGGCGCAATACTCAATAAGATCGACAGCATCGCCGTTTTATGGTCTGCCTCGCCGCGCGACTGGGTGCATATCGACGAGGAGTATATCTACAGCTGGTTTCTTGACCATGCGCGTGACGGAGATATAATCCTCCTGCACGACACCAAGGACGCTACGGTTCCGGCCGTCCTGCGCGCGATCGACACGCTCACGGAGCAGGGCTTTGAATTCGTCCGCGTTGACGAGCTTTTGTGCCGCAACGGCGATAAGCTCGCCCCCGGCCTTGCGTATCGCTTCTGCCCGTACGACAGCAGAGCGTGGTATATTTAAAAAATCGTATATTATCCACAAATCTGAGAGCTAAGATTTTAAATATCTCATAATTTCTTGTTGAACGTATGAGTGATAAAATATTAATGCAAAGTGCAGGAAATATATATGCATTATAAGGAGGGCAACATGAAAAAGGCGCTGATAGCAATGCTGCTGATGGCAATATTTCTTATAGGCGGCGGTGGACTCGTGAGCATGCTGTTCACCCATGCGCTTGGCGGCGGTGTTGAACAGAGCTACATTTATCCTATCTATGGCGCGATAATCGTGCTGACCGGAGTTATCGTTGGTGCGGCGCAGGTAATCGTGAATGAAATCAGGAACCAGAAGAACAAGGAAAACGAAGACAGAGAATAGCCCAAATTGGCTATTCTCTGTCTTTGTATTATATCAAATTATTACCGTGAAGCAGCTGCCCGAGCCTGAAGCGGATTCAACGCTAACCGAGCCGCCGTGCAGCTCGGCAATTTCCTTTACGAGCGGAAGTCCGAGACCACTGCCGGAGTTTTCACTCCGCGAAGCGTCGGCCTGCCAGAAGCGCTGCCATATCTTATCCTGCTCCTCTGGAGCAATGCCTATGCCGTCGTCGCGCACGGTGAGCTTCATCCTGCCGTCTGCGGCGCGCCGAAGCGTAAGCCATATGTTGCCGCCCTCGCTGCCGTAGCGATATGCGTTCTGCAAAAGGTTCTGCACAAGGCTTGCAAACAGCTGCGCATTGTAGCGCGCGCTTATTCCGTCTGCGATATCCGTGTGCAGGCTTATTCCGCGCCTGTCCTCGGGCATATAGTCCTCGCAGACCTCGCGCACAAGCTCCGACACGTCGCCCTCGGCAAGGGGATAGCGCTCAGTGCCCTGCTGGAGCCGCGTAAGGCTCAGCAAATGGTTTACGAGTAAGGACATGTTGTCTGCCTGCTCGTCTATAACATCAAGCGTTCGCAGAAAATCCTCGCGCGTTACGTCCTTGCGCTTTGCGCGGTCGCAGCTTGCTCTTATGACTGTTATCGGCGTTCTCAGCTCGTGAGAAGCGTCGGAGGTAAATTGCTTTTCCGCGGAAAACGAGCGTTCGAGCCTGTCAAACATGCCGTCAAAGGTATTTGAAAGCGCGATAAGCTCCGATGGGCCGCTGCGCAGCGCTATGCGCTCGGTGAGGTCGTTGCCGTCGCTTATCGAGTTTGCCGTCTGAGTTATTTTTTCGACCGGTGCAAAGGCCTGCTTGGAGATTATCCAGCCGCCGATTATGCTGATTATAAGTATCACCGGCAGCAGCATGGCCGTCATTATAATGACGGTGTGCGCCGCGCCGTAGTCGTCGGTTCCGGGGGCGATGCCGCGTATCCAGATCGTCTGCCCGTCACGGGTCACAAGCTGTGCGTCGTATACAAAAAACTCGTCGCCGTCAAGCGGAATGCGCTGAACAACGTATTCGTCAAACGGAATATCCGAGGGATTAAGTCCATCGACCGTAACGCCGCGCAGAAGCTTTCCCGTTTCGTCATAAAACGCACAGTAAACTCCGCGGATGTAAAAATCAACGTCATCCCAGGCAATGTCGCTGTGCTCGGCCTCGAATTTCTCCTCGTTGTGATTGACCGTTTCAACAAGCCGCTCGGGCGAATCGTTAACAAGCCCTGTGCGATCGACCCAGATGATGAAAAACAGCATGATGGCACACAGGATCAGCATCATTGCCGCGATCCAAACCGTCAGCCTGAGCTTTGCAGACATCCTCAGTCCTCCCTGAGCACCCAGCCGATGCCCCAAACGGTGTGTATAAGCTTCTTATCAAAGCCCTCGTCGATCTTTTTGCGCAGGTAGCCGATGTATACGTTGACGACGTTTGAGCCGCCCTCGTATTTGTAGTTCCAGAGATTGTTCTCGATCTGCTCACGCGAGAGTACCATGCCCTTGTTGCGCATCATAAACTCAAGAAGCGAATACTCCTTCGCCGTAAGATCGATGACCTTTCCGCCGCGTGTGACCTGCTTTGCGGCAATGTCGAGCGTGAGATCGGAAAGCTCGTATATGTTCGAGTGATTGTCGCCGCTTTTGCGCGCCATGACATGTATAACTGCGATAAGCTCGCGGAAGTCAAAGGGCTTTACCATGTAGTAATCGCCGCCGGACTCAAGTCCGCGCACCTTGTCGGAAACACTGTCGCGCGAGGTGAGGTACACGACCGGCGTTTTGCAGCCGTCCGCGCGCAGCCTACGCACAAGCTCAAAGCCGTCCATCTTCGGCATCATTATGTCGAGCACGATAACGTCGTATTCCGCGCACTCGCAAAGCTCCAGCGCTTCAAGGCCGTTGAAGCAGGAGTCAACACTGTATCCCTCGTCGAGTATCGCCTCGGATATCATCCTGTTAAGGTGCTTTTCGTCTTCAACAACAAGCGTTCTCATATCTCTCATCCTCCCGTTTTTTCCTTATTCTATTTGCGATTAATTATATTGTCAATGCCCTCTAATCCTTCTCTAATAATTTTCTCATTATTTTCTCATTTTTCGAGTGTAAAATAATTATGGATATTTATATACAATAACATCCTCAAGGAGGACGGAAGATGAAGAACGGATTCAAACGGGCGCTGAGCATGCTTTTGTGCCTTACCATGGTTCTGGGACTGTTTTGCTATGCTCCGGAGGCTTCGGCGGCGGTTGACAGCAGCGGCTATGAATGCACAGGTTCTGTCGAGCAGCTTTTAAAAGCAAGCAGCGACGCAGTTGCCGGTCAGTGCTACAGGATCGTCAATAATGACGATATCATAGCGCTTGCCGACTATGTTGCCGCCGGCAGAAACACCAAGGGCGTTACCTTCTACCTGAAGGCCGATGTCGATATGCGCCGCAACACATGGAACGGTATCGGCACGGATAAGTACGCCTTTGAGGGCACGCTCGACGGCTGCGGTTATGCGGTCGTGGGTCTGATAACATATCTTTTCAAGAACGCGGGTTCAAATGCCGTCATCATGAATCTCGGCGTTAACGGCGTTTCAAACGGCGCAAACGCGGCAGGCATAGCGTCTACGCTGTCCGGCAAGATCGTAAACTGCTGGAGTGCCGTTAAGGTTGGCGGAACGGGAAATAACGGCGGACTTGCCGCGATCGTCACGGGCGGTAAGATCATTAACAGCGCAAACTACGGCAGCGTAAGCGGCACCGGCAATGTTGGCGCTATTGCAGGCAAGGTTGCCAATGCGCGGATCGAGTGCACATACTATGCCTATAACAGCGCAGATAACAACGGCAGCGTCGGCAGCAGGGATGCCGCCAGCAGCATTGACACGCTCCGCTTCTCATCCAGTCCCACCGTCTGCCTGACGGAGAAGGAAAAAACCGTTGGCAGCGTAACGAGCGACGATCTCGTTGAGCTTCTCAACGCATGGACGTCGGCCGACGGCGGCGCAAAATGGCGCAAGTGGGTTTTGGACACGACCGCCGAAGGCATAGAACGCACTGGCGGAAAGTATCCCAATCCCTCTCAGGCTTACCACGGCTATTCGGCCGAAACGCCTGTGTATAAAGACAGTGTCCCCATGGAAACGCTCTATGAGTCGCAGTCGGATGCGCAGCCCGGCATATGCTACAGCATAGGCGACGTAAAAGAGCTTGAGATGCTCGCAAAATTCGTAAACGAGGGTCACAATACCGAGGGCGCGACCTTCTTCCTCACAGGCGACCTCAGCATAGTAATAAACGGTTCGTTTTATAAGGGCGAAAGCTGGGTGCCCATAGGCAACAGCGAGACCAACAGCTTTAAAGGCGTTTTCGACGGCCAGGGCTTTGTCATAAACGAGCTTATTATAAATAAGTGCAACGATCCTGCTGGCCTGTTTGGCTATGTCAACAGCACCAATGCCGTCATCAAAAACGTCGGCGTCGGCGGCGGCATAACCGCAAACGACTATGCCGGAGGCATTGTCGGCTTCCTGCGTGCCGGCACGGTGTCAAACTGCTGGGTGGGCATGAACGTAAACGGCGATAAGGCAACAGGCGAGATCGTCGGATATATGGACAATGCGCGCATATATAACTGCGCGGCCTACGGTACGGCTACAGATAACCATAAGTACGGCGCGATAGTCGGCGAATCGACCGTAAACAGCACCGTGCAGTATTGCTACTACAGCAATGATAACTCCGACGTCTCCGGAATGCCGAGCGTCGGAAACTACAGCATAAACGTTCCCTTTAAGATCACAAACGGAGACTATACTCTCACGCACAGCGTGAACATAAACGGGCAGAAAACGCTCAAGGTTCTCAACGCGCTCAACTATTGGGTCGATACGCTCGGCGCAAATCAGAACATGCGCCACTGGAAGCAGGACATGTCTCCTGCCAGCATTGCCCGTCTGCGCGGAAGCTTCCCGGCGCATATATATTTTAACGATCCTTCGAGCCTCGAATATATAAGCGAGCAGCCCGAAGAGGTTGACCGCACGGATAATCCGTATAATGTGATCTATAAATGCACGGCAACCATGACCGAGCTTTACGACAGCAAAACGGATGCTCTGGCCGGAGGAAACTACAGCATATCCACCGGCGACGAGCTCGGACTTTTGTCGAAGTACGTTCAGGAGGGCTACTCCACAAAGGATGCAAACTTCTACCTGACCGATAACGTCAACATAACGACTCAGGGGATCGACGTTGAAGGCGCAGGCTGGGTTCCCATAGGAACGACGCTCAATAACCATCAGGGTATATCCACCATTACATATTTCCGCGGAAATTTTGACGGCTGCGGATACACCGTATCGGGACTGTATCTTGTATCAGACTTCATCGACATGGCCGGACTTTTCGGCCAGTGCTGGGGCAGCACCATAAGAAACCTCGGCGTTGCCGGCGAGATGCTCGCCGATGACGAGGTCGGCGGCATAGTAGGCAGAGCAAACAGCTGCACTATCGAAAACTGCTGGTCGTCCGTTATCATTCAGGCCTCCACCGAGGTCGGCGGCATAGTCGGCTATGCGCACAATTCCACCATAAATAACTGCGCTGCCTACGGACCGCTTTACACCACCAGCGACGAGGGCGAGAAGTCCGGCTTTGTCGGACGGTCAAACGGCTCGACCTTCAATAACTGCTACTATCTCTACGGCCTTATCGACGATTTCTACAATAAGACCGATAAGGACAGCGTTTTTAACGACTGCATGTACTTCAAATACGATGTTGACGGAACGCAGAAATGCACCCTCAAGAAGGCCGTCACCATCGACAGCTACACCGGCGATGATATGCTCGAAGCGCTCAACGCCTGGGTCTATAAGCAGGATAGTGAGCTTTACTGCTCGTGGCACACTGCCTCGTCCATAAACGAGATCCCCGGCGCAAACGGCTATTTCCCGGTTCTCGTCAACCCCAAGCTGAGCGGCACCGGCGCTGATGACGGCTACTGCGGCGACTATGAGGCGACAAACACCATGCGCGCACTGTACAGCACGCGCTCCGACGGCGTCGAGGGCGGCTGCTACAGCATAAGCAATATGGATGATCTCGTTGCGTTCAGAAAATATGTCAACGAAGGCTACAAGACCAAGGACATAATCTTCTTCATGACGCATGATATCGATATGTCCGTAAGCTACTCGGCCGCAAGCGGAACCTCGTGGACACCTGTTGGCACCGTGAAGGATCCGTTCAAGGGAATATTCGACGGTCAGGGCTATACGCTCAAGTATCTGTATATTAACAGCTCGGCCGACGATCAGGGCTTCTTCGGCCAGGTAACGGGCAACAGCGCCGTAGTTAAAAACCTCGGCATCAGCGGCTCGGTAACGTCCAAGGGTGTAAACTCCGCGGCCATATGCGCAGATTTCAATTTCGGCACGATAGCAAACTGCTGGTCGAGCTGCAATGTTGCCGGTGCGTCAAACTCCGGCGGCATTATCGGCGGCGGCAATATGGGCACCGTCATTAACTGCACAAGCTACGGCGCAGTAAACGGCGCATCGACCTACGGCGCAATTGCCGGCGCTCCGGTCGGTACGGTGCTCAAATACTGCTATTATCTCTACGGTACCTGCCAGCAGGGCTATCCTTCGGATAAGGGCGTTTTGTATCCCACGGTGCAGAGCTTCAACGGAACCGGCGCTGCATGCATACTCGCAGAGTATGTGACTGTTGAGGGAACGCGCACCAAGAACGTGTCCTCGGCGCTCAAAATGTACGTCGATGCCCATCCCGAGACTAACTACTGCTACTGGGGCATAGGCGACTCGGAGGAGTATTACCTCCAGGGCGTCACCGGCTTCCCGGTGCTCATCTCCGCGTCCGACACAAAGGGTGATCATGACTACAAGCAGTATCAGGCCGAGTTCAAGGACAAAAAGTATTTCTCCGTTTTGGCGGCTCTTAAGGACGCAAACGCTGCCGAGGGCGGCGGCGTCGTGACGCTGCTTATAAATGCTCAGCTTAAAAACCGCGAGGATATAGTCTTTGACGACGATGTTACGCTCAACACCTGCGACTTTTCGCTCATAATTATGTCCAATGTCTCCGTAAAGAGCATGAACCAGCTCCTCGGCACGTTCATAATAAAAAGGGGCGGACTTATAAACCTCAATGGGGATAAGTTCATTTACTCGCAGCCGAAGGCCGACGATTCGTGCAACAGCGCGTTCTATTCAAAGGAAAGCCTGACCATCCAGACCGTCGCGACCGAGGAGCCCACCGCATATGACCTTACCTTCTACAGCGGCGAGTTTATCGTAAACGCGGCTCTCGATTCCGGCAATCCTCATAAGATACCCGGCGGCAGCAAGCTTACGATCAAGGAAAGGGCCACGCTTAATGTCGAGCGCAACGCCCGCATACGCACGACCGGCGGTGCTCAAATATTTGACTACGGCACCATAAAGATCGGTAACGCGACGCTTGACCGCAACAAGGGAAGCCGCATAGTCGGCGTTCTTGAAGACAAGAGCGGAACCGTGACTCTGCCGTTTATCTACTACGAAGGATATCATCTGCGCGGCTGGTCTGCTAACGATGAGCTGTATGCTGCCGGAAGCAGTGTTGAGGTGCCGACGGAGACCACCTTCACCGCAAGCTGGGCGATCGGCGACAGGCTCGATCCCTATCCCGGCGACGACAGCTACACCGATGACGGCGAGCTTGTGTATGAGTTCAAGATCTATGTCATTCAGGCCGAGGGCGGAAAGATAAGCCCCGAAACAATGAATGTCGCGCGCGGCGAAACGCTCAAATTCAAGGTCGAAGCCTCCGAGGGCTACTACATCAAAAATGTGCTTGTCGACGGCGTGAGCGCGACTCTTGACGATAACGGCGAATATCAGTTCATAAGCGTCGGTGAGGATCACAGTATAACGGCCATGTTTGCCAGGTACACAAACACGGACTATAATAGTTATGTAAACCGCTTTACCGACGTTAAGCCAAGCGATTGGTGCTATAACAATATTCGGTTTGCCTACACGATGGGGCTTATGCAGGGCACGACGGCAACAACGTTCTCTCCCGATGACCCAACCGTCAGGTCGCAGTTTATAACCGTTTTGTGGCGCATGTCCGGCAGTCCGACCGTACCCGGAGACGGATGCAAGTTCACGGATATCAGCAAGAGCAATTATTATTACGAGGCCGTCCGCTGGGGCGTTGCAAACGGCATAATCAACGGATTTTCCGAAACGAGCTTCGTTCCGAACGGAAAGCTTACGCGCGAGCAGCTTGTAACTATGCTGTTCCGCTATGCCAAGAACTATGCCGGTGACGATGTGTCCAAGTACGACACGACCAACATCCTCGGCTACTCCGATGTGCTGAAGATATCCAAAGGCATGACGCAGCCCTTCCAATGGGCGATCGGCGCAGGAATAATAACCGGAACGAGCAGCACAACGCTCACTCCGCAGGGAACCGCGACCCGCGCCCAGATAGCCGCGATACTCTCGCGCTACTGCAACCAGTTTGTCCTCAAGGTCCCCGTAATAATGTAAATCAAATCTCTCTCCCGGCCTTTGGCCGGGAGATTTTTTTGCTTATAGGGCATTTTCCTATTGACAAAATAGGAAAATGATATTAATATAACACCGTTATATAACACTGCTATATTAAACAAACTACCAAAATACTATGCTGCAAATGAGAGAAAATAGAGCAGCAGGGGAGCTCGAGGGGACAAAGGCCCCACTCGTGATTAGATTATAGCCATCAAAAACGTCTGATTTATCAGGCTTTTTGACGAGCGTAGCGAGATTTTTCGTGAAAACTTGTTTTCACAAAAAATGTGGCGTTTTTGAAGCGTGCAAAAAAGTCACAGACTTTTTTGACACGCTGATGAAAGGAGAGAGCATAATGTCCGTTGACGATATATCGACGCTTGAGCGCATACACAGTGCGGCAAAGGCCGAGTTTATGGAAAAGGGCTATCGCTCATCCTCTCTTCGCAGCATAGTTAAAGCTGCCGGGGTCACGACCGGGGCGTTCTACGGCTATTATGCCGGCAAGCAGGAGCTTTTTGCCGCGCTTGTGGACGAGGAGTATCGGTATATAATCGGCGCATATAGGGATGCTCTCACCGAATTTGAGCAGCTTCCTATAGAACAGAAGCCCGAGCATATGGGCAAGGCCGGGCATGCGTGCATGGTGAAAATGCTTGAGTATTCCTTCGACCATCACGACGCGCTGTTTCTCATTCTCCGCCGCTCGGAGGGGACTAAGTATTCGGGCATGATCGACGAGCTTGTTGAGCTTGAGGTCGAGGGTACGCACAATTACTATGAAGTGCTCCGGCAGCTCGGAAACACCGTGCCGCATATCGACGAGCACCTTGAGCACATACTCGTGACCGGTATGATGAATGCCGTTTTCGAGATGATAGTCCACAATATGCCGCAGGCCGATGCAGGCAGATATCTTGATGAGCTTGCCGAATTTTACACGGCAGGCTGGCTGAAAATTATGGGTCAGTAAAATGTTTAATTTTTTGACCTTGAGTTAGCGAAGGCTAACTCAAGACAAATTAACATCGGAAAGCATTGCTTTCCGGAGCTAAATTTTGAACAGGGAGGCAGTCCATTTGAAGAAACAATCCAATCTCGGCCGGCTGCTGAGCTATGCCGGCAACAGGAAGATACTTTCGTATCTTTCGTGGTTCTTTGCCGCCGTGAGTGCGCTCATAGCGCTCGTGCCGTTCTGGTACATATGGCGAATACTTAAGGAAGTGATAGAGGTTGCACCGAATTTCGGTGAAGCGGTTAACATAACGCATTACGGCTGGATGGCCGTGCTTTTTGCCGTAGCTGCCGTTTTGGTGTATATAACCGGGCTTATGTGCTCGCACATGGCGGCGTTCCGCATAGCAACGAATATGCGCATAGAAATGACCGAGCATATCACGAAGCTTCCGCTCGGCGTTATCGAGCAGTTCGGAAGCGGCAAGCTGCGCCGCACCATATCCGAAACGACCGGCGCAACCGAGGCATACCTTGCCCATCAGCTGCCGGATAAGGCCAAGGCGATAGCAAACATCGTCGGCATGCTCGCACTGCTTGCCGTGTTCGACTGGCGTCTCGGACTTTTGAGCCTTGCGCCGGTGCTGCTTGCATTTATCTGCATGAGCGGCATGACGGGCAAGAACATGCAGCGCAAGATGACCGAGTATCAGAATGCGCTGGCGGATATGTCAAACGAGGCTGTTGAGTATGTCCGCGGCATCCCGGTCGTGAAAACCTTCGGCCAGACCGTATTCTCTTTTAAAAAATTCAAGGGAACTATCGATAATTATGAAAAGTGGACGACGTCGTATACGCTCGATCTGCGTGGGCCGATGATGCTGTATACGCTGGCGATAAACAGCGTTTTCGCATTCCTTATCGTCGGGGCGTTCTGGTTCTCGCACGGCACGGTAACTCCGGAGCTGCTGCTTGACGTGCTGTTTTATATCATCATAACGCCCGTTATAACGCTTACGATGACAAGCCTTATGTATATGAGCGAAAACAACATGATCGTTGCCGACGCGATCGACCGCGTTGACAGTGTTCTCGATCTCTCTGAGCTTAGCACATCGGATGATGTGCAGCATCCGGCGGACGGTTCGGTTGAGCTTGAAAACGTGAGCTTTTCCTATGACGGAAGCAAAAATGCCGTGGACAATGTCTCGCTGAAAATTGCCGAGGGGCAGACCGTTGCGTTCGTCGGCCCGTCCGGCGGGGGAAAATCGACACTCGCGAGCATCATCGCCCGATTTTTCGATCCGCAGTCGGGCAGTGTCAGAATTGGCGGAGCTGACGTTAAGCAGATCCCCAAAGATGAGCTAATGAACACGGTATCATTCGTTTTCCAGAACAGCAGACTCATAAAGGGAAGCATACTTGACAATGTCCGCCTCAGCAACCCGGCGGCGAGCGAAGCCGAGGTCATGGCGGCGCTCAAGGCCGCGCAGTGTATGGATATAATCGAAAAATTTCCGCAGGGCGTGAATACAGTCATAGGAAGCAAGGGAATTTATCTCTCCGGCGGCGAGATGCAGCGCATTGCCATTGCGCGCGCAATGCTCAAAAATGCGCCGGTGCTCATCCTTGACGAGGCAACCGCCTTTGCAGACCCCGATAATGAGGTCAAAGTGCAGCAGGCGCTCGGCGAGCTTGCGCGCGGCAAGACTGTCATTATGATAGCCCACCGCCTGTCAACCGTCGCAAATGCCGACCGCATCTTCGTCCTGCGCGACGGCAAAGTGGTCGAGGACGGAAGGTTTGACGAGCTGAAGTCGCAAAACGGCCTGTTTGCCGATATGTGGAACGATTATCAGAAGTCGGTGCAGTGGAAAGTTGCAAAGGAGGCGTAAGACATGGTAGAAAAACTTCAGAGGCGCTTTGCACTCTCGCGTAAGGGCGCTGTGGACACGATAAAGGGCAGCCTGCTGTGCGCGCTGCAAAACATATCATTCATGCTGCCGGTATACATGCTGTATTGCCTTGTGTCGGATATGCTCGGCGGCGCGCTCACTGCCTCGCGCATCCCGTTTTACGCCGTCGGCACGGTGATCTGCGCCGCAGTGATCCTCGTGTGTACATATCTTCAGTATAACAGCACATTCCTCGCAACCTATATCGAAACCGGTGTGCGCAGAATAAGCCTTGCCGAAAAGCTGCGCAGGATACCGCTTTCGTTTTTCGGGAAGAAGGATCTTGCAGACCTCACCTCGGCTATCATGAACGACTGCGCGGTGCTCGAAACAAGCCAGTCGCATCATATCTGCCCACTTATCGGCGCGATAATATCAACAACGCTTATTGCGCTTTCGCTGTTCATATTCAACTGGCGCATGGCGCTTGCGTCCGTGTGGGTGCTGCCGCTTGCGTTCTGCATAGTCGGCCTTGCTGCCGGGGTGCAGAAAAAGCTTTCGGCAAAGTCAATGGCCGCAAGGCTCAGCTGCGAGGACGGAATTCAGGAGTGCATGGAGTCCATGCCCGATCTGCGCGCGAACAACGCCGAAAAGCGCTATCTTGCCGGCCTTAACAAAAAGCTGCGCGCATTTGAAAGTCGCCTTACAAAGTCCGAACTTGGAACGGCGGTGTTTGTCGTTACTGCAAGCCTTGTGCTGCGCCTCGGCATAGCCACAACGGCGCTTGTCGGCTCGTATCTTCTCATTGCCGGCGAGCTTGATATCATAACGTTTTTCATGTTCCTGCTCGTGGTTTCGCGCCTTTATGATCCGCTTGAAGGCTCGCTGCAAAACCTTGCCGCAATTATTTCAACGAGCACGAATATCAAGCGCATGAACGAAATCCTTGACCACCCCGTTCAGGAGGGTGAGGATAAGCTCACAAACGACGGCTGCGATATCGTCTTCGATCACGTCGGCTTTGCCTATGACGGCGGCGAGACCGTGCTGCGCGATGTGTCGTTTACCGCAAAGCAGGGCGAGGTCACGGCGCTTGTCGGCCCGTCCGGCGGCGGCAAGACCACAGTTTCGCGCCTTGCGGCACGCTTCTGGGATGTCGGCCGCGGCAGCATAAAGGTCGGCGGAATGGATGTTTCAAAGATAGACCCCGAAACGCTCATGAGCCTGTATTCCATTGTGTTTCAGGATGTAACGCTGTTTGATAACACGGTTATGGAGAATATCCGCATCGGCAAAAAGGACGCAAACGACGAGGAGGTCATGGCGGCAGCGCGTCTTGCAAACGTTGCCGAATTTGTCGAAAAGCTGCCGGATAAGTGGAACTCCAATATCGGCGAGAACGGCTGCGAGCTGTCCGGCGGCGAGCGCCAGCGTATATCCATTGCGCGCGCTTTCCTCAAGGATGCGCCGATAATACTGCTCGACGAGGCAACGGCGAGCCTCGACGTTGAAAACGAAACGGCAATCCAAACCGCTCTCTCTCGCCTTATAAAGGACAAAACGGTGCTTATCATCGCCCACCGCATGCGCACAGTCTCCGGCGCGGATAAGATCGTTGTTTTGAAAGACGGACTTGTTTCCGAGCAGGGCTCGCCCGAGGAGCTTTATAAGAAAAACGGCGCTTTTGCGCATATGCTGAAGCTCCAGACCGAAAGTGACGGCTGGAAGATAGAAGCCTGAAAATAAGAAAAAACTCCGAACGATTTCGGAGTTTTTTGTATCCTGTTATCAGTGGCATCCACAGCCGCCGCCGCAGCCGCAGTCACCGTCGTCATGGTCGTGATCGCCGCAACCGCCCGAGCAGCCGGAGCAACCGCCGCCGCAGCCGCCCTCGTCGGGAAGGAAGGGGAGCTGACCGTGCATGAGAAGCTCTGCGGCATCGTCGGAATTTCCGCAGAAGCCTGCAAACGCAACAATGCCGTATGCGGCAAGAGCCGCCCTTGCGTGAACGCCGATGTTGCCGACGATAACGGCGTCAACATTCAGACTGTCCATAAGATCGGCGACTGCCTGATGTCCGGTTTCCTTGACTTCGACGATCTCCTTGGAGAGGATCTCGGTGTTGTCGTCATTGGTCTTGTAGATGGCGAACATTTCGGCATGGCCGAAGTGCTCGAAAATTTCATTGTCCTTGTAAGATACTGCAATTATCATGCGTTTTCTCCTTTTTCAATAAAGTCGGCCAACTCGTTGAGAGCGTCGGCGTCTATGCTTTCTATTTCTCCGGCATCGACCATGGTTGCGATGACGGGGTCGATGGGAAGGCGCGCGGTGTGCTCGATGCCGTATTCCTTTGCGACCTGCTCGACCTTGCTTGAACCGAATATCTCGTGCTCTTTGCCGCAGTCGGGGCACTTGAAATAGCTCATGTTCTCTACTATGCCGAGCACGGGGATGTTCATGAGCTTTGCCATGTTGACAGCCTTTGCAACAATCATGGAAACAAGCTCCTGGGGTGATGTGACGATAACGATGCCGTCAATGGGCAGCGACTGGAAAACCGTCAGAGGAACGTCGCCGGTTCCGGGAGGCATATCGACAAACATGTAGTCAACATCGTCCCACAGCACGTCGCTCCAGAACTGAGTAACAACGCCTGCAATGACGGGACCGCGCCAAACGACGGGGTCGGTCTCGTTGTCGAGAATAAGGTTAACTGACATGATCTGCGTGCCCTTGTTTGAATAGCAGGGGATGAGCATATCCTCGGTGCCGCGCGCATGCTCGTGGATGCCGAAGGATTTGGGGATGGAGGGACCGGTGATATCCGCGTCAAGCACGGCGGCCTGATAGCCGCGGCTCTGCATCTTGCTTGCAAGAAGGCCGGTAACGAGGCTTTTGCCAACGCCGCCCTTGCCGCTGACAACGGCAATGACCCTTTTAACGCTTGCTGCCGGGTTGAGCTTTGCGCTCAGATCCTGCTCCTGACGATCGCCGCAGTTTTCCTGGCAGGTCGAACAATCGTGTGTACATTCGCTCATTTTGAAATACTCCTAATATCAAATATTGTTATCTAACACCATACTAACACTAACCGACTCTTTTGTCCAGCCGTTGAGTGAGATACATTGCGGCAAGGCCGGTGAACGCACCCGTTACAACCGCCGAGGCAAGAAGCACCGGTGCATACAGCATAAGCGAGCTCGTTTTCGTTATGATAATTGCGGCGATGAGCTGCCCAAGGTTATGTGCAATAGCGCCGAGAACGCTGACGACCCACAATAGCTTCCCCGAAAACGGCTTGAGCGTAAGGCACATGACGGCATAAGCCAGCGCTCCGCCGGCAATGCTGAATATAAACGCCGAAACGCCGCCTGTGAACATGCTGCCCATGGCGATGCGCACGAGAAGTATAAGTCCTGCCTCGCGCCGGCCGAGCATGACCATCGCTATAAGCGTGACAATATTGGCAAGCCCGAGCTTGACGCCGGGAACCGGGATCGGGGCCGGTATCTGTGCTTCGATGACAAACACGATCAGCGAGGCGGCGGTGAACATGGCCATGAGCGCAAGCTTTCTCGTTTTAGGCATCTATGTCGCCCCCTTCGATCTCAACGGTAAGCTTGTGGGGCAGACATACTATCGGGACTCCGGCTTTGCTGACCTTGCCCTGCGACATGCAAATATGGTCGCGGCAATCGGCATCTATGACGCTTATCCCATCGTGCTCTATATGCAGCTTATTATACCCGAACTCGGTGCGGATTTCCATGTCATATGCAACAGCAACCGCATTTAAGTCGATTTTTTCGTAAATCTCGCCGTTTACCCGGATTACGGCAGTCGTGCCCTGAATGCCGGAATGCTTCAGCAGCAGGAAAGCGGCAGTGCATATAATAAGCACCGCGGCAAAAATAATGATCCATGTTTTCGTGCTTTTAATATTCATGAACCTATTGTAAATAAATCCGGCTTGCTTGTCAATGCGGTACATTTATGATATTATTACTAAATACTACTTTGCTTCAAAATGAGGTGAATTTATTGCCTGACACATTGGTCACTATAGCTTCATATATACTGCCGCTGTTTGCAATAATCGTGCTGATACGATGCATGCGCAGCATGCTCGGCAACAAAACGCAGACCGAGATATGGGGATATATCCATAAAGATGACGGCGTTGCGCTTATAAACCACTGGGAAAATCTCATCGGCCGTTCAAAATCGGCGGATATCTGCCTGCCGTATGCATCGGTCAGCCGTGTGCACGCGGTACTTATCCGAAGCCCCAAGGGAGTGTGGCGTATTTTCGATATCTTCTCCAAGGGCGGAGTTTGGGTAAACGGCGAAAAGGTGCAGGCGACAGGCACCGTTGTTCGCGACGGTGATGTTTTGAACCTTGCCGGAAACAGCGTTCGCTTCCGTGATATCAGCGAAAAGCAGCGCGACGCGATCGAGGCGCGCAGAACGCAGAGCTGGAAGCGCGTCCACCCGGCGGTAACGCTGTTTTTCCTGACGATCTTCCAGGCAATACTCCTGCTTGAGCACCTGTGCACGGCCGAGAGCGAGTATCTTGCCGGCATAATGCTCGGCTTTGTGCTGCTCGTTCTGCTCGAGTGGTTCTGCTATTTTGCCATGCGCAGCATACGTCGAACGGGCTTTGAGGTCGAAACGCTTGCGTTTTTCCTCTCGTCGATCGGCCTTTCGGTCATAGCCTCGTCCGTGCCGGACGAGATGTTCAGGCAGATGATAATAGTCTTTGCAGGCGTCGTTGCGTTTTTTGTTCTCGGCTGGTGGCTTCGCGATCTTGACAGGACAAAGACCATGCGCCTGCCGCTCGCGATACTGTCGGTTCTCATCCTCGGTGCGGTGCTCGTTATCGGCAGGGAGCAGTACGGCGCGAAAAACTGGATATTCATAGGCAGCATGTCGATCCAGCCCTCGGAGTTTGTAAAGGTCGCGTTTATCTACGTCGGTGCCGCGACGCTGGATAGGCTGTTCAGCACCAAAAACCTTATCCTGTTCATAGTGTTTTCCGCTTTGTGCGTCATATGCCTTGCCTTCAGCAGCGATTTCGGCACGGCGCTTATATTCTTTGTAACCTTCCTTGTCATATCCTTCATGCGCTCAGGCTCTATAGCAACGGTAGCGCTCGCAATAACGGGAGCGGGTATGGCAGGCTTCCTTATGCTCAAGATGAAAGACCACGTTGCGCGCAGATTTGCAACCTGGGGACACATATGGGACGCTGAGAACATCTGGGACGGCGGCTATCAGCAGACGCACGCCCTTTCCGCCGGTGCATCGGGCGGCCTTTTCGGCAAGGGAGCCGGAAACGGCTGGCTTAAAAACACCTTTGCCGGCAATACGGACACCGTGTTCGGCGTCATGTGCGAGGAACTGGGGCTTATCATTGCCATTTGTGCAGTGCTTGCGATTCTGGCGCTTGCCTTTTTTGCCGTGCGCAATTCGGGCCACGGCCGCAGCGCCTACTATTCGATAGCTGCGTGCGCAACGGCGAGCATGTTTATGGTTCAGGTCGCGCTCAACGTGTTCGGTTCTGTGGATATACTGCCGTTTACGGGCGTAACGTTCCCGTTCGTGTCGCGCGGCGGCACGTCGGTGCTCGCGTGCTGGATGCTGCTTGCGTTTATCAAAGCAGGCGACACGCGCAAGGGCGCAAGCTTTGTCGTGCGCCCACCCGAGGCAAAAACCAAAAAACAGCGTGAAAGCGCCGAAGAAAGGGAGGAGACGGCATGAAAAAAGTATCTCTTCGTGCATTTTCGGCAATACTCATGGCGTTTCTTATCATTATCGGCCTTGGTGTTTATGTCGGAAGATATATAAAGGACGGGGAAATGTGGGCGCTGTACTTCGATCAGTCCACCTCCGGAAGCGAATATACGCTCACTGACCGCAACGGAACACTGCTTGCAAAAATGGGCGGCGGCGAAAAAAGCTATGCCGAAAACGCAAACACTCGCATTGCCTGCTACCATGTTACAGGCGACTATACCGGAAACGTCGGCACCGGCGCGCTCAGCTCGTTTAAAAGCAAGCTCTCCGGCTTCAGTCTTATAACCGGCATCGAGGAGCAGGACGACGTGAACCTCCAGCTCACCATCGACGCGGACTTAAACCTCAAGGCCTATGAAGCGTTAAACGGCCGCAAGGGAGCCGTGATGGTTTATAACTACAAAACAGGCGAAGTGCTCTGCATGGTATCCTCGCCGTCTATAGATCCGCTCAATCCGCCCGAGACGCTGCCGGACGGCGCGTATATTAACCGCTGCCTGAGCGCATCGTTTACCCCAGGCTCCATATTCAAGCTTGTAACGCTCAATGCGGCGCTTGAAAATATCGACGATATCTACCACCGCACCTTCAACTGCGCAGGCTCGGTTGACGTAAAGGGCGTGCAGATAAACTGCACCGGCGTTCACGGCCAGCAGACCATTGAGCAGGCTCTTTCCAATTCCTGTAACTGCGCATTTGCGGAGATATCGCTTGAGCTTGGCCCGGATATCATTGCCGAGTATGCCGAAAAGCTCGGCATAACCACGTCGCTGAAGCTCGACAGTATATCAACTCAGGCCGGCAATTACGATAAGGACGGCTCGATGAGCGCGTCTATGGCATGGTCGGGGATCGGCCAGTATAACGACCTTGTCTGCCCCTACGCGATGATGCGCCTTGCCGGAGCCTATGCAAACGGCGGCACAGTCGTTGAGCCGTCGCTGCTCGGCCAGTCGAGCAAAACAACGCAGCTTGTATCTGCCGATACGGCGCAGAAGATAGCGTCGATGATGAACTACAACGTTGTGTATCACTACGGCCAGGATCGCTTCCCGGGGCTTAACATCTCGGCAAAAACCGGCACCGCCGAGGTCGGCGACGGCAAAGCCTCGCACGGCTGGTTTGTCGGCTTTTTAAACGACGAAGCGCACCCCTACGCCTTCGTCTGCCTTGTTGAAAACGGCGGCAGCGGACTTGGTGCTGCCGGCAGCGTGATCAACACCGTGCTCCAGGCAGCGGTAGCAAAATAGTTTAGGAGAAATATAATGACAGATATATCCGTCAACGGACTTGTAAAGTCCTTTGAATTGGGTAAAAACATACTTGACGGGCTCAGCTTCGACATTGCCGAGGGTGAGCGCGTCGGCATTCTCGGCCATAACGGCTGCGGAAAGACCACGCTCTTCCGCATACTCACGGGCGAGATAGACTACGACGAGGGCGCGGTGGCCATAGCCTCCGGAAAGCGCCTCGGGCTTATCTCGCAGATACCCGTCTACCCGGACGGATGGACGACCGAGGACGTCCTTAAGGATGCTCACCGTGAGCTTTATGCCATTAGCGCACGCCTTGACGAGCTTGCGCATGAAATGGAGCATGATCAGTCGGATAAGCTTTTGGCGGAATACGACAGGCTCTCGGCCGATTTTTCGCGTCTCGGCGGATATGATATGGACACCGACCGCAACCGCGTTGCAAACGGCCTTGATATTCCGCAGAGCATGCGCGAGCAGCCATTTGACCTGCTCTCCGGCGGAGAGCGGACGAGGGTCAACCTTGCGCGCCTTATACTCGAAAAAACGGACATACTCCTGCTTGACGAGCCGACAAACCACCTCGATCTGCATGCAACCGAATGGCTCGAGGATTATCTCCAGCACTTCAAGGGAACCGTTCTGCTTATAAGCCACGACCGATATTTTATCGACAAGATCGCCCAGCGCTGCATCGAGATAAGCGACGGCAAAGCGGAGTTTTACAGCGGCGGATACAGCTTCTATGTCGTCGAGCGGCAGAAGCGCTTTGAGGAAAAGCTCAGAAAGTACGAAAAGGATCAGGCCAAGATCGAGCAGCTCACGCGAGCTGCCGAACAGATGCACCTTTGGGCGTTCATGGGTAATGATAAGCTGCACAAGCGCGCGTTTTCAATGGAAAAGCGCATAGCAAAGCTTGAGCAGACCGCAAAGCCGACCGAGGCAAAAAAGCTCTCGGCGAAATTCTCATCATCGGATTTCTACGGCGATGAGGTGCTCGTGTGCCATAACGTATCCAAGGCATTCGGTGAGAGAAAGCTATTTGAGGGGCTTGAGCTAAACGTTTCCGGCGGCGAGCGCATAGCGCTCATCGGCGATAACGGAACAGGCAAGAGCACGCTTGTCAAAATGATAATGCAGCAGGAAACGCCGGATGAAGGATACATAAAGTTCGGCCCGTCCGTGCGCCCGGCATACCTGCCGCAGATAATACATTTTTCAAATGAGGAGCGCTCGCTGCTCGATACGATGCTGTATGACTGCCGCTGTCAGCCGCAGGAGGCGCGCGACAGACTCGCTGCCTTCGGCTTTCGCGGCGAGGATGTGTTCACGCCCGTCGGAGCGCTTTCCGGCGGCGAGAAGAGCCGTCTGAGGCTCTGTATGCTCATGGGCAGCGACATTAACCTGCTCATCCTCGACGAGCCCACAAACCATCTGGATATCGCAAGCCGCGAGTGGATGGAGGATGCCGTTTCGGATTATTCCGAGGCGCTGCTGTTCGTTTCGCACGACAGATATTTTATCGAAAAATTTGCAACACGCATATGGTACCTTGACGGCGGAAAGCTGCTCGACTACAGAGGAACGTACGAGCAGATGCGAGAGTATCTCAAGCGTCAGGAGGTTTTCACGCGCACGGCAAAGGCCGAGGCCAAGGCCGCAAAGCCGGATAAGCCTGCGAAGAAATCCTCGCCCAATAAGGAAAAGCGCATAGCGAAGATCGAACGCGATATAGCCGCTCTGGAAAAGCAGGTGGCTGCGCTTGAAGAAGCCGAACAGGAGAACGCGAGCGACTATCAGAAGCTCATGGAGCTTGGCGCGCAGAAGGAAGAGATAAATGCGCAGCTGCTTGAACTGTATGATAAGTGGGAGGAGCTGTCGGATGAATAAAAAGCTCATTCTTCCCGGCGTGCTTGTGCTTTTGGGCCTTGTGCTGCGATTTTTCTTCACCGGCGTCGGATACATTGCCTATGCAATGTTTTTTGCCGCGGCGCTTATCGCGATAATGCGCTTTTGCAAAAAAGCATGGATAAAGCGCACGGTATGCATCCTCACAGCGCTGGGGCTTGCCTATCTCATAGTTATCGAGGTGCCGATAGTCGGCGCAGCCTCCGGCGACGGAGACAGGGAATATGACTATATCATCGTCCTCGGTGCCGCCGTGCACGGCGATACGCCGTCGCTGTCGCTCGTTGAGCGTATGAGCGCCGCGCGCGATTACATGCAGGCTCATCCGCAGACGATCGCCATTGTCAGCGGCGGACAGGGCAGCGACGAAAACGTAAGCGAGGCTGCGGCAATGACTGCGTGGCTTACGGATAACGGCATAGACAAAAGCCGCATAATCGCCGAGGATAAGGCGACCTCGACGCTTGAAAACCTCGAATACAGCTTCAACATTATCCGTCAGCGCGGAGATGATCCGAACGACAGCTGCGCGGTTGTCACAAGCGAATATCACATATACCGCGCAAAGCTTCTGGCGCAGTCGCTGGATGTGAGCGTAGGCTCTGTCGCGGCGCGCACGACCTATGTGCCGATCATGATAAACTACTTTATCCGCGAGGCATTCGGCGTGACGTATCAGCTTGTATTCTGCTGACATAAACCCTCCCGAACAGGCATAGTAATGTACAAAGCCTTTACGGGAGGGATCTTTTTTGAAAAAATTATTAGGCAGAATAAAAAATCGAAAGGCTGCGGCGTCGGCTGTTGCCCTCGTTGTGCTCACGGCGGTGATATTCTGGACTACCAACAGCCCAACGGTAGTAGGTGTCGCCGCAAGCGAAAGACAGCTTCCGATCTACTGCGTGCAGCGCGACGATAAAACGGTTGCCCTGTCCTTTGACGCGGCCTGGGGCAACGAGGATACACAGGAGCTGATAGACATATTAAATAAGTACAACATAAACGCAACGTTTTTCGTCGTCGGCCAGTGGGTCGATAAGTACCCGGAGTCTGTTAAGGCTCTGCACGATGCCGGCAACGAGGTCATGAGCCACTCCGATGACCACGCGCACTTTGCTCAGCTCTCGGCCGATGAGATAAAGTCTAACATTGCTGCATCCAACGAAAAGATAAAGAAAATCACCGGAACAGAACCCACGCTGTTCCGCTGTCCCTACGGTGAGTATAACGACACAGTCATTAGCACCGTAAATTCAATGGGTATGAGCGCCATTCAGTGGGATGTTGACAGCCTCGATTGGAAGGGAATATCGGCAAGCGATATCTCCGACCGCGTTCTGAAAAACGTGAAAAGCGGCAGCATAGTCCTTTTCCATAACGCCGCCGAGAATACTCCCGAGGCGCTTCCGGGAATAATAGAGGGGCTCATAGCCGACGGATATAAGATCGTGCCCGTGTCGCAGATATTGCTGACGGGCGACTATACCATCGACAACACCGGCATGCAGTGCCAGGCAAAGCAAAGCTCCGACGCAAAAGCCGACGCTTAAATATGAAAAAACAGCACCTCGTACCGTGAGTACGGGGTGCTGTCTGATTGTCTGACTTATTCCTTATTGTCGAGCCAGTCGGCAACCTTTGCTTCTTCGATACCGAGACCGCCGGAAATAAATGCGACGGCTTCGTTGAAGTTCATCGCTCTCAGACGAGCGTAGTTGCTTGCGCCGGCACCGGGGCCGTCGTTGAGTCTGCCTTCGATGTAGCCGCACTCGTAGCACATGTTCAGCGCGTACTTGCGATGGGTATCGAGGGTCATTTCATGTCCGCAGCGAGGGCATTTCATGTTCAATTCCTCCTAAATCTTACTCTTGATTCCTCTTTGGGTTTGTTACCATAACTATTATAGCCCAAACAGAACCTCTAAGCAATAGCTAAGTCGTATTTTATGTACAAAATTGCACAGTGTGCCTCACGCGGCAGGGGAGTGGTTAACGGCCGTTTCACACGAATTTTGAGGAAATTAATAAATATTTTAAAATAGGTATTGCAATTATCGCGCAATTGTGTTAATATAATCGGGCGTTGGAAATCCGGGTGTAGCGCAGATGGTAGCGCGCTTGAATGGGGTTCAAGAGGCCGCTGGTTCAACTCCAGTCACTCGGACCAAACAAACAAGGCTCGAAAGTGTAAACTTTCGGGTCTTTTTCTTGCTTTTTGAGAACTTTTTTGAGCCTGATTATACAGCCGGGCTATTAGTGCGCGTCGCAAATACGTCCAAAAATGCGTCCAAAACTCAGGATAAATAAATCTTGTCCATTATGTCAGCTGTCTTGCGCTTGCTCTCGTCAAGGCAGTGAGTATAGATGTCCAGTGTGGTAGATATGTTCTCATGACCGAGAAACTCCTGTGCTTGTTGAGGTGTTGCGTCATGAGCGGCCAATAGGCTCGCTGCTGTATGCCGCATATCATGCACCCTTATATCGGGCAGATTGTGAGCTGCAAGAAATTCCTTATACTTATGCGTCATATAATCAGGGAGAACCGGCGAGCCGTCAGACAACTGACAGACCTTATCGCACTTGCTGCCGCTGGAAATCTGCTGCTGTAGAAGATCACGAAAGTAAGGAATGGTGAAGCCTATAAGAGGAAGATATCTGTTACTCTTTTCTGTTTTTGTGGATTCCTCTTCAATATGACCGCTTTTGCCTTTTACAACGGTGTTGCAGACGTGTATGTACCCGTTTTCAAAGTCTATGTCTTTCCAACGGAGACCACACATCTCAGAGCGGCGCAGACCATATACCATGCCCAATATGACGATTGCGTACATGGGTTCACCCTCTTCCTGTGCGGCGCTCAGAGCCTCTTTTGCAAGAGTGTTACCTACGAATTTTTCGGCCTCTCGCGGCATTTGAACGAGCCTGGCGGGATTACTGGATATGATGCCGCTGCGTTCAGCATCCTCCAAAGCTCCGTTTATTACGACAAGATGCTTTTTGAGACTTTTGACCTTCAAATCACCAGCGAGATCGTCTATGTAGCGCTGTAAATGAGCGTACTGGATATCCTTAGTCTTTATGTGCCCAAGCATAGGAATTATATGCTTGTTCGCATATCCGGTATAGGCAACCATAGTATTTTCTTTTACGGATTTGCTTTTAGCCTCTAACCAACGCTCGACGCTTTCTGCGAAAGTGGGATCGTCGCTTACTACATTGGAGTTAAGCTCAGCCTCCCACTGTGCCTTTACCTCAGGCAGCATAGCCACTGCTTTGCGTTTGGTGCTGTTTGCGACCTTGAGTTTCAATGTCTTAGACTTCCTTAGCGTTGTCGCAAGCTATACCTACGATCCCTGGGGCAAGATAATAAGCAGCAGCGGAACACTTGCGGATATTAATCCGCTCCGCTATCGCGGTTATTACTACGATGCCGAGACAGGCTTTTACTATCTCCAGTCGCGCTACTATGACCCGGAAATAGGCCGCTTCATAAACGCCGACAGCTATGCATCTACGGATATAGTTGGCCTGTTAAGCACGAATATGTTCTCATATTGTGAGAACGATCCTGTTAATAGAAGCGACCATAGCGGGCATGCTGGCTACGGCCTTATGAGTGGCTGGGATCCTATAAAATTTCATAATAGGAAAAAGCCAAAAAGCAATTTTGAAGATATAGTTACTAACGCCATTAAGTATTCTACTGAGGTTAGCGCTGGCTTCGGAATGGGATTATCTGCGACAATTGAGACTTTGGATTGCGGCTTTTCGGCAGGATATTCCTATAATGTCTTTGAGGCATATTATGAAGACGGACAACTTGGCGCAAGAGTAGCTGAGAGAGCAGGGGCTTCTATCAAGACCCCGCTGTATAATATCGGTATTGAAAAGAGCACCTACAGAGACTTGGCCATGAATATAATTGCCTCACCCGATGACTGGCAAGGATATTGCAAGTATTTACCTGATACATTGGTCGATATCTCACTATATGTAGGATATGGCGGCTCAGTAAGAGTAGGCATTAATTGGGAGAAATTTGCCGGCTATGTTATAGAACATGGGGAAAGAATAAATAAATGAGAAATTTGCGAACCTTAATATGGACACTGTTCATCGTTGCGTGCATTGTCGTCGGTATTGTATCTTCGCTATCTCTGCAAATTTCTACCAAGCCCATTGCTCCTGTCGGAACAATTACGCTGACCGATATTGCATTGACAGTATTTTTGGGTATTGCTGCACTTGTGCTAAGCTTTACGCTTTTAAAAACACGCTTTCTTAAAATAGTCGGTGTTTGTGCTGGCGTTATCTGCCTGCTAGGAGCAGTGTGTGCCGTAATTATTGCGATATGACATGATGAGCAAAGTGCTTTTTATGCATGTTCATTGCTAATTCATTTCGTGTGAGCATATGGCTTAATGCTAAACTAGCGACGAATTTATATAGCTAAAAATCAATCACGCAGGAGTATATCGCCTGATATGCTCCTGCTTTCCTTTTGATGTTTGACAGCGCGGCGTGTGCGGTGTATAGTGAATAAAAGGAATGTTATTAATTTGTCGCACACTTTTTCGAGGAGCCCTATGAAAACGCAGACTATACACAGCTGTTTTCAATTAAGAATATTTATTACGATCATTGCAGCCCCGGCGAACAATCAGCCGCTGGCGATGAAGTACAATAATACGTTGTACTATTATGTCCTCAACGCGCAGGGCGATGTTGTCCGCATAGTCGACGGCAGCCGCAGCGTTGTCGCAAGTTATACCTACGATCCCTGGGGCAAGATAATAAGCAGCAGCGGAACATTAGCTGACATAAATCCGCTCCGCTATCGCGGTTATTATTACGATTCAGAGACAGGTTTTTACTATCTCCAGTCGCGCTATTACGACCCCGAGATCGGCCGGTTTATAAACGCCGACAGCTACGCATCAACTGATGCAACCGGCCTCCTGAGCACCAACATGTTCGCATATTGCGAAAATGACCCGGTGAACAGAAGTGACCCCAGCGGCGAATTTTGGAATATCGTTGTGGGCGCGGCGCTGGGCGCGGGAATGGAAGTCCTAACTCAATTAGCAGCTGGTACAAAGTTGCGAGACATAAACTGGGTAGATGTTGCTGTACAAGGTGCAGTTGGAGCAGTCACAAGTGGTACTATACCATTCAGGTTCTTAAAAACTGCAAGTAAAGTAGTGAAGGCTACAGCTAAAATAGCGAAAAATGTTGTGGTTTCTACCGCGGCAGAAGTTTTCAGCCAAAGGAACGATAAGAATAAAAGCATTGGAAAGACGGCCACTATAGGGGTACAAACATCAATAGACACATTAATAGACAGTGGCACCACTTATCTACTTCGTGGGACTAAAGCAAAAATAGCTACAGCAGTTGTTCGAACAGTACAACAAGCGTTTTCTTTTACGTTTGGCTTTACTATTGAAAAACTATTTTCAAGGAGTAGCATACGCTATGCAGGAGGAAGATAGTTAGATGGAAAAGCTATGCGGTAATTCAATGATTTATAATCCCTACAAAAGAAAAGCTTGGGCATATTTGTCGTTACTATTCTCTTTCACAATTGCGATGGCATATGGCTTGTTGACATCACAGTATTCGTTGACTGAAGTATTAATCCTCATACTTCTTGCAATAATTGACGCAATAAGTACGTATTTAGTGTTGCGCGATCCCGCGTATTCGACGACGATAATTATTAATAGTAATGGAATAAGTGTTACGTTTTCAGGGAAAGATTCACCTATTTATATACCGTGGAGCAATGGTGTTTACATTAACATACGCTTAGAAAATGACTATCCGGGGTATAAGCAACTTATACGTAACAGAGTACTATGTTTATCAAATAAAGACGCTGATGGAGATTTTGTGTTGTATGACAATAGTATAAATGTGCTACACAAATTACCAGTACCTGACGATGAACCATGGGTGATTTTTCTCTATGTTTCTTCCACATCTAAATGCGAGAAAGAAGCAGAGCGTGTTTTGGCGTTCAAAGAAGAAGCTTTAGCAAAGAGATAGCAAAAAATCAAATTCGCAGGAGCATATCGCCCGATATGCTCCTGCATTCCTTTCGACCGGCCAGCTCTCTGCGCTCGCACGCAAAAGCCGCGTCGGCACGGGCGCGTTCACGTGGCAGAGCTACCACTTCGCGTACGACCCCTTCGGCAACATGACGCAGATAAGCGTCAGCGGCGCGGACAACAACGCAGCGAGCACACCGTCGAGCGCGATCATGCTCGCAAAATACCAGTACGAAAGCGGCGTGAATAACGGGCGATTGCAGAAAATGACGTTTGGTAATGACCAGACCGTTCAGTATTCCTATGACAAATTTGACAGGACGACAAAAGAACAGTATAATAACGTCACATATGAATATGCCTACGATGCCTCGGGGCAGCTCGCAAAGCAGACCTCGACGGCGGGGGAAGAGTATAATTACGAATACGACAGCCTCGGCCGCCTGATCCGCAGCAGCGAGTATAACGACGGTGAGTTCGAGCAGCGCACGGAGCATATCTACGACGCTTCCAATCGCCTGACGAAGCAAAACTGGTATAATGCCGGGGGCGTGACGACCATGTCGTACGCCTACAGCACGACTACCGGCCTGCTGACGAGCCTGAATGCGACTGTTCAGAACTCGAGCATCCCCGTGACCTACACGTATCAGGGAGCGAATCAGCTGCGAAGCAAGGCCATCGGCAGCGTCATGACGAAGGCGTATAACTACTGCTATAATGAGGATGGCGGCTACAGAGCCGCGCTGCCGAACTACGTCAATTACCGCGACTCGTCGGGCAACCTGATCTATGGCGATAATTGCCATTATGACAGCAACGGCCGCCTGGTCAAGATCCTCGATTCGGGCAGCTCAACGACGACCCGCGCAATCTACGGCTATGACCAGCAGGGGCAGCTTACCTCGGCGACGGTCGGCGGAACGAGTTATACCTACACCTATGACACCGCGGGCAACATTCAGAGCAAAAAAGTTGGAAGCACGACGACCAATTATACCTACGGCAACAGCGCGTGGCGCGACCTGCTGACGGCATATGGCGGCGGTTCTATCACCTACTCCGGCGGAAATCCGACGAAGTATTACGACGGAAGCACGTTCACGTGGACGCAGGGACGCAGACTGGCAACGGCCAAGGTCGGCGGAACGAACATAAGCTATACCTACGATATGGCCGGTGTTCGCAGCAGCAAGACCGTGGGCTCGACGAAGTATGATTTCACGACCCTCAGCGGCCTCGTGACCCGTCAGACGGGCGGCGGCAAGACCATCGACTTCGTCTACGACGAGAACAATCAGCCGCTGGCGATGAAGTACAATAATACGTTGTACTATTACGTCCTCAATGCTCAAGGCGACGTTGTCCGCATAGTCAACAGCAGCAGAAGTGTTGTCGCAAGCTATACCTACGATCCCTGGGGCAAGATAATAAGCAGCAGCGGAACGCTGGCGGACATTAACCCGCTCCGCTATCGCGGTTATTACTATGATTCCGAGACAGGCTTTTACTATCTCCAGTCACGCTACTATGACCCGGAAATAGGCCGCTTCATAAATGCCGACAGTTACGCCTCCACCGACGCAACCGGCCTCCTGAGCACCAACATGTTCGCATACTGCGAAAATGACCCGGTGAACAGAAGTGACCCAAGCGGCGAATTTTGGAATATTGTTGCGGGCGCGGCGCTAGGCGCGGGAATGGAAGTTCTAACTCAATTAGCAACAGGTACAAAGTTGCGAGACATAAACTGGGTAGACGTTGCTGTACAAGGTGCAGTTGGGGCTGCATCAAGCTTTACAATTGGCTTTAAAGTTGCAAGTAAGGCGCTTAATTTAGCAGTCAATATAGTCAAAAATGTGGGCGTATCTACAGTGGCTGAAACTATCAACCAAAATATAAACAGAAGTAAGAGCAAAGGCAAAACCGCAGCCGTTGGTGCACAAGCAGCAATTGATACTTTGGTAGACAGAGGTAGTGCATGGTTGGTTGGTTCTACGAAGGCCAAAGCTGCAAAAATCATTGTTAAAACGGTGAAAAATACATTTTCGTTTACTTTCGGAATAAGCATTGAAACACTTTTCTCAAGGCATCACTCACGGTATGCAAGTGGGAGGTAGCAATGTGAAAAACTCCCTTAAGCCGAAAACGTATAATCCAGGTAAACGAGACCTTGTTCAAAATATCATAGGATATTCTATTCCCACAGTGGTTTCGGTTTATGGATTGTTGAAGTGGCCTTATGAAACGTTTTGGCTGATTTTGATGTTCGTTTTTGTAGTTCTCGACGTGATTTGCGTGTACTACATGTTACGTGATCCAACTTGCAAAACATTTATCACTATCGACAGTGAAGGTGCTCATATATTCTTCTCCAATATGGAAAAAACGATTTTTATTCCATGGAGTAGTGAAGTGTATGTTAATGTGTGCATCGAACAGGGATACCCATCATATAGACAACTTATACAGCGTCGGATACTGTGTTTATCTAGCGTTGATATGAAAGATGAGTTTTTGCTGCATAAACAGAGCATAAACTGGACACATGAAATGCCGACTGACGAAAGTGAGCCATGGATGGTGTTTTTGATTGTTTCTTACCCGTCCAAATGCGAGAAAGAAGCAGAGCGTGTTTTGGCGTTCAAAGAAGCTGCTTTAACAAAGAGATAGCATAAAATCAAATTAGCAGGAGTATATCGCCCGATATGCTCCTGCTTTCATTTTGATATTTGACAGCGCGGCGTGCACGGTGTATATTAAAAAACAGATTATTTGCCAGCCGCTGGCGATGAAGTACAATAATACGTTGTACTACTACGTCCTTAATGCACAGGGCGATGTCGTTCGAATCGTCAACAGCAGCAGAAGCGTTGTCGCAAGCTATACCTACGATCCCTGGGGCAAGATAATAAGCAGCAGCGGAACATTAGCTGACATTAACCCGCTCCGCTATCGCGGTTATTACTATGATTCCGAGACAGGTTTTTACTATCTCCAGTCGCGCTACTATGACCCCGAGATCGGCCGCTTTATAAACGCCGATAGCTACGCATCCACGGATGCCACCGGCCTGCTGAGCACCAACATGTTCGCATATTGCGAAAACGACCCGGTGAACAAGAGCGATCCAAGCGGCGAAGCGTTCTCACTCATCACTATTGCGGTGGGAGCAACGGTTGGCGCACTCGTAAATGCAGCTGGTACAGCATTGTCAAATGTCGCAGCGGGAAAAGACTGGAATGATGGAATTGGCTTGGCGCTGCTTTCGGGTGCAGTGTTCGGAGCGGTGTCCACCATAAGCATGAACCCGGCAGCAAGACTCGCGATAAGCGCGGTAGCATCGGCAGCAGAAAGCGTATACGATCAGGTCAAAAACGATGGAAGCGTAAACCTCGGGCGTTTGACAGCTGATGTCGCGGTCGGAACGATTTCGGGGTACAGTGGTTATATCGGAAATAGTTTAACGGGCTCATTCGTGAAAGGCGGAAGCATGCTTAAAGGTCAAATCGGAAACGCATTTAAGAGCAAGAATGTCTTTGATGGCTTGAAACGAGCTGGGAAGAATTACTTGAAACGAACGTTTAAATTGTATAAAGGGGAATTCTTTTCAGTGCGGAAAATATTGAAGGGCATTGGCTCAACGGTTGGATATAATTATGCCAGCTATAGGGTTTGGAAATAATATGAGTCTATTAATGGCAATCAGGGTAATCAAGGAACCATTAATAGCGGCGGCAGTTATGGCACTCATTGCGGGATTTTCTACACGGCACGATCTTGTTAGAGCTGCTGATCGAACCCTTTGTAAAAGAGAGTTTAAAGAGCGCACTCATAAAAGGAGCTTTGTGGAATGGGTGTTCCTCACTAATCTAAAGGACGTAATACCAAAGTCAATGTGTGTTTGGTATTATACGGAATTAGCCTTGTGCCCAATTTTTTCCTTTGCATTTTGCATTATGGCGATTAATGGAGCTGAAAAAAAAGAGATACTTCATTATTTGAATTTATACTACCTCGTTGCATATGGACCTGTTCTCATCTATCGGTGGGTCTTCATGAAGCGTGAAGGAAACGGTAATCTTGAGCCCCGCTTTATCCCACGCCGTCATGTTGTGACGCAAAAGCATACCCAACAGAAAAAGGGTAAAAAACATACCCAGCGAAAGAATAGAAAATAGCAAATAGTGATGAAGGAGCCTTTGGCATAGCCAAAGGCTCCTTTTTCGCTTGTTGAGGGCTTGCGAGTTTGACAATATAATATGTAAAATGTATAGTAATGTAGTCGATACGACGCACTGCTAATATAAGGTGGTAAAAACAAATTTTGCGGTTAACATTTGATGCGAAAGAAGTGAATGGGATGCCTTTAGAGTACATTAGCAATGATAATCCAAAGAAAAATCTGTATGATACACTTCGCAAGTTTCAGTTAAACACTCTGCTGTGTGTTATATCAAAAGAAACAGCAACGTTTTTTGCTGAGGAGAATTCTGGACTGAATTTCGGGATAAAATATGAGACATATCAGCTGCGCGAAAAAATGACCAAAAAATGTGTTGATGTTAATACATATGTAACTGGTTGGACATTACTTGATCTTTCATATAATGCAATATGTTGTACGCATGACTACAGGGAAACAGGTGAAATTACGCCCCAAACAGTGTGGTTTTTAAGTCAGCTATCGGGAGAGTATTTAGGTAGCTTAGAGTCAGCCGCAATTGATAATTTTGAAGATACAGACATGGATATGATACTGTATTTATGGGGCTTTTTCGGTGAACAGAGAAAGGTTCAAAACCCAGGTGCTTGCTTTGAGAATATGAAACGAGATTTATATATTCTGTTTGACATAGCAAAGGACGATAGAGAAATAGACATTGCTGGGATTGTAGATCAGGAGATAGGTGTTGACTGGAAAACTGTTCAGAGTGCGTTGTGTTTGTTTTGGGCAATGTCAATTGTTTTGCCGTACATATCTGAGGGGCTGGATCAAAAGATAGCATGGAGAGATGATACAGAGAAGGCTGCTTATTTGAAAGTGTTAGATTACTATACAGCTGATTATAAAACGATTAAAGAATCATCACTGCGGCGTCAGCAATTATATATAACTCCATATGTGAGAACTAGTAAGGGGAGAGATGTCATATCCGTTAATTGTTTTTTGAATCTGTTTTTGTGCGAACACAGTATAATGTGGCTTGTACGGAATTATTATAAGAAGAAAGATAGTCAAAAATTCGTTGACAGATTCGGAATGTGGTTTGAAAAGTACCTTGGAGAGTTACTTCGTGAGTATGTAGGTGAATCGGATTTTCAGAGAATATGTGAAGAGCGGGATATGCGTGCGGACTGGAGAGCTCAGCTGGATAAATACAGTTTTCTGATAGAGCAAAAATCTGCATTATTGAGGATAGATGTTAAACAGCAAGTGAGCAATCTTTATAGCCTTAAAGAATTTGCAAAAAATAATATAATTAAAGCGATGAGACAGCTAAAGAATACAGAAGCTGCCATGGGAAAAGAATGCATTAAAGTTATTTTGATATATGAAGATTATATTGAAACTGATGTTATGGACAAAATTTTTTTAATGCCGGAGTGTAATGTGGAAAACGATGGCCGTTATTGGCTTGTAACTATTGGCGAAATGGAGAGATTACTTTTTACTTTCAAAAATGACAAAGTAAAGTTCATGAGTATAATGGAGGAGAAAATAAGACGTGAACGAGAGCATGACACTACAAATGGCCTAAGCTTAGACAGCGTGATGGAGCAATTTGAAGTAATAGCTAATGAGCATCTAAAACAAGAGCAATTTGAAGTATATAAATTAGAAAGAACCGAAAGCATAAGAGCACTCTTAAGGAAATAGCATACGAACAAATAGTGATGAAGGAGCCTTTGGGTATGCCAAAGGCTCCTTTTTACATTTCCGTAAACAACGGCTGCTTGCAAAAGATAATAAGCGTCGGCTGAATCGTTTTGTTAACAGTCCGGCTTGAAATGCGTCCAAAATGCGTCCAAAAATGCGGGATATAAAACTATCGTTTGCAGGCAGCGGTTTTGATTTTTTACGCAGTGCCTACATTATTTAATGTGAAAAAATTTTGCTTGATAACTCTACAAAAATCAGACCTCCGAAAACGGAATGGGGTTCAAGAGACCGCTGGTTCAACTCCAGTCACTCGGACCAAACTGAAACAGTCGTCACAGTGTGGCGGCTGTTTTTTTTCGTTCAGGCGATAGGGACCAGCGGCCTCTTGCAAATTCAAATCCGCCGCTCGGCGTGCCGAACGCAAAGCGTCGGCATGCCGCTGGTTCAACTCCAGTCACTCCGACCAATGAAAACAGTCATCACAGTGTGGCGGCTGTTTTTTCATTTAGGAGAAAAGGAACCGGCGGCAAATTCAAATTTGTCACCGACTTACCTGATATTGTCCTGACATGTGCGCTTCAACAAAATAGACAAACAAAAGCACGCAAATTTGCAAACTTTCACTATTCGTCGGGTAAACAAAATGTGGTATAATACCTCACGAAGAGGGCAATTGCAAGGTCGTTTCCCACTATGCCGGTACTGCGTGCCGCGCCGCGGCCTTCAATTCGGTAGAATATGCCCTACAAAATACAACTGCGCCGCACGGATATCCTCCGTGCGGTGCAGTTTTTTGATGTACTCAATGGCATGACAGTATTAGCATAAAATCTCAAGTGTGTATTGACAAAAAGATATACAGTACAATATAATTTGTTTACCAATATCGCGAAATTTGTAATCGTTTTAGGAGGATATTAGATGAGAAAACGTTTTCTTAGCACAGTGCTTGTCTTGATAATGTTATTAAGCCTTGCGCCGATGTCAGCTTTGGCAGACGATACGTTTAGAAGTGGAGATTTTACATTCGTGATCGAAACCGGGGTCGCTTGTGTGAAAAAATACAACGGTTCGTCGTCGTCCGTGAGCGTACCGTCGAAAGTTGATTATGACGGAGTGACATACAAGGTCAGAAACATACATCAGGATGCTTTTAAAAACTGCACCACTATTCAAAAGCTCGTCCTGCCTGAAACTGTTAACCGCATCGGAAAGCAGGCGTTTGCCAATTGCACAAGCTTGAATTCGATCACCATTAACGGCGACCTAAACGAAGTTTACACCGTTGATAACACATTCTATAACATTGGAGCAAATTCCGATTACCTGAATGTTACTTTCGGCCCGGAAGTCACGGCTATACCGAGTAATCTGTTTGATTCTACATATTCCAAAAGTGAAGGATACTATCCTCACATTACCAACGTTACGATCCCTGATTCGGTGACAAGTATAGGCTTGGGCGCATTTAACAACTGCCACGATCTGAAGACGGTCCGTCTGGGAAGCGGAGTAAAATCTATTGGCACAAACGCATTTCGTGAGAGTGGCATACAGTCACTGACGATAGACGGCAACTGCACTGTCGGTAAATATGCGTTTTTGTATTGTCATTCACTTAAGGAGCTTACCATAAACGGTGATTGCACGTTGATCGAGGGCTGCTTTGCTCATTGCACCAGTCTGGAGTCAATAAAAATAAATGGCACGATCAAGGATAATATACAATCATCGATCAGTGAAAATCCGATACTATTTATTGCTCCGCCGTTTTATAATGTCGGCTCAAATTCTGATTCGCTGAAAGTAACGTTCGGGAAATCGGTTTCGGTGATACCTGAACGCCTGTTTGCTACTCACTCATCAAAAAGCGAAGGAACATATGCACGCATAACGGAAGTTGATCTTCCAAGCTCGATCAGCAGTATCGGAGACTACGCTTTCTATAATTGCCACGACCTGAAGGTTGCAAACTATGAAGGCTCACCTTCCGAATGGATCAACGTGCCGGTAGGCGCCGGTAACGAGCCTCTTTGGTCTGCACATTTCAATTTCGGCAGCTCGTATAGTTTTTACGATGTGCATCCGACCGACTATTGCTATGATGCCGTCAAATGGGCTGTAGATAATGAAATAACAATGGGCACAACGCCTACGACCTTTGAACCTAAAAAAACGTGTACCCGCGCACAGACTGTTACTTTCCTCTGGCGTGCAGCCGGTAAACCGGAACCGGTTGGAATGTCAAACCCGTTTTATGATGTAAAACGCGATGATTATTATTACAAAGCGGTTCTGTGGGCAGTTTCGGAAGGTATAACCAAAGGTACGACAGATACAACATTCAGCCCTAATGCAACGGTATCCCGTGCGCAAACAGTGACATTCCTGTGGCGTATGGCAAATAAGCCGATGATTTCCGGCAACAATCCGTTCTATGATGTTGTCAAAGGCGACTATTTCTATGATGCTGTGCTGTGGGCAGCAGCAATGAATATAACAACAGGAACCACACCTACAACATTTTCGCCCAATGATGGCTGCAATCGCGGACAAATCGTGACTTTTATTTACAGATACATGGGCAAATAAATCAAAAACTACAAGACACCCGACGTCGGTCGGGTGTCTTGCTCTTACTTCACTATTGCATTTTGCTTGACCCACTCGCCCCACTTTCTATAGGCGTTGCCGTCGGGGTGGATACCGTCAGAGGTAATGTCCGAGGAAAGCGTGCCGTTTGCGTCGTCGAACAGATCGTTGCACTCAAGATAGAAGATCGTCTCGCCGTCGGCGAGGGTCTTGGTGTAATCATTGAGATTATTGAGATTCGCGTTGTTCACCGCAGTGCCGCGCGAATCCTGCGTTGCGGAAACGTGGAGGTTGGACATGATGTAGATTATCGCGTCCGGCTGAAAATCGCGGATCTTATCAATAAGATTGCTGTAGGTTTGCTTGAGCGCCTCGACCGAGCCGCCGATATCGTTTATGCCGAGCATGACATATACCTTGCCGAACTGCCTGCTTTGCAGCAGTGCAGGAAGCGTGGTCGTGCCGACTCCGGAAACGTCGGCGCTTGTGCTCATTGCGCCTGTCAGGCTGAGACCTACGGTCGTAAAGAATGTTGCTCCGTCGATTGTCTCCATCATCTGAATGCCCACCATGCGCGAGTCGCCGATAAACAGCGCGTCGTTAAAATAGCCCTCGGGTGCGGTCGTGAACTGCAGGGGAGTGGGGGTAGGCTCCGGCGTAGGCTCAAGACTCTCGGAAGGTGATGCGCTCGCCTGAGTGTCGTCGGGCGTTCCGCCGTCCTTTTTGCTCTGAAGGCTGACGCATATAAGCGCGATCAGAACGATGATCAGCACAAAGGCAATGATCGCAATAACTTTCTGCTTTTTTGTCATAAAAAGATCTCCTTTTGGAATGTATGGACGACACACCGATCAGCGTGCCGTCCATGAATTATAATTATTTTTCACTGCTGAGCTTCACCTGAAGCTTAACGGGGTTGTGGTCGGAATAAGTGAAGCCTTCGTCGAGTGTGTTTACTGCAACAAGCTCAACATTCGGCGACAGAATGAAGCCGTCTATGACATAGTGCTGAGTGTTCTCGGTGTCCGACGGGTCATAGGGCTGGTTGAGGAGCCTGCAGCTCGGAGTTTCGAGATCGTAAGCAAGCGTCCAGCCCTCCGGCATGATATCCTCACTTATAGTGCCCGGCTCCCACAGATCCTTATGCGTATTGGGGTATTTGTCAAGTCCGTTCGGGAATATCTGATTGAAGTCACCGCCGGCTATGACGTAATTGCCCTTTTCGTACTCGGACTGAATAAACTCACGCAGCTGCTTTGTCTGCGCGATCTTGCCCTCGCCGTCGTCATAAGCCTCCAGATGGAGATTTACGATAACAAGCTTGCTGTTTGTTCCGGATATGGGCAGATAGCTTACGAGCAGGCAGCGCTTGAGATTTGCGGTGCTGACCGGCCAGCTAAACGGGCAGGGAAGCGATATGCGCTCGGCCGAGTCAATATCATACACCGTTGTTGTCAGAAGTCCGCTGTTTACCCGGCCGATAGGCGGCACGGGGTAGGGGACGAATTTGCACGAATAGTTGAGCGCGTAAGTGCTGTTGTTTATGCCAAGCGCGTAGGCCTCGTCCTTTCCGTAGGTACGAGAGGAGTTTTTATCGACCTCCTGCAGCATGAAGATCGTCGCCGGGTCGGATGACGAGTAAAGCGTTTTGTATATGCCCAAAAGCGACGCTGCGACCGTGTCCTGATCGGCGGAAGCGACATTCGTGCCGCCGTCCATGAAAAAGTCCGATCCCTTTCCGAGACCGGCATAGCCGATGTTCCAGCTTATGACCGAAAACTCCTCGTCCAAAAACGGCGAAACGCCGCTGATCTCGGAGTTTGCCTCGACCTTAACGTCCATAACGTCTCCGGGCTTGAACTCGGTGACCGACAGCCAGAGGATCAATGCGGCGGCTGCCAGAAGAATAACGCCGAGAATTATAAGAACTGTTTTAAGCAATTTTTTTGCCATGTCCTCACCTCACGAGTGTATATTATCACAGCCCATTCCCGTATTCAAGCAAATTCGACAGATGCCTGAGCAAAACGACAAAATTGCGCGATTTTGCTTGATAAGGAGCATATAATGGCGTATAATTGCAGAGATATTATTACTTTTACGGGAGGCCGGAAAATGAGTTATGATACTATAAGAATGAGCGACCCAGAGCTGTACGGCGCAATGAAAAACGAGCTTGAGCGCCAGCGCGATCATATTGAGCTGATAGCGTCGGAGAACTTCACCAGCCGCGCCGTAATGGAGGCAATGGGAAGCCATCTTACAAATAAATATGCCGAGGGCTACCCCGGGGCAAGATATTACGGCGGCTGCGAATATGTCGATATCGTTGAGCAGCTTGCCATCGACAGAGCCAAGGAGCTTTTCGGGGCCGAGCACGCAAACGTTCAGCCGCACTCCGGCTCGCAGGCAAACGTTGCGGTCTACCTTGCGCTTTTAAAGCCCGGCGATACGATACTCGGCATGGATCTCAGCCACGGAGGACACCTGACGCACGGCTCGAAGGCGTCTATCTCCGGCAAGTATTTTAACGCCTGCTTCTACGGCGTCGATCCCGAGACCGAGATGATCGATTATGAAAAGGCTATGCAGATAGCGGGCGAGTGCAAGCCGAAGATCATAATAGCAGGCGCAAGCGCTTATTCTCGCATAATTGACTTTAAGAAAATGCGTGAGATAGCCGACGAGGTCGGAGCATACCTCATGGTCGATATGGCGCATATCGGCGGCCTTGTCGCAGCCGGCGTTCACCCCAGCCCCGTACCCTATGCCGACGTTGTTACAAGCACGACCCACAAGACCCTCAGAGGGCCGCGCGGCGCAATAATCCTGTGCAAGGATGAGCTTAAAAAGAAGATAAACAGCGCAGTGTTCCCCGGAACCCAGGGCGGACCGCTCATGCACATAATTGCCGGCAAGGCCGTCTGCTTCAAGGAAGCGATGAGCGAGGAATTTAAGGCGTATCAGCGCCAGGTCGTGAAAAACGCTGCCGTTCTGGCCGATACCCTGTCCGAGAACGGCATACGCCTCGTATCCGGCGGTACGGATAACCACCTTATGCTGGCCGATACCATGAGCCTTGGCCGCACCGGCAACGAGGTTCAGGAGCTTCTTGACGCAGCGCATATAACCGCAAATAAAAACTCCATTCCATTTGATACGCAGTCTGTCAAGCTCACCAGCGGTATGCGCTTTGGAACTCCGGCGGTCACAACGCGCGGCATGGGCGAGGATGAAATGCGCGATATCGGCAAAATGATAGTGCGGATAATAAACGACGGAGATAAGGCGGTTGACGATGTTAAGCAGCAGGTGCTTTCGATGTGCGAGCGTTTTCCGCTCTACCCCGAGATCGAGATGTAAAGTGCCGAAAAAATGAATAGATCATCGCTGAATGTTTTGGGCTGCTACATACTCTGGGGGCTGCTGCCGATATTCTGGAAGCTGCTTGCCGGAGTAAACTCGGCCTATGTTCTCGCGCAGAGAATCGTATTCTCCTGCGTGTTCTGCCTTGCCGTTATACTCATAAAAAAGCACGGCGGCGAGATTGGAAGGATCATAAAGAACAAGTCCGAGCGGCGCATGTTCTTCCTGTGCGGCATACTCATCTCGATAAACTGGGGCGTGTATATCCTCACGGTCGCGATGGGCAGGATACTCGAAGCAAGCCTCGCGTACTACATGAATCCGCTGTTTTCCGTGCTCATCGGGGCAATATTTTTCAAGGAACAGCTCAGCCGAGTGCAGTGGGCGAGCGTTGCTCTTGCCTTTGCCGGGGTCATGTTCTCCGTTATCCGCTATGGCGAGGTGCCGTATCTTGCGATCATTATTGGCCTGTCGTTTGCACTGTACGGCGCGCTTAAAAAGGGCATAAAGGCTGACAGTGAGACGTCAATTTGCATGGAAACGATGGCCGTGCTGCCGATAGCGATTGTGTTTATAGCCTATGCGCAGTTTTCCGGCTTTACGACATTTTCATCGCTCACAACGGCAGAAGCGCTGCTTCTTATAGCAACAGGCCCGATAACGTCAATTCCGCTAATGCTGTTTGCAAAGGGCATAAAGGAAACGTCGATCGTAACCTCCGGCATACTTATGTATATTAACCCGACGCTCCAGCTGCTTGTCGGCGTGTTTATCTATAACGAGGCCTTCACGCAGACAAATGCGATAACCTTTGCATTCGTTTGGGCTGCGGTCATACTGTTCGTTTTCGACAGCCTGAGAAAGAATAAGAAAGTGAATGCGTAAAATTACAGAGCTATCCACCGTCCGGGGATAATAGCAAAAGGCGTGACTGCCAAAGTCACGCCTTTAATAATGTAGTGCGCCCGAGTATTTGCCCGGAGAGCTGAATTTCAGCTCTTCTTATATGTCATAACTATACCGACAATAGCCGCTGCAAAGACTATAGGAGCAAGCCTTACAAAAACAAATTCAAATCCATGCAGGATCGTTCCGGCGACTGCAAGTTCGGGATTATTGTAATTCCAGTCCATATAGGAGCCGTTTATTGCGGCAAAAGCAATAAATATTACCGCCATAAATGCACACAATGAGATAAGCAACCAGCGAATGGTTTTTACTTTCGACGAATGCCTGTTTGAAAGCTGCAAATTTATCACCTCGAGCTTTTCAGAAATGGCTCTCAATTCATCGGAAGCTGACTCGCTTATGGCTTCTCCGAGCAAATCACTGACCGAAACGCCGAATTCGTCTGCCAATGAAATAAGCATGCTTGAGTCCGGAACGGATAAACCGTTTTCCCATTTAGATACGGTCTGCCTCACAACGTTTAATTTTATCGCAAGCTCTTCCTGCGAAAGCCCTTTTGCTTTTCTGAGCTGTTTTATATTTTCGTCTAACATAACTATGCCTCCTTGAGCTGATAGACTGATTATACAGTCAAAAGAGCCGTTGCAGCAAGCAACGTAAATTAACAGAACGATTATTAGATAACATATAACAGCAACAGCCGCGGTAACAGAAGTTTCCGCGGCTGTTGATTTAATTAACGTTACTGCAAAATTCTCAGATCTTTTTCCACTTTGCGCCGTTGGGGATATCGGTGACTTCGATGCCCTGAGCCTTCAGCTCATCGCGGATGCGGTCGGCCTCGGCGAAGTTTTTGGCCTTCTTTGCCTCGGCGCGCGCCTTGAGCAGCGCCTCGATCTCTGCATTCTGCTCGCCGGACTCGGAGATAACGGTGAACTCCGCGCCGCCGGAAACGGCCTGCTTTTTAAGCTCTTCGCGCCGTGCGTCGGCCTTTTCGATAAGACTGAGGCTGAGCACCTTGTCAAAGTCTGCGATCGCGGCAAGCTTTGTGTCGTCGTTTGTATTGTATTTAAGAACATCGTACAGCGCCGTGACGGCAAGCGAGGTGTTCAGGTCGTTATCCAGCGCCGCGGTGAACTTGGACTTGAGCGCTGCCATTGCGTCCTCATCGATTGCTTCGCCGCTTGCCTTGAGCGCGGCCACGCGGTTTATGAGCTTATTATAGGTGCCCTGTGCGTTGTCGAGGTTTTCCCAGCTGAACACGAGCGACTTGCGATAGTGGCTCTGTAGGCAGAACAGACGGTAGGCGAGGGGGTCATAGCCCTTTTCCTCAAGCAGCGAAACGGTCAGAAATTCGCCCTTGGACTTGCTCATTTTGCCGGAGTTTGTGTTCAGATGCAGAACATGCATCCAGTAGTTGCACCACTTGTGGCCGAGGTAGGATTCGGACTGAGCGATCTCGTTGGTGTGATGCGGAAAAGCGTTGTCTATGCCGCCGCAGTGAATGTCAAGATCCTCGCCGAGGTGCTTCATGGATATGCCGGAGCACTCAATGTGCCAGCCGGGATAGCCGACGCCCCAGGGAGAGTCCCATTTGAGCGCCTGATCCTCGAACTTGGACTTTGTAAACCATAGGACGAAGTCGTTCTTGTTACGCTTGTTCACGTCCTCCTCAACGCCCTCGCGCACGCCGACGTCGAGATCATCTGCGTTAAAGTCGTTGAAAATATAGTAGCGTTCAAGCTTCGAGGTGTCGAAATAAACGTTGCCGCCGGCAAAATATGCATAGCCCGTGTCCATGAGCTTGGAGATGATCTTGATATACTCGTCGATGCAGTTTGTTGCAGGCTCAACAACGTCGGGGGTCTTGATGTTGAGCTTTGCGCAGTCGGAGAAGAATGCGTCGGTGTAGAACTTCGCAATCTCCATGACGGACTTGTGCTCGCGCTTTGCGCCCTTGAGCATCTTGTCCTCGCCCTCGTCGGCGTCGCTCGTGAGGTGGCCGACGTCGGTAATATTCATGACGCGCTTGACGTTATAGCCGACGTAGCGCAGGTATTTTTCAAGAACGTCCTCCATGATGTACGAGCGGAGGTTGCCGATGTGCGCAAAGTGATACACAGTCGGGCCGCAGGTGTACATCTTGACTATATCCGGATGATTGGGAACAAAGTCCTCTTTCTTTCTTGTTGCAGAATTATAAAGCTTCATAATTAAACTCCTTATGAAAAATAAAGCCTCTCATGGCCGTGACCATGAGAGGCGTGATTTACGCGGTTCCACTCTCTTTTGTAGCTTAAAAGCCTTAACGCGGCATACGCGGAGGCATTTCCTCCTCCGAGGCTCCCGGACGCATTTCCTTCTCATCACCGCGGCCATGCTCTCAGCCAATGCAAAGCCTCTCTGTACGGGCGAGGGGAGAAGTACTTCTTCCGTTCAGCGCCAATAGAATATTACCATTGCGGACAATTCATGTCAAGCGCAGTGCTTGAACACATTGATGTTTTTTACGAAATATTCGATGCCGGAGTACAGCGTTGTAGCAAGGATCAGCACCCAGCATATGACCGCAACGACCTGCGGAGCGGGAAACCAGGGCTGGGTTGCGATGATCAGAATACCGAGCGCGACCATCGTGACGCCGGTCTTGATCTTTCCCGACCAAGCGGCGGCAATGACTATGCCTTGCTCGACTGCAAGCAGTCTCAGACCCGAAACGCCGAACTCACGCAGCAGAACTACCGCAACCACCCATCCGGGCATAAGTCCGACCTCGACGAAATAGCACATTGCCGACAGCACAAGCATTTTATCAGCAAGAGGATCCATAAACTTGCCGAAATCGGTGACAAGGTTGTACTTTCTTGCGATCCTGCCGTCAATAAGATCGCTCACGCACGCAATTATGTAAACCGCGAGCGCCCAGTACGGAAGGTCGAGATACAGCAGCACCATGAAAACGGGAACAAGAATTATTCTGCCAACGGTGATCTTATTAGGTGTGTTCATGATTATTCCTCCAGTCCGATAAGGTTGCCGTCGTCGGAAACGGCGGTTATGCGCACGGGAACGATCTGCCCCTCGCCGCCGCGGCCTTCGAAAACAACAAGGCCGTCGATGTCGGGCGAGTCATAGCAGCTGCGGCCGATCCAGTTGCCGTCGGCATCGTGATCGGTGCAGATGACCGGCAGAACCTTCCCGACGAGCGAGGCTGCGAAATCATCCATTATGCGAGCCTGAATATCCATGATGAGATCCGCGCGGCGCTGAGCTTCCTCAAACGGAACATGCTCCATTTTCGCTGCCGGGGTGCCCTCCTCGGGAGAGAAGGGGAAAACGCCGGCGCGCTCGATCTTGGCTTCAAGCAGGAAGCTGCACAGCTCTTCAAATTCATCCTCGCCCTCGCCGGGCAGACCGGCAATAAGGCTTGTGCGCAGAACAAGTCCGGGGATGCGGCGGCGCAGAGTTTTAAACAGTGCGCGTATATCGTCGCCCGTGCCGTGCCTGTTCATGGTTTTCAGAATCTTGTTATTTATATGCTGGATGGGTATGTCCAGATATTTTACGATCTTGGGATTCGACGCTATTTCGTCGATAAGCTCATCGTCGAACTGATCGGGATATGTGTAGTGCAGCCTTATCCATTCAACGCCGTCAATTTCGCTTATCCGGCGGCAAAGCTCTGCAAGGCAGCGCTTTCCGTAAAGATCCGTGCCGTAGCGAGTTATGTCCTGCGCGATGACGATGATCTCCTTCACGCCGTGAGCTGCGAGATCGCGCGCTTCCTCAACAACGTTTTCCATCTCTCTCGAGCGGTATCTGCCGCGGATATACGGTATTGCGCAGAAGGCGCAGAAGTTATCACAGCCCTCGGCGATGCGCAGATATGCCCACGACGGGCCGGTGCTTACAACGCGCGGTATCTCGTCCACTGGGGCGCTGTTGTCCGCAAAAAGGCTCACCGGCTTTTCTTCAAAAACGGCGTTTACCGCAGGAACGATATCTCCGAAGCTGCCGACGCCGAGTATTGCATCGACCTCGGGAAGCTCGTCGGTGACTGCGGCGCGGTAGCGCTCGGTAAGGCATCCGGTCACTATGATCTTGCCGAGCCTGCCTTCGGCCTTGAGCTTAGCCATTTCAAGGATCGTGTCGATCGCTTCGCTTTTTGCGGCATCTATAAAGCCGCAAGTGTTTATTATAACGGCGTCTGCGCCGTCCGGAGACGGAGCGAGCGCATAGCCTGCCTCGCTGAGCAGATACAGCATCTGCTCGCTGTTAACGAGATTTTTTGCACAGCCCAGAGAAATTAGGGCAATTGTCCTGTCCATTCAGTAATCACCTTGAGTATCAAATTCATTAAGTGCGTGTTTTATCTGATCCCACGAGTAGCCGCGCCGAAACAGCGCATCCGAGACCTTCTTGACCTGCGCCCGGTTGCCGGGATCGGTGAGCCTTGAGCGAAGAAATCGCGCAAGATATTCGTCCTGCTCGGGCATCTGAGACATAGCCTCGTCCCACAGCTCGCGCGAAACTCCGTGCCGACGCAGCTCCTGCTTTATGCGAGATGCGCCGTAGCCCTTGGCGGCATAGTGCCGAACAACGCTGCCGGCGTATTCGGTGTCGTTAATAAGCCCCATTTGGCAAAGCCAATCGGCGCACTCTTCGGCATTTTCGGGCGTTTCGCCCTTTTCAACGAGACGTTTGCGCAGCTCCTCGCGCGACATCGGACGGGCGTTTATGATCCTCAGCGCCCTTGCCTTGGAAAGGGCGAGCGTGCATGCTGAAACAAGCTCGTTATATGCATCCTCGTCAAAGTCCATTCCGGAGTGGATAAAGCGCTCGGTTATTATGCCGAGTGTCGTTTTAAGCTCCGTTCCGTCGTCGAAAACGAGCGTGAAGCGCTCGGGCGAGGTCTGCTTGATCTCACGCAGCGTCACTTGTATCAGCCTTCAAAATCGTCGGCGGAAACATCCACCGCGCGGCCGGCCGCCTGGGCTGCCTTGCGCGCCTGCGGACTCATGAGCTTGTACGCATTTTCGCGTATTTGCTGCTCGATATTCGCGCAGACCTCGGGATTGCAAAGCAGATATTCCTTCACCGCATCTCGACCCTGGATGCGCTGCTCACCGACGGTGAACCACGCGCCGGCCTTGTCGATAATTTCAAGCTTGACGCCAAGATCGACGATCTCGCCGACCTTGGATATGCCCTCACCGTACATAATATCGAATTCCGCCTCCTTGAACGGGGGGGCGCACTTGTTCTTTATGACCTTTGCTCTCGTGCGGTTGCCTATCATTTCGCCGCCGACCTTGAGCGTTTCAATCCTGCGTACATCGATGCGTACCGAGGCATAGTATTTAAGCGCAAGACCGCCGGGTGTGGTCTCGGGGTTGCCGTACATTACGCCGATCTTCTGGCGCAGCTGGTTTATGAATATGACGGTGCAGCCGTTTTTCGAGATGCAGCCTGCCAGACGGCGCATGGCCTGCGACATAAGCCGCGCCAGCGCACCGACGACGGAGTCGCCCATCTCGCCCTCAAGCTCAATGCGCGGGATAAGTGCCGCGACGGAGTCGACAACGACGACATCAACGGCGCTTGAGCGCACAAGGCTTTCGGTTATGTCCAGCGCCTGCTCGCCGGTGTCCGGCTGAGATATGAGCAGACTGTCGATATCGACGCCCAGCGCACGGGCATATGCAGGCTCGAGCGCGTGCTCAACGTCGATGTATGCCGCCTCGCCGCCGGCCTTCTGAGCCGCCGCGACGACGTGCAGCGCAAGCGTTGTTTTACCCGAAGCCTCGGGACCGTAGATCTCTATGATCCTGCCCTTGGGAACGCCGCCTATGCCAAGCGCAAGGTCGAGCGAAAGCGAGCCTGTTGACAGGGCTTCAACGTTCACCGGAATATCGTCTCCAAGGCGCATGATAGCGCCCTTGCCGTAGTTTTTCTCTATCTGCGCTATGCAGGTCTCAAGCGCTTTTTTCTTGTCGCTTGCCTGCGAGTGAGTGGAGATGGGAGCTTTTTTCTTTTCAGCCATTTCGTTTACCTCAACTTATATCAGAATTCGTTTTTCCATTTACCGATCACAACTCGCTCAAAGCCGAGCGTGTCGTTGCGGCTCTCGACCGAGACAAAGCCTGCTTTGAGAAGCATCATCTTCACCTCGTCGGCCTGACCTTCGCCGACCTCAAACATCATAAGTCCGTTAGGCCGCATTGTTATTGTCCAGTATTTAATGATGGCCCTGTAAAAATCAAGGCCGTCCTCGCCGCCGTCAAGCGCCGTCATAGGCTCGTAATCGCGCACCGAGCAGTCAAGTTCAATAAGCTCAAACGAGGGGATGTACGGCGGATTTGAGACGATAACGTCAAAGCTGCCTATGCTCATCGGAGGCCATGTTGTCGCGTCGGCGTTCATCGGGATTATCCGAGAGGTCAGCTTATTATCCTTAATGTTTTTCCTGCAAACCTCAAGCGCCGAGGGGCTTATGTCGGCGGCCACGACGCGCGCGGCAGGGAGTTCGTTTGCAATGGCGCAGGCGATGCAGCCGCTGCCGCAGCACAGATCGAGCACTCTGCCCTTCATGCCAAAGCCTTTTATCGCGTCTATTGCCGCATCGACGAGTATCTCCGTATCCATACGGGGGATAAGAACGTCGGGCGTGACCGTCATCGGCAGTCCATAAAATTCCCACGAGCCGGAGATGTATGCAAGCGGCTCACCCTGAAGCCGGCGCTCTATCATGCTGTGCGCACGTTCCTCAATCTCGGGCGATGTGTAGAGATACATGTCGCGCATAAGCTGCTCCGTTGTTTTTCCGGCAGCCGCGGCAAGAAGTATGCGGGCCTCGAGGCTGAAAGCCTCAACGCCGTTTTCTCTCAGCGCATTTCTGACTGAGAAATAGATGTCATTATATGTTTTAGGCATTTTCCGTATCCTTAATTACCAGGCGTCGCTGCCTTTTTCTTCGGGGATGACGAGCTCGAGCGCGCGTATGGCGCATTCGATCATTTCGTCGTCGGGCTCATTTGTCGTTATGCGCTGGAACTGCTTGCCCGGCCATGAGAGTATGGCAGAGCACAGATTATCATGTCTGCCGACCCAGCGGTTTAATTCATAGCTCAGCCCCACGATGAGCGGCAGCATGAGGAATTTGAGCCCCATGCGCAGCAGCGTGTCGGAAACATGGATAAACGAGCCTGCTATTATACTTATTATAATAACGACGAATATGAAGCTTGTTCCGCACCTCGGGTGCAGCCTCGGCTGAGGGCGCACGTTCTCGACCGTCAGAGGAAGACCCTTTTCATAGCAGAAGATGGTCTTGTGCTCGGCACCGTGATATGAAAACAGACGCTTCATATCCTTCATTTTCGAGCACAGTATCAAATAAATAAAGAAGATGACGAGCTTAAGTATGCCCTCAAGCAGCGTCCTCCAATAGAAATCGGACTTGACGGCAGGGAACAGCCCTACGATAAAGGTCGGCAGGAACAGGAACAAGAACAGCGAAAGTGCAATGCCCAGAACAACGGCAACGCCGATAACGAGCTTCTGCGCGGTCTCGTTTGAAAAGTGTTTTTCTATCCAAAGATCTATTTTGTCCGGCTCCTCCTGCATATCCTCGGGAAGCTGATCGGCCGAATACGACAGCGCCTTCACGCCGTTTACCATAGACGATATGAACGCCGCGACACCGCGGATGAGCGGCCAGCCGAGGATGGGGCTTTTCTCCTTCAGAGGGGTTACGGTTTCGACCTTTTCGACCATTTCGCCCGAACCGCGGCACACAATAGCGCGCTTATCGGGTCCGAGCATCATTATACCCTCGATGAGCGCCTGACCGCCGATGGAGGTCTTGAATTTCACCGAAGACTCAGTGTTTTTATCTGACATTTATCTACCTCAATTTTCTGACAGGGGTAAGCATATTTCGGCAATGCAGCCGCCGCCCTCGGCGTTTGCGATGCTGAGCCTTCCGCCGTGGCGCGATATGATTTCGTCGCACACGGCAAGCCCTATGCCGCTGCCGCGGTTTTTGCTGCTGCCCTTATAGAATCTGTTTTTGACAAACGGCAGCTCGCCGGCGGGTATGCCTCTGCCGTAGTCACGTATGCGGATGATGACGTTATCTTTCCTTAGCGCAAGCGTTATGTCAACCTTGCCTCCGTCTCCGCCATGCTTTGCGGCGTTGTCCAGAAGATTCAGGAACACCTGCTTTAAGCGCTCCGGGTCGCCGGATATGAGCGGAATGTCGTACTCGGGCGGCTGGTAATTGACCTCGATCCCAGCCTCGCTCATCAGCTTACCGTAGGTAAACAGCGAATCCTCAAGCTCGGCTGCGATATCCACAAGCTCCATGCGCAGATTGAATCTGCCATCCTGTATGCGCGTAAACTCCAGAAGATCGGCGACCATGCCTGTAAGCCTCTCGGCCTCCTTGGAGATTATCTTCACGCCGCGCAGCGATTCGTCTTTTATAGCCGGATCGTACTGCAAGGTCTCGCTCCAGCCGAGTATTGCTGTCAGCGGTGTGCGCAGCTCATGCGATATCTGCGAGATGAACTCGGCCGTTGCCTTGTCCGAGCGCGCGATTTTTTCGGACATGATGTTAATGTCGTCCGTGAGCCTGCCGATCTCGTTATCTCCGACAGAGGGTACCTGCGCGCCGTAGCTTCCGTCGGCAATGTGCCTTGCCGATTCGCTCAGATCCTCGATGGGCTTTGATATGTAGTGATCGAACCAGATGTTTACGAGAATAATGTAAGCTGCGATGATGATCGCGATGATTATGGCAGGGATAATCAGTTTGTTTGCCGCAAAGGCGATCAGGCATGCGATAAGGATGACCGCCGCAATGCTCGACGCAAGCAGCTGCCATTTAAGATTTTTAAAAAACATTGGACACTTCCCGGGAAATAATCTGTATCAGTAGCCCCACTTGTAGCCGAAGCCCCAAACGGTCGTGAGAAATTCCGGCTCTGTGGGATCGGGCTCGATCTTCAGGCGCAGTCGGCGGATGTTGACGTCAACGGTTTTAAGCTCGCCGGAGAAATCGTCGCCCCAAACGGCCTTGAGTATATCCTCGCGCGACATTGCCTTGCCGGGGTTTTCCATAAACAGCTTCATCAGCAGGTATTCTATCTGCGTAAGCTTCAGGCGCTTGCAGTCCTTTTCAAGGGTGCGGTTGCGTGTGTTGAGCAGGAAAGGACCGCTGGAAATCTCGTAGCTGGGCTTGTCGGATGTATCGCTGCCGAGGCGGCGAACAAGCGCGTCAACTCGCGCGGTAAGCTCGGCGGGGGAGAAGGGCTTTGTAACATAGTCATCGGCGCCGGTCATAAGACCGGTGACCTTGTCGATCTCCTGGCTCTTTGCAGTCAGCATGATTATGCCGATCTTCGAGCCGGATGCGCGGATGCGCCGACATACCTCAAAACCGTCTATATCAGGGAGCATCACGTCCAAAAGTGCAAGACAGACGTCCGGATTTTTTTCAAGCAGAGCCAAAGCGGTCGTGCCGTTTTCGGCTTCGATAGGCTCATATCCGTTGCGGCGGAGGTTGATGACCACAAAACTGCGGATATTCGGTTCATCCTCAAGTACGAGTATCTTTTTCATGGTTTGGCCTCTTTCTTATAGTTTTACATTGAAATATTGTAACATATAATTTTCAATTATGGTAGTGGCAAAGACAAAAAAATTGTAATCCGAGAACAAAAAATTACACAAATTATCCGAACACCGCTCTTGAATAATGCGCTTTTATAGGTTATAATACATCTGTTTCTATTCGCCGGTGTGATGGAATGGTAGACGTAGCGGATTCAAAATCCGCCGGGGGCAACTCCGTGTGGGTTCGAGTCCCACCACCGGCACCAAAAAAGGACAGCGCCCCACGGGGGCGCTGTCTTTTTTGCATGAAAGGAACTCGAACCCGAGGGCGCTTAGAAACGTGCCGGCGGCACGTTTCAACCCGAGGTGGCCTGCGCCGCAGCGCAGGTCGAGTCCCACCACCGGCACCAAAAATGCAGCGCCCCACGGGGACGCTGCATTTTTTTCGTGCTGCTGCCGTCAGATCGTGCCGGTCACGGTCAAAACGGTGGTGCCGGGGGTGATCGTCCAAAGTCCGGTAGCTGCATCCTGCGTGTAGATCGCGGCGGGAACGGTCACGCGACCGGCTGTTGTTGCAAATGCTCCGCTTGCCGCGTTATAGCTGTAGTTGCCGGTCTCGGGCCACGCGTCGCCGTTTAGCGTTACGCTTATAGGAGTCTTGAGCGCCGGATCAAAGGTATCGCTTACAACAAGCGCGGCTGCTGCATCGACGGCCTCCGCGCCGGTGTTGCGGATAGTGAAGGTGTACGCTATCTGCCCGTTCTCGGCAACTACCGTCGGGTTTAGTGCCTTGGTTATGCTCAAAAGCGCAGAGGTATCGGCGGTGACGGTCTCGCTTGCGCTTATCGGCTCTGTCAGTCCGCCGCCGTTTACAGTCACCGTGTTCACTATGCTGCCGCCGGTACCGGGTGCGGCGTAGTCGTTTGCCGCAGCTCTGTAGACTATAAGCGCGTTGCCTCCGGCTGGCACGCTTATGCCGCTTATGGTGAGCGGTGGGCCGGCCGCAACGGTAGGCGCGGCCTGGAGAACGCCGTTTACATAATACAGAACCGAATCGCCTGCAAACGTCAAGGGTGTGACCGATGTTGTGCCGGTGGTGTATGCGCCGAGATCGTCGGTGACCGTAAGGCCGGTGTACGGCGCTGAGCCTGTGTTGCTGATGCTTACAGTGTAGGTCAGCGTATCGCCGCGGCGATAGCTGCCGGAAACTGATGTCTTGCTTACGCTGAGCACTCGCGTGATTTCGCCTGTTACGATATTTGAATTGGCGGTCAAGCCGTTGTAGCTTATGCTGGCCTGGTTTGTGAATTGTGCCATCTATATCCTCCTTTGCAGACTCGGATGCCTGCCATACATTTTATGCACAGAATAAAGATGCTGTTATTTACAGAATTGTAATTGCATTTTTTCGCCTGTGAGACTATAATTCTTCTGTCAAAAGGAGAGAGTTATGAGCGATTTTGAGTATTTCAAGCCCTACGAGGGTGACAAGCCTTACATATTTATAAGCTATGCGCACGCGGATGATGACGCTGTTCTGCCCATAGTCAGCGATATGCACCGCCGCGGCTATAATATCTGGTATGATGAAGGCATCGAGGTGGGAAGCGAGTGGCAGGAGTGCATTGCCTCGCATCTTGCCGATGCTCACCTTGTCGTTGCGTTCATATCCAATGCGTACATGCGCTCAGATAACTGCCGGCGCGAGATGCACTATGCGCAGTCGAAAAAGATAAAGACCATAAATATTTTTATCGAAGAAACGGCGCTTACGCCCGGTATGGAGCTTCAGATAGGCAATATTTTCGCGCTGATGAAATATACATATCCGAGCGATGAGTATTTCTACGATAAGCTGTACAGCGCGCCGCTTTTAAACAGCGAAAACTTTGCCGATGCCTCGCCGCGACCGACGACCGAAACGGCAAAATCAGTGCCCGTGCTGCCAAAAAAAGAGAAAAAGGAAAAGAAAAAGCCCGGCAAGGGAAGAAAGATAGCACGCTGGTCGATAGCGGTAGCCGTGTTCGGCGTGCTGCTGGCTGCGCTCATTGTCGGCTACTTCACGGGCTATCTTGAAAAGCTGCTCACGCCGACAACGCAGATAGAAACGCTTGCCGCCGACACGGTGTGCGACTTCAAAAACGCCGTTTTTGAAAGTGCTGCGCGTGAGTATACCGGCAAGGAAAGCGGCGATATAACGGTAGGGGAGCTAAAGGGTATAACCGAGCTTTATGTCTGTGGCAATGAATACAGCATGCATGAGCCTACAGCCGGAGTCGGCAGCATAAGCCAGAGCGACAAATCCGCAGCGTACACCGACTGGCAGGGCAATGAAAAAACCGTCAGCCGCGGCAGCGTAAACGATTTGTCGGATCTGCGGTATTTCACAGGGCTTAAAACCCTGTGGCTTCAGTATCAGAGCCTGAGCAGCCTTGAAACGATGCCGGCCTGCTCGATAACGAGCATTAATATTGACGGCAGCAGAGTTGCGGCGCTCGACGGCGTAGGCAATCTGCCTGAGCTTCGGAAAATAAGCGCAAATTACAATCCGCTCGGCTCGCTCGGAGATCTCAACAAGTGCCATGAGCTGACTCACGCGAGCTTCGTCGGCGCAAGCTGCACCGACCTTTCTGTGTTCAAGCCTCTTGTGAATATCCAAAGCGTTGCGTTTTCAAACTGCTCGCTGAGCGATATCAAGCAGGTGCTGGATATGAGCTCGCTGCGCAGCGTGAAGCTGTATGACTGCAACCTCAGCGGCGGCTTCTTCAAGGCATTTGACCGCGAGCGCGCAATAACCGAGCTTGAGCTTGTAAGCTGCACTGTAGATACGACAAACGGACTGGAGGACTTCACAGGTCTTACAATGCTGCGCCTTACCGGCACTCGCGGAGTGAGCGACTGGTCCGCGCTCGATTCGCTCACGGCGCTAAAGACCGTTTACATTGACGACGGCCTTTCATCAAGCTTCACCGGCGAGCACCAGTATCAAATAGTAACTGAATAAAATTAATCCCGAGTGCATTGCACTCGGGATGATTATTCGGCTAAATTTTCGACTTTATTCTCTTCTTGGACGGCTGCTGTAAGCGGCTCCGGAGAGGTATCTGCCTCGGGCACCGGCTCGGGCACTGGCTCGGGCTTCGGCTCTATGCTCAGCGCAACGATCTTTTCCGTCAATAGCTTATACAGATGCGAGTATATCGCAGACTCGACAACGAGGTGCTTAACGGCGGCGTCGTCCTTGCGATTGAGGTCGAATACGTCGGCTGCAAGCTGCTTTACCTGCTCTGTGCACAGGCGGCACAGACTGCGATGACGCATGACAAAGTCGTCGTAGATTTCCCTGACCTCTGCCTCGGGGATGTTCATCGGGATTATCTTGCTCACGACCGATATGCTCAGGCTCTGCTTGAGCGTGCATATCATGATAAGGTACGCAAGGTGTATCCTCGTGTATTTTTTCTTCACCGGAGCGGGCATGATCTTCATGCGGACATAGTTGTTTATCGTGCTCGGCGTAACTATCGGATCGCTGCCCGGCGTGTGCGGAAAAAGGTCAAGAAAACGTGCGACAAGCGATATGACCTGATCCATGTACAGATCAAAGTCCGGAAGCTCGTCCCAAGTCGGGAGAGAAAACCGGGTTATGTACTTATCCCATCTGCGCAGCTTTGCCGCGACGAATTTGCTGTTATATATAAGTCGTTCCTCCCTAAAGTGTTATATAATACATTATAGCACCGATTTGGAATTGTGACAAGAAAATATAATATTCAATATTATTTCTTAATAAAGTCTTTACTTAATTAAAAAAATGCGGTAATATGATATAACATATTAGATACCCTTGGAGGTGTATGATGTCAATCGAAGTATTCACTGATTCGGCGGCCAATATCCCGGCTGCGAAGATCGAAGAGCTGAATATACATGTGATCGCGTGCAGCTATGAGCTGGACGGCGAGATCGTGAAGTGCCCGACTGTTCCCGAGGAATTTGACGGTCACGAATTTTATGATATGCTCCGTGCAAAAGCCGAGCTTCGCACGAGCATGACAAACTCCCATGACATAGCGGAGGCCTTTGAAACCGAGCTTTCAAAGGGCAATGACGTTGTTTATATAAGCATCTCCTCCGGCATAAGCGGAACCTTTAACGCCGGCCGCCTTGCAGCCGAGGAGCTGCGCGATAAATATCCCGAGCGCCGCATCGAGATCTTTGACTCCATGGGTGCAGGACTCGGTATCGGCCTGCTTGCCATGAAGGCTGCCGACTACAGAGACGAGGGACTTAACATGAACGCACTTATTGAGCGCCTTGCCTCCGATCGAAGCGGCCTGTGCGAGTATTTCACGGTCGATGACCTTATGCATCTGCGCCGCGGCGGAAGACTGTCGGGCATAGCGGCGATGGTCGGAACGGTGCTCAACGTAAAGCCGCTGCTGCGAGGCGACGAGGAAGGAAAGATAGTCGTTTTCTCGAAGCTCCGCGGCAGGAAGAAAGCAATTGAGGCCATTGCGCACGAGTACGAGGCGAAGGCCGTCGATCCGCAGCATCAGCGCGTTGCCATAAGCCACGGCGACTGCCTTGAGGATGCCGAAAAGCTCGCCGAAATGGTTCGCGCCATCGCCGAACCCGAGGAGCTTATAATCGCCATGCACGAGCCGTTCACCGGCATTCATGTCGGCCCCGGTATGCTGTCGCTGTTCTTCATCGGCGCAGGAAGATGAAAAAAGACCGCGAAAGCGGTCTTTTTTCATAGAAATAATAAACTTTATCAGTGGTGATCCTTGGCGTTTGTGCCCTTGTCGCCGACGCCGAAGTGAAGCTCCTTCATGCCTTCGACCTCATCACAGATATCCTTGAGCTGGCATACTGTGCAGTCGGTGGGCAGACCCTCCATGATATGGGTCAGCGTATTGGTGATGGCATCGGCTTTCTTTGCGTTTTCGAGCATTGCCTTGAAATCGAGCGAGGGATCGGTGACGAAAATGACCTTAACGTTGAGAACGTTTGCGTCTTTCTTGTATGCCTCGATGTAGCGATAGCCGACCTGCTCGAAGTTTATGCCGCGCTTTATGGCCTTCTTGGAAACACGAACCTGCTCGCGGTGGCTTTCCGGCGACATGCGCACCATGTAGCCTTCGGGATAGACGTGATACTTGCAGAACTCGATGTCCTTGAGCGCACGGTAGACCTCCTCGTCCTCGCCGTCGAGAACGCCGACGCGCAGCAGGACGATGCGCGCGAAGGGAACGTCCTTCTTTATTGCCTTGAGATCGGGACCGTAGAGCACGACCTCGTCGCGATTGACAAGCTCGGAGCTTGTCGTCGTGCAGATGTAGTTAGCAGAGCCCAGACCGAGCGCGCCAAGCTCATATGCCGCATCCGACTGAAGCACCAGCTCCGCCGAGCCTAGATCGGGCCATGCCTTGCCGGCCTTGTACGGCCATACTTTAGGCGAGCCTTTTGCCAGCAGCTCGTTGGTGTGTTCTATAAGAGCATTGTACAGTTCCATGTTATATTCTCCTTTACCTTATTTCCTTTGGCTATATTATAGACGCTCGGTCCATAAAAACGTGTAGCAAATTCTACAGGTCATAATAAATGTTAAAATAATTGCATTTTTCCGCAAAAAACGGAGCCACTAGCAAATGACTCCGTTTTTTGTGTTTATAAATAAGATATCGCGCTCAGAACGAACCGCTGCGGCCGCCGTGTGTGCTGCCGCTGCTTGAAACATGCGTGCTGCTGAATCCACCGCGATCGTTATCGTCATCCTTCGGCTTTGCCGTCATGGACACGGTGTGATACAGAAACAGATCCTCGCGCCTGCCGGGCGTGAAGCTGCCGGCACGCAGGTAATCGGCCGCAGATGACTTCATGCGGACAGACTTCATGCCTCGCTTCAGCGAAAGCGTGACGATAAGCGCAACTATAAGTCCGACAAGCAGCGAGCCTATAAGCCAGACGCTGTTGAAATACATGACGCTCGGCGTGTAGTCGTAATCGTAATCGTCGTCTGTGTCATAGCTGTAATTGCCTTCATCCGGTTCATAGGCAGACAGGCACGGGCCGCAATCATCTGCAAAGCTGATCGCCGCGCCGGACCAGTCCTCGTCGGAAAGGTAGGGAAGCAGGTTGCCGGCGATATAATCAAGGTCATCGTCCGTGAAAACGTCGATGCAGCTTCCTGAGGTGCTTATTGCCCAAACGCGCTCATTTTCACTTATAAGAAGAAGTATGCCGTCCTTGTTTTCGCCCTGGCCGATGTCGTTTTCGTCATAAAAATCGTCGGCGTATTCCTCGGCTGTCTTGCCGTCGAGCGAGAAAGTCGTGACAACTGCGACGTCAACAGAGTAGATGCGGTTTAGCTCGGCGAGCTTGCCGTTTATTATCTCGGTGTCAAACTCGTCAAAAAGCCCCTCCTGGTCGTATACGATGCTCTTGTCGCTGTCGGCAAGCGCAGCCGGAACGAGAGAAACGCAGAGAAGAAATGCGAGAATAAAAGATAAAAGCTTCTTTTTCATGCCGCACCTCCTCAATGAAACAGCAGCCAGAACACGGCGTAGGCGGCGACCGAAGCTCCGGCGAATATCGAGCCGAAATACGTCCAGAACAGCCCCTTGTCAACAGGCAGATCACCGACAAATTTGCCTGTCTGGCCGTTCATTGCAAAGGTGTATTTATTCCCGTTCCATGTGGTGTTGAGTATCCACACGGGGTAGAGCGCATAATGCTTCCGTCCGCCGGAAAACTGCACGGACACATTCTCGGGAACAACGGAGTCGTAGCCCTGCACGGTGCTTTGAAGAACAAGATCCGAGCTGCGCTTAACGCGCTCGTTTGCTCTCTCGTTGCACTCATCCGAGCTTACGTCGTATTTGTCGGCAAGATAGCCGGACAGATAGGCCATGCTGAAATCCACAGCTTCGGAAAAATCGAACGGCTCGAGCGATTCCATAAGATCGTCCGGCATTTTCTTCGAGCCGTCAACCGGGATGTGGTCAAAGCTCATGCTGCCGCTGCGCAGAACGCTGTAGTGGCTGGTCTCGGTGTAATCATAATCCTTATCCGACCAGAAACGTGTGCGCGTTGCGTGGTATCGCGCCTCGGCGTCGGAGTCGGTGTCAAACAGCCAGAAGGGAACATACACGCCCTTTATCTCATCGATGTGGTTTTCGCTTTTGAAGAGCTTCGGCAGAAGCTTTTTGCCGGTAAGGTGCTTTTTCAATGCCTCCTTAGCGGCCTTCTTATCGAGCTTGAAGGGAATGATATAGTCAGGCTTCAGCTCGCCGGAAAGCTGCGATTTGAATATGGTGGGATTGCCGCAGAACGGGCAGCTTGCCGCCGCTGTTGTCTCCTCCGCGATTATCTCGCCGCCGCAGCTTTGACAGACATAGACGCACATACCGTCGCCGTCGCCGTCAAAACGCTCCTTTTCGTCGTCCGATATCCAGTTCATGTCGTCGGACTTATCATTTTTCAGGCTTCCATCATAGCTTTTGAGCGTTTCAAGCTCAAACTCGGTGTCGCAATACGGACACTTCATTTTCCCGGCTGCGCTGTCGTAGGCTATGAAGCCGCCACAGCAGGGACATTTATATTGAACGGTATTCTTCGTTTCCATAAGCGTCAGACCTTATCGTTGTCGTTGAACGGGTCGCCGCATTTCGGGCAGAACTTCGGCGGATGCGACTGATCGGCAGGGACCCAGCCGCACTTATCGCACCTGTATCTCGGCGCGCCCGTAGGACGAGGCTTGCCGCACTCGGGGCAGAAATTATCCGTTGAAGTCGTGCCGCAGGAGCAGGTCCACGCGGAAGAAGAAGGCTGTGCCGGTGCTGCCTGCGCAGGAGCTGCCGCCTGCTGCTGGGCTGCCGCCATGCCGTAGAGTGCCTGAGCGTTTGCGCCGCCGGCGTTAGCTGCCATACCCATGCCCATGAAGCCTGCCATAGCGCCTGAGCTGTTGCCTGCTGCCGTGCGCATGGCGTCGGTCTGAGCGCCGATGACGGCGCCTGCTGCAAGAGCGGGATTTGCAAGTGCGGCGGCGCGCTGAAGCTCCTTGAGCTTTTCCGCGTCCTCTTCGGGGATGCTGACGGAGTTCATCGCTATGGAAACAACGCTTATTCCGCGCAGCTCCGACCATTTGCGCGTGAGCGTTTCGTTCATAAGGTCGCAAAGCTCAATGGTGTGCGCCGGGATCTGGTTCGGGCGCATTTCAAATGTCGAAAGACGTGCAAAGGCCGGCTGAAGCGCGCTGACAAACTCGGATTTAAGCTGCGAGTCGATTTCCGAGCGCTCGTAGGCCTGCTCAACATTGCCGCAGACGTTTGTGTAAAACAGCAGCGGATTTGTGATCTTATAGGAATAAACGCCGTTGCATCTGACTTCGGTGTCCGTATCAAGTCCTATACGGTTATCAACAATGCGGAAGGGGATGGGCGTTGCGGTGCCGAATCTGTTATCGACTATCTCCTTGGTGTTGAAGTAGTAAACGCGCTGATCCTTGCCGGTGTCGCCGCCGAAGGTAAAGCGCTTGCCGATGGTCTTGAAGGTGTCAAGTATCGCCTGACCGAGACTGCCGGAGAAAATGCTCGGCTCAGTCGATGCATCGTATGTAAACTGTCCCGGCTCTGCGCAGACCTCGACGACCTTGCCCTGCTCGACGATTATCATGCACTGTCCGTCGGCAACGGCAATGCCCGAGCCGCTGGAAATGATGTTGTCGTTGCCCCTGGTGTTCGACGAGCGCGAGCTTGTGCGCTTTGCACCCTTTACAACGAGTGTGTTTTTATCAATTGCGTCGCAGTAGAAAAACTCCTTCCACTGGTCTGCCATCGTTCCGCCGAGAGCGCCTGCGCCGGCTCTTATAAGTCCCATATCAATAAAACCCCTTTCAAGAATGCGTTGATTTTCAATGTATACTACATCTGCATGTAATTGCACAAATTATATCATGCACAAGCAGTGCTTTCAACAATTTTCAATACTTGCGGATATTAAATTATAGTGTTAAAATAAAGCGTTTGATAATAAAGGGGGTAAACTTCATGAGCATTATTAAAGACATAAACCTTGCGCCTTCCGGCGAGATGAAGATAAACTGGGTCGAGCGCAACATGCCCGTGCTGCGCGGTATCGGCCGCCGCTTTTCCGAGGAAAAGCCTTTTAAGGGACTCAAGGTCGCGCTTTCCGTCCACCTTGAGGCTAAAACCGCGTATCTGTGCCGCGTGATGGAAATGGGCGGCGCGGAAATGTATGTCACAGGCTCAAACCCTCTTTCCACTCAGGATGACGTTGCTGCGGCGCTGGCTGCCGGCGGCATGAACGTTTTCGCGGAATACGGCTGCACCGAGCAGCAGTATGAGGACTGCCTGCGCGAGGTGCTCAAGATCGGCCCCAATATCATCATTGACGACGGCGGCGACCTCGTCCATCTTATGCACGAGGAGTTTGCGGACCTCATCCCCGGCGTTATCGGCGGCTGCGAGGAGACAACGACCGGCATTAACCGCCTGCGCATCATGTCCGCTGCCGGTGCGCTGCGCTTCCCGATGGTCATGGTAAACGACGCCGACTGCAAGCATATGTTCGATAACCGCTACGGCACCGGCCAGAGCGTTTGGGACGGTATCTGCCGCACGACAAACCTCATCATTGCCGGCAAATACGTTGTCATATCCGGCTACGGCTGGTGCGGCAAGGGCGTGTCGCTCAGAGCAAAAGGTTTGGGCGCCAAGGTCATCGTTACCGAAACCGACCCCATTCGCGCTCTCGAAGCCGTCATGGACGGATACGAGGTCATGCCCATGGCAGAGGCGGCAAAGATCGGCGATATATTCTGCACCGTTACCGGCGGCAGAGATATAATCACTGCAGAGCACTTCCCCCTGATGAAGGACGGCGCCATTCTCAGCAACGCAGGCCACTTCAATGTTGAGGTCGATATGGCGGCGCTTGAGAAAATGGCGGTCAAAAAATACGAAGCGCGCCACAATATCCAGGGCTATGTCATGCCCGACGGCAGAACGCTTTTCACCATAGCCGAGGGCAGACTTGTTAACCTTGCCGCAGCCGACGGTCACCCGGCGGAGATCATGGACATGAGCTTTGCAATTCAGGCACTGTCGGCAAAGTATCTTGCCGATAACCGCAGCAGGCTCGAGGCCGACGTTGTCTCCGTTCCGCGCGAGATAGACTATGAGGTCGCAAGATGCAAGCTCAACGCTATGGGCGTCGGCATCGACAGCCTCAGCCGCGAGCAGGCCGAGTATCTAGGAAAGTGATCTTAAGTTAAGCAACGCGAAAGGAGGCTCCTAAATGGATAACATGGAGAATATGGACTTTGAGGCCATGCGCAATAAGCAGGCCGACGAGCTCATGCAGCTTCTTGACGAGCGCAGAATGAAGGAGCTCCAACTCCGCCTTGAGGACATGAATGAATTCGACGTTGCCGAGTTCCTGTCCGAGATCGGCGATAACCGCATGCCGATGGTGTTCAGGCTTTTATCCAAGCAGATGGCGGCGGACGTTTTTGCAAACTTCGATTCTCCCGAGCAGGAGCAGATAATAAACTCCATCACAGACTCGGAGCTGTCGGCGATTATCGAAGAGCTTTACGTTGACGACGCCGTTGACATGATGGAGGAGCTGCCGGCAAACGTCGTAAAGCGCGTTATGCGCACTGCAACGCCGGAAACCAGACGGCTTATAAATCAGTACCTAAATTACCCCGAAAACTCGGCAGGCAGCATAATGACGGCCGAGTTCGTGGATCTCAAAAAATACATGAACGTGCGCGAATCTATTGCGCGCATACGCAGGATAGGCGAGGATAAGGAGACTATCTACACCTGCTTTGTCACCTCTGCCGACCGAAAGCTCGAGGGCGTTTTGTCCGTAAAGGATCTGCTCCTGTCAGACGATGAGACTGTCATCGAGGATATAATGGATACGAATATCGTGTTCTGCATGACGCACGATGACCAGGAGGAAGCGGCGGAAAAGATATCCGACTACGACCTCATGGCGCTGCCCGTTGTCGATAAGGAAGGCCGCCTCGTCGGCATCGTCACCGTTGACGATGTTATCGACGTTATGGAAGCCGAGGCCACCGAGGACTTCGAACTCATGGCCGCAATGACGCCTTCGGACAAGCCCTATTCGCGAACAAGCGCGTGGGATATGTGGAAGCGAAGAGTGCCGTGGCTTATGTTCCTCATGCTTTCGGCAACGTTCACGAGCATGATAATCAACTCCTTTGAGGATGCGCTCGCAGTGCAGGCCGTGCTCATCGGGTTTATCCCCATGCTTATGGGCACCGGCGGCAACTCCGGCGCGCAGGCATCAACGGCCGTTATACGAAGCATCTCCCTCGGCGATACCGAGCCGGAGGATGTCGGCCGCGTCATATGGAAGGAGTTTCGCGTTGCCATCCTGTGCGGTATAACGCTTGCCGCCGTAAACTTCGGAAAAATGCTGCTGGTGGACAGAATGCTTTTGAACAACGACGGTGTAACGATCACCGTTGCCGCAGTTGTCAGCCTTTCGATCGTGCTCATCGTTATGTTTGCAAAGGTCGTCGGCAGTGTGCTGCCCATAGCGGCAGAAAAGCTCGGCGTTGACCCGGCGGTCATGGCAAACCCCCTGATATCGACCATCACCGATGCGGTCTCGCTGCTTATTTATTTTGAAATAGCAAAGCTTATGATAAGCTTTTAGTCCCCATATCTCAGTAAAAGGATACTATACAGAAAATGCTTGTTTTGTTTGAAAAGATGGCGCTGCTTGTAATTATACTTGCCATCGGATACATTTGTGCAAAAATCAAGCTCGTTGGCCCGGAGTTTAATAAGGGCCTGAGCAAAATGGTCATAAACGTGTTCCTCGCCGGAATGATACTGGCGTCGGTAATGAACAAGGAACTGAGCATGGACAAGGGTGATATGCTTTTCGGTATAGCCATGCTTTTCGTGATGCAGATCGTGTGCTTTGCCGTCGGCATGATAACTCCTGCCGCAATGAGAATAAAAGACGGCGACAAAGGCATGTATAAGCTGATAGCGGCCTTTTCAAACCTCGGTTTTATGGGTGTGCCGGTGATCTCTGCGGTGTATGGCGAAGGGGCTGTTTTCCTTGCCTCGCTGGGCAATATCCCGTTTAACGTTCTGCTTTACACCGTCGGGATCATGCTGCTTCAGAGCAATGGAGAAAAGAAAGAAAAGATAAGCATTAAAAGCATGATAAACATTCCGGTTATAGCGACAGTCATAGCAACGGTGATATTCCTGTTTGAGATACCGATGCCGGTGATAGTAGTGGATGTAGCGGACATGCTTTCCGATGCCTGTGCGCCGCTTTCAATGATGTGCATCGGCCTGTCTCTTGGCAGCGTTTCGATAAAGGATGCGTTCGTTCATCCGCGTATTTACGGCATCAATTTCATGCGCCTTATAGTTGCACCGGTCGCAGTCTGGTTCGTACTCAGATTTTTCATAAGCGATATAGTCATGCTTGGCTCGATCGTCATAATCGCAGCCTGTCCGCCGGCGATAATATGCGCGCTGCTCGGCATGGATTACGGCCGCGATGGTGTTGAAGCCTCGGAAACGATTTTTGTCGGCACGGTGCTTTCAATGTTCACAATACCGCTGCTGGTCTCGCTCCTCGGCTTAAGCTTATAATCTCTGCGTGCTAAAAGCGCCCTCATCAGAGGGCGCTTTTGACGTTCTTTATTAATGTGTAAGACCATTATTCTTCCGGCGCTTCTTCCGCTGTGCTCTCAGCCGCCGGCTCTGCGGCTTCTTCGACTTTTTCTGCCGGAGCAGTGGAGATGGGGGAAACCTGCGCTTTCATCTTGCGGTTTATGGCGATGACGTTCTGAACGAGCAGTATTGCCATCATGACAAATTCGTAGGTGACTCGCAGCACCAGCGGTCCGAGGATCATAAGGCCGAGCCCGTACAGGAAGGTGCTCTGCTCAAATGTTGCGCCGAAGTAGCCGTAGTATTCGATCTTGCCGAACAGCAGCAAAAATCCCACGAATATGCACGCGCATGTCAAGAGTACGAACACAAACTTAGTCAGAGCTTCAATGTAAAAGGTCTTGAAGTTGAAAAAGTCATGCAGAAACTGCAAAAATTTGTTGCCGAGCTTCCCGTCATACCTTTTGGGCATGACCTTGATGTAAAGAACGATCGTTGCCGCGATCGCCAGAAGTATCCCTATGATTATCAAAGTATCCATATCGTGCCTCCTTTATATTTTAGTTAAGTATATCAGATGAAGCACGCCTCGGCAAGGGGAGCGATCAGTTTAGCAAAATCAATAAGTATTTCGATGAAAATCCTGAAAAAACGACTATTTTAACACTATGACTGCACATTTATTGAAAAATGTCGAAAAAAATTGAAAAAATGCATTGCATTTTGCGTTAAAATATTGTTAAATTATATGTGACAAACGATACATGCAATTATGGTACAGACTTCAATGATCCAATGCAGCTTTGTGGGAATATCACAGAATACTCCTACCGGCTCGTTTTTGTACGGCTAAGGTAAGATATGACTGGACTCATACCCATAAGCTGACCGGGGACGTGAGATCGTCTCCGGCCGGTTTATACCTAAGACCATAATTAACGACCGAGCTGTATCGAATTATTTGAAAGGGGCTGTATTATGATAGCTCAAATTTTTGCTGCAACGATATTTGTTGCAATGTTTGTCCTTATCGTAATTGATAAGATCGAAAGACAGTGGATAACACTGGGTGCAGGACTGCTTACTATCGTTATCGTTTTCCTTTTGTGCATGCACAGCGGCACTGCCGTTTGGGAAACGCTTAATGTAGCGAGCATTTTCACTGCTGATTTTTGGTACCACGTTGGCGAGGGCGGAGCCTCGTCGGGTATCAACTGGGAAACCATTATATTTATTGCAGGCATGATGATCATGGTGGAAGGTATGGCAAAAGCCGGCTTCTTCCGTTGGCTGTGTCTGTGCATAGCCAAGGCTGTGAATTACAAGCCGGTTCCCATCCTTATATCGTTCATGGTCTTGTCGGCAGTGCTGTCTATGTTTATTGACAGTATAACAGTCATCCTGTTCCTTGCCGCCGTAACGCTCGAGCTTGCGCGTATGCTGGACTTTGATCCGGTTCCGGTCATCTTGGCTGAAATCTTCTGCGCAAACCTCGGCGGATCGTCAACGATGTGCGGAGATCCTCCCAATATTATTATCGGAACGTCTCTCGGATACACATTTGGAGACTTTTTACGAAACACTGGCCTTGTTGCCCTTATAGGCTTTGTCGTTATAGTTGTCTATTTCTACTTTGCGCTGCGCAAAAAACTCGGCAAGGGCGAGAATGTTTCACTGGACGGACTTGACTTAAGTCCGGCTTCGGCGATAAAAAACAAGAGAGCGTTTGGAATTAGCTGCGGCGTGTTTGCGTGTGCGGTAGTGCTGCTTGTGACTCATGCAACGACAGGACTCACGGTCGCAACGATAGGCGTTTTCATTGCGATCCTCACCCTTGTAACCTCGGCCAAAGACATTGGATACATAATCAAACGAGTTGACTATAAAACTCTGCTGTTTTTCATCGGACTGTTTATCGTTGTAGGCGGTCTGGAGCAGACCGGCGTTCTTGAACTGCTTGCAGGACTTATCGGAACGATAAGCGGCGGCAATATATATGTAATGGTAGCAATAGTGCTGTGGCTTTCAGCGATAGCAAGTGCTTTTGTTGACAATATACCGTTTGCGGCTACAATGGTTCCGGTTATACGCGCGCTTTCGGCAACTCAAGGCGTGCCGCTTGATACGCTGGCATGGTCGCTTGCACTTGGAACCGATATAGGCGGCAGCGCAACGCCGATCGGTGCCTCTGCAAATGTTGTCGGACTTGCGTCGTCTGCTAAGGCAGGACATCCCGTGAGCTGGGGCAGATACTGCAAGCTGCTTGTTCCGGCAACGATCATCGTTTTAGTTATATGCACTTTGTTCCTGTTTTTAAGATACTGCTGAGAGACATCACGGTTCTAAACAGATTAAAATTAACATTTCACATTAACGGAGGATGGGCATTGCCCATCCTCCGAAATTCTATTTTGTCCTAGCCGCAAACGGCATTTGACGGAGCTGCGTCGCAGCAGGTATCATTTTCGGCAGCGGCCTCGTCGGAGGAGGCTCCGGCAAAACCATGCTCCTTGATGTATTTGCGGTTTTTATAAACGCCAACGGTGAGGAATGGGATGACGACTGCCGCCGCGCCGAGATATCCGCAGTAACCGTAGCCGTATTTAATGATGTTTGTCAATCCGGCCATGGAGATGGTCATAGACAGAACGATGATGAACGCGGACACAATCGCGCTGCGCGTGGGTGCGGACTTTATGCCGCTGAATATCGGCAGCTTTTCAAAGCGCGCAACAAAGCCGAAGATGGTCGTGACACCGGTCGAGATCAGGCACAGGAGCAGGCATACGCCGTAGATAACGGTCAGTGCGCGGATGCCCATTGCATTGCAGGCCGTGAGCGTTGGAATGGTCGCACCGCCGTCAACGGAGTTGTAAACGCCCTGCCAGCACATGAGCATGAATATCGACAGGATCAGAGCGACGGCGTTCATGACAAAGGATATCCACATTGCCTTCGAGCAGCCGCGCTCGGAGCGCATTGTTGTGCCGCAGGCGATCATTGTGGGCAGCGTGACGCACTGGAAGCCTGCGTACACAAATGAGTTGAATATTGCCTTGGGCATGTTCCCAAAGCCTGTCTTGGTGAAGTCGGAAGCGAGAACGGTAAACAGGCCGCTGTCGCTTTTGAAAATGCCTATCGCGTATATGCTGATCGCTGTTACGAGGATCGCTATGCCCATCCAGGTGGATGCGGCGCGCACGATGCCGGCGCCGAAAATTGTGAGCATGAGCACAATAACGCCGACTATTCCCACGCTGATGTAATAGTTTAAGCCGAAATAGCTCTGCAGGGCGCTTGCTGCGCCGGATATCGCGGCCGCGACGGCCATGAGCACCATTATGTAGAAGAAAATTTCGAATACCCATTCGAGCTTGTCAAACGGGTGATAGAGCGTCTGGAAAAGCTCCTTATAGCTTGTAAGACCGCGGGAATTGTACATGACCATTGCCTGCCGCATGGTGAGCGTGAGCAGGAGCATTGCGATAACCGCGGCAATAATGCCTGACCAGCCGAGGCCGACGTAATAGGTGTTGGCCTGATTGCCGGTTGCAAATCCGCCGCCGGCATGCGCCGAGAAGAGCACAGCACCGACGGAAAATGCGGCAAAAAACGGGGTTTTGGATGTCTTGTGGTTTTGGGGCTTGTTGTTCATTTTGGTTTTCCTCCTTAAATTCCGGCAGAAAAACAAAAAACCCCTCGTCCTTCTGCCGATTTGCAGAAGAGACGAAAGGCTGAAAAACCGTCCGCGGTACCACTCTTCTTCGTTCCACATGCTGTGGGACGCACTCAGTCAGGATACAGTCATATCCCTGCACTGTAACGGGCGCACCCGTCTGCGCCTACTGATGTTCAGCACAGCCGCTATCCGGTGAGTTCGGCGAAAAAACAACCTTTGTGCCTTGCACCAACCGGCACTTCTCTGAAAGGGCATTTTCGCTTACTGTTCCGTGTCCTTGCGTTTATGGGCAAATTGTAGCACCGCAGACGCAGATCCGTCAAGATCGCGGACTAAATAAAAAATTCACGAGCATTACTTCAAAATTTCGTAGGAATGAACAAAATTTGCGCTTGCGCCCGGCTATACCATGCTCTTGTAATCCTCGCAGGGATCGAGATTATCGGGAGGGAAAAACTCGTCAACGGGGAAGGATATGCGGCCGAACATCGTGCACGGATCGTCCTCGGACGAACCTACGCACTCCTTCTCCGGCAGACAGTAATCGTAAGCCGGGATGAGCAGCTGTGTGCTGCGCTCAAGCCGGATGATAGAAAACTGGCCGAGCGTAACATAGACATGGCGCGTACCGCCGGTAACGGATATCTCTTCGCCGAAGGAGTCGAGTATCTGCTGCGGAATATCTCGCTGATCTATACCGGGGTCTGGAAGCGCCGTTTCCGCAAGGGTCATGTGCAGAGCGATCGGGTCAACGGCATCGACCTCGGCAAACGGCATGCTGTTTGCTCCGTCGAGAATGCAGCAATCATCCGAGGAAAAGCTCCTGACTCTGCCCTCGGAGCCAAAGAGCATTACGCGCTTATCGAACACGGCAAGCCCCGTGAAGCACTGATTTGCCGGGAATGTTTCGCCGCTTATCTTATAAAAGTAGGTTACATCGACCGTGTAGTAGCCGCGGTTAAGGCAGATCTCATTGACCTTTACCTCACAGTGCAGAAGCTGCGCGCACTTGGGACGCACGCTGAATGCGCTCTCTATGTAGGGAAGAGAGCTGACCGTGGGGTAAACGCGCAGATCCTCGATGCAGTCCTTGTCGCGGCAGGCGTCCATTATCTTTCTTGTGCTTACGCAAACGGCCTGTTTTATGCAGTCACTATCATTGACCGGACCGGGTACGACCCTGTCTGCCATAAAAATACCTCCCAGGATGGAATTGAAGAAAAACTTCAATACAGTCTATGCGTATTGTTCCAAAATGTGAAGAATATTGGATTTACAAAAAGAAAAGTATGTATTATTATATATAGTGCAGAGGAGGCGAAATAATGAAAAAGCAGCTTTGGCTTATTCTCATAGCCGTTGAGGTTTTGATACTTATAGCGATGCTTCTGGCAGACTTCGGCCTTATCCGAACTGCAACTGCGCCGCTTTCACCGAGAAGCATAATATTGCATATAACGACCGTTGTTATAATTTTTGCCTGCATCGAGGCTTATAAGAAAAGCGACTGATGCCGGGAATCTGCCGTTTGGATATATGTTGTTTAGGAGAGTGTTATGGAACGACTGGGCTTTATTCATGAAAAGCTTGATATAAAAATCCTTATACTGTTTATTCTCCGCCGGCTGCCGGGCATAGTCGCGCCCATTGACCTTCAGGACTTTACGCAGCAGTGCGACGAGGGCTTCGGATATTTTGAATATTCCGACTGCCTTGCCGAGCTTATCGAGAGCGGACTCGTCATCGAAGAGGAGAGCGGACTGCGCGTAAGCAAGCGCGGCGCCGATGCCGCCGAAACGGTCGAGAGCAGCCTGCCTTTTTCCGTTCGCAAGAGGGCAGAGAAGATAATTGCACCTGAGGCCGAGCGGCTGCGTCGCCTTTCGATGATAACTGCGCAGCACCGCAACCGCGAGGGCGGCTGCTTTGTGACGCTTGCCATGAGCGACGGTAAGGGCGAGATAATAAGGCTCAACATCCTATCGTCCGGCGAGCAGCAGGCAGAGCGCATAGAAGAAAACTTCCGCGACAGAGCAGAAGAGATATATTGCAGAATAATCGAGCTTCTTGATAAGAAGCCCGAAAATAAAAAAGGGTAATATAACGCCCATCACAGATGGGCGTTTATATATTTTTATTGTACACCAGGAGGAAAACCATGGAGATCAAAATTCCGGACGGATACAAAAGTATCCTTAGCGTTTACGACACGCAGAAGGCTATAAGCCTCTTAAAGCGCCTGTTTGAGGACAGGCTCGCGGCACTTTTAAATCTTTACCGAGTGTCCGCGCCGCTGTTTGTCGATTCTAATTCCGGACTTAACGATAACCTCAACGGCTACGAGCGCCCCGTATCGTTTGATATTCTCCGCTCGGATACGACCGCTCAGGTCGTTCAGTCGCTTGCAAAGTGGAAGCGTCTTGCGCTCAAGCGCTATAACTTCTTCCCCGGCAAGGGGCTTTACACCGATATGGACGCTATCCGCCGCGACGAGGACGAGCTTGATAACCTGCACTCAGTCTATGTTGACCAGTGGGACTGGGAAAAGGTCATCCTTTCGGAAAACCGCAATCTCGACTATCTCAAGCTCACCGTTATGGACATAGTCAAGGCCCTGTGCGATACGCAGGATACGATGCAGGCGATCTATCCCCAGCTTCAGTGCCTGCCGAAGCTTGAGCGCAACGTCACATTCGTCACCTCTCAGGAGCTTGAGGATATGTATCCCGACATGACCTCAAAACAGCGCGAGAACGCATTTACGCGCGAGCATAAGACCGTTTTCATCATCGGTATCGGCGGCGCTCTGCGCTCCGGCAAGCCGCATGACGGCCGCGCCCCCGACTATGATGACTGGACGCTCAACGGCGATATCCTGTTCTGGTGCGATTGGCTCGACTGCGCGATCGAGATATCCTCGATGGGCATCCGCGTCGATCCCGAATCGCTGGACAGACAGCTTCGCCTTTCCGGCTGCGATGACCGCCGCGAGCTTCCGTATCACAAAATGCTTTTAAACGGCGAGCTGCCCCTGACCATCGGCGGCGGCATCGGCCAGTCGCGCGTTTCCATGCTCCTTCTCGGCAAGGCGCATATCGGCGAGGTGCAGGTGTCCATCTGGGATAAGCACACCGAAGAGGTCTGCGCCGAAAAGGGAGTCATGCTGCTGTAAAAAAGCGCATATGGTGTTAGCATGGACATTATAGAACTGATCAAAGTAATAATCATCGGCATAGTTGAGGGCATAACCGAGTGGCTGCCCATTTCAAGCACCGGACACATGCTGCTCGTGGATGAATTTATCCACATGAACGTCACTCCGGAATTTCGCGAGATGTTCCTGTATGTCATCCAGCTCGGTGCTATACTGGCGGTCATAATCCTGTTCTGGAACAAAATGTGGCCGTTTCAGAGCAAGAAGAAAAACGGCAGCGTTATAAAAAAAGAGACGGTTGTTCTCTGGTTCAAGGTCGTAATTGCCTGCATTCCGGGCTTCGTTGCGTATCTGCTGCTTGACTTTGTCGATAACTGCTATGTCGTTGCCGCGGCGCTTATTGTCTACGGTATCCTGTTTATTGTCATCGAAAACTGGAACCGCGGCCGCGAGCCGAGAGTCAAAACGCTCGAGGAGATATCGTATAAGGATGCGTTCATCATCGGCCTGTTTCAGGCGCTGTCGATCATCCCCGGCACCTCGCGCAGCGGCTCTACCATCATAGGCGGACTTGTCATCGGTGTGTCGCGCATTGCGGCGGCGGAGTTTACCTTCTTCCTGGCCGTGCCGGTCATGGTCGGAGTGTCGCTCCTGAAGATAATCGCCTTCGGCTTTTCGTTTACAAGTGCCGAGCTTATAACGCTCATCATCGGCTGCGTTGTGGCCTTTCTTGTATCCATTGTCGTTATCAAGTTCCTAATGAGCTATATAAAGCGCAAGGACTTCAAGGTCTTCGGCTGGTACAGGATCATTCTCGGCGTGGTCGTAATAGCGTACTTTCTGCTGAAATAAGCGCGCAAAAATACCCTCCTCTTGTCCAGGTATGGAACAGAAGGAGGGTATATCAAAATTATCCGATCAGAAGCACGGAAAGATCGTTTACGTTCGTTCCCGTCGCGCCTGTTTGGATAAGTCCGCCGCAGGCGTCGAGCGCATGGTATGAGTCATTGTTTTGCAGCATGTGGAAGATGCTGATGCCCTTTTCCTCAAGAAGATGCTTTGTACTGCCGTCAACATATCCGCCTGCTGCGTCGGTCGGGCCGTCGGTCCCATCCGAGCCTACGGAGAAAACGCACACATTCGGCATGCCGGCAATGTTTTCGGCGGCTGCAAGAGCAAGCTCCTGATTTCTGCCGCCAAGTCCGCTGCCTGTTATATGAACAACGGTCTCGCCGCCGGCAATGAACGCACGCTTTTTGCCGGCTCCGGCGTATTGCTGAGCAATGTTCGAGAGAAAAACACCGGCGTCCTTTGCCGTGCAGCTGAGCGATGAGGTGAGTATAACAGGCTCATAGCCAAGCTCAGCGCAGGTTTTTGCAGCCGAGCGGCAAAGCTGGTTTACGCTGCCTATTACCGTTGTCTCAACGTTTTCTATCACCTTCGGAGTTTCCTGCCCGAGCAGACTGCGCATTTTAGCGGTCATGGTGACCCCGTATTTTTCGGCTATGTATTTTGCCTGCTCGGCCGTTGTGCCGTCAGGCGCTGCCGGGCCGGAGGCTATACTGTCGATCCTGTCGCCGATGACGTCGGACAGAACTATGTTGTATACCTTTGCCGGCATGCAGGCGAGCGCAAATTTGCCGCCTTTAACGGCGGAAAAGCGTTTTCTGAGCGTGTTTATCTCGTTTATGTCGGCGCCTGAGGCAAGAAGCTCCTGCGTGAGCCTGCTCATATCCTCAGCCGGGATAAGCGACTTTTCAAAAAGGGCCGAGCCTCCGCCTGAGAGAAGAAACAGAACAGCATCGCCCTCACCGAGGGGCTTTACCATCTCCAGCACCTTTTCAGTTGCGGCATAGCTGTCGTCATCGGGCACAGGGTGCCCGGCCTCATAGACCTCAAGATGCTCTATAGCGCCTTTGCCATAGCCGTGCTTGGTTATCACTATTCCGGCTTTTATCCTTGAGCCCAAGACCTCGGATGCCGTTTTTCCCATTTGCCATGCCGCCTTTCCGACGGCGGCAACGTAGATATTCCCCTGAAGCTTAATGTCCTTCAGAGCAGCTTTCACTGCGTTGTCGGGCAGCGCGGTGTCTATTGCCCGTGTGTAGATAAGTTTCGCGTCTGCGCGCATATCCATAGCATTATCACCCTTGCCTGCGTATTTTATGCCTACACTATATCATAAATGCAGTTGCTGTTCAAACAGAATGCAGCATATCAAATTTATAAGGAGAAACAAATGAAAATTGTTGTTTTGGACGGCTACACGGAAAATCCCGGAGACCTCAGCTGGGACGGCCTAAAAAAGTACGGGGAGCTTACCGTGTATGACAGAACGCCGTATGAAGATGACGAGATAATAAAGCGCATCGGAGATGCCGAGATCGTGCTTACGAATAAAGCTCCGCTCAGCAGCACGACATTGGATGCCTGCCCTAATATCAGGTGCATCTGCGTGCTCGCGACCGGGTACAATATCGTTGACTGCGCTGCTGCCGAGAAGAAAAACATCCCTGTCTGCAACATTCCCACATACGGAACGGCCTCGGTCGGGCAGTTTGCAATTTCAATGCTGCTTGAAATATGCAGCCATGTTCAGGTGCATTCCGACAGTGTACACGCCGGGGAATGGGAGAACGGCTCCGACTGGTGCTACTGGAAGCATCCGCTTATTGAGCTTGCAGGAAAAACAATGGGCATAATCGGCTTCGGAAAGATCGGGCAGACAACAGGCCGCATTGCAAAAGCCCTCGGAATGAATATCCTTGCATCCGGCAGCCGCCCGACACCACAGGGCGAGGAGATCGCCGAATATGTGGACACTGACACGCTTTTTGCTAAGTCCGACGTTATCGCACTGCACTGCCCTCTGTTCCCGAACACGCAGGGTATCATCAATAAGGACAATATAGCCAAGATGAAGGACGGCGTTATTATTATCAATAACAGCCGCGGCGGACTTATTGTCGAGGAAGACCTCGCTGACGCGCTCAACTCCGGAAAGGTCTATGCCGCAGCGGTCGATGTTGTGTCCACAGAGCCTATAAAAGGCGATAATCCGCTGCTGAAGGCGAAAAACTGCATTATAACGCCGCATATCAGCTGGGCACCCAAAGAGGCAAGGCAGAGGATAATGGATATGACCGAAGAAAATATCAAAGCCTTTATCGGCGGAGAGCCCATAAACGTTGTAAATATAAAATAACGGAAAATGCACCCTCTTAGGTGCATTTTTTGATGCCACTTTGTTGCATGCCGGTGGTAACATGTGCCCGTTTAGAAAGGAGCACGAGCTATGAAAACAAAAAATGTCATTTCGCTGCTTTTAGTCCTTGGGATGCTTATGAGCGTCTGCGCATGTGGCAGCGATACTACTCCGGCAGCACCGAACGGTTCTGCCGAAACCAAGCCCGAATACCGCATCACGGCAAAGCTGACTGCCGCCGATAACGAAAATAAGGAGCTTGCCGCACACCTGACGGAAAGCTGCATAATAAGCTTTACAAACACGAGCGCCGACACGTGGAGCAGCGTTTGCTTGCGCGACTATGCCGCCGCAAACCTTGAGATTGAAAACAGCATAAGCGACGATAAGCCTTACACTCCGGGCAGCATACGCGAGGTCAAGGACTCGCGCGGAAATGCTCTGAGCTTTTCGGTTCAGGAGGATAAATCCGTCGTGTATGTTCAGCTGCCGTCGCCGCTCAAGCCCGGCGAGCGAACGAGCGTAAGCATTGATTACAGCACGGAGATACCCTGCGGCTTCGAGCGGCTGTGCTGGTCTCCGAACGGAGATGATTTTACCGGCGCGAGTACAGTCTGCCTGTCGCAGGCGTATCCTGTACTTGCCGAGTATATCGACGGCAAGTGGAACGGAGCGCCGTATTTTACCGACGGGGAGTGCTTTTTCTCGCCCTGCGGAAGCTATGAGATGACCCTCAGTGCACCCGAGGGCTACACGGTCATATCCACCGGCAGCGAAGCACAGAGCGCCGACGGAACATGGACGCTTAAAGCCGACAATGTCCGCGATTTTGCCGTCATTGCCGGAAACGGTTTTGAGAAGCTCAGCGGAAAGGCAGGAAGCGTAACCGTCAACAGCTGGTATTATTCCGGCAGCGGGCGCGATAAAAAGCAGGGCGAGGTGTCGCTCAAGGCTGCCATAGACGCCGTGAACGCATTTTGCGATGCGTGGGGCGAATATCCTTATGATACGCTCGATGTGGTTCAGACGCCGTATAATGCCGGCGGTATGGAGTATCCCGGACTTGTGCGCATTGCTGAAATGTATGCCGATCTTATCGGTGCCGAGGGAGATGAGAGTCTGCGCCTCGACGTTGCGCATGAGGTCGCGCACGAATGGTTCTATGCCGTTGTAGGAAACGATCAGTACCGCGAGGCGTGGCTTGACGAGAGCTTTGCCGTTTACGGTGAGCTTGTGTATCAGCTGTACACCGGCGAGAGCGAGGCCGATGTGCAGGCGCGTGTTGATTCGCTCGACTGCACCATAAAGCAGAAGTACGTTGACCTCAGCTACGATCAGTATTTTGACGAATATGCCGGCAACAGCTATATAAACGCAGTTTATAAAGTCGGCCCCGTTTTTCTCTGGAAGCTGCGGCAGACAATGGGGCAGGAGAGCTTCGATGCTTTCATGCGCGCATGGTATGAAGAGCATATGTTCAAGGAGGTCACCACGGCCGAATTCCGCACGGCAATAGAAAAAGCCTCAAACAGCCCGGACGCAAATGCGCTTCTTGACGAATATCTCTCTCCGGGAAAATAACATGCTAATAGGCCCCCTCCGATAACACATCGGAGAGGGCCTTGCAATATTATGTTTTTATCAACCGATATTATTTGCGTAGCGCATGAATACGGCTGCTGCCTGTGCACGCGTTGCGCTGCCCTTAGCATTAAGGTAATAAGTACCGTCGGTGCCCCTTACACCCAATATTATGCCGTTTTTAACAGCCCAGGCCATTGCATCGGCAGCATATGCCGAAACGCTGCCTGCGTCGGCAAAAGAGCTAAGATCGCCGCCGGAAGAGCCTGCCTTACCGCATAGCTTTGCATAACGGAAGAGAATCACTGCCATCTGCTCGCGTGTAACATTATCGTTGGGGGAGAATGTCTTGGCCGAAGTTCCCAGAACAACGCCGTTTTCGGCGGCCCATGCTACGGCCTTTGCGTAATATGCTCCGTCTGCAACATCGGCAAATACCGATGCAGACTTGTTTTCCGGACATCCTGCCGCACGCCACAGGACAGTTACCATCATTGCGCGAGTCAGATGCTGATCGGGCGCAAATATGCTATTGCTCGTACCGTAAAACAGACCGTTGGTAACAACAAAGTCAATGTGCTCGTGGCACCAGCTGCCTGCCGTGACATCGGTGAACGCTCTGCTCGGGCAATCCTTGCCGCCGTCGCATTTGGCGAGCTTTGCGATCGTTTCTGTCATAGTCTCACCGCAGACAGTGCAGGTAAAGGTCTTCACACCCTCGGAAGCGTGTGTGGGAGCGGTGGTGATAACGCCGTTATCCCAGGTGTGCTGCGTAAGTTTTGCAACTGCCTCGGTTTTCGTTTCGCCGCAGACAGTGCAGGTGAATGTCTTCACACCCTCGGAAGCGTGTGTGGGAGCGGTGGTGATAACGCCGTTATCCCAGGTGTGCTGCGTAAGTTTTGCAACTGCCTCGGTTTTCGTTTCGCCGCAGACAGTGCAGGTGAATGTCTTCACACCCTCGGAAGCGTGTGTGGGAGCGGTGGTGATAACGCCGTCATTCCAGGTATGCTGTGTAAGCTTTGCAACCGCTTCTGTTCGTGTATCGCCGCAGGTCGAGCATGTAAAGACTCGGACACCGGCGTCTTTGCATGTCGGCTGCACGGTTATTGTTCCGCTGTCCCAGCTGTGATTTCCGTTTGAGGTCGGACAGTTTACATAGTAAAAGCGTATGGAATCACCGCTTTTTAGCTCATAGGTTGCCAATGTTGCGTAAATAACATTTCCGGTTGCAGCATCGCCGCTGAGTATGGGCATTTCGCCGTTGACGGTGAACATCCAGCCAGACCACGAACCGTGAGCACTGTCACCTGCCGAAAGCGTGAACCCGTTGGAATCGGTGACGCCTGTTATATATTTTGCTGAACCTGTGTAGGAGTAGCCGTTGCTGCTCAGAACCGCGATAAGCGCATCGGCTGCTGTATTGTGAGACTGTGCGTCGCAGGAATAGCTTCCGCTGAGCGATTTGAAGCTTGCGCTGCCGCTGTGCCCGTCTACGCTGACGGAAACGGTGATTGGTTTTTCTGCGGGAGCAGAAGTCCCCGTTGTGCCGATGACGGTGACGGTCGCGGAAATGGGCTGCTTATAAAACTGCGCAAACTGAGCGTATTCCGGATCTGAACCGAACTTTTCATAGTATTTTGCGTACTCTGTATAGCTGAGTACACTGTCGATGGTGACCTCGGTGTTATAGGTCGGCTGAGTCACAAGCAGGTTTTCGTGAGCAACAACGTTCGGCACGCTTGAGCGGAAGCAGCGGTACTGCTCGGAAGCATACCAGCCGTCAATTTCATCTGCCTTGACGCCTACTGCGTTGTAGTCGTCCATGCTGCGGATAAACTTGTATCCATCGCCGTTCGGGACTATCTCAATGAACGAACGCATGTCAAAGCTGACATTGCTCTTGTCCGTGTTTGCATTGCGGATGCCCTCCCAGTAGACATCTGCGCTGCACACCTTTTTCATGAAGGCAGAGGCCGTATCAAGCTCGGATTGAGTAAGAGGCTGAACGGTAAGCGTAATATCCTTGCTTGCAAGTACTTTCAAGGAGGAATAGTCCTTGCCCTCGCCGCTTGGCCGATCAAGGATCTTTATCGTAACGGTGACGGTCACGTCATCCTTTTTGGGGAGCGGACGATATGTCAGCATTCTTGCTGTGTTTGCGGTTGAAGGATCTGCGGAAACAACGACGTTGTCTTTATCCGTGCAAAGAAGTATCGGAGTGTATTTTCCGTCAAAGCTCTTGCCGTAGTCTCTGAGAGATATGGCGTTAAGCTGCTTGGTCGTGGGGAACTGAATATCGGAAACGACATTGCTATTGTCGATCTTGCTTCCGTTGCGCGGATCGGTAAGACCGATCTCATTAAGTGCTTTGTCAAGAAGGCCAGCGTAGCTGAAAGCACTCGGGTCTGAGCTGCCCTTGACGGTGACAGTGAATACCTTGCTTGCTGTGAGATCGTCGCGCCCGTTGTAGACAATTGTTGCCGTAAGTGTGACCTCGGTGTCCGTTCTTGGCTGGGAGATGCTCACTTGATACGGGGAGAAATGCGGATAGCTTACCTCCGAAATGGAAATTACGCTCGTGTCGCTTGTTGCCCAGCTTACGGTAGACCACAGCTCAAGATCGTCGCTGTCGTTATAGTTGACATTGCTTTCGTCAACACCGGCCTTGAGCGGGTACTTCGGCAGACTGCCTAGGTCGGAAGTGTTCTCAACGGCTTCAGGAACGCTTATGCGGTCAAGAACCGCCTTTAAAGCGGCATTTGCCTTTGCCTCGTCAAGACCGAGGCAGAAGAGACATTCGGTTGAGTCTTTGCTGTATCCGTTGCAGCTAAGGACTATCGTCGGACGCACGCTTCCGCTGGCAGCAGGGGTAGAGCCGTTTTCGTTCCACTTATACTGGAGAGTGCCGTCTGCGTCTATGCCGACGTAGTTAAAGCTGCTGTATTCGGCCTTCTTCATGCTCACCGTAACGTCGGTTATTCCGGCGGCAGTGAGCTTTGCTCTTATCATCGTAAGGGCGTTTGTATCCGTGCCGTATTTTGCATTATATGTGCCGGAGATGGCTGCTTCTGCGGCGTTGAGCTTTTCTTCGGCTGCTGTCTGCTCAGGGGACTTGTTCTCGGTCCAAACGGCATAGAGATTATAAGTTTCGCCATCCATGCTTCCGTCGTCCCAATCGTCGCCCTCTTCAAACGGACGGTTTATCGTTGCACCGTCTGCGTATTTAACGGTGCTGCCGTAGCTGCTTTCGGCCCAGCCTGCAAAGTCATAGCCCTCGCGCGTGTAGGAGCATGTTGAGAGCACTACGTCATTCCCGAATGTAGCCGGCTGATCGGCCATAGTGCCGGTGACTGAGCTTTTATCGGAGTACTTTATGTTGTATTTTATGATGTACTGATAATCGCGCCATTTTGCAATGAGCGTGACTTCATCACCGGTAAATTTGGTGTCCTTGGTAACTTTTTCGCCGAACGAACCGTCGGCGCTCTTGATGTACCATCCGTCGAGTGCCTTGCCTGCCGGATAGTAGGATTCGCTTGTGTAGGGCAGGGAAGAGTAAACCTTATCATGGGTTACGGTCTTATCATTTATTGTGTTCTTATAGCCGTTGCCGTCAAAATGAACAGTGATTCCCTTTTTCCAATGGGCGTACAGCGTAACGCCATTTCGGGCATCATCTGCCGTGAACTTGTACTGGGTGGTTATCTCGGTTCCACCTTCGGCAGCATTAAACCAGCCGGTGAAGATATAACCTGTGCGCTTCGGGTCCTCTATCGAAGCAATTTGGCTGCTGGTGTCGGTCACTATATAGTTGTAGTTTTTGCCGACAATGCCTGTGCGGTCTGTTTTTTCAGCGCCCTCATAGTTGGGGTCAACGGTCACGGCAACGGGCCGACCATTCCACGCAGCGTAGAACTTTGTGCTGCCGCTGTTCTTATCCGTAAGGTTTTTGACCGTTTCACCTGCACTCGTGCCGGAGGTTGAGCCCTTGTAGCTGCTCCAGCCGTTGAAAGTATATCCTGCGCGCGTGAAGCTGCAGTCGGGAAGTGTAACATCTTCATCATACTTCGCCGAAATGCTGTCCATTGTGCCCTCACCGCCGTCAGGATCGAACTCTATGGTGTATCTTATCGGAGTCCACTTTGCAGTGTATGTAATGGCACTATTGATAACGGTTTCTGCGCTGAGTTTTTCATCGCCGCTGAACCATCCGTCGAAGATATAGCCCTTACGGGTGGGATCGGCAGGTAGCCTGCTGCTTCCGATAGCTGTGTCCTGCGCAACAAGAACGGAGGTTTCGGTTCCGTTATTATAAAATGTGACCTTGTACGCATCACCCCATACTGCATATAGATCGATGCTTTCGGTAAGCTTGATTTTCGCACCGTCGGCGTATACTATCTCGCCGCCGCTGACTGTTGCCCAGCCTGCAAATACCTTGTCGGCTGAAGCAAAGGTATTTGCTTTCAGCGTGCCCTTGCCGCCGTAGATGTTCTGAGTATAGGTATCATCTCCGTTATGGAAGGTGACAACGAGTGCTGCTCCGGCCGAGAAATTGCGCAGATAAACGCAATCGTCGTATTTATCGCCGCTGCCGTCCTTACTGTATTCAACAGTCAGCTTTTCGCCTCTTTTGGCGTCGACATCGAGACCTTTCCAGTCCTGATTGCCGCTTTTGCCGTTAACAAGAGTGCTGGTGCCAAGCTTTATCGTGCACTTATCGTAATTAGCTTCGGACGATACCTTGTATTCAAACGAAAGATGCGAGTCCTCCGTAAATGTCAGAGTAAGTGTACTTGTGACGTGTGATTTGCCTTTGATGCCTGATACGGCAACTGTCTCACCGTTTAATGTGGTCGTTTTCCACACCGTGCTGCCTTCGTCAGGATTGACGCTAACAGGCAAGTCTTTAAAGTAGTCATAAATGCTCGGCGTTGCCGCAAGCGCGGAAACCGGCATCAGACTCAGCAGCATTACAAGAGCCAGCAAAAGCGAAATAATGCGTTTTTTCATGCTTGTTTTCTCCTTTAAAAGTATTTTCGTTTATCCCAAGAAAAAAGCCTGCACCACCACAGCGGTACAGGCTTTTTGATCAAAAAAGGGCAGACTACTCCCTTGGTATATGATAGCGGCGGTCCCGGTGACGGCAGGTGCCCGGCCGAACGACCACGTATCTGACTTATCCAAAGCTTTTGCGCATTCGGCTTCACAGTGACCCACTCGCGGGGAATTGCACCCCATTCCGTGCTGCTCTGCCTCGGCAGAGCACGCCGCCCGACCCGATATTTTGTTTTGCGTCGGTGCAGAAAGCTGTTTTCAACGGGATTTTTCCGACAGGGAGAATAGTATCAAATTTCAGTGTGTTTTACAAGACAATTGCTGTCAGAACGCATCATATCTCGAAAACATTGCCCGATATTGCCGTCAATGCATATCGACTGCCGTTTTATATCCTCCGGGCAGGCGGTCTGCCCCATATTTATGCAGGCATACACCGCGTTTTCGTTCTGCGCCGTCATCTGCCAGAACGGGTACTTTATGATAACCGGGGTGTTGTATCCCACGCCCAGCTCAAAAAACAGAATTTTCTGCCCTGCATGGGTGCGCAGAAAGTTTTCGTACCGCTCGGCGGCTTTGTGCCAGCCCTCGTCCTGCACGAACGTGTCGTCGCAGCGCAGATTCATCGCCATCGGCTTTCCGCAATGCGGACAGTGCGGCACAAGCTCTGACGGGATGCGCATATTCTGCTGCCGCGCGACCATCTCGCGGATGATATCCTCATTGTCGAAAGTCTCCTGACAGCAAGGCTCGCTGCACTGGAACAGACCGTAGTCACCCTGAGTGTAGAAAAGCCGCTTTTTATCAAAGCCTGCCTTCTGGAAGCAGTGGTCAACGTTTGTGGTTATGACGAAATAGTCCTTGTCCGACACGAGCTTGAGCAGATCGTCGTATACGGGCTTGGGAGCGCTCATGTATCGATTGATGAGAACGCTGCGGCTCCAGAATGCCCAGAATTCCTCAAGAGTGGGGAAGGGGTAGAAGCCGCCGGAGTACATGTCCCGAATGCCGTATTTTTCTTCAAAATCCGAGAAGTGCTTTTTGAAGCGCTCACCGCCGTAGGAAAACCCTGCCGCGGTGGAAAGACCGGCTCCTGCGCCGATAACAACGGCGTCGGCGTCGCTGAGTGCCTGCTTAAGGCGTTCGATCTGCTCCGAGTAATCGTTCATAGATTTCTTTATCCGTGCTTTTGAAAACATTAAAAATCACCTTTCTGACGCTTGCTTGCTCAGTCATAAAGTCCTTCACGGTTTTTACCGCGATCTCGGCCGCACGCTCGTTCGGGAAATGAAACTCGCCGGTTGATATGCAGCAGAATGCCACGCTTTCAAGGCCGTTTTCCGCCGCAAGCTCAAGACAGGAGAGGTAGCAGGAGGCAAGAAGCTCCTCGTCGCGCTCTGTCACGCGCCCGTCAACTATCGGGCCTACCGTGTGCAGCACATACCGGCAGGGCAGATTAAACGCCGGAGTGATCTTTGCCTGCCCTGTCGGCTCGGGATAGCCCTGTCGCTGCATAAGCTCCTGGCATGCAAGGCGCAGCTCAATACCGGCAAACGTGTGTATTGTATGATTACTGGTATTCTGGCCAGTATACTCAGAAATTGTCGAAGTCTTTCTGTCCGGCTGTCCGCACGGCTTCCTTTTCGCCGTATTTATCAATCTCTGTTATATCGTTCTCGAAGGAATGCTGCAAACCACAGAAGCGGGAAGCATAAAGCTGACAAATATAATTGACGACCAAAGGATGTCAAGCCTGTATGAACATTTTGTGCTCGAATATTATCGTCGCCATTTTCCAGAGCTTAACGCAACTCCTTCCTTTGTCCCGTGGGATACAGATGATGGTTTTACTGAGTTTTTGCCGGCAATGAAAACCGACATTACTCTGTGCCTTGGTGAAAGAGTGCTGATTATTGACACAAAGTATTACGGGTCCACTATGCAAACAAATCCATTTTTCAACAGCCGAACAGTCCATTCGGGTAATCTTTACCAAGTATATTCATATGTGAAGAACAAAGATAAATCGCATTCCGGGCTCGTAAGTGGCATGTTGTTGTACGCGAAAACAGATGAGGAGATCACACCCAACACAACATACCATATGGGAGGCAATACGATCACCGTTAAAACTCTGGATTTGAATTGCGAATTTATGGAAATCTCTCAACAACTGAACGGAATAGTTGAAGAGAACTTTGCTTAAGAAGCTCTATTTGAACGATTTCCCTCTGTGAGAACGATACCCCTCAAATTGAACAATACCCCTCTGTGAGAACGATTTGTCCGGGAGAGGGGTGCCGGGAACACTCGAAAAAGCCCTGAAATCAAGGGCTTTCGGGCAAAAAGAAAAGGTAGGCAATTTCTATCAAAATTACCTACCTTTTGTGGCGGAGAGTGTGGGATTCGAACCCACGTGGGCGTGAGCCCAAACGGTTTTCAAGACCGCCTCGTTATGACCACTTCGATAACTCTCCGAATATTTAGCTATTGAAAAGAGCACACAAATGTGTGCTCTTTTCGTGGCGCAGAAGGAGGGATTTGAACCCTCGCGCGCTTTTTACACGCCTACTCCCTTAGCAGGGGAGCCCCTTCGGCCTCTTGGGTACTTCTGCACATTGCCGCTGAAATATAATAGCATAGCCCACCGGCGATGTCAAGAAGTTTATTTATTAGAAAATGTTCAGAAAATTGCTTTGCGCAGTGCGCTGATTTTTTCGGCGATGACGGCAAACTGCGCCGGGGTTACGGCCTGCGCCGCGTCGCATTTTGACTGCGCCGGATCGTCGTGAACTTCTATCATCAGCCCGTCCGCTCCGGCGGCCGCTGCGGCGAGCGCCATGGGTTCAACAAATTTTGCGTGACCCGTTGCGTGGCTTGGGTCAACGATGACCGGCAGCCGGCTCAGATCCTTTATCACAGCTACTGCCGACAGATCAAGCGTGTTTCGCGTTGCGGTTTCAAATGTGCGTATGCCGCGTTCACACAGCACAACCTGTTCGTTTCCACCGCTCATTATGTACTCTGCCGAGGTCAGAAGCTCCTTGACCGTGTTTGCCCATCCGCGCTTTAAAAGCACCGGTTTGTCAAGCTTTCCGAGCGCCTTTAAAAGCTCGAAGTTCTGCATATTGCGTGCGCCGACCTGGATCATGTCAACATCATCAAACAGCGGAAGCTGCTCCTTATCGGTTATCTCGCTGACTGTCGGCATGCCGCATTTTCGCCCGGCCTCGATAAGCGGCGGAAGACCGTCGGCACGCATGCCCTGAAAACTGTAAGGCGAAGTGCGCGGCTTGAATGCGCCGCCGCGCAGAAGCTGTGCTCCGGCGAGCTTTATCTCGCGTGCTATGCCGATTATCTGCTGCGTGCTCTCGACAGAGCAGGGGCCGGCTATCATCGTAAACGTGCCGCCGCCAATCTTAACGCCGCCGACATCAACTACGCTGCTGTCATTCGGCGCCTTGTGCCCGGCAAGCTTATATGGCTGCGTGATTGCTCTTACATATTCGACGATCTCCATATCCTCGATATATGCCGCATCGAGCCTGTCGGCCTCGCCGATAACGACGAGCACGGTCTGATTTTCTCCGCGCGTTGTCTGCACTTCAAGATCGTGGCAGCGTATCCAACAACGAAGCTCCTCGGCCTGCTCGGGGGATGCGTCCGGCTTCAATACTATTATCATGGCGTAGACCTCCGAATTTCTTCGTTTTAAGCTGACGAGAGCCGAACCCATATCGCCTGTCGGCGTACCCTTCCGGCTATTTTCGCCTTTTTTGCTTTGATGGGCGCCAGCCCACCTGCATCAAAGAAAGCCGAAAATATCTCGAAAAGCACAGCCGACAGGTGCTCGCAGTTTTGCCGGAGCAGATTTTTGCTCAGGCAAGGCAAAGCGTGAAGAGAATACTGTCGTATTGTCAAGAGCTTTAACGCGGCATGAGTGAAAATCTGCCCGTCAAAACCGATACGTGTTCGACTCTCGTCAGCTTAGACACAGTATACAGCATATCGGGAAGTTTTTCAATTTTTACTTGACAATGTGCGTCAATCTGCTATAATTCATACGAAAACTGAACACCTTATCAAGAGTGGTGGAGGGAACGGCCCTGTGAAGCCCGGCAACCTGCGAAGGCAAGGTGCCAAATCCGGCGGTGATTATCGAAAGATGAGGCTTATGACCAAACTTGTTGCTCCGTCGGCCAGACGGAGTTTTTTAATTGCCTGATGCGTGTTCGGAAATACTATTTTCGGAGGAAAAAGAAATGAGCAAAAGACTGTTTACATCTGAATCTGTAACCGAGGGACATCCCGATAAGATCTGCGACCAGATATCGGACGCAATCCTCGACGCAATCCTCGAGAAGGACCCCAACGGCCGCGTTGCATGCGAGACGACCGTCTCCACCGGCCTTGTCCACATCATGGGCGAGATAAGCACCGAGTGCTACATTGACATTGCAAAGATCGCGCGCGACGTTATCCGGGATATCGGCTACGACAGAGCAAAGTACGGCTTTGACTGCGACACATGCGGCATAATCACAAATATCGACGAGCAGTCGGCGGATATCGCCCTCGGCGTTGACAAATCGCTCGAGGCCAAGGAGAGCGGCGATGCCGAGCTTGACAACGGCGCAGGCGACCAGGGCATGATGTTCGGCTACGCCTGCCGCGAGACCGAGGAGCTTATGCCCCTGGCAATAAGCCTTTCTCACAAGATCGCAAAGCGCCTCGCAGCTGTCAGAAAATCCGGCCTTGTCGATTATCTGCGTCCCGACGGCAAAACTCAGGTCACCGTGGAGTACGACGATGCAGGCAAGCCCGTGCGCGTTGACACCGTTGTTCTCTCTACTCAGCATTCTCCCGACGTAAGCCTTGAGCAGATCAGAAACGATATGGTCGAGCTTGTTATAAAGCCCAGCGTTCCTGCCGAGCTTATAGACGAGAGCACCAAGTATTATGTAAACCCGACCGGCCGCTTTGTCATCGGCGGACCTCAGGGCGACTCCGGCCTTACCGGCAGAAAGATCATCGTTGACACCTACGGCGGCAGCGCACCCCACGGCGGCGGTGCATTCTCCGGCAAGGATCCCACCAAGGTTGACCGCAGTGCAGCATACGCATCTCGCTATGTTGCAAAGAACATCGTCGCAGCCGGCCTTGCCGACAAGTGCCTTGTTCAGCTTGCATACGCCATCGGCATAGCTCGCCCCGTGTCCGTCATGGTTGATACCTACGGAACCGGCAAGGTCTCCGACGAGAAGCTTGCCGAAGCTGTCAATAAGGTCTTTGACCTGCGTCCGACCGCAATTATCCGCGATCTTGAGCTTACTAAGCCCATTTACAGAAAGCTTGCAGCCTACGGTCACATGGGCCGCACCGATCTCGGCGTGCGCTGGGAGGATACCGACAGAGTTGACGCTCTGCTTGAGGCCGTGAAGTAATGCATGTCCCGACCTGCGAAAGCAGCCTTCTTGATATCGTAAGCTTTGACGATGCGCTTGCAGCGTCCGGCGGCAGGGGGGACTATGACGCCGAAAAGTGGCTGTATGTTCCCGATTACTATACCGATTACCGATATATTCTCGGAACTCGCGGAAGCGATCCGCTCATCTGCATCGGCATAAACCCATCGACTGCCGCGCCCGATGATCTTGACAACACGCTAAAAAGCGTGTCGCGCATTGCCGCCGGAAACGGCTACGACAGCTGGATAATGTTCAATGTCTATGCACAGAGGGCGACAGACCCCGACGATATGGATCTGACGCTCAACGAAACGCTGCACCGCGAGAATATGCGCGCGTTTGAATACATATTAAAAAATGTAGGCGAGGGCGTGTCGCCGTCGGTATGGGCGGCATGGGGCACGATAATAGAAAAGCGCCCGTATCTGAAAGACTGCGTTCTCGACATGGTATCTCTCGGCCGAAAGTACGGCGCAAAGTGGTACAGTGCCGGTAAGCGCTCGGTCAAGGGGCATCCGCACCATCCGCTGTATCTGCGCAAGGACGCGCCGACCGAGGAATTTGACATAGTCGCTTATCTGGAAAACTGCCTGTGAGGTGAGGGTATGAAACCGAAATTCAAGCTTTCCGTTGTGCAGATACGCACGGAAACGGATAAGGGAAAGACGTTTGACAAAGCGGAAAGAATGATCGGCGAGGCCGCAAATAACGGCGCGGAGCTTGTCGTTCTGCCGGAAATGTGGAACTGCCCGTATTCTAAAAAGTATTTCCATGCCTTCGCCGACAGCGAAAACGGCGAGAGCAGGGAAGCCATGTCGCGCTGGGCGAGGGAAAACGGAGTTATACTTGTCGGCGGCTCTGTGCCGGAAAAGTGCGGCGATAAGCTTTATAACACCTGCTTTGTGTTTGACGAAAACGGAGAGCAGATCGCGCGCCACAGGAAAGTGCATCTGTTTGACGTCGATATCGAGGGCGGAGTGCGCTTTAAAGAGTCCAACAGCTTTGCACCCGGCAAGGATATCACGGTGTTCGATACAAAATTCGGCAGAATGGGCGTTGAGATCTGCTTTGATATCCGTTTCCCGGAGCTTGCACGAGCCATGGCCAAAAGGGGAGCCGAGGTCATTTTGTGCCCTGCGCAGTTTAATATGACAACAGGCCCGAGACACTGGGAGCTGAGCGTCCGCGCAAGAGCTATGGATAATGAGCTGTTCTTCGTCGGAGCCTCGGCTGCGAGATACGAGGGCTTTGATTACGAATGCTGGGGACACTCAACGGTAGCCGATCCATTTGGTATGCTCAAAGCCTCCTGCGACGAAAAAGAGCAGATACTTTATTGCGATATCGATCTTAACGAGGTCGATTCCGTCCGCCGCCAGCTTCCGACCTTCCTGCATCTGCGCGAAGATGTATACAATGTAGCTAAATGATCATAAAATCCGGGGCGAAATGCCTCGGATTTTGTTATATTGACCGAAATGCAAAAAAGGTGTTGCAAAATTGTGAATGAGCAAGTATAATCGCATAGAAAAGATTTTTAAGACGGTTCAGAGAAGCCGGCAAAATCGCAGATATAGTGTGTCTCTCCGCGCGGAGGGTCATGTTCTTGTGCGTCTTGTCGGTTTGTCGGCAGGGCGATTTTCTTTTGTTTGGAGTGATAACGTGAAGCTCAAGGCAAGACTTATGGATGAAGCGGCAATGAGCCGCGCACTTATGAGAATATCCCATGAGATAACCGAAAAGAACAAGGGCGTCGATGATGTTGTGCTTGTCGGTATCCGCAGAAGGGGAGTACCCATATCCGAGCGCATCCGCGATAACATTAAGAAAATTGAAAATGCCGAGCTTCCCTGCGGCAGCGTTGATATCCGCTTTTACCGCGACGATCTCACGCACGAGAGCGATCAGCCGGTCATAACAAAGGCCGACATCGGCGCGGATGTAAACGACAAAAACGTTGTTCTCGTTGACGATGTGCTGTACACAGGCCGCACGGCGCGCGCCGCCATCGAGGCTGTGTTCACCGCAGGCCGCCCGCGCAGCATTCAGTTTGCCGTCCTTGTCGATCGCGGCCACCGCGAGCTTCCCATAAGAGCCGATTATGTCGGCAAAAACGTTCCGACCTCACGCGCAGAGCTTATAGAGGTTCGCCTGCCGGAGTTTGACGGCGAAACGGGCGTTTATCTTATGGAGATCGAATAATCAGTCAGCAAATACCCTTAATATAAATCAAACTACACAAAGAGAGGTACAATCACTAATGAACGAAAAAACCGTGATTAATGGACCCGTGTACGACGCACGCACCCTTGGCACTCCCAAAATGCTGATTCTCGGACTTCAGCACATGTTCGCAATGTTCGGAGCGACCGTTCTCGTTCCTATCCTGACCGGCATCGATATCGCAACGACCCTGCTGTTTGCAGGCCTCGGCACTCTGCTGTTCCACCTGCTCACCAAGCGCAAGGTCCCCGCATTCCTCGGCTCTTCCTTCGCCTTCATCGGCGGCTACAACGCCATCACCGGCTTTGATTCCTCCAGCGGAGTTCCCGTCAACAGCGACCTGCTCGTTTATGCCTGCTTCGGCGTTGCCTGCGCAGGACTTATGTATGTCATCCTGTCGGCGCTGTTCAAGGCATTCGGCGTAAAAAAGGTCATGAAGTTCTTCCCCCCGATAGTCACAGGCCCCATCATCATCTGCATCGGTCTGATCCTGTCCTCCTCGGCTATCAACAACTGCAATGCAAACTGGCTCGTAGCGGTAGCTGCGATCGTTATCGTTATCTGCTTCAACATTTGGGGCAAGGGCATGACCAAGATCATCCCCATCCTCCTCGGAGTTATCGGCTCTTACATCATCTCCATGATCGTTGATCCCGCCTCCCGCGTAGCTGTCGCGGAAAAGGTCGCAGCCGCCAAGTGGGTCGGCCTGCCCATCGTATGGGAAAACAGCGTGTTCCACCTCTTCAGCATGGATGTTGACACCGGCATGCTCCTGAGCGCACTGTTCACCATCGTTCCTCTGTCCCTGGCGACCATGGTCGAGCACATCGGCGATGTTTGCGCGATATCCTCCACCGTCGGCAAGAACTTTGTTGCTGACCCCGGACTGCACCGCACTCTCCTCGGCGACGGCCTTGCAACCACCCTGGCAGCTCTCTTCGGCGCACCCGCAAACACCACCTACGGCGAAAACACCGGCGTTCTCGCACTCAGCAAGGTCTATGACCCCCGCGTGATCCGCATCGCAGCATGCTTTGCAATAGTATTCTCCTTCTGCCCGAAGTTTGCAGCCCTCATCACCGCAATGCCCACCGCGACCATCGGCGGCATCTCCCTGATCCTCTACGGTATGATCTCCGCAGTCGGCGTCCGCAACGTCGTTGAGAACAAGGTTGACTTCACCAACAGCCGCAACGTCATCGTTGCAGCGCTCATCCTCGTCCTCGCGATCGGCATCAACTACTCCGTCGGCAGCATCCAGATCGGCATCGTATCCCTCTCCGGCCTCGCAGTAGCATCCCTCGTCGGCATCGCAGTAAACGCGATCCTGCCCGGCAAGGACTACGAGTTCGGCGTTGACGAACAGGGTGACACCTCCGTTAACTTCATCGTACGATAAAAAATGATACTAAACAGGCGGTCAAAAATTGACCGCCTGTTTTTCTTAAAAATATGTCGATTAGGTATTGACAAATTCCGATTTTACGGTATAATAGCTCTTGCGCTTAGCGGATTTGTGTAATGGTAGCACACCGGACTCTGACTCCGTTTGTGAGGGTTCGAATCCTTCATCCGCTGCCAAAGCAACTCACCATTGCCGGTGGGTTGCTTTTTTATTTGCCGCTTGGCACCAGAACCCGAACAAAATAATTCAAATCAGCGCACGAAGTGCCGAAGGCGCTTCGAGGGTTCGAATCCTTCATCCGCTGCCAAATAAGTTGCCTGATTTGTCTACCAGATAGATCAGGCAATTTTCTTGCTTTTAGGGCAAAAACAGCCCAAAATACTGTAAAACCAGAGAAAACCGGCTTCGGAATGGCGATCACAGCCAGACTGAGGCCGGTTTTTTGCGTTTTCAGGGTAAAAATTCCGCGCACCTTTTGGGGCAAATGCACTGAGCAAAGTAATCGGAAAAAGTTAGCGGTGGGTGGATTTGAACCACGTAACGCCTGAATGGTGGGAGAAAAATCGACAAACGGCGCAGAATTGGCGAGGTAAAATCTTGTGATTTGACAAAGAGCGAGCTTATACTTTTAACTGTGTAATTATAGCCTTTGAAGATGTGGTGGATACTCCATAGTACAAAATACATTGACGAACGCTCGTATAAAACTCTTTATGCAAAATGTACATCTTTGCGTGTTATGCTGATTGCATACTGCAAAACCGCAAAGGAGAATGTGAAATGAACATAACCGGGGCTTGACTTTTGAATTTTTCTGTTGTAAACTGTATCTGTCAGTCAGGATGACATATGCATAGGGAGGGACAGCATTTGCCGCACGAGGAGCTGAGAGAAAAAAACATCAGGCTCGTAATCGAGAACGCCCTTGATAGTTTTTTGGAAAACGGAATAGAAAAAACCAAGGTAGCCGACGTTGCGCGCCGCTCCGGACTCACGGAGCGCTCGGTTTTTCGGTATTTTGAAACCAAGGCCGACCTCGTTTTGGCTGCGTCGCTGCTGTATTGGAACAGGATACTTGCGCTTATCGACCGTATGTCGCATGAAAATTCCGACGGCGGCACGACCGGACTTGAGGACGCGGCAAACGTGCTCGTGTGCTACTCAATGCTGTATCACCTCGACCCCAAGGGTATGCGCTTCACGCTCGACGCAGAGCTGACCCTGCAGGCAGCAGGCAGGCTGCACGAGATAAAAAACCAGCCGCCCGAGCCGTTTGAGACCTCTAGAGGCCCTATGGCGAAGGCTATCCGCAAAGGTCTTGCCGACGGCTCGATAAGCCCTGAGGTGGACGTGAAGGAGATATACTACAACTCCTACGACGCAATTCTGGGAATAATGCAGCGCCTTTCCATCGGCGGCAGCCCCAGCGCGAGAGAGCTTGATTACGACAGCAGAATGATCCATCTCAGCGAAATGTTCGTTAAAGCGCTCAGCGGAAAATAACAAGCGAATTTCACATCCCGAGAAATCGGGATGTGTGTATGCCCACTTTTGTCAGTTTTGATGACACAAACGGGTAAATATAAAAATCACACAGGGAGAAGAGCCGCAATGAAAGAACTGAAGCATTTGATTTACTTTGAGAGCCTGCTGGAGGACACGAACAACGAGCTTGTCCGCAAGGCAGAGTCGGAGGGGGACTTGGCGCTCGGTTACACCTGCTTTCACGCGCCGGAGGTGCTCATGAACTTGGGCAATTGCTTCTCCGTCCGGCTTCGTGCACCGCACACCAATTCCATGGAGCTTGCAACCTATTACATGGCCAACAACAGCTGCGAGTTCGCCCGTGCGCTTTTGGAGCGCGCGCTTGAGGGCAACTACGCATTTCTCCACGCCATGATAGGCGTTGACGTCTGCGAGGCGAATAACCGTGCCATCGAGAACATGGAGATTATGCACATGCAGGGCGAGGACAAGGACAAGTTCTTCTACTGCAATCTGGACATTCCCTATTCCGACGACGAGGACTGCGTCGAGCACGTCCGCGAGCAGGTCTCCAGAAAGATTTTAAAGCCCCTGCACGAAAACTACGGCATAGACACCTCGGACGACGCCATCCGCGCCGCCGTGAGCGAGCACAACGAGGTCTGCCGCATCCTCACCGAGATAGGCGAGCTGCGCAAGCTGGATATCCCGCCCATCACCGGCTATGAGTACGCCGTTTTGGTTTTGGTCAGCTACACCTGCCCCAAGCGACTCATCCTCCCCTACCTGCGCGAGACGCTTGAGGAGATAAAAAGCCGCAAGACCGACGCCGAGAAGGACTACCGCGTCCGCGTTGTCGTTGTCGGCTCGGAGATCGACGATCCCCAGCTCATTAAGCTCATCGAGGGCTGCGGCGCACTGGTGGTTGCCGACCGCTACTGCTACGGCTCCTTCCCCGGCAGACAGGAGATCATCCTCTCCGATACCGAGGACGCACTGACGCAGGTCTGCCGCTGGTATCTGCAAAACACGGAGTGCCCGCGTCAGAGCGCAATGCACCGCGTCAAGTACCGCAACGACCACGTCGCGCAGCTTATTAAGGACTTTAACGCCGACGGCGCAATTTACGAGCAGATGAAGTTCTGCACCTACTGGTCGTATGAGCGCGTAATTGCAAGTCAGGTCATGCCCCGCGACTACGGCATCCACATGCTCTCCATCGACCGCCCCTATATTTCCGGTCAGAGCGGACAGCTTCGCACGAGAGTGCAGGCATTTGTGGAGAGCCTTGAAATAAAAAAGCTTAGGACAGCTCAGAAGGAGGAAAACTGACATGGCATACAATCCCAAAACCGGCAAAGGCTTGGGCAGATATTACGATGCCAAGCACCGCGCCTTCCGCGCCCGCGAATGGAGAGGCTTTAAGGACACCTTTTACGATTTCTTCCGCTGGCTCTACCTTTACGGCTTTATGGCCGTAAAGCTTGGCTGCCACCCCATACTCATGGTCAAATCTATGCTGCGCTACCGCTGGATGGTCTCCTACCTCACCGCGGCGCACATGGTCGACCGCCACACCATGGGTCTGCGCGGCAAGGAACTGCATTATGCTCACAACCAGTTCTTCTCCGTCCTGCATAACTCCGTCATCGGCGTTCGTGACATCATCGTACGCGACAAAAACCTGCGCCCGAACAGCAAGCGTGCGGCAAAGCTGCGCGAGAACACCGTCATGTTCGACGAGATGACCCCGCACCTTATCATGATGGGCTTCCCCACCGTCAAGTGGATAGACATCGCCATGTTCGCCATCGGTCTGCCCTCCGAGGTCGACCAGAACGCAAGTATGTTCTACATAGACGCAATGGAGCACCTCGGTCTGCCGGCAGACGTCTGCCCAGAGCCCGCCTCCGAGTGCGGCTGCGCCGTGGTGGACGACTATCCCCGCGTCGGCAAGTGCTACTTCACCGGCACCATGCCCTGCGACGGTGCTATCTCTCAGACAAATATCCTAACTCGCCACTTCAAGGATCTGCCCTCGTTCCAGATAACTCCCCCGCAGAGAATAAATGAGCCCGAGGTACAGACCTACGCGATCAAGAACCTCAAAAAGGGCATCGAATTCCTTGAGCAGCAGTTCGGCGTAAAGTGGGACTGGGACGCATTTTGGAAAAATGCCGAGATGTACAACGAAAGCTCCCGCTGCATGATTGAAAAATGGGACGTCAACTGCACCGACTATCCCCAGGTCTGCGGCGCGGCACTTGCGCTCCAGCGCGAGTATGAGTTCCAAGCGGCCGCGTGCATGGACGAGTTCATGCTCAAGACCGACCGCAAGGTAACCAAAATGATGCTCAAGGGCTATGAAAAGGACAAGGCCGCAAACGCACCCAAGCCCAAGTACCGCTGCCTCGTCTGGGCATGCCCCGCGCATTATTACACCAACTTCACCTATTGGACTCAGCACTGCTGGGGCGTCACCTGTGTAAACGACATGGAGGCAATGCTCAGCTACCTGCCCATCAGCACCGACAACAAGGATCAGGCGCTTGCCGACCTCGTTCGCTGCTATGAGAGAATGATGATGCGCTCCCACACTAACGGAGGTTATGTAAACCTGCTCGACGAGTGCTGGAAGATGTGCGAGAAGTTCAACGTCAACATCGTCATCATGTACGACCACGTTTCCTGCAAAAACGTCGGCGGCCTGCACGGTTTGTTCGAGGATCAGGCACGCGAGCGCGGCATCCACCTCATTTGGATACCCCACGACGTTATGGATCCGCGCACCGTATCTCGCCGCGAGATGCGCGAGGCATTCAATCAGTACATGACGACCGTCCTGCGCGAGGAGCCCCTCGACCCGACGCTGCTCGATTACGAAGACAATCTCAGCTGGTAATTTAGGAGGAAATAAAAATGGCTTGGTACTGGATAGTTTTAATAGTTCTGTTCACTCTGCTCTGTCTGCTGTTTCTGGCATACATGACCAACGCGGACATGAAGCTCATTGAGAAGCTGTACGACGCTCTCATCAAATACCACGACAGCAAAACCGTGGAAGAAAAAATCTGATATGAGTCAAAGGCGTTGTCTCAAAACAGCAGAAAGGCTGTTGAGAGGCAGCGCCTTCAATGATATCCGTTCCACGCGGAAAGGATGATTTATCATTGTATCGCGGCATACCATCCCCTCTCGCGCTCGCTCCATGGGGTTTTGGACAGTTGTTGCCGGCGGTATCATTTTCGTCATGTGAATTCTGTAATGAGCAGAGGAATGTCTTATCTGTATCCTTACATCCTTTTATCTTTAGAAAAAGACATTGGAGTACGAGATATACTCAGTTTGCTATGATATTGGCTGGTGTACTTTTGGGGCAAATACCCTGCCTCTACGCACCGTTTGGGGCAAATACAGCAAAAGCAACTCACCATTGTCGGTGGGTTGCTTTTTTATTAGATGCTTGGCACCAGAACAAAATAAAACTCAGCTCACCGAGCGATGAGCTGAGTTTTACGGTTGGCACTTTCCGCACGGAGAATATCCGGAGGCAATTGCCTCGTCGCGCGTTTGAAACCATACGCGATTATCCTCGGATATGCGCGAGGCAGACGAACAGTGGGGCAGATGAAACTTATCCGACTTTGTGCTCGCTGTGTAAGCGCCCTGAGCAGCCGCAGGGGACGGCGGCGCTTCAGACGGTATAGTTGCCGGCTCACCGGACACAGGGGCTACCGTGACGTGTACCTCGCCTGTGCCGCCTACAGGACTGCGAGGCGGAGTAAAGCACCAGCCGGCAGCTGATATCGCCAGAATGCAGCAGCATACGGCGGCTTGGAAAACGTGCGCCTTTCTTCGTTTCGCAGCTGCCAAAACGGCAAACGCGACCGCAGCCGCTGCGGCGACTATTGAAATTGCTGCAAATAATATCTTCATGACAATATAATATATCCGCATGCAAAATATGTCAATGTTTGCGTATAAAAAATGCTTTCCGAGAGGAAAGCATTTTTTAATATCATGCGTTATGCTCTTTAATATTGCGGTTTATAATGCGCATCTCGCCGATTATGAGAATTGCGACAGTCACGGCCGCAAGGCAATCGCCAACGGGGCCTGCGTACAGCAGACCGTCAATGCCCATGATGCCCGAAAAAATGTATGCACAGGGCAGGAAGTAAAGCAGCTGCCTTGTCAGAGTGCAGATCATTGCCTTGGTCGGCTTGCCGATAGACTGGAAGAAGATACCCGAGGGGATGAGGAAGCCGACGAGGAAGATAACACCGAGGAAGATGTGGAAGCACTTGAGGGCAAACTCGTTGTACAGTTCGTTCTCCTGTCCGAAAATGTTTATTATGTCCTGTGTGCAGAACTGGAAGCAAGCCCAACCGATCACACCCACGATAAGACCTACGATGATAGTTCTTAGATATGTTGCCTTAACGCGGTGAAAGTTTTTCGCGCCGTAGTTGTAGCCGACGATCGGCTGACTTCCGATGCCGAGACCGACCATAACGCTGATGATGATGGAGTTGACCTTCATTACTATGCCGAAAGCGGCGAGAGGGATGTCCGGACCATAAATGCTTTGTATGCCGTATTTTACGGTTAGATTATTTACGCAAATAACTACTATGGTCGAGCCAAACTGCGTGAAAAAGCTCGAAATACCAAGCGGCAGAAATGAAAACAGAGTGTTTTTTTTGATAATGGCGTATTCGCGCTTGAATTTGATGCCCTTGAGACGCGGAATGTATGCAACAGCGAGCACAAAGTTGAGTATCTGGCCGATTATCGTTGCCCACGCGGCGCCTGCAACGCCCCAGCCGAGACCGAGCACGAACCATGCATCGAGCACAACGTTCAAAAGACAGCCGGATATGTTCGATATCATGGCGTAGCGCGGATTGCCCTGCGCTCGGATAATGCTGGTTACCGTCATGCTTATGCACACAAACGGTATGCCTATAAGGGTTATCCGAGCGTATTCCGTTGCGTATCTGAAAGTTTCTTCCGCGACCTTTGCGCCGCCGCAGAGATTGAGCACCGGCGTGAGCAGAAGCTCCATCGAAAGCGTTATGAAAAGACCGGCCAGCAGCGATATCGTAATGCCGTTGCCCATCGTGCGCGCGGCCTCGTCATAGTTTTTCTGCCCGAGCTTCAGGCTGAAATACGCAACGCAGCCGTCGGCGATAAGCGTGGCGATCGCCATTGCGATTGTAACAAGGGGGAAGGTAAGGTTTGTTGCGGCGTTGCCGTACATGCCGACGCCCTGGCCGATGAATATCTGGTCAACTATGTTGTATACAGAGTTTACGACCATCGACGCTATAGCCGGCAGTGAAAATTTGATCATGAGCTTGCCTATAGACTCGTTTTCAAACATGGCAAGCGAATTGTTCTGGTTCATCATATCACCTGTATCTGATCTAAAAATTCAAACGGGGATGATTATAGCATAGTATATATGTATTGTAAATGTATATAAAATTAACATTTAAAATTTGTATACAATGCTGCAAAATTACTCCTCGTGAGTCTCGCGAATAAACTGGTTTATAGAAGCACCGAGCAGGATTATGTACATGCACCAGTACATCCACAAAAGCGAGATCACGATCGTTGCAAGACTTCCGTAGGTCGAGTAGTTTGCGTAGCGTATAAAAAGCGAAAACAGCCATGTGAACAAAAGCCACGCGCCTGCCGCCGCGGCAGCGCCGGGCATAAGGTGAAGAAGCTTGATCTTAACTCCCGGAACACCCTTATATATTGCGAGAAAAACGATCGCCAGCATCAAAAACGCAACGACAAATCGCAGCTCCAGCAGCAGCGACAGCGCAGGCGACACGGCAAGAAGATGCGTGTTTATAAGATCATATATCTCCTTGCTGAACACCATCAGCGCCAGCACGATTATGGCAAAGGCGATCATTCCGACAGTATAGAAGCATGCAATAATGGTGCGCCTGAAAAACGATGAATATTTGGGGGAGTGGAAGATATCCTCAATGCCCCTTATCAGCGTAAAAAATGCGCGGCTTGAAAGCCATATCGTAAACAGTATCGACAGCGGAAGAACCGCGCCCGGCGCAAAGTATATGTCGGTAACGACCGATTCGATTATTGCCTGCAATGCGTCCGGCATATAGCGCTCAACGGCGTTAAAAAGCGTTTCCTGTGAAAGACCGGTGTAAGGAATGATGGCCGTCAGCAGCGCGACAAAAGGAACGAGGGACAAAAACATGTAAAACGCGCTCGCGGCTGCGTGAGCGTTTATGTTGTCCTCGCTTATCTCGATCATGAACTTGTTTATAGTGTTGAAGATCTTTTTCATAGAACCTCATGAAATTACCGCCCACAAGGACGGTAATTTTTCAGCATATTAAAGTAAGCCTATCGGCAAGATTGGCAATTTCGTGCTTTTCCGAGCCTTTGCCGAGTTCGCCGTCGAGCGACCAGTCAAGTCCCTCGGGCGAGCTTATCTTCACGGAATCGGCCTGGAAAAAGTCGAGAAACGGCGAGGAATAATCCTGCGTGAAAACGCCGATCAAAATGTTCTGGAAATCAATAAGCGTCCTCGGCTCGTGAACGAGCAGAATCTCAAATTTGCCGTCGCCCGTGTCAACAACGGTTTTTGGCAGCGTGATGGTTCCTGCGACCGATGTCGAATTGCATACGGCGCCGAAAATATAATCACCCTCACATGTGAATTCGCCCACGTCAAGCTTCAGATGATGAGCCTTGATCTTTGGCAGATCCTTCACGGCGTCGAGCAGATATGCCGAATGTCCGAGCATGTTTTTGAGGTTTTGCGGTGTGGTGTACGACAGCCAGGAGAACGCACCGAACGCTGCAACATAGGAAAAATACTGATCTCCGAACTTGCCGATGTCGATCTTCTTGGGTTTTCCGGAAATTATGTTCTGCGCGGCCTCGAGCATGTCGGAGGATATGCCGTGGCAGGCTGCAAAATCGTTTGTGCTGCCGGATGGAATATAGCCGAGCGGAGTGCGGCAGTCGCCGCGGATAATGCCGGTTATGACCTCGTTGAGCGTACCGTCGCCGCCTATGCAGACGATGAGGTCAAACTCGCTGCCGTAAAGCTGCGCAAACTGCGTTGCGTCGCCGCTTTTGCCGGTCGGGAAAACCGTCACGGCGTAGTCGCCTTCGGAAAAGATTTTAATTATATCGGGCAGAAAGCGCAGGGAGGTGCGTCGGCCCGAAACCGGATTTATAATAAGCAGAAGTTTTTTCAGCTGGGAAAAGGTTTTCATCAGAATAATACTCCGTTAAGATCAGATGATTCCGGCAATCAGAAGGCAGAAGTATGCCGAGGGGATTGAGAACAGCAGACTGTCAACTCTGTCCATAACACCGCCGTGACCGGGAATGAGATTGCTGTAGTCCTTAAGACCGGCCATGCGCTTTATAAGCGATGCGGCAAGGTCGCCGACCTGGCCGAAGCTTGAGCATATCAGCGCAGTGAGCGTGCAGCCGAGGATATTGACATTAAACCACTGCTTGAGCACGAAGAATAGTATAACGCCTGCAACGACGGCACTTATTGCTCCGCAGACGCTGCCCTCAACGGTCTTGTTGGGGCTTACCTCGGGCGAGAGCTTGTGCTTGCCGAATCTTTTGCCGCCGAAAAGCGCAAAGCTGTCGCACACCCAGGTGGATATGCATGCAATCGCAAACACGGGGATCCATACGCTGCTTTCCATAAGCGCAAGCTTGCAGACGATAACGAACGGAACTATCGGATATGCAAGAACGCCCAGCGTCGCAAGTGCGCCTGCGCCGCGGATCTTTTTCGAGACTATGCCGGCGGTCATGGCCGCAAACACGGCAAGGAAAAACGTTATCTCGAATGCCAGGGCATCGGCATTAAACCACAGCTCCGCCACGGTTGCAACGCAGTAAGCGTACAGTATCCACGGCTGGCATACGACGTTTTTGTATCCGATGGCGCGGCATGTTTCCCAAACGGCCATTATCATGGCAGCCAAAAGGAACAGCGCCCTCGTCACGGGACCCAATGCAAAGCAGGCAACTACCAGTATTATCAGCACCGTTGCCGAAATAACTCTTGTTTTCAAGTTACGGACCTTCTTTCATGAAATGTTCAAAATTAATACCTAATATAACATATTAATGCGCCATCTACAACAACAAATGGTTGCAAATCCTGCAAAACGGCATATGTTGAAAAATTATTCTTGTAATTTTCGCAAAAAAATGTGATACTTTAGCCAATAATCCGTCTCTATAGTTGGAAGATAGGAGATAATTTTGGACGATCGGCGTATTGTTGAGCTTTTTCTGAATCGTTCGGAAGAAGCCTTGCTACAAATAGATATTAAATACGGCCGCTATTGTCACCGCGTGGCATTCAACGTACTCGGAAACGCTGAGGACAGCGAGGAGTGCGTCAACGATGCCTATATGAGGGTGTGGGGCAGCATTCCGCCAAACGAGCCAAGCTCGCTTTCGGCCTATGTCGGCAAGATAACGCGCAATATCGCGCTCGATAAGCTGCGGCAGAAAAACAGCTCAAAACGCGGAAACGGCGAGGTGCCGGTGCTGCTTGACGAGCTTGCCGAGTGCGTTTCCGGCGTTGACGAGCTTGAGCGCAGGCAGGACTCGGTGGAGATAATCGATGCGCTCAACGGCTTTCTTGAAACGCTCAGCGCAACAGAGCGCGGCGTTTTCATGCGGCGATACTGGATGATGGAGCCGATAGCGGATGTTGCCGCACGGTATGACATATCCGTTTCTAAAACAACAACAATGCTTTTCAGGCTGCGCGGCAGACTGAAAAAACATTTTATGAAAGAAGGTATATCTCTTTGAAGAGCGATGACTTGCTCAGACACCTGGGCTCCGTGAAAGATGAATATATTGAAGAGATAATGACCGAAAGCGTCAGATCGGCGCGCCGGCGCTCTGGGAAGCGCAGCATCGTTGCATCGATCGCGGCAAGCCTCGCGATAGTCATACTCGGAATGGCTGTCATGGCGGCAGACGGCGCAAACGTCGAAAAGGACGAAATGACGCTAACAAGCAGCGTTCAGAGCATTCAGATGGCGCGCAACAGCGTGATAATGATAGACGTTAACCCGAGCATCCGCGTTGAGGTAAACGACCGCAGCACAGTTGTTGCCGTTGAAGGACTCAACGATGATTCAAAGCCCGTCCTTGAGGGACTTGAGCTTAAGGGCAAGGACTATAAGACCGCCGTTTCCGAGATCGTGACCTCGCTTCAGGAAAAAGAGTATATAACTAACCTCAAAAACTCCATTCTCATAAGCGTTGCCGCGCCGAATGACGATATGTCGAAGGAAATACTCTCCGGCGCTGTCGAAACCGTCGAAAGCATTGACAAAGCCATTGATTACGGCCTGTCGATACTCAGTCAGATAGTAAACCTTGACGATGCGGCAGAGGCAACGGCCGAAAAGTATGGCATATCCGAAGGCCGCGTTGATATCATAAACAAATTCGTTGCCGAGCACAGCGATTACAGCTTTGACAAGCTTGTTGAGAATAATATTCAGCTTCTCAATCAGCTGTTTGAGTATGTCGGACTTCCCAAGGGCGTTGAGCGTATCGGCGCCGTTGCGGGTGTTGTTCCGTCCGAGTACGAGGAAAAGCTCAATCTCGGCGAGCTTAACTGCGATGAGCTTATAAGCTTCACGAGCGCTATCAGCGATTTTTACGATAAGCTCAGCGAGTATTACAGTCCCGGCGACGTTGCCAAGCGCATCGGCTATGAGTTCAGCATTGCCGAAAGCAGCTCTGAGGATGGCAAAAAGCTCTGGGCGGTTCTGGCCGAGAGTCTTACAAAGAACATCGGAAACCACGGCGCTATAATCAGCATCGGCCAAAGCACCGTGACCGATTGGATAAATCAAAGCGAGATAGGAAGAGTCATAAAGCATATCGCAACCGCGATCATACCTGCCGCCTGACATCATTCCTTACCACATACTAAAGCCCACATACACAGAAAACATCAGGAGAAATAACTCCTGATGTTTTACTTTTATGACCACAATATATACGCATCTTGCATGTCGGACGACACAATACGGTTGAAAACGACAAAAAAATGTGATATAAAAGCTATGTAAAATCAAAAAAGTCCGCGATATGGCAGACAAAAAGGAACGAAATAATGTCAAAAATGAAGTATAAGATCGCGCTTGCGGCGGCAGCGGTGCTGCTGCTCGGCGGCGCAATATACATATACTTTGCCCACTATGCGCCGTTTAAGCCTGATCAACCTCAAACGCTGAGCGTGTGGTATGTAAACGACGACGCGATGTGGTCGGGCTTTAACGCACTGTGCGGCGAGTATAACGAAACAAACGGAGCCGACTGCGGCATAACGATAAGCGCAAAGGCTTTCGATACGCAGGCGCAGCTATACGAAAGCGTGTGCTCTGCCATTGAAAACGGGGGAGAGCTTCCGGATATCCTCGCCTGCGATACGGACTTTGCCGCGTATCTCGATGATGAGGGCAGGCTTGCCGATATGGATAAGTATTTCGGAAGCTGGGAGACCTCCGGCTATGATAAGACCATGACGGCTGCGGCAAAAAGTTCGAAAGGACTCTCCACGGTTCCCATAGCGGCCGAAACGAATGTTTTTATAGTAAACACCGATATGTTTGCCGACTCCGAGGCGATATCGAGCTTTGAAAAGCTATGTTCGGTCGCAGATGAGTATTATAAACGCACTTCCAAGAGCTTTTTCACGATATCGGATTATTCGCTGTTTTTCCGCGATGCCGTTGCGCAGCTCGGCGAGCGGTTTGACGGCGTAAGCCCCCATGACACCGACAGCGATAATTGCAAGTATATTTATAAGATCCTTGCGGAAACGGCATATGACCGGGGCTTCACTTCCTCGGGCGGAGAGACAGCAAGAAAGCTTACCGACGGTGAGATCGCGGCTGCCATCGTTTCCTCGTCCGATCTAATGCAGTATGCCGATAAGCTCAGCGGCGACGAGTTTGAGTTCGTGAGCTTTCCTTATATGAAGGACGGCAAGCCTGCCTATACGCAGAAGGTCACGGGAATGACGATACTCGCATCGGATAAAACGCACGAAAAGTCCGCCGTTATGTTCCTGCGCTGGTTTACCTCGCAGAGCGTAAACAGCAGCTTCGTCGGCGACTCGGGCTATCTTGCCTCCGTAGGCAGGGAAAGCTCATCCTCTGACTTTGACCTTTATGATAGGCTTATGGATGCGGTCGATGCAATGCGCAAAAAGGGCGACAGCACGACGAGAGCGGCCAGCGCCGAGTATTCGGTCAACAGCAGAAACTTTGACAGTGTCCTAAATACGATAATGAATTCACTAAACTAAAATATACAGAGGTGCATGAATTATGGAAGGCTTCAGAGTACTGGAGATCAAAAAAAGCGTATTTGAAAATAACGACAGGGAAGCGGATAAGCTCAGACAGGAGCTGAAAAAGGAAAAAACATTCCTCCTCAACCTCATGTCGTCCCCCGGTTCGGGCAAGACCACCACGCTCAAGGCAACTATCGCGGCCTTGAAGGACGAAATGCGCATCGGCGTTATGGAAGCGGATATAGACTCCGATGTTGACGCACACACGATCGCCGAGACCGGCGCGAAGGTCATCCAGCTGCACACCGGCGGCATGTGCCACCTGGACGCCGGCATGACCAAGCAGGGTCTTGAAGGTCTCGGGACCGAGAACATTGACTTTGCGATACTCGAAAATGTCGGCAACCTCGTATGCCCGGCAGAGTTTGACACGGGCGCCGTCAAAAACGCGATGATCCTCTCCGTTCCCGAGGGTCACGATAAGCCCCTTAAGTATCCGCTTATGTTCTCGATCTGCGATGTGCTCCTCGTCAATAAGATCGACGTTATGCCGTACTTTGACTTTGATCTTGATAAGTGCAGAGAGTATGTCAAGAAGCTCAATCCGAACATAACCATCATCCCCATATCCGCAAGAACCGGCGAGGGTATCGACGAGTGGGCAAATTGGCTTCGCACTCAAGTTGCCGAGTGGAATAAGTAACGTGTAAAAAACAGCCTCATCGACAAATCGGTGAAGCTGTTTTTTCGAGTAAGTTGTGCATTGCGTGATCATACACTTTTGCAAAAATGTAAAAATATCTTGCAGAAATATTTGCTATATGATACTGTATTAATAACAGAATGCTGTTATTGCGCATTTTTCCCCAAGCGAATACGCCCTAACTTTAATTACAATGGAGGTATTTACTATGGAAAACAGAAAAAAGCGCCCATGGTGGGCATTCGTTATTCTTTTCTGTCTGTGTGGGGTGAGTTGTTTGGCGCGAGAGTTCGGTGGGGGGGTAATGCTTCCGCCTACATCTTTTTTTGGAATTTGGCATCTTTTCGTGCTGCCGGTCCTCGGGACGGTGGTGCTTGTCGCCGCGAACAGACTGGGTGGTAAATACGATTTCGTTCTGCTCCTTGCTTTTGAGCTTCTGACCCTTGCGTGGATGTTTGTTCCCGAGATTATACGAGCCGGCGGATTTTTCACCCCGTTTGAGCTGCCCATATGGTTTGTCGTTACTGTTGTTTCCATCCCGGCGATCGCAGCGTTTATTCTGAGCGGAATAACGTATTTTATTACAAAAATGGCGGCAAGAAAGAAAAACGCGTAGAAAAAATCCGCGTCGGTCAGGCGCGGCGAACGATACAGCCCATAAATATGAGATCAGCTTCACCGATTTTTCGGTGAAGCTGATTTTTTGCTGTTTACTTCATGTCGGCTCGTAAGCCTTGCCGATGGGATTTCCGTCTGCGTCAAAGTCGATGCACTCCATAAGCTGCGGATCAACGTGGCTCTGGCGCTTTATCGTCATTCCGACGCCCTGATTGTTGAACACCCAGATATAGTTGTTCCAAACGGTGGGGTCCTTCTTTCTGAAAACCGTCGTCTCGTTTATGCGGCAGAACTTGGCTCTGCCCTCGGCAGTGTCAAGCAGATCGCCCTCGCCGGTGAAAAACAGCTCGTCGCTGTATTCATAGCCGTCCTGCTCCTCGATCTCTTTTTTCAGATCGATCTTTTCTTCGTTTGTCATGGCATAGCCTCCGATGGTTTTTTGCTAATTGTATCACGATATGCATTTGCTTGCAAGTGGAAAAGGCCGGTGGGCTAATATGCCGCATTGGATATTTAAAAACTAATTGTCCTGTTTTTGTTGACCCTGATAAAAAAAGTTGGTAAAATAAATATATTTAAATTAATAATAAACAAATCGGCTGCTGAGCGGCTGTATATCGGACAGAGGTGTTTTTGTGTATAAAACTATTATTGTAGAGGATGACCTTATGGTCTGCTCCATCCTCGAAAAGCAGCTCGGTAAATTTACCCAGCTCAAGCTCGAGGGAGACTTTCGCCGATGCGGCGATGCGCTTGAGTATCTGCGGCAGAAGCCGGACGGCGCGGATCTTGTAGTGCTCGACTACTTCATGCCCGGCATGAACGGCATCGAGTTTCTTGCGGAGCTGCGGAAATTTAATATTGACATTCAGGTGATCATGATAACCTCGGCCGACGAGTATCAGGTCATCCGCTCTGCCATGTGCTACGGAATATGCGACTACATACTAAAGCCCTTTAACTCCGCGCGCCTTGAAAAGGCGATAGCGCGCTTTGACACGGTCATGAAGCTTGTAAAAACCACCCATGTCTGGACGCAGGATAAGGTGGATATTCTGCTTTGCCCCCACAGGAACTACAACACCGATCAGCAGACTGTCGCCGGCGTGCCGAATCCGGGGAAGATAAACAAAACAACGCTCGAAACCGTGCGCGGCTTCATGCGCGCAAGGGTCGGCATAAAAATGCCGCTTACCGAGATAAGCGACGGACTCGGCCTGTCAACGGTCACCTCGCGCAGATATCTTAAATACATGCACTCTCTCGGCGAGATTGACATAACACTTGACTGCAAAACCGGCGGACGCCCATCGGAGATATTTGAATATAAGGAGACGGCAAATGGCTGAGCTTAGATTTGCATATGCCGCTCGCGGATACGACTATGCCGGCGCGATCGAGCGCGTAGCAGGCGACGAGGAGCTTCTGCACAGTCTGCTTGACATGTTTGCCGCAGACTCAAGCTTTTTAAAGCTCATGTCGGCGCTGGATGCGCACGATGCACTTGAGGGGTTTCACGCCGCGCATTCGCTCAAGGGCAGCTCCGGCATGCTCGGAATGACAGGCCTGTATGAGGCGATGAAGCTCATAACCGAGCCGCTGCGCAGCGGCGATGCGGAAAAAGCGCTGCAATACCGCGCCGAGGTCGAGCGTGAGTATGCAGTTGCTGTGGGCATGATAGAATGCCTGTAATGCTTATCGGAGCGGCGGCGTTTTTGCTTATGCTGCTGGGAGATATTAACGACGCTGCGTGGCACAAAGGCGCATTGCGCCTGTGCTTTCCCACGGGGCTTGTGCTGCTTGCGGCAGCAACGGCGCTGAGGCTTGATTATTCAGGCGTTGATGCCGCGTGGTGCGCCGTTTCGGGAGCGTTCCTGCTCGTGCTTTTGTATGTGCTTTTCGGCTCGTTTTCGGTAAAGGACGCATATGTGCGTCAGGACAGCGGACGCCGGGTGTATGACAAGGGCTTTTACGCTTTATGCCGCCATCCCGGAGTGCTGTTTTTTGCGGGGCTTTATGCTTCGCTGCACTATGCTTTCGCCCTTCCGTGGCCGGATGCTGCGCTGTACAGCACGCTCAATCTTCTTCTTGCGGCAGCAGAAGATAAGTGGTTTTTCCCACGCTCCATCGGCGGATACGATGAGTATAAAAAACGCGTTCCGTTTCTCATACCCACATCCGCCGGAATAAAAGAGATCTTTAAAAAATAGTTTTTTGGATGAAGATATGACATTTCAACAGAAACTGCGGAAGTTCAGCAAGCAGCAGCTATGGAACGAATACTGCGGCTACCTGGAGCTTAATATAAAAGAATATATGTACATCCAGCGCAGGCTCATGCAGGAGCAGATTAACTCGTGGTGCGCATCCGACCTCGGCCGGCACATATACAAAAATTCCGCGCCCGAGAGCATAGAAGAGTTTCTTCACAGCATGCCGCTGACAGGCTATGCCGATTATGCCGAGGTGCTGTTTCGCCGCGACCCGGACACATTGCCCGAAGCGCCGGTGATTTGGATAGAAACAACATGGGAGGGCGGACTGCGCCCAATAAAAATTGCGCCGTATACGCGCAGCATGCTCGATTCTTATAAGCACAATATCATGGCCATGGCGATGCTCGTATCCGGCCACGGAAAGGCCGACTTCAACATCCGACCAGGGCATAGATTCCTCTACGGCGGCGCGCCGCTTCCGTATGAAACGGGGCTTATACCGAGTCTTATGAACGAGGAGATGCGCTTCGAGTGGCTGCCAGACAGCGATGAGTATTCCGACCTCAGCTTCAGTCAGAGAATGAAAAAGGGCTTCAAAATGGCCTTTAACGGCGGCATTGACTATTTCTTTGCCATGGGCAGCGTTGCAAATTACATAACCGAAAATTTTGATAAACAGATATCCTCGGGCGGCGGTGGGGGAGCTCAGATATCCCCGGTCATTGCCGCACGATACATAAAAGCTAAATACAATTGCCGCAAAGAAAAAAGAAAAATCCGGCCTGCCGATCTTTTTAAGATCACGGGCTTTGCCTGCACGGGGACGGACGGCAAATGCTATAAGGATAAGCTTGCAGCCGCGTGGGGCGTAACGCCTGTTGAGGTCGCAGCAGGCACGGAATCGACCTGCGTCGGCTGCGATACATGGGAGCAGCGCGGTATGGTGCTGTTTCCCGATTCCTGCTTTTATGAGTTTATCCCCGAAAGCGAGATGCTCCGAAATCTTTCAGACCCTTCCTATACGCCGCTGACCTGCCTTATGGACGAGGTCAGCCCCGGCGCAAAGTACGAGATAGTCATAAGTGTTCTGCACGGCGGCGCGTTCATGCGCTATCGCATCGGCGACGTGTACAGATGCACGGAGATCGACAAAGCGACGGGTGTGCCGCGCTTTACATATGTTGACCGCATACCCACGGTCATAGACATAGCCGGCTTTACGCGCATAACCGAAAAATCCATATCCGAGGTAATACGCATGTCCAAGCTCGGCATAGGAGACTGGATAGCGGCAAAGGAATACGACGGGGATAACACGCCGTTTCTGCACATTTATCTTGAGGTAACGCCGGAGGCGAGGGCAAACGACGTTGTCACAAAGCAGGTGCTCACCGAGCATCTTTCGGTCTATTTCAGGTATTTTGACAGCGACTATAAGGATCTGAAAAAGCTCCTTAATATCGAGCCGCTTCAGATAAGCATACTGCCATATAAAACGATCGAAAGCTTTGAGCAAAAGCAGGGGACAAGGATAAGCCGAATTAACCCCGATCCACTGTGGCTCAAGGCCATGCTCGGCGGAATAAAGCCAAAGCAGCATACGGAGGCAGATATATGAATGTATCGTACATATACATAAATATTGCGGCGTTTTTGTGCTTTGCGCTGATGTTCGTGGCATTCTGCGCGGCAGAACGCAGCCGCGAAATGCGCGCATGGCTCGTGCTGCTGGGCGACCTTGTGCTGTGGACGGGCGGAACGGTGTTCATGCGCCTTCACGTTTTCCCGAGCTACGAGTTCTGGTATTATGTTTCGCTGCTCGCGCTGTTTTCGATCGCCTTTCTGGTGTATAACTACGTTTATCAGTTCGCAAATGTAAAAAACGGGCTTGAGCGCCTTGTGTGGTTTGCCGGCACGGTCATAATCCTCATAGTTTCGGCAACCGGATTCTTCCTTGCGCCGCCAACGGTGTCAGTTGACGGAAACGGTATGGCCGTGTTCACCTACGCGATGGACTGGAAGATCGGCATTCCGACGGTGTTCTTCATGCTCATCGTCGGCTCTATCATAAAGCTATTCCGCAGAATACTTGACACTAAGGGCAAAAAAGCGCCGGGCGTAAGCGAGCTTATCATAGGCTGCTTTCTCATGGCGATCGGCAATATCGTGCAGATACTCCCGGGCAATACCTTCCCGTGGGACACTCTGTTCGGTCTTGCCTTTGCCGTGCTGTTTATCCGCTCGCTGTATAAGCGCAGAATGTTTAACACAAAGCCGGTCATTTCAAGCAGCATACTCATGCTCGTGTCGGCTGCGATGTGCGTCGGCGTTGCCGCGCTGTTTTTCGAGAAAACGGTTGAGCTGTTCAGAAAAATTGGCGGCCACCTCGGAAACCCCGAGATCGAAGCGTTCCTGTTCCTTGCTATCATATTGTTTATCGCCATATCCGCATTCCGCAAGCTGCTCACGTCGATCTTCTCGGATGAAGAGCGGCAGGGCAGCCGCATAAAGCAGTACAGCGACAGTGTTTCCAAAACACTGGATATTGACAGCATTCTGCGCCAGACTGTCAAGGTCATAAAAAATGAGATACATGTAAATCAGCTTTACATATGTCTTCTGCAAAACGGAAAGTATGTTCCTATGTGCAGCGCAATGCCGCTTAAGCCTGCGGCGTTTACGATTGCCGCAGATCATCCGTGCGTAAAATACTTTGAAGGCGAAGACACGGGCAAAAACCACATCGTAATAAAGGAATTTGAAACCGATCCCCTGTATAAATCAATGTGGGGCACCGAGCGCGAGCTTTTTGCAAGCTACGGCATATCCTGCATCTGCGCCCTCAAGGACGGCGGCAGCGTTGTCGGACTTCTGCTGCTTGCGGATAAGGAAAAGGGCGTGGGCTACACCTATTCGGATTTTTCGTTTTTGAGCACGGTTTCTGCAATAGCGTCTATCGCCATCAAAAACGCGGCATTGTATAAGCAGGTGGCCGAGCGCGAGCATCTTTTCTCAAGCATGACGGCGTTTATCCCGAACGTCATTTTAATAAAGCCCAAGGGCGAGAGCAAATATTGCTTTGTCAGCGCAAACACCGAAAAGGTGCTCGGACTCCCTGCAAGCTATTTTACGGGGCGCTCCGCTATACGCACGCTCAGAGAAAACGTTGATGAAGAAACCGCGGATAAGGTCATAAAGACCCTTTCCGAATCCGACGGCAGCGGCGGATGCACGGTCGATATACCGTTCAAGACCGGCGACGGCAGGGATATTACGCTCAGGTGCGCGTTTTCTCCGATAGTAACGGGCGGCGTGAAGTCGCACTATGTCTGCGTTGCAACGGACATAACAAGTGATATCGACGCTCAGCTTCTTCTGCGCAATTCCGTTGAGCTTGCGCAGGACTCCAGCCGTGCAAAGGGCGAGTTTTTGTCGCACATGTCGCATGAGATACGCACGCCCATGAACTCCATAGCCGGGCTTACATACCTTGCACGCGAGATGGTCGGCGAGGGACGTGATGATGAGCTGCGCGACTATCTCAACCAGATCGACCAGTCGTCCCAGTATCTTCTCAGCCTGCTGAACAATATCATGGACATGAGCAAGATCGAAAGCAGTAAGTACGAGATAAACGCAAAGCCGTTTAATATCTCGTCGGTACTCGACGAGGTCTATTCCGTGTTCGGTGCAACGATGAGCACAAAGGGCATAAGGCTTACTATAAATTCCGACGCCGTGACAAGTCCCGATGTTATCGGCGACGAGATATCGCTCAGGAAAATTCTAAACAACCTTTTGTCTAACGCAAATAAATTCACAAGATCCGGCGGCAGAGTAACGATTTTTGCCTCGCAGAAGCAGATGAATGAAAAATCGTCTATCCTGCATCTTGAGGTTGCCGACACAGGAGTCGGCATAAGCGAGGAGTTTATTGGCCATCTGTTCGAGCCGTACACGCAGGAAATGAGCGAAAACGGCGGCCGGGCGGCCGGAAGCGGCCTCGGAATGGCAATATGCAAGAGCATGATCGATCTCCAGGGCGGCAGCATATCCGTTCGCAGCAGACTCGGCGAGGGCACGACGTTTTATGTCGATATCCCGTATTCGCTCGGCAAAGCCGCGGTCAAGAAAACCGAGGCGGTTAACTGCTCTGCGATAAGCGGACGCAGGATAATGGTCGTAGATGACGTTGCCATCAACACAACCATCACCTGCCGCCTGCTCGAGCGGCACGGAGCCGTCGTCGATTGCGCCGAAAACGGCAGGGAAGCGACAGAGCTTTTTGCCTCAAAGCCCGATTATTATTACGACTGCATCCTTATGGACATCCAGATGCCGGAGATGAACGGCATCGAGGCTGTCTCGCGCATCCGTGCCTCCGGCAAGCGATACGGGCCGACGGTGCCGGTGCTCGCGATGACGGCCGATGCGTTTATAAACGAGCAGGGCGGAGCTTTGAGCGATTTCTCGGGCTATATCATAAAGCCCGTAAAGCCGGATGAGCTTTACGCAAAGCTTGCCGGCATATTTGAAAACCAGCGAGGTATACATGCTTAAAAAACTATTCAAAAAAGGGCAGACTGCGGCCGAAGCGGTCTGGAACAGCAAGTATTATCTGCCGTTTCTGCTGTTGACGGAATTTATCGCAGTGTTCTGCGATGCGGCGCTTGAGTGCATGTATTTTTATGTGTTCCTATGCGTTTTGTTCATGATATTTTCGGATGATCTTCTGTCCATCATTCCGACCGTCATGTTCACACTTCTGACTTCAGTGTCGTACTACAAGGATTTGTCCGTGCTTACGCAGTACATGTGGTATGCGATAGTGCCGTTTGCCCTCGCGCTTTTGTTTAACCTTATTTATTACCGCCGAAAAATCGTTTTCGGCAAGCTCACATATCCCTATATTGCCGTTTCGGCGGCGCTTATCATCGGAGGTGTCGGAGTAATATCCGCAGATGATTACTTTGAGCCTATTGGGCTTTACTACACTCTCGGTCTCGGCCTAGGTCAGTTTGTGCTCTATCTGATCTTCCGATCGCGGCTCGAGAATGAGTGCAGCTATGACCGCGTCGAGCGCGTTGCCCGAATCCTGTACACCGGAGGACTTTTGTTCGTTGTCGTGGTCCTTGGATTTTATATTCAGAACCTGGATAAATTTATAGAGAAAGGCGGAGTGCTGTTTTTCAAGCAGCGCAACTTTGTCACAAGCGTTTTCCTCATGGTCATACCCATGATCTGCATCCTTGTCCGCCGCAGCAATCTGTATCTTATCGGCACCGTGCTTATGTACATTGCAATGATAATGACAGGCTCGCGCAGCGGACTTCTGTTCGGCTCGTTTCTGCTCCTGGTGTGTCTTGCATACATTTATATTAAAAACAAAAAGCACCGCCGGTTTTATAATTGGCTTTTCGGCGTATCTATAGTAGTAATTGCCGCGCTTGCGATCACATTTTTGCCGCAGCTGTATGCCGCACGCATTGAAAATGCGGCGGTCGGAGATAAAACGCGTATTGAGTTTATAAAGCTCGGAATTGAGAATTTCCTGTCGCATCCGATATTCGGCATAGGCATTGCCAACATGAAGGATGTAGGTATATTTAAGGCATACGTTCCCGGAAGTCTTATGTTCTATCATAATGCCGTTATCCAGGTCATAAGCTCGATGGGACTCGTAGGCGTTGCGGCCTATGGATGGATGCTGTTTTCGCGGCTTAAAATGATGTGGATAGGGCGAAAACGCAAGCGCATTGCCGTTTTTGCGCTGTCTTACATAGGTATAGGCTTAATGAGTATGACGAACCCTGGCATATTCTGCCCGTTTCCAGAAGCAGGACTTATAACGCTTATGTTTGCAATTATAGAAAAAGAGGAAGAAAAAATATAAAATGGAGGAAGAAAAATGAAAAGAGCACTCAGCATCGTGCTGGTACTCGTGCTGCTCGTCTCGATAGCGCCAATGTCGGCGCTCGCGGCGGATAACGGCTACGATACCATCACAGGCACCGTCATGTTCAATGCCGGACATGACGACATGGAGACGGATCACCCGTGTCCGTTTACCTACAGCGACGGGTATTTTACCGACACCGCGTATCTGTACAAGCAGGACCTTGCCGCCGCGACAATGGCAATGTGCCTTGCCGCCGGAAACGTCGCCGACCCCGAGCGGTACAAAGAAGGCCCGGCAAATCTCGAGGATTTCTTCAAGCAGATCGGCTTTGAGGACTTCGAGGCGAATGCCGACTTCACGAATCGTCCGGGACGCAACACCTTCGGCGTTGGTATCGCAAACAAGGAGATCCGCGTAAACGGCGAGAAGTACACCGTTATCGCCGTCGGTCTGCGCGGCTGCGGCTACTATGCCGAGTGGGCAGGGGATCTGAACGTCGGCCTCGATGGCGAGCACACCGGCTTTGCCATCTGCCGCGAAAAGGCGCTTGCGTTTCTTCAGACCTACCTTGCAAAGCACAGCGAGATAAGCGGCAAGATCAAGCTCTGGTGCACCGGCTACAGCCGCGGAGCGGCAGGCGCAAACCTGCTCGGAGGTGCACTTGACGACATGTATCTCTCCGGCGCTTCCGTCGGCAAAAACGTCACCCTCTCTCCGAAGGATATGTATATCTACACCTTTGAGGCGCCCATGGGAGCCGATGCTTCCAAGGTCGGCGGCAGAATCTATGAGAACATCCACAACGTTATTAACTACAACGACCTCGTCGTTCGCGTAGCGCCCGAGTGCATGGGCTTTGCGCGCTACGGCGTTGACCACGTCATGCCGTCGGCAAAGCTCGACTCAAACTATTCGCAGCTCAAGGAGAGCATGCTCAAGGTGTTCTCGACCTTTGAAAACGCCGGCAAATACCGCATCGATGACTTCAAATACGTCACCGTTACCCCCGGCGCGACTGCCGACAAGATCATCTCCAGCATCCGCGGCAATGTTATGACTCAGGGCGAGTTCCTCGATAAATTCGTCGAGAAGCTCTTCACCGAGGTGTTTACCACCCGTGCCGAGGTCTATGCCGCGCAGGACGATATTCAGGAGCTTGTTCTGCCGCTGATCGGCACATACCCCGACCAGTGGGAGACCGTCAAGCAGAGCCTTGCCGTAAATGCAAAGGAGAACATGGCAAAGCTCATATCCTCGCTGATGAAGGGCGAGGACAGCGCCGTGACCGTCGTTGCGGATATCCTGCTTGACACCATGCGCGAGGCCGGCATCACCGAGTATAACGCCCAGCAGGTCAAGGAGATGGTGCGGCCGCTGGTCAAGATGCTCATGAAGCTCGTCTCGGCCTGCCCGGACGAGACCGCCACGCTTCTTTATAACATTGTCGGCATCATGAGCGCGCACTACGGCGAGCTGGGCATGTCCTGGATGCTGAGCATCCCTGCCGACTACATGACCTCGAAGCAGTCTGGCGAGCTGTACGAGCCGCTGCCGTTTACCGACGTTGCCGACAATGCGTGGTACCGCCCCGAGCTTGTCTACGCCTACGAAAACGGCCTTGTCAACGGCACGACGGCAAACACCTTCTCGCCGAACGCCATCGTAACGCGCGCGCAGGTCGTGACGGTGCTCTACCGCATGGCAGGCTCGCCCTCGGTCAAGGGCATGAAATGCCCCTTTGCCGACAACACCGCAGCGTGGAGCCGCGACGCGATCACATGGGCGTATAACGCAGGAGTAGCCAACGGCTTCACCGACTCTCGCTTTGCAGGCTCAGCTACCGTAACTCGCGAGCAGCTCGCGGCGTTCCTGTTCCGCTATGCCGACAAGGTCGTATCCGGCGGCACGCTCAAAGCGCCCCTGTCATATGCCGACAGCTTCAGCGACGCATCGTCGGTAAGCGCCTATGCTGTCCCGGCCATGCGCTGGGCGAATGTAAACGGCATCATAAACGGCCGCACCGGCGGCGTTCTCGCCCCGACCGGCAGCGCAACACGCGCAGAATTTACCTGCATGATCTCCCGTTTTTCCGCTGCGAATTGACGCACCTGCCGATACGGATATTGCGGTTGCCCGGTTCTAAACAATGCAAAAACAATAGCGTTTCGCGCCCCATTAGGCCGCACTACTCGTAGGGAACGGATTCATCCATTCCGCCTGTACCGCCTTTGTCGGCACCAAAATCCATAATTGGCTCCCATGTTAAGGGGAGCAGTCGGCTTTGCCGACGAGGGGTTGAATTAAAACCTATTAACTATCAGCTATCAGCTATCCGCTGCGGCCACCGGCCGCTTGTAGGGAACGGATTTTTTTAGTGGCGATTCGCCGCACCTACGGATATATGTATCTCTGGCTGCCCGGTTCGGAACGCCGGTGGAAACCGTAACGTTTCGCCATACATTAGATTGTGCTATATTAGTGCAAAACTTTGTCTGCACCCAATTGTCTTCCCCTTGCGGAGCTTGAGGGGAAGATGCCGCTTGCGGCAGATGAGGTGTAAATAAATCCGCGCCGTAGGCGCTACTTTGTTGCAATATGTATCGGTTTTGCCTGCATCCACCGGTCGGGCTGACGCAAATTATGTATCGGCACAATGTAAAAACGCCACTAAGACCCCACCGTGGCATCCGCTGCGCGTCTTGCCCCACCTCCCCTTGGCAGGGGAGGCGAAAAGAACCACATCTCATCACCGTTCACCGCATTGGCTCCCCTGTCAAGGGGAGCAGTCGGCTTTGCCGACGAGGGGTTGAATTAAAAAATCTACAACCAAAATTGCACATCGCCGCAAAAAACCGCCAAAAACCGACATCTGTCACCACAATGTAATGACACGGGATGTAAAATTTCGCTTAAAAATCATATTTACTATTGATTTTTTTGCTAACTCTTAGTAGAATAAAGCCACGCAATAGTATGCGTTCGCGGCAGGCGATACAATATGTGGTGCTCTGCCGCAGGCGGTGGATTTTTTTAATTAAAAGGAGGAAAAATAATGAATGTAAGAAAACGCGGACTTGCGCTTCTCATGTGCATCTGCATGATCTTCACGCTCCTGCCGTTCTCGGCATTTGCGGACGGAACATCAGAGCCCGACGTTGTCTACGGTAAGTACGACAACGGCCCATGGACGCAGGTTGACGGTATGACTGCTGACAGCAGCGCCCAAAATTACGAAAACAAGGATACCGGTGCTGATGTAACATACAGCAAGACGGCAACTCCGGTCGAGGGTCAAAATGATACGTACAAAATCACCCTCAAGATCGAATCTGAGACGTCATCGACTGCACCCGGCGCATCCGCCGTTGTGCTGGTGATTGATATTTCTACGTCGATGTACCAGTGCACAGAATGCGGCAAGAGCTGGGAAGATAGGGACGACCACAGTAAGAAATGCAGCTATTATAATAGTAATAGTAAATCAAACAAGGTCTCGTTTGAGCAAACTCGCTTATATGCCGCAAGAAATGCTGCTGTTAACTTTGTGAACAGTTATGCCGGTGCAAAGGAGAATGCAGGGCGCTATTTGCAAATAGTATCATTCCAAGGCTACGCATATAAAAACTTGTCTAATTGGATGGACGTATCCAATGCATCTAACAGGAATGATGTAATTAGTGTAATAAATGCGCTTGAACCTGTTCATAAAGGCGCTTTGGCAAATGGAACAAACCTTGAACAGGGATTAAGCAAAGCGAAAAGCTTGATTACATCTGCACCTAACGGTATTGCAAAAGACAAAAAGTTTGCTGTTGTTTTGACCGACGGAGAACCCAATAGGCAGGGTATCTATTCTATCTCGTTGTATGTCAAGAGCGAAACCGATGCTGCTGCTAAAAATTTGAAATCTGTCGCAAACGTATATACAGTTTGCTTCGGCGCAGCGGATAAAAAAAGCAGCTACCTTGATAATATGACGGTCGGAGCATATCTGTCCGGCACGGTTGCAAGTAACCCGAGCAATGCATTTAACGCCAACAGCGCGGCTGAACTTAACAAAGCATTTGAGGATATCTTCAAATCCATCGAGCAGGGTCTTAGCTCCGGCTTTACCGTAACCGACCCGATGGGTGAGTACATCCAGCTTCAGGACGCAAGCCTCACCGACTGCACGATTAACAACGGAACCATCACCTGGACGCCGACCACCGGAGAAGTATCCGAAAAGAATGGCGTCAAGACCTATACCTACACTCTTACCTACACCGTTAAGCTCGACACCTCGGATAAGGACTTCGTTGACAATAAGTATTATCCCACCAACGACGTAACGACTCTTGCATTCAAAGACGGTGACGATAATATCACTCGCGACTTCAACGTCCCCGGCGTAAAGGGCGAAACACCGAAATGCACCGTTACCTATAACAAGGGCAATCACGGCAATCTTGCCGATCAGGATACCGATGGCAACGTAGTATACAGTAGTGTAAAACTGGGTAGCGCAACGCCTAAAGCACCTGACGTTACCCCCGACAATGGCTATGAATTCACAGGTTGGGATCCGACGGTTGCTGAAACCGTCACAAAAGATGTTACCTACACCGCACAGTATAAAATCAAGGACGACCTCAGCTACACCGTACACTACTATTGGAACGGAACGAATGAGTCGGTTAAAGCAGACAATGTAGTAACTGGCCAGACGTTTAACACAATAGTTACCGAAGAACCGGCAACTGTCATCGGCTACACCCCGGTTTCTGATGCAGCTGTAGAACTAAAGATTGGAACCGGCACCAATGAGATCACATTCTACTACTATAAGAATGTTGAACTCGTTGCCAATAGCGCTACCTACCTATTTGATAACACTGCAAAAACTGTTAGCGACTACAAAGCATACAGCACCGAAGATACAGCCAAAGAGACTGAACTTAACATCACTTTCAATGGTGTGACAGCAACAAGAACAGAAACACAGCCTGGCACTTACGATGTCACATTCACCGGTACTACCGTAGGCGCTAAAGATACCAGCGATAAGTACATCGTAACGAAAACTACCGATGGCGAGCTGACCATCGATCCGGCATATCAGATTATATACGAATATAAAAACACACCGGAAAATGCACCCACATGCCCCGTTGATAATGCTTATTATGCTGACGGCACTACAGTAAGCACTCTCCAATATCCCGGCACTCTTGAAGGCTACATTTTCTCCGGCTGGAAGATCAACGGCGAAGGCGATGCAGTCAATAGCGTCACTTTTGATGGCGCGAACATAAAGCTCATTGGCGAGTGGAAGCCTGTTGAAGGTCTGACTTGCACCATCAATTACTGGTGGATGGGCGATAGCGAGAAGCCGATGACGACCAAAACGGTTGACAACCTTACTTTTGGACAGCCCTACTCGGCTTCCCCCGAAACCTTTGATGGCTACACAGTAGAGAATGGTGATAAGCAGACAATAACTATAAAAACGACCGGCAACGTTATCAACTTCTACTACTACAAGAATGTTGTTCTCACTGCGGACAGCGACAGTGCTACTTACAATGGCAATACTCATCAGGTCAAGACCTTTAAGGCAATTGTAGCCGCAGACCGTAATGCAGATATAGCTGCTCAGCTTGATGACTACATCTCCGCTCTCGGCGAAGGCAAGGATGCTGGTGAATACGACGTTCTTTTCTATAGAGATAAAGAAAAAGAAGTAATTCCTGTAACTGCCATCATTGGCCGTCCCCTTGCAGATATTTACTATGTAACAGATGCAAAGACCGGCACCCTGACCATCAATCCGCGCACCGTTATTATCACCTCCGGCAGCGCAAGCAAGACCTATGACGGCACTCCGCTTACAAAGCATGAGTCTACCATAACCGGCGAAGGTTTCGTTGAAGGCCAAGGCGTTAACATTACTTACACCGGCAGCCAGACCGAGGTCGGCTCAAGCGAGAACACCTTTGAGTACAAGCTTAAAGACAATACTCTCGAAAAGAACTACACCATAGAAACTGTTTTCGGCACCCTTATTGTTGAGAAGCGCCCCTATCGTCCGAATCCCTCGATAACCGACAAGATCACGGTCGAGATCACCGGCAACAGCGACAGCGTCGTATATGACGGCACCGAGCACAGCGTCAAGGACTACA